>Ga0196963_10002440_pt1 | contig 11127 bp, 7 predicted proteins | sample S1_5metaG_FD_148600 | JGI IMG/M metagenome (GOLD analysis project Ga0196963, IMG submission 148600) | Soil microbial communities from Anza Borrego desert, Southern California, United States - S1_5 | ecosystem: Environmental > Terrestrial > Soil > Desert | place: USA: California | collected... | reverse complement strand
GAGCAGTTCGTTGGGAACAACTACGTTGTCCAGTACCACCAGGGCCTGGTTGTTTCCTGTGAGTGAACGCTGACCGCGCAATACCACCCTGAATGAAGGGTTAACACCACCATTGGTAGCGTTGATCTTCAAGCCTGCAACCTTACCGGTAAGTGCAGCGGCAATGTTGGTGGGTTTTGAACGCGTAAGATCTTCCGCCCCGATCTTGGTGGTAGAGTATCCCTGGTCTTTTTTCCTTGAGGAAATACCACCTGCACCCACCACCACTTCTTCCAGTTGTGATGAAGTGCCCTCTTCCATTTCGATAGCAATGAAATTTTCTGCTCCAATGGGCACCGTCTTGTTCCTGTAGCCAATGAACGAAACCTCCAGTTCCTTTGCCGAAGCAGGCACGGAAATAGTAAAGACGCCATTAACATTTGTTGCTGTTGCGAGATTAGTGCCGGCAATCGAAACAGTGGCACCAATGAGGGGAGTCTTTGTGGGGGAAGTGACGGTACCGGTGATTGTCCGGTTTTGTGCATGGGCATAGTGCACAACCATGCCCATAATGAGCACAAGTAGAAATTTTCTCATTTTTTTGTGTGTGTTTTTGGTTGTAATCAAAGAGGGGTGCGAACTAACTCAATCGGAAATTGGACGGATAAGATTCCTTTGGGCAGGCAATCGAAAAAATGCTAAATATTCGCTAAATATATATCGAATATTATCATCGTGTGAAATTTTCCCCCGGAAATCTGAAAGAAATTTAGTTGAAATGCTGATTTCCCTGTATGAAATGCAAGTTATCGGCTTGTTAAGCAACAGCAGTCTATTTGAGAAGTGGAGTGATGACTACTTCGTATAATAATTATTAATTATGGATTGATCAACTTCATGCTGTGCCATCAGCTTATCAATTGCAGCTTTCTTCAGCTTCCACGTGCGTTTACTTTTCGGGTGAGGATAGAAGTGATTGTGAAAGCTTAACCTGCCGCCGTAATAATACTTCGCACGAATGAATTGCAGGTATTCCATCGTCAGCAGCGAATTGAACGGAACAACGCCCCTGTTCTGACCGGCAAATTCGTAGTCTATCCGTGTGGTGTCCGCAATGCTGGAGGTGAGCAGTTCCAGCGCCTTGTTATCATCGCGGACAAGCTGCGCCAGGAAGGAGTAATATTTAATGACGCGGGAAGTGTCTTTAAAATAATCAGCAAAAGCTTCATCGCCCACCAGCTTTTTTAAACTATCCACTTTGCTGAACAGTGCAGACAGACGGCCATAGCAACCTACGTGCTTTGTTTCTACCCCACGGTGCTGCGTGATGTCGTTGTACAGCCTGTTGGCAGCATCCTGCCCCAGGCTATGCATTGCCAACACAAAAAAGCATATTATAGATATCAGTGGCTTCATGACTTTCCTAAAGATAAGCCATCCCCCACGCACTTACTAATCCTTACGCAGTTTGTTCGTAGAGCGTGAACCTGAACGTGCTGCCTTCGCCGGGCATGGAATCCACCCATATCTTCCCGCCATGCAACTCCACTATTTTTTTACAGTGCGACAAGCCAATCCCTGAACCTTCATATTCAGAACGGGTATGCAGCCTTTGAAAGATCACAAATATCCTGTCGTTATGCCTCGGATCTATGCCAATGCCGTTGTCTTCGAACGAAAATTCCCAGGACGCGTCACGTTTCCAGGATTTTATCCTCACTACGGGGTCCTCTCCCTTCTTGCGGAATTTTATTGCATTGGTAAGCAGGTTCTGGAATAATTGCTTGATCTCCGTGGAGTAGCCATGCACAACCGGCAAACGGCCCGACTGCACGGTAGCCCTTGATTCTTTGATGATCATTCCAAGGTCCGCCATCACTTCTTCCAGCGTAACGTTACAATCAACAACAGATAGTTCTTTCTTTCTGCCGATCCTTGAATAGTCCAGCAGATCTTTAATGAGCACCTTCATCCTGTCCGTAGACTGCGTGATGTAGGTAAGATATTTGTCCATGGCCTGGTCTATCTTGCCCTTGTATTGTTTTTGCAGCAGGTCCACAAAGCTGGAGGTGGTCCTCAAAGGCTCCTGCAGGTCGTGCGATGCCACGTATGCAAATTGTTCCAGTTCTTTATTCTTTCTTTCCAGTTCTTTGTTCTTGCGCTCCAGGTCGGCCTCCGCTTTTTTCCGGGAGGTTATGTCCTGCGCAATACCGGACATCCTTATAACCTCACCATTTTCTGATACGCGCGTACCTTGCGTGAACAGTACTTTCACCTGGCCGTCGGAACTCATCACTTTTGTTTCAACGGAGAATGGATCGCCATCCTGCAAGCATTTCATGATCACTGCATTTACTCTTTCCCTGTCGTCTTCCACAACAAAGTTGAGATAGCCCTGGTAAGACGGAATAAAATCCGGGGGCGACACGTCAAAAATGGTGAACAGTTCGTCGGACCAGAACACCTTATTGGTTTTGATGTCCCATTCCCAGCTTCCGAGGCTGGCTATGCGCTGCGCTTCGTTCAGCCTTTCAAGGCTTATCCTGAGATTATCGCGCATGGAAATGAGCGCTTTGCCCAGTGTGTCCTCATTGCTCAGCGGCTTAAATGGCATGTCGAAATTTCTTTTACCTACCTGGTGTGCAAAATCGGCCGTAACCTGCAGCTTTTCTGAAAGATGGTTCACAGACTGCACCATTGCCCCGATCTCGTCGTGCGTAGACTTGTGATTGATGGTGGTGATGATGCCCTTGCCCAGGTTGTTCACCATGCTGATGATCTTATTGATGGGCCGTATGATGATCCTTGCCATGTACATGGAGAAGAACAGGCAGGTAAAGAGAATGGCCGCGGCCAATACGATGATGGTTTTCCTTATGCTGGCGGAAGACTGCTCCAGTGCGGCCTGCTCGTTCATACGAACCGAACGCATGATACCGATAATGTTGCCGAGCAGTGATGTCAGCGCGGCCGTGCGTGGTATGATCTCATCTTCCACCACCAGTTCTGCCTGCAGTTTCAGCACGGGGTCATCATAATCCTTAAACTCTTTCAACGAGCCGATGATCTTCTTCCCCGCTTCGAGGATGGCGGCAAAGTCCGTGAATGCGCGTTGCAGGCTGTCCTTCGATGCCTGGTTACGCCACTGCTGTGATATTCCGGACATGTTCAGCTTCAGCGTTTTGAACTCTGTATTATGTATCCTCAGCAGCGCTTCCTTATCTTTCTGATTTGCCCGCAGGAACACCCAGTTGCTGGAATACATCTTGGACTCGATCACCATCTTATTAAAATCTTCGAGCTGACGGATGGAAGGGTCCAGCACTTCTGTTACGTAGGTCGACAGCCGCTTTATCTTTTGCAGGTGAACGATGGTAAAGATGCCGTTCACTGCGAACAACGATACCAGCAGGAAGAAGCTGAGATAGATTTTTGTTTTAATACTGAGGTTCATCTGACTGTTGTTGATGGTTTATCAGAAGGTAAAGCTTACTCCGCCCATTATCCTGATGGGGTCCTGCGGCTGGCCGGGGAAAATATCTGTTGCCTGCTTTGTAAGGTCCATATTGAATCCTACGGCGCGGTATTTTTGGTTGAGTGCATTGGAGATGTTGGTATAGAATGAAACCCGCCTGGTTGCATGGTAACGGAACGAAACGTTCAGCAAAGCATAACCTCCAATGGTCTGGCGGCGTATAAGCCCCCCGCTCGTATCGCTGATGCCGGCAATGTGCTGCCTGCTCATGATGAGCAGCCTTGGCGAAACCGAGAACTTCCTTCCTTTAATATCGGTTCCGATGCGGAACATGAAAGGCGCAATGAAATCCAGTTCCCTGTCGGCTTCGGTTTCATCTTTTTCTGTAAGGCCCTTCTCTACCCTGCCGGTAACATAGCTTACCGATGCATAGGAGTTAAAGGTGGTGCTGCCGGCGGTATACTTCCAGTTAAGCTGCACGTTGGCGCCAAAGTTTTTCTGCCGGTTGTTGTTGGTGAATATTTCAATGTAGTCAACGGGTATGCCGTTGAACGAGTTGTTGTACAGTTTTGCGGTGGCATTATCGTCAGAGAACTCATACAATCCTCTGAGGAAGGTAGCGTACACTGAAGCAGATAACACCAGGTTGCGGGTAACATCCTGGCGGATGTTGAACTCGATATTTTTCGATGTAATGGGCTTCAGTCCGGGATTAGGCAGGTGCAGGAAAGAAGACTGATATGTTCTGCCGGAATCGTAGGTCTGGAACGAACCGTATTGCACGTATGAAGTAGATGGTGCGGGCGCAAAGTAAGCGCTGCCGTACAGCATTTTGATAGTGGTTCCTTCTGCGGCCTGGTAAACAAAGCCCAGTCGGGGATTGAACGTGCTGCCGTAACGTGAGTTACGATCGTACCGCGAACCAATGGTCAGATGCAGTTTTTTTGAATGAGAATATTGTGTCTCAAAGTAGCCGCCGATATTGTTGTATTTAATAAAGTAGAACTGCGCGGGTAAGCCGTCCGGCCTGTAATACGCTGCTGTTCCGAGATAGCTTCCGGCCACATGGTCCTTTGGATTCACCGGCTTGCTGAGATCCGCGCTCTGCGGCACGGCCGTATAGCTTTCAACGGCAACGCCTGCTGAAAGGCTCAGTTTGTCAGATGGTTTGTAATCTAATTGCTGCTCGGTCTTTACCATTGAATTGAGCGAATATTTATATGCCTGTTCCATGCCGGTATACAGGTTGCGGTAATTTGACTTTGGATCAAGAATATACTGGCTGCCGGTAAAGGACGTAGTGAACAGTATCTTATTCACGGAGCATTTATAGGCAGCGGTAGCGCTGGTAATGCTCTGGATCATATTGACCTCCTTATTATAAATCGCATTGCTGGTATTGCTACCGAGGGAGGAAGGCATTTTGAAGTAGTTGCTGAATACGGAGAACGTAAAGTTATCAATATGAAGGGCCGCATAGATATTGTATGCTTCCATTGGAGCCTCATACTTTGCACGTATAGGCGTTACCGGCGTTGCAGGCCCGAAAACGGTATTGAGCGTACCGGTGGAATACGAAGCAATGCTCAGCGCACTGTCTCCGGAATAGATCTTGCTGTAATCAGCTCCCTGGTCGTACGCATACTGTCCGGACAATACGAACCTTGCTTTTTCACCCAACTTCTTTGCAATAAATAAAGATGTGTTGGTGTATCCGTACATTCCCCCTGTTGTGGAGGCTTCCACTGTCAGACCTTTTGCAGCAGCCTTCCGGGAAATGATATTGATAACACCCGATACGGCATTGGCTCCGTACAGGGCGGAGGCGGGACCATACAGTACTTCTATCTGTTCTGCAAGGTTAACAGGATAATTTTCCATGATAGCCATTGATTCACCTGAAGGCGATGAGATATAAATTCCATCCAGCAGAATGATGAATTTTTCAGCACCCTGGGTTCCGCGCACCGTAAAACTGTTACGGTTGCCGGAATAGATCTTATCATCCACTTTTACGTCAGGAAGGTCATACATCACATCCAGCAGCGACTGATAACCGCGCATGCGTATCTGATCCCTGGTTATTACCACTACAGAAGCAGGCGCCGTTCCCGCCGATTGGGAAAACCTGCTGGCTGTGACCACCTTCACGTTCAGCAATTCTTTCAGGCTGAAGGTGTTCAGGGTGCTTGTGTCTGTTTGTGCCTGAACCTTACCCAGCATGAACGCTGTTAAAAGGATCAGAGAAGCTGTTTTCATTGTAAAGCTATTCATGGATGGAATTTTAATTTTTGACGATGGTCCCAAGTTTTAGAAGTTCAGAAGCAATGCTTAGTTCGCGTTGTTCGATATTAACTTTGTTGATCTCCAATTTCAACCGTTCATTGGCAATGGTGAAATTTATGCAGGAGCCCCGCAATGCAAGATCTTCTGCCTCAGACACCACTAAAATGGAGAGGCCTTTTGTTGCAGCCAGTATCTTTTTAAAGCTGCGGGTCTCATCCTCGCTTATGAACAGAATGTGGCAGTCGAAGCTGGCTGTTGAAGCGGGATATTTTTTTACAATTATATTTTGTACCCCTACTTTTTTATTGGCCAGTGATGTTTTCAGTTCATCCGTTAATGGCGTTGTACCCACAATGCCAATAATGAAATCACCGGATTTCCTTGACGGAGGCCAGTCTATGTATTTCGTAAAATGGTAAATGATGTTGGCATGTATGGCGTAATTCACGTCCTGAGCAACCGAGCGTGGTCTGCACAGGAACATGATCGCGGCAAACAGGCAAATGCATTTCATGAACATTTTGTGTTTGCCCCTGTTTGTTTTAGTTGAATAAGCGGGAGTCAGGATATGGTTTATGGTTCTCATAGATGTTCGTATACAGTTCCGTTGGAGGAAGGGGTCCTGGACCGCAATACAACTTCCAACTGGCAGCCATGGCCGGGTGATGAATTGATATCTACCTTCCCGTTGAATAGTTCTGCCCGGCTCATAATATTGGTGATGCCGATGCCTTTCCTGTTGGCACGAGGGTCAAAACCCTTTCCGTTGTCCTGGATCAACAACCTGACCTGCTTCCCGGCAGTAAGCAGCCTTATGTTGACGGCCGAAGAACCGGAATGCTTGAGAATATTGTTCAGTTGCTCCTGCACAATGCGGTAAAGCGTGATCTTCTGCTCTTCGCTCAGCGCATTTTCCTGCAGGCCCAACGTGTCCAGGTCTATCTTTATTCCTGTTACCGGCAGAATGTCTTTTATCAATACTTCGATAGAGGATGCAAGTCCCAGGTTCTTGATATTGCCGGGCAGGATCAGGGCTTTGGACAACTTCCTGATCTCCTCTATGGCAAGCGCGGTGCTTTTGACACTGCGCGCCAGCAGTTCATTCATTTGCGCAGGATGCTCCAGCGCGTAACCCAGCGTCAACTGTATGGAGGAAAGTATCTGGTTGATGTTGTCGTGCAGCTCTATGCCTATAGCACGTCTTTCATTTTCCTGGGCGGTCAGCACCGCTTCGATGATCTGTTTTTTCTTTGCTGCAAGCTCGTGCTGCAGTTTGATCTTCTCCGTTACGTCGTGTATCTGCGCCTGCATGGCAGTTCGGCCCAGGTAATTGATGGGATAAGAAGTGAATTCAACCAGGATGGTTTCACCGTTCTTTTTCTTGTGTCCCCATATTGCCGGATGCTCCCCGTTGGGAAGCTTTCCACCGGCGCATTCCCGGTCTTGCTGGATATCCGTCACGCACAGCTTCAGGAACTCGGCTCTCTCATATCCATATTTTTGTATGGCGGCATCATTCACTTCCAGTATCCGGGAGGTGTCAAGCTCACTGATCCACATCGGAAAAGGATTCTTGTAAAATATCTGCCTGTACTTTTCTTCGGAGATGCGTACCTTTTCTTCTGCCTTCTTTCTTTCAATGCTGTACTTGATCGACTTGACCAGGAAGCCCGTGTTGAATTCACCCTTGACCAGATAATCCTGAGCGCCTTTGTTGAGTGCCTCCAGCGCTATCTCTGAATCGTTGAGTCCTGTTAAAATGACGATGGGAACATTGGGTGCAACTTCTCTTAACTGAAACAATGAATCGGTACCAAAACTGTCCGGCAGCGAAAGGTCCAGCAACACCACGTTAATGCGATGTGTTGCAAGATGCTGCAGTGCCTGCGAAAGCACTTCTGCTTCGTACACCTCGCTGATCTGCGATCTTGAGGAACTCAGCATTTCCCTGATGATGATGCAATCCGCCGGATTGTCTTCAACGATCAGAATATTAAGTAGTTCGGACACGGGTTTCATAAGGGTTGAATTAGGGGTTATTCGGGCTTTCAATGCAGCCTGACAGCAGCCATAAGAAAAGGTTCAGGTTAACGGACGATCTAAAGCTAAACGCAAAACAACCCCAAACATTAGCGTTCCGACATCAAAATCCGATATTTAGGGAATAACCCTAAGCCTCCTGTTATGCATGTTACTTAAGGCCGGGTTCAACGCCTACGCTTTCAAAGTAAGTGCCGAGAATAGCATGCACCTTTTCCGTTGTCAGCGGCTTGTGCTCAAAACCAGAGATCTCCGGTATGGCAGCAGCCTTGGATTTGTCTTCAGGAAAAAGCGAAGTAGTCAGCATGACCACGATCACCCTGTTGGCAATGTCCAGCTTCTTGTATTCGTTCAGAAACTCCCATCCGTCCATTGCCGGCATGTTAATGTCCAGGAAGATCAGGTCAGGGCTGGGATATTCATCACCGTTGCCTTCCTGCTCGCTTTTGGCGAGGTATTCCAGCGCTTCGGGTCCGCTCTGAACAATTTTAATGTGCCTGGCGCAGCCAACTTCTTCCAGGATCATCTGAACGAAAAAATTTGTTGGTTCGTCGTCGTCGATAGCGAGTACGCAGTTGAGTTTGTATTCCATAGGTTTATTAGAGTTCAATTTTAAATTCCATTGTTGCTACAGCACCCTTCCCCTGGCCGGGGCTGTAAATATCTATAGTGCCTTCATGGCTTTCAACTATTCGCTGGCAACTGTACAGGCCCAGCCCGCTGCCGGAGGGTTTGGTAGTAAACCCCTTGCTGAACAGTTGATGTGCGCCATTGTTGAATCCCGATCCGTTGTCCTTTACCTGCAGCACTACTTTCCCATTGCTGGTGAATGCGCTCAGGTGAATGCTTTTATCGGGCTTGCCTGCATCGATAGCCTCGATGCTGTTACGGAGTATGTTCAGCAACGCCTGCATCAGTTTGGTGCGGTCTCCCCTGATAACAGGAAGCGCTGAAGCCACATTCACATGCATAGTGATGCCTGCATCTTCCAGCACGGCAGAAAGCATGGACAAACTATCGTCTACAATATGTTCCAGGTTCACCGGCTTGCGCTCGCCGGAGTCGCGGCCGCTTATATACTGCCGTTGAATGTTCAATATCTCCTGTATGCTTGCAATGATGTTCTGCTGTTCTATGATGGACCGGTTGATCTCTTCCTGGTTGGCCCTTTGCGTTTTCGACATGGAGTCAAACATTTTTACAAGGGCATTGGTCTTTGCTTCACCAAGGGCAGGTACCAGGGCATCCTTTTGTTTTTCAAAGAACAGACCAAGGTTTTTCAGGGTATCGGGATTGTCTTCTGCCTGCAAACGCCGGATACGTGTAAGGTAAGTACCGAAGCCTACCACCGCATTGCCGATATCGTGCATCACGTCCGAAGCGATCTCGAACTTTCCCTGCGCTACTGCCTTGTCCACCAACGCCTGGTGTCTTTCTCTTTCAAGGTTTCTTACGGTAGTAACGTCCCTTGAAATGCCGAACGTTCCCACGATCTCTCCCTGCGCATTGGTCATGGGCATTTTGGTAGTGGATACCCAGTATTCAGTCCCATCCTTCGTCACCTCTTTTTCGAGGTAATCTATTTTCGGAATGCCGGTTTCCATGATCTTTTGCTCGTCTGCAAAAGCTTCGCGGGCATGAAGCTCGCCCTGGAAATCGAAATCGGTTTTGCCGATGAGGTCATCCACGGTTGCAGCAAATCTCCTTGCCATGTATTTGCTGACGCGTATCACTTTGCTGTCCCGGTCCTTGAAGTAGATGGAGTCCGGCATGTTGTCCATCAGCGAATCGAGAAAATATTTTTCCTTTTCCAGCATTTCATTCAATGCCTTCAAAGCAATTTCATTTTGCCTGATCTCTGTTACGTCCTGCAGCGCACCAACGGTGCGGGCAGCTTTGCCGTTATCATCCCGGAGGATGATGGCTTTTTCCTTTACGAAAGCATAGTCGCCGTTTGCTTTCTGAAAGCGATACTCGGCGCTCCAGGTGGTTGCGGCAGGATCATCTTTTGCCTCCTGAATTATTTTGCTTACCCTGCTCACGTCATCGGGATGGATCTTCGAACGCCAAAAACCAATAGCGGTTGTTTCTGCGTTGATGTCATACCCGAACAGGGTGCGAAATCCTTCGCTCCAATTGATCACATTCTCGGAGTAGTTCCGGTCCCAGATGGCATCGGAAGTTGCCTGTGCAGCATACTCAAACCGGTTGTTGCTGTCCATGATCAGTTGGTTTGCATTGTTTCCGCAGGCAGCGTAATGCTAAAGACAGCGCCGTCCTGGTTATCTACCGTAATGGTGCCGCCATGCGCCACCACATATTGTTTTACAATGGCCAGCCCCAGGCCTGTACCATTTGCCTTCTTCTTTGTAACAAACGGATCGAACAAGGTCCTGCGAATCTCCTGCGGAATGCCGGGCCCGTTATCGCGCACAGTTATAAGAACCGTTCCGGGAGGGGTGCCTGCGGCAGTGGAAACATGAACGCAGGGCCTGTCAGGCTTAAAAGCATGCAATGCATCAATAGAGTTATTGACGAGGTTCATAATGCACCTTTTCAGCTTGCTTTCATCACCGTTGATGACCATGCCCGTAACACCGTTCCTTTGAATGATTATAGTTCCGTTGGTGTTCTTCGCTTCTGCAAGCGCTATTCCTTCATTAATGATCTTGTCGAGATCCACCGGCAATTTTTTTACGGGTGTTTCCCTGATAAAATCAAGGAAGTCCTCAAATATCTCCGAAGCCTGTTCCCCGCACTCGTCTATCATGTCCAGGTATTCGTTACCGGGATATTCGGCGCGCATGAGATCCGTAAGGCTTTTTATGTTTTTTATGGGCGATCGCAGGTCGTGCATCATCATGCTGACTGCACTTCCAACTGCCGATAGTTTTTCTTTCTGGAGGAGTTTTTCGCGCAGCTCTGCATTGCGGATGGCCTTGGCGGCATTCAGCACAAACAGGCGAAGCAGGTATAATTTCTCTGTTTTCAGCTTTTCCTGCTTTTTAAGGATAGCGAAGATGGTATAGTTGTCCAGTTTTGCAAACACTACATCGTCCAGTTGCACTACTTCTTCGTCCATGAGCGGCGTGATCTTAAGTCGGTCGATCAGTTCATCTATATTGAGTTTTTCTTCTATGGGGCCGATGGAGAATACTTTTTCATACACGTAGTTCTCGTGCAGTTTGCCCAGCAGGGCCATGTTGGTATCCATATAAGTGGCCAGTTGGTCCAGTATGTTGCGTAACAAAGAGGTAAGATGCTGTTCTTCGAGGCTGATGGAGGAGATGACCTCGATCAGCTTTTCGAGGTTGCGGAGCTTGTTGTAGTCGGTAACGGCCTTGGTT
>Ga0196963_10002439_pt1 | contig 11134 bp, 10 predicted proteins | sample S1_5metaG_FD_148600 | JGI IMG/M metagenome (GOLD analysis project Ga0196963, IMG submission 148600) | Soil microbial communities from Anza Borrego desert, Southern California, United States - S1_5 | ecosystem: Environmental > Terrestrial > Soil > Desert | place: USA: California | collected... | reverse complement strand
AGTCGAGGGCGAAGCCCAGGCTTTTCAGCTGCCGCTTCATGTACGCGATGTTGTCGTACGTCCATTTGGCGGGCGGCACGCGATTCGCCATCGCCGCGTTCTCCGCCGGCAGCCCGAACGCATCCCATCCCATCGGCTGCAGCACGTTGTATCCGCGCATGCGGTAGAAGCGGGTGAGAACGTCGCCGATGGTATAGTTCCTGACGTGCCCCATGTGCAGCTTCCCCGAGGGGTAGGGGAACATGGACAGGCAGTAGAACTTGGGCTTGGTCGGGTCTTCCAGCGAGCGGAACGAGTTGCGCTCGGCCCAGAATCCCTGAGCTTCGCGCTCCACCGCCGCCGGATCGTAGGTTTCTTGCATGTGAAATTTGTCGCAGGCGAGCCGGCGATTATAGCGGCGGGGTGCATCCAATCCGCGCCTCGGCCGTATAGGGGTCGACACGGAGGAAAAAACCATGAAACGACTTCTGCTGCTCCTTTCCCTGCTCTTGCCGCTGTATGCGCTGGCGCAGCCGGCCGCCATCGTGGAAGGCGTGCAGAGCCCCGCGTGGGTCGAGCGCGACGGGCGGCGCATCCCGCTGCAACCGGGCATGGAGCTGCGCGCCGGCGACCGCGTCTTCACCGGCCAGGGCTCGCGTGCCCTCTTCAAGCTCGCCGAAGGCAGCCTCGTCAAGCTGGGAGAGAACGGCAACCTCAACTTCACCACGCTCTCGCCCACCCAGGAGGTGTTCCGCGCGGCGATGCGCGTCCTCGAGGGCGCCTTCCGCTTCACGACCGACGTCGCGGCCAAGCAGCGCCGCCGTGACGTGAACATCACGGTGGCGACGGTCACCGCCGGCATCCGCGGCACCGATCTCTGGGGCCGGAGCCGCGAGGACACGCAGATCGTCTGCCTGATCGAGGGCGAGATTGAGGTGGGCGCGGAGGGCGAGAAGCCCGTCGTGATGAACCAGCCGCTGCAGTTCTACCAGCGCGTCAAGGGCCAGACGCAGCCCGTGGGCCTCGTCGACCCGAAGCAGCTCGCGCAGTGGGCGACCGAGACCGAGTTCGTGCCCGGCCGCCCGTCCACGCGGCGCGGCGGCCGCTTCGCCGCGCAGCTTGCCGCGGTCGACAGCCAGAACGAAGCGTTGGCCGTCTACGACCGCGCGCGCGACGCCGGCTACCCGGCGGAGATTGCGCCGGCGCGCGACGGGGATAAGATCCGGTACGTGGTGCGCATCCGCAACCTGCCGTCGAAGGCCGAAGCCGATGCGCTCGTGGCGGAACTGAAGACGCGGATTTGAGAAAGCTTCTCGCAATACTGCTCGTCGCGCTCGCCGGCGCCGCCCACGCGCAATCGTGGCCGGCGCGGCCGGTGCGCTTCATCGTTCCCTTCCCGCCGGGCGGCTCGACCGACGTGGCCGCGCGCACGATCGCCGACAAGCTGTCGCGATCGCTCGGCCAGCAGGTGCTGGTCGACAACCGCGGCGGCGGAGGCGGCGCGATCGGCACGGTGGAGGCGGCGCGCGCGGCCCCCGACGGCTACACGCTCCTCTTCGTGGCCGACCCGGTCGTCACGCTGCACCTCGTGGTCAAGAACGTGCAGTTCGACATGCAGCGCGACTTCGTCGCCATCACGCAGGTGACCACGCAGCCGATCGCGGTCGCGGTGCATGCGGGCCTGCCGGTCAAGGACTTGAAGGACCTGGTCCAGTACGCCAAGGCGAATCCCGGCAAGCTCTCCTTCGCGCATTCCGGGACGGGCAGCGGCCAGCACATGTCCGGCGAGCTCCTCAAGAAGATGGCCGGCATCGACATTGTGCACGTGCCCTACAAGGGCGGCGGGCCGGCGGTGCAGGACCTCGTCGCCGGGCAGGTGCCGATGGGCGTGCTCGGCTCGACGCCGCTCATCCCGCACCACAAGTCAGGGCGCATCCGCATCATCGCCTTCACGTCGAAGGACCGCTTTCCGCCCATGCCGGAGATCCCGACGCTGCACGAGCAGGGGCTCGCCGGCTTCGATACCACGCAATGGCTCGGCATCCTCGCGCCGAAGGGCACGAGCGCGGACATCGTGCAGCGGGTTTATTCGGAAACGCGAGCGGTTCTCCAGATGCAGGACGTGAAGGATCGCCTGGGGCAGGCGGCGCTCGCCACCGTCGGCAGCACGCCAAAGGAATTCGAGGCGCTGATCCGCGCCGATTCCGAGCGCTGGACGCAAATTGCGAAGGAGCTGAAGCTGGAGCCGCAGTAAAATCGAGCGGCTTTGTCGCTTCATCTCGAACACCTCAATCCCGAGCAGCTCGCGGCCGTCACGCTTCCCGATGAGCACGCGCTCATCCTCGCCGGCGCGGGCAGCGGCAAGACGCGCGTGCTCACCACGCGCATCGCCTGGCTGATCAAGGGCGGGCGCGTCACGCCGGCCGGCGTGCTCGCGGTGACGTTCACCAACAAGGCCGCGCGCGAGATGCTGACGCGGGTGGGCGCGATGCTGCCGTCCGCATCTCCTTCCTCCCTACCGCGCGGCATGTGGATCGGCACCTTCCACGGGCTCGCGAACCGGATGCTGCGCGCGCACCATCGCGAGGCAGGCCTCCCCGCCGCGTTCCAGATCCTCGACTCGCAGGACCAGCTCGCGGCGATCAAGCGGCTTCTGAAGGGCATGGGCGTGGACGAGGACCGCTTCCCGCCGCGCGAGGTGATGTACTTCATCAACGGCCAGAAGGAAGAAGGCGTGCGCTCGCGCGACGTGACTGTCACCGACGAGAACACCCGCCGCCTCGCCGAGCTCTATGCCGCCTACGACGAGCAATGCCAGCGTGAGGGGGTAGTGGACTTTGCCGAACTGCTTCTTCGGTCTTATGAACTCTTGAAGAACAACGAAATTCTGCGAGAGCACTATGGCCAGCGCTTCCGCCATGTGCTGGTGGACGAGTTCCAGGATACGAACCGCCTGCAGTACCGCTGGCTCAAGCTGATCGGACGATCGTCCTGCCTCTTCGCCGTCGGCGACGACGACCAGAGCATCTACACGTTCCGCGGCGCGAACGTCGGCAACATGCAGGACTTCGAGCGCGACTTCCGCGTGAAGCACGTGGTGCGCCTGGAGCAGAACTACCGCTCGCACGGCAACATCCTCGATGCGGCGAACGCGCTCATCGCCAACAACCGCAACCGCCTGGGCAAGAACCTGTGGACCGCCGCCGGCCAGGGCGAGCCGCTGCGCGTGTTCGAGGGCGAGTCCGACATGGACGAGGCGCGCTGGATCGTGGAGGAGGTGCGCGCGCTCGAGCGCGACGGCACGCGGCTCTCCCAGGTCGCGGTGCTGTACCGCTCCAACGCGCAGTCGCGCGTGGTCGAGCATGCGCTCTTCTCGCAAGGCATTCCGTACCGGGTGTACGGGGGCCTGCGCTTCTTCGAGCGCGCCGAGATCAAGCATGCGCTCGCCTACCTCCGCCTCATCGCCACTCCCGACGACGACAACTCGTTCCTGCGCGTCGCCAACTTCCCGCCGCGCGGCATCGGCGCGCGCACGATCGAGCAGCTGCAGGATGCGGCCAAGCAGCAAGGAAAGTCCCTGATGGCGGTGGTGGACGGCAAGGCGCTTTCGTTCAGGAAATTGATCGACGACCTGAGGGCGGAGACGCAGGGCCTGCCGCTCAAGGAACTGGTCGAGGTGGTGGTGGCAAAGAGCGGCCTCATCGAGCACTACAAGACCGAGCGCGAAGGCGCCGACCGCATCGAGAACCTCGAGGAACTGGTGAACGCCGCCGCCACCTTCACCGAGGAAGCGCGCGAGACCGAATCGGGCGAGGCGGTCGATCCGCTCACCGCCTTCCTTACCCACGCCGCGCTCGAGGCGGGCGAGCACCAGGCGGGCGAAGGCCAGGAAGCCCTGCAGATGATGACGGTGCACTCGGCGAAAGGGCTCGAGTTCGACGTGGTGTTCCTCTCCGGGCTCGAGGAGGGCCTCTTCCCGCACGAGCAGAGCGTCACCGAGCGCGACGGTCTGGAGGAGGAGAGACGGCTTGCCTACGTGGCGATCACGCGCGCACGCCGGCGCCTCTATCTTTCGCACGCGCAGACGCGCATGCTTCACGGCCAGACGCGCTACAACATCCCGTCGCGCTTCCTCGAGGAGATTCCCGAGGGCCTCATGAAGTGGCTGACACCGCGCTTCTCCCGCCAGCGCGAGGCCGTATGGGGCGCGGCGCGGCGTGCGCCCGATCCGATCCCCACCTTGAAGACGCCGCGCGACGTCGGCGGCTTCCGCATCGGCCAGAACGTGGTGCATCCGAAGTTCGGCTCGGGCGTCATCATCGACGCGGAGGGGCAGGGCGGCGATGCACGCGTGCAGGTGAACTTCGGCTCGCAGGGCGTGAAGTGGCTGGCCGTGTCGGTGGCGAAGCTGCAGGCGGCCTAAAGAGGAGCAGACAATGGAATTCAAGAGCATCGGAGTGGTGGGTGCAGGCACCATGGGCAACGGCATCAGCCAGGCGTTCGCCTGCGCGGGCGTCGACGTGGTGATGACCGATGTGTCGCACAGCCAGATCGAGCGCGCGCAGGCGGCAATCGCGGCGAGCCTCGATCGCCTGGTGAAGAAGGAGAAGATGTCGGCCGGCGACAAGTCCGCCGCGCTCGCGCGCATTCGCACCGCGACCGGCGTGTCCGCGGTCAAGGACTGCGAGGTGGTGATCGAGGCGGCCACCGAGAACCTGCCGCTCAAGCTCAGGCTCTTCGCCGAGCTCGACGTCGCGGCCTCGCGCGCCAAGGTGCTGGCGAGCAACACCTCGTCCATCTCCATCACGCGCCTCGCCGCCGCGACGCAGAAGCCCGAGCGCGTGATCGGCATGCATTTCTTCAACCCGGTGCCGGTGATGGCCCTCGTCGAGCTGATCCGCGGCCTGCAGACCACCGACGAGACCTACGCGGTCGCAGAAGCCGCGGCGAAGAAGGTCGGCAAGACCCCCGTGCAGGTGAAGAACAGCCCCGGCTTCGTCGTCAACCGCATGCTCTGCCCGATGATCAACGAGGCGATCTTCGCCCTCGCAGAGGGCTTGGCGAGCGCCGAGCAGATCGACGCGGCGATGAAGCTCGGCGCCAACCACCCCATCGGGCCGCTCGCGCTGTGCGATCTCATCGGCCTCGACGTCGAGCTCGCCGTGATGCAGGTGCTCTTCGAGGGATTCAAGGACCCGAAGTACCGCCCTGCGCCACTCCTCGTGGAGATGGTCGAGGCCGGCTACCTCGGCAGGAAGACCGGGCGAGGCTTCTTCAGGTACTGACCGTCGATGCGGCGACGCGGCGCGGCGGGAAGCGCGCGCTGAAGCGGCTGCCGCGGCCGGGCTCGCTTTCGATCTCGAGCATCGCCTCGTGGCGCGCGAGCGCCCGCTTGGCGATGGCGAGGCCGAGGCCCGTTCCGCCGGTCTCGCGCGAGCGGCTGCGATCCACGCGGTAGAAACGCTCGGTGAGGCGCGGGATGTGCTCCGCCTCGATGCCGATGCCGGTGTCCTCGACCACGAAGCGCGCGCCGTCCGGCCCGTGCCGCCACGCGAGCGTGACGCGGCCGCCCGCCGGCGTGTAGCGAATCGCGTTGCTCACCAGGTTGCCGAAGGCGCTCGAGAGCTCGTTCTCGACGCCCAGGATGTCGACTTCCGTCTCCAGGCTCAGTCTGATCTCGTGCTTGCCATTGGAAAGCGCCTCGGCGTCGCCCTTCAGCCGCTCGAGCAGGGGGCGCACCGCCACGCGAGCGTCGGCTGGCGCGGGCGCCGCCGAGTCGAGCGCGGACAGCGTGAGCAGGTCGGCGATGATGCGCTGCATGCGGCCGGCCTGCTCCTCCATCATCACCATGTAATCGCGCTGCCGCGAGGGGTCGAGCTTCAGGTTGCGCAGCGTCTCCAGGAATCCCACCAGCACGGTGAGCGGCGTGCGCAGCTCGTGCGACACGTTGGCGACGAAGTCCCGGCGCATCGCGTCCACGCGCTCGGTGTGCGTGACGTCGCGCGAGATGAGGAGCTTCTGCGCCTGCCCGGCGGGGATCACCTGCAGCGCGAGCGTGACGCCCGGGCGGGTGATGCGCACGACATCGGCGGGCGCCTTCAGGTAGTCGATGAAAGCCGGCTCGCGCACGAGGTTGACGATGCTCTGGCCCACGTCGGCGCGGGCGTCCAGGCCGAGCTGCGCCTCCGCGGTACGGTTGAGCCACTCGATGCGGTTCGCCGCATCGAGCAGCACCACGCCGTCGGGCAGGGCCTGCACCGCGCGGCGCATGCTGGCGAGCGCGTCGGCGAGGCGTAGCTCGCGTCGCGCCGCGTCGCGCTCGCGGCGGTGGAGCGCCGCCAGCACGTCGTCCCATACGCCGGCGGCCTCGGGGATTTCACCGGGCGTCGGGGCGGATGCCCAGCGCTGCAGGCGGCCGAGATTCCGGGCATGCCACAGCACAATGGCGAGGAGGGCCAGCGCGAAAAGCGCCCACCCCCATGCTGCGCCAAAGGCGAGGCCGACGAGCGCCGCGCAGGCGGCGATGGCCGCCCAGAGAACGAGCGTCTTGCCGAGAACCGGGTTCAATCGGCGCGCAGGCAGTATCCCGAGCCGCGTACGGTGTCGATCAGCCGGTCGTGGCCCGTCGGGGCGAGCGACTTGCGCAGCCGCCGGATGTGCACGTCGACCGTGCGCTCCTCGATGAACACGTGGTCGCCCCACACGTGGTCGAGGAGCTGGGCGCGCGTATAGACGCGACCGGGATGCGTCATGAGAAAGTGCAGCAGGCGGAACTCGGACGGCGCCAGGTCGATCTTTCGATCATTACCGGTGACACGTCGCGACGCCGGGTCGAGGCGCAGTCCCTGGATCTCCACCGGATCGTCGGCGAGCTGCGGCGCGCGACGACGCAGCACCGCCTTGATGCGGGCGGCGAGCTCCTTGGGTGAAAAGGGCTTGGTGAGGTAGTCGTCCGCGCCGGCCTCCAGGCCCGCGAGCTTGTCCTGCTCCATCGCCCGGGCGGTCAGCATGAGGATGGGAAGCTCGCGCGTGCGCTCGTCGGCGCGCAGCCGCCGCGCGAAAGCGAGGCCGGATTCTCCGGGCAGCATCCAGTCGAGCACCAGCACGTCGGGGAGCGCTGCCTTGATGGCCGCTTCCGCCTCCTCGGCGCTCGCCGCGCGCAGGACCTTGTGGCCGCTGTGCTCGAGATTGACGGCGACGAGCTCCTGGATCTGCGGCTCATCCTCGACGACGAGCACGGTCGCGCTCAGGACTTGCCTCCAGTGTGCCGCACGTCGGTGCCCTTGACGATGTAGATCACGTACTCGGCCATGTTCTTCGCGTGGTCGCCGATGCGCTCGATCGCCTTCGCCACCCACACGATCTCGAGCGCGGTCGAGATGGTGCGCGGATCCTCCATCATGTAGGTGATGAGCTGGCGCAGGATGGCGCGGAACTCGTTGTCGATCGCCGCGTCGTCGCGGATGACCTCGTCGGCCGTGGCGATGTCCAGGCGCGCGAAGCAGTCGAGCGTGCGCCGCAGCATCGAGATCGCCGCCTCCGCGGCGTGGCGCACCTCGACGAGCGGCGGCGCCTGCACGCCGCCGCGCTCGTGGATGTTCTTCGCCATGCGCGCGATCTTCTGCGCCTCGTCGCCGATGCGCTCGAGGTCGGTCACCGTCTTGGTGATGGCGAAGATCATGCGCAGGTCGCCCGCGGCCGGCTGGCGGCGCACGATCAGCTGGCTGATGTCGCCGTCGAGCGCGACTTCCATGGCGTTCACCCGGTGATCGGCGGCGATCACCTCGTCGGAGAGCGAGAGGTCGCCCGAGGCGAGCGCGTCCACCGCGCGCCGGATCTGCGACTCCACCAGGCCGCCCATCTCGAGCACGCGCGAGCGGATGGAGCCCAAGTCGAGGTCGTACTGCTTTGAGGCGTGATCGCTCATGAAGGAAGCCAACTCATTTATCCAAATCTGCCGGTGATGTAGTCCTCGGTCTGCTTCATCTTGGGCTTGATGAAGAGCTCATCGGTGACGCCGAACTCGATCAGGTCGCCGAGGTACATGTAGGCGGTGAAGTCCGACACCCGCGCCGCCTGCTGCATGTTGTGCGTGACGATGAGGATGGTGACGCGCTCCTTGAGGTCGTGCATCAGCTCCTCGATGGAGGCGGTCGCGATCGGGTCGAGCGCGGACGTGGGCTCATCGAACAATAATAGTTCCGGATCGGTCGCGAGCGCCCTCGCGATGCAAAGGCGCTGCTGCTGCCCGCCGGAGAGGTTGTACGCCGGCTGGTGCAGCCGGTCCTTCACCTCGTCCCACAGCGCCGCGTCCTGCAGCGCCTGCTCGACCTTCTCCTCGATGCGCCGGCGCGACGTCTCGCCGCGCACGCGCAGGCCGTAGGCCACGTTCTCGAACACCGTCTTGGGAAAGGGATTGGGCTTCTGGAACACCATGCCGATCCGCATGCGCACCTCGATCGGGTCCACGTCGCGCGCGAGCAGGTTGGCGTTGTCGGGCTGCAGCACGATCTCGCCCTCGTAGCGGTTCCCGGGGTAGAGGTCGTGCATGCGATTGAAGCAGCGCAGGAAGGTCGACTTGCCGCAGCCCGAGGGCCCGATGAGCGCGGTGACCTTGCGCTCGTGCACCGGCATGCTGATGCTCTTCAGCGCGCGGAAGTCGCCGTAATAGAAGCTCAGGTTCTTCGACTCGGCTTTTACCATTTGATGTTGCGGCGCAGGCGGTAGCGAAGCCAGATGGCGAGCCCGTTCATGGCGAGGGTCATGAGGACAAGCACGAACCCTGCCGCCGCGGCGTTGGCGTGGAAGGCGGCCTCGGGGCGCGAGGTCCAGTTGAACATCTGGATCGGCATCACGGTGAACGGCGACATGAGCCAGTCGAAGGAAAGGAACGGCGCGTCGGCCTGGAGGGGCGCGGGCGGCAGGAAAGCGATGAAGGTGAGCGCGCCGATGGTGATGATCGGCGCCGTCTCGCCGATCGCGCGCGCCATGCCGATGATGATGCCGGTGAGGATGCCCGCCGACGAGTAGGGCAGGATGTGGTAGCGCACGGTCTGCCATTGCGTGGCGCCGACGGCATAGGAGCCTTCGCGAATCGCCTGGGGAATGGCGCGGATCGCCTCGCGCGTGGCGACGATCACCACCGGCAGGATGAGGAGCGCGAGCGTGAGCCCGGCGGCGAGGATGCTCTGGCCGAGCCCGAACTGGTAGACGAAAAGGCCCAGCGCGAGCAGGCCGTACACGATCGAGGGAACGCCGGCGAGGTTGGTGATGTTGATCTCGATGAGGTCGGTGATCCAGTTCTTCGCCGCGTACTCCTCCAGATAGATGCCCGCCGCGACGCCGAGCGGCACGGCGAAGAACGCAGTGGTCAGCATGACGAGCGTCGAGCCGACCCACGCCGAGAGGATGCCGGCCTGGCCCGGCCGGCGCGACGGGAAGTTAGTGAAGAACTCCCACGACAGGCGGCCGACACCGTCGAGCGCCATGTCGACGAAGAGCGCCGTGAAGGTGAGCACGCCGATCATCAGCGCCACCATGCCGCACAGCGCGAAGATCGCGTCCCAGCGCTTGCGCCTCTGGATGTCCTTTTTCAATAAGCCTCCCGGAATCGCTTGCGCAGGACGTGGCCGGCGATGTTGCACGCGAGCGTGAAGAGCAGCAGCGTGAGGCCGGCGGCGAAGATGGTCTGGTAGCCGGTCGAGCCGTGCGGCAGGTCGCCGAGCGCGACCTGCACGATGAACGCGGTGATCGTCGCCGCGGGCTCCAGCGGATTGAAGGTGAGGTTGGGCTGCATGCCCGCCGCGACGGCGAGGATCATGGTCTCGCCCACGGCGCGCGAGATGCCGAGGATGTAGGCGGACGCGATGCCGGAGAACGCGGCCGGCACCACGACCTTGATCGCGGTCTGGAAGCGCGTCGCCCCCATCGCGTAGGAGCCTTCGCGCAGGCTCATCGGCACCGCGCGCATCGCGTCCTCGGAGATCGAGCTCACATAGGGGATGATCATGATGCCCATGACGATGCCGGCGGAGAGCAGGTTGAAGCCGGGAAGCTCGGGATAGATGCGCTGCAGGAGCGGCGTCACGAAAAGCAGCGCGAAGTAGCCGTACACGATGGTCGGCACGCCGCCCAGCAGCTCGAGGAAGGGCTTGGCGATCTCGCGCAGCTTGAACGCCGCGAACTCAGACAGGTAGATGGCGATGACCGTGCCGAGGGGGATGGCGATCGCGAGCGCCACCGCCGCGCTGGTGAGCGTCCCGGACAGCAGCACCATGATGCCGAAGTGCGCGTCGTCGAAAAGCGGCGTCCATTGCGTATCGGTCAGGAACCTGACGATCGACACGCTCTGGAAGAACACCACCGATTCCTTGACCAGGATGTAGACGATGGCGACGGTGGTGAAGACGGAAACGAGCGCCGCGAGGAACAGCACCGTCTCGATCAGCCGCTCGCGGAGGATGCGCGCCCGCCGCCGGGCAAGGCGCGCGCGCGTCGGGGCCGACATCGGCCCCGGCTCCAGCGATGGCGACGCGGCTTTCAGAGCTTCGCTTCGCGCTTGAGCAGCTCGTCGATGGTCACGCCGACCTCCGCCACGCCGCCGAACACGGTGCCTTTCCTGCCCTTCTTAAGGTGCTCGAGCGCCACGCGGTAGGCCTCGTCGGGCAGCGGCACGTACTTCACTTCCGTGGCGAGCTGGCTGGCGTTCTTCAGGTAGAACTCGACGAACTCCCTGAGCTCGGGCTTGCCGATCGACTTCGCGTTGACGTACATGAAGATGGGACGTGCGAGTGGCGTATAGCGGCCCTTGACCACCGAGTCCACGGACGGCTCGACCGGCTGGCCCTTGTCGTTCACGATCGGCACCGCCTTCAGCTTGTCCTTGTTCTCGAGGTAGTAGGCATAGCCGAAGTAGCCCAGGCCGTTGATGTCGCGCGACACGCCCTGCACCAGGACGTTGTCGTCCTCGGAGGCGGTGAAGTCGCCGCGCGAGGATTTGGACTTGCCGACCACGGCCTCGGTGAAGTAATCGAAGGTGCCGGAATCGGCGCCCGGCCCAAAGAGCTTCATCGGCTGGTCGGGCCACGCCGGGTTCACCTGGTTCCAGCGCGTCACCTTGCCCTGCGCCGCGGGTTCCCAGATCTTTTTCATCTCA
>Ga0196963_10002438_pt1 | contig 11137 bp, 9 predicted proteins | sample S1_5metaG_FD_148600 | JGI IMG/M metagenome (GOLD analysis project Ga0196963, IMG submission 148600) | Soil microbial communities from Anza Borrego desert, Southern California, United States - S1_5 | ecosystem: Environmental > Terrestrial > Soil > Desert | place: USA: California | collected... | reverse complement strand
CGCGGCGGTCGTGGCCCTGATGATCGTCTGGAAGCACCGCGCGAACATCGCGCGGCTGCGTGCGGGGACCGAGCATCGGTTCGGGAAGAAGGCGGAGTCGGTCTGAGCGCACTTTCGCGCCCCTGCATTCCCGACGGCGCTACAATGCCCTCGTGAACCACGAGCCGAAGCCCTCGATCAGTCCGTTCGTCATCCTCGGTGTCTGTTTCCTCGGTTTCGCGGCCATCTACCTGTGGCGGGGCGGGTGGGCCGGCGGGGGCGGCGGCGCGGAGAAGGTCGCTTGGCAGACGAACCTCGACGCCGCGCGCGCCCAGGCCGCGCGGGACAAGAAACCGCTGGTGGTGTACTTCACGGCGTCGTGGTGCGGGCCGTGCCAGCGGATGAAGGGGACGACGTTCGCGGACCAGACGGTCGCCGACGAACTGGCGGCGAAGTTCATCGCGGTGAAGATCGACACGGACGCGCAGCCGGACGTGGCCGGGCAGTTCAACGTGTCCGGGATCCCGCACATCCAGATCCTGCGGGCCGACGGGACGCCCGGGCCGGCGCACGTCGGGTTCATCTCGGCGACGGAATTAATTCAGTGGTTGCGGGGATCGGGCGTCCAATGAACAATCGGTCGGCGAACGGTTGAGCCGGGCCGACCGGTTATCGGGCGTTGCGGAACGGGCGGGCGGTGACGATTCGGACGGTCTTTCCGCGGGCGCCGGCGGTCGGCGGCGCGGTCCGGCGGCAAATGTGCCGGGCCGCGGTAGATAGGCGAATCGGGGTGGTGTAGAAGAGGTCGTCGCGCGGTGAGGGTCGCGCGGCATCAGGAACGCGGGGGGTTGCGGGTTGTGATCGGACGTGGGTGCGCTTCAACCGGCGCGCGCGTGGCAGAGGAGAGGTCGGCGAGCGTTTGGAGTAGTGGGCCTTGTCGCACTCGGTGTCACACGAATCGTCGGCGGGGGTCGTTGCCGCGGCGACCGCGACCCCCGTACGGTCGGGCAGCGCGACGCGGGCGGCGAACGAGGCGATCGCGTCGGCGACGCTCGCCAACCGCACGGCCCACGGGTTCGCCTGGCTGCTGGCGCAGACGATCGGCTCGAAGCTCGTCGGGATCGTCGGGCAGAGCGTGCTCGCGTGGCTGCTCATGCCCGCGGACCTCGGCGTGTGGGCCATGGTCATGGTGGTGATGGGGTTCACCGGCCTGATCCAGCAGGCGGGCATCCGTGAGACGCTCATTCACCGCCACCGCACGTTTCACCTGTGGGCCAACTCGGCGTTCTGGATGACCGTCGCGCTGGGGTGCGTGGCGGCGGTCGTGACGGCGGCGCTCGCGTGGCCGGTCGCCTGGCTGTTCCACGAGCCGCGGTTGTTCGGGCTCCTCCTGGTCGTGGCGCTCACGGCGCCGCTCCAGTCGCTGGACCTTGTGGCCGAAACGAAACTGCAGATCCAGTCGCGGTTCGGGTTGATCGCTGGCAGCAAGTGGGTGATGACGGTCAGCCAACTCGCGCTGCAGGTGTTGTTCGCGGCGCTCGGCTTCGGGGCGTACAGCTTCGTGCTCCCGCTGCCGATCATCGCCGTGGCCCGGCTCGTCTGGCTTTGGACGGCGGCCCGCCCGCCGGTGCGGTGGGGCGGGTGGCAGACCGGGCGGTGGCGCTTCCTGGTGAACAACTCGGCGATCGTGTTCGTGTCCAACCTGTTCATGCAGATCCAGTGGCAGGGCGACTACATCGTCCTGGGGCTGCTGTTCGCCAAGCCGATCGTCGGGCTGTACTTCTTCGCGTTCAATTTGTCGACGCACACGATGCAGTTGTTCACCGGCAGCCTGGCCGGCGTGCTGTTCCCGGCGCTGTCCAAGCTCCAGGGGGACCCGCGGCGGCAGCTCAAGGCGTTCCTCGACGCGACGCAGCTGCTGGCGATGGTGGCCGTCCCGCTTTGCGTGTTGCAAGTGGCGGCGGCGGACCCGGGCGTGCGGCTGGTGTTCCAGGACCACAAGTGGGAGGCGGCGATCCCGGTCCTGCAGGCGCTGAGCATCGGTATGGCGTTCCGGGTCGTCGCGTCGCCGGGCGGGAGCCTCATCCAGGCTCAGGGCCGGTTCCGGGTGATCCTGCTCACGAACATCCTGAACGTCGCGTTCTTCATCCCGCTCGTGCTGGTCGCGGCGCTGGTCAGCGACCCGGTGTCGCCGAACTGGTGGTGGCACCCGGCGACCACGGTCGGGATCTCGGTGGCGGTGTACTTCGCGATCATCGGGCCCATCTTCCTGTATGTGGCCATCCGCCCGGCGGAGGGGACGGTGCGGGATCTGTGGCGGGTCTACGCGGCGCCGATGGCGTGCAGCATCGTCGCGGGGGCGGCGGCGATGTACCTGGCGACGTGGGTGCCGGCCGACAAGGTCCGCGGGCACCGGTGGGCCCAGGGCGTGCGCCTGACGACGGTCGTCGTGTGGTTCGTGGTGATTTACGTCCCGCTGATCCGGCTGACCGCGCCCGACGCTTGGCGCGCTCTGGTCGGACGGATCGTCGCGCTCTACCGCGGGCGGCGCAACGGGGGGGCGGGGTTCCCGGTGGTGCCGCCATCGACCGCGACGGCGAGCGTACCGACCGCCGCGCCGGCGCGGTCGTAAGGGACGCGGTTGAGGGGTCGGTCTCCCTTGTCGGATCGTCCGCGATCGCTATACTCCCCCTCCCCACTGTCGGAGCGGCCCGAGGCTTCGGGCCGCGCGGTGGGGGCCGCGGGGCATGCCTCAAGACCATGCTTTGCGGAAAAGGCGCGTAAGACGGTTCCGGGAGGTGCCCCACTGAAGTGGGCACACCGGTAACACCGCGGCGCGTGTCCTGAGACGCGTAACTCGTTAGCGGGTGACGCGTTAAGAAAGGTTCCCGCCATGGCCCGTTATCTGGGTCCCAAGGTCAAGCTGTCCCGCCGCGTCGGCGTTCCCATCGCGGACATCCCTAAGCACACCGGCAAGGAGCTGTCGCTCCCGGGCATGCACGGCTACCGCGGCCGGCGCAACACCGAGTACGGCGTCCGCCTGACCGAAAAGCAGAAGCTCCGCTTTCACTACGGGATGCTCGAGAAGCAGTTCCGCAAGTTCCTCGACATCGCCAAGCGGTCGAAGGGCAACACGGCCAACACGCTGATGCAGTTGCTCGAGCTGCGGCTGGACAACGTTCTGCGGCGCATGGGCGTCGCCAAGACGATCTGGGCGGCCCGGCAGATCGTGGCGCACGGGCACGTGCAGATCAACGGCCGGAAGAACGACGTGTCGTCCGCCCGCGTCGAGCCGGGCATGGAGATCTCGTTCAAGGAAGGGATCCACAAGGTCCTGCGGGACAACATGGAGCAGATCGGCGGCCACACGGTCCCGAACTGGCTGGACTTCAACCCGAGCCAGCTGTCGGCCAAGGTGACCGCGATCCCGACGCCGGAAGACGTCCCGTTCGAAGTGAACATGAACCTGATCATCGAGCTTTACCGGTAAGACGGTTCGGGCTCGGACAATCAGATTAGTAAGGCAACCCCCGCGTCTCGCCGTCGCGGGGGTTGTCGTTTCTATGTGTTGTGCGGAGGTCCGCCTTTAAGCCACGGCGGTCGTGGCGCCCTTGAGGGCGTCGGCGATGGCCTGGAGGACGTCGCCCCACTCGTCGCAGCCCTTGACGAGCCAGTCGGCGGCGCCGAGGTCGCGCGCGGCGCGGATCGCGTCGGCGTCGGGGTAGGCCGAGTACATGACGACCGGCACGTCGGCGAGCGTGGACCGCGACCGCATCTCGCGGAGCACCTCGACCCCGCTCATGCCCGGCATGTGCGAGTCGAGGACGACGGCCTCGGGCCGGACCGTCGCCATGATCGAGAGCGCGCCCGGCCCGTCGACCGCGCACGTGGCGGACGGGCCGACGTTGGCCAGCAGCTTTGCCAGCGCCTCGGCGGTGTCCGCGTTGTCGTCGACCACCAGGATCATGGAGTCCTTTCCGTTCGGAGCGGGGTTGGGCGCGGGAGCAGGGCCCGCACCGATGAACGGCGGGCGTCGGACCGTGACGGCCTGTCATTTCTAGTCCTGTCACCGATCGGCGTGGAAGGGGTAAATCCGCGACAGGAGTGATTCTCATCGATTTCTCAGAAAGGCGACGTGCGCGCGGGATCGTTTTGGCTTTCCGGCGACCGTTTTTCCCGATAAACCGTTCTCACGCGACTCTCACGGACTCTGGGCAAAATAATCGGCCGCCCGCGCCCGTTTTGGATGTCGCCCCTGGAGGGCACCTGTCGTTTCGGGGCATAGGCCGTCACTCTCTCGGAGGTCCGCACATGTTCAGCACCCAGCCGGTCGCGACGTTCAACCTGGATTCGCTCGAGCACCGCATGCTGCTGCACGGCGGCGGGCACGGGCGGCACATCCGGATCCCGGACCCGCCCAGCGCGACCATCCAGGCGGACCTGGACGCGGTGAAGGCCGCACAGACGGCGGTGCGGGCGCAGGAGGCGGCGCTCGGGCGGCTGCTGCGGGCGGATCGGCGGGCGATCAAGGCGGCGGTCGCGGCGCTCGCGCCGACGCTCCAGCCCCTGTACGACGAGCTCAAGGCCGACGCGCTGAGCTGGGCCAAGACGCTCCGGCAGGACCGCAACGCGATCAAAGTGGCCCGGCGGGCGGGGGACGACGTGGCGCTGCAGGCGGCGAAGGACAAGTACGCGGCGGACCAGGCGGCGGCGAAGGCCGAGCTCAAGGCCGACGCGGACGCGATCAAGGCGGTGATCGACGCCGACCCGGCCGTGATCGCGGCGCGGGCGAAGTACGACGCCGACGCGGCCCCGCTGGTCGCGGCCCAGGACGTGCTCAAGGCGGCGAAGCAGAAGCTGAAGGACGATATCGCGGCCGGGCTGTAACAGCAGTTCCGGAGGACGGATGAGGGCGAAGCCCCCGCGCGAGATGCGCGGGGGCTTCTTTTTGCGCGCTCGCGGAAGAGGTCACCACGGAGACACGGAGGGGGAACCGCGGAGCGGCGTTAGATTAGAGCCCTTGGCGCGAGGAATGGGCCGCCCGTTGTGGCACAACCCGAATCGTGGGCATTGGTCTTTCGCCCCTGCGGGGGCTCCGTTTCGTTGCTTCTGCTACCCACGGCTTGCGCCGTGGGCTTTAGTCTTGCGCCGCTCCGCGGCTACGTGCCTCACTGAAGTGAGCACGCCGGTGGTAGGACGGATCCGTACACTTCGAACCTTACAAACCCCCGAACGACGCGGTTTTCGCGTCCATTTCGCTCAGGAAGTGATCCATTTCCTTGAGCATGACGTCCTCGGGGAAGTTGCCGCCGAACTCGATGCGGACGCAGGCGGGGCCGTTGCGGATCCAGCCGGAGTAGACGGAGGCGGTCAGGCCGGGCGTGTCCGGGCTCATGCCGGTCATGCGGATCACGTAGGAGTTGGCGCCGAACTCGCGCTTGATGACCTTGATGGTGGCCTTCTCGGCGGCGGCGTGTTCCTTGGCGGCCTTGGCCTTCCGCTCCTCGGCGGCGCGGACGGCCTCGGGGTTGCCGTTGGCGTTTCGGAGCATGTTCTCGACCTCCCGGTCGACCTGCGTCTTGTTCATCTGGACCAGGCCGTTGACCATCCCCTTGAAGGCGGTATTGAGCCGGGCTTCGAACGCGGGGACGTCGGTCAGGTCTTCGATTTCCGCGACGCGGGCCGGGTCGACGAGCATGACGGTGACGTTGACGACGCCGAGCCAGATCCGCTTGTCGACGAAGTCGCGCTCGGAGCGGGCGGTGGCGAGTTGGGCCCAGTCATTCGCGCGGTAGTAGGCCATCGTGGACGAGCGTTTCACGAGCGTGGCCTGCTTGAGGTAGGCGTCACGGGCCTTGGCGGCGTCGAGGTGCCGGTACGGGGCGAACATGGCGGCGAACGCGGCGCGCTGGGCGTCGGGGCCCGGGCGCTCGCCGCCGGCGTTGGCCTTCGCCGCCGCGGCCATCATCGCGCCGGCGGCCGTGTACTCGTCCTCGACCTTGCGCGACAGCGCGCCCGACTGCCCGCGGGCGTGGCCGAGCAGGATCAGCGTGGCCTCGCGCGGGCCGATGCCGGCGGCCCTGGCGTCGTCCCCGCCCTCGCCGGCCATCATCCCGATCAGGCCGTCGAGCAGCTTGGTCGCGTCGGCGGCGGTCATCCCGGTCGGGAACGCCTGCTGGGCGTAGTGCGCCCAGTACGCGTCGGCCGACTTGATGCCCTTGTCGAACGGCGGGGGGACCTCCCACGCGAGCTTCCACACGCCGTGCTTGTTTAGGCGCTCGATCGGCGGGAAGACCTCCTTCGCCAGCGCCTTGGCGTCGGCGACGTGCTTGGCCTGGAGCTCTTCCATCCCGGGGAACGCCGGGCCGTCCCGGCCCCGGGCGGGGAGGGCGAGGGAGAGGAGCGCGAGTGCGATGGGAAGATAGCGGCGCATGGAGAGATCCAATACGAGTGGAGGTGGGCAGACGTGCCTCACTGAAGTGAGCACGCCCTCACTGGGGGGAGGCGCCGCCACCGGCGCGGCCGGGGACGCTCGAATCGGGCTTGGGCTTTTTCGGGTCCTTCTTCATGTGGTCGGCACTGAGCACGCGGATGTCGACCGCCTGCTCGACCGCGCCGAAGCGGATGGCGGCGTTGACGGTCTTGAGCTGGTACTCGGACTGGCCCGGAAAGCGGCCGCCGACGGTCAGGGTGAGGCGCAGCTCCTTCAGGCCCTTGGTGCGGGGGATGAACTCGCCGACCGGGCGGTTGCCGGCGGGGATGGCGTCGGAGTAGACGGCGCCGAACGACGCGTCTTTTCGCAGGACGTTCAGGTGGATCTTGTCGGGCTTGGCGTCCGTCGGGGCGGGGGCGCGCGGGTCGGCCCAGGAGTCGGCGACGTGATAGGGGCCGGACAGTTCGAGGTGGTTGACCTGGAAGAAGGACTTGACCCAGGTGTCCTTCTGGGCCGGTTCGACGGGCATGAGGATGTCGAAGCCGACTTCGATGCGGGCGTCCTGCGAGGCGAGGATGGTCTGGAGCGGCGCGTTTTCGAGGCCGGCCGCGTGGACGAACGCGCCGATCTCCTCGTTTTCGAAGCCGGTGTCGGTGCGGGTCTTCCGCAGTTCCCAGCCGGAGACGACGGGAGCGTCGGCGGGGTAGGCGCTGTCGCGGATGGGGATGATCGGCTTGACGGTGAGCCAGGCGGCGCGGAAGGACGGGAGCTGATTGACTTGGCGGACCTCGAGCGGTTCGACGCCGGCGGACTTGTCGCCGGGGTTGGCGTCCTGCCGCGGCCGGATCGTGAACCGGGTGATGACCGGCTCCCAGTCGACGGGGCGGACGCCGGTTTCGCCCTCGAGGCCGTTGCCGAGGTCGAGGTCGTCGGCGGCGCGGGCGAACGGGGCGAGGGAGCACGCGAGTGCGCCGGCGAGGAACGTGCGACGGTGGGTGCGGGGAATCATGTTCGTCCTCTCCGAGCTGAGCCCGCGTGCCGCGGGCATCCGACTGCACGGGAGTCGGCGTGGGTGCGCCGGCGATAAGCTACTTGAACTCCGCGATCACCTTCACGGAGACGGGCACGCCCGCCGCGCCGGACGCGGCGTGCGCGAAGAGGGCGTCGGCGAACCCGCCATCGGACGACTTGAGCACGAGCGTGAACGCCTCGCTCGGGCCGGGCTCGGGAATCTCGTACGACCCGTCGGCCGCGGCTTTGGCGCGACCGCCCTCGATCACCGCGAACTTGGCGAGCGGGCCGGAAAGCTTGATCCGCAGGCGTTTGACGTTGGGCACGGGCTTCTGGTCGGAATCGAGAACCATCGCGGCGTAGTCGACGCGCGTGGGCTTGGCGGTGCCGTTGGTCGGGAGCAACAGTTCGGCGCCGGCGTCCCCCGCCTCGGGCTTGGGGTCGCCGCCGGTGACGCGGAGCACGACGCCGGCGAACAGGCCGTTCTCCTTCGCGTTGGCGTACAGCACGGCGTAGCGGCGGAGCATGTCGGCGGCGGCGGTCTTCGGGTCCTCGTTGAACGGGCGGCGCAGGGCGACGGTGAGCGTGACGTTGCCGATCTGCCGGCGACAGCCGTAGTTCGTGTGCTTCTCGGCGGTCGTGTTGTCGACGGGCTTGTAGAGGATCTCGGCGCCGGTCGCGGGGTCGACGCCGAACTTGGTCCAGCCCGCCGCGTCGCCCAGGCCCGTGTTGACGCCCACGCGGTAGTAGCCGCTCATCAGCGAGGAATCTTTCTCGCCGGGGATGTTGATCGAGGCCTGGCTCTTGTTGCCCTGCTTTTTCGGGGGTTGGTCGAGCTTGGCGGGGTCGGCGGCGGCCTTGTCGGCGGCCGAGTCGGGCTTGAGCGTGTTGTAGAGCGTGCGGGCGATCCGGCGGTCGTAATCGGTGAACGATTCGCCGGCGAAGGCGGGGATGGAGAGCAGCGCCAGGATCGGCACGGCGAGTCGGGGCACCCACATACGGACCTCCGCGAGTCACGCGCCCCTTTGGCATCGCAAGTAACGACAGCATTGGATCATCCGGCGTTAGCGGTGCAACAAAAATCCGGAAGGATTCACCACGGAGGCACGGAGACACGGAGGAGAAGCGGGACGGAGTTTGACGGATGCGCGGGTTCGAGGGGTTTCTCGTGTGCGCAGCACACCCGCTTGCGGGTTAGCGGGCTGGCGGGGCAACGAAGTCTGATGCCCGTGGTCAACCGCAACGAGAGTGCGATCGCCGTGGGACGCGCTGGGCAAGCCCAGCGGTTAGAAGGTGATTGTCGTTTATCCGACCACTCGCGCCAGATCCGCGAAATAGTTCGGGTACGTCTTGTTCGTGCACTCGACGTCCTTGATCGTCACGCCCGCCGCGCGGGTGCCGGCGATGGCGAAGGACATGGCCATGCGGTGGTCGTCGTACGTGTGGATTTCGGCGGGGCGAATTTCGCGCGGCGGGGTGATCGTGAGCGAGTCGCCGGTGGCTTCGACGCTCGCGCCGAGCTTGCGCAGTTCGGTGGCCAGGGCCTCGATGCGGTCGGTCTCCTTGACCTTGAGCGTGTGCAGGCCGCGGATGTGCGTCGGGCCGGTGGCGAAGAGCGCGGTGACGGCGAGCGTCTGGGCCATGTCGGGCATGGCGAGCAGGTCGACGTCGACGCCCTCGAGCTGGTAGGGGCCGGTGATCGTGATCGAGTCGCGCTTAAAGTCGAGGCCCGCGCCCATGCGGTGGAGCACGTCGGCGAACCCGACGTCGCCCTGCAGGCTGTCCTTGCCCAGGCCCGCGACGGTGACGGACGCGCCCGGGTGCACGGCGGCGGCGGCGAGGAAGTAGCTCGCGTTGGACGCGTCCGGCTCGACGTCGTACTCGGTCCCGTGATACCGCCCGCGCGGGATGACGATCTGCTTCGGCTCGCCGGTGTCGTAGTCGCGCTCGAGCTCGGGGGTCAGGCCGAACACGTCCATGAGGCGCATCGTCATCGCGACGTACGGCCAGGAGGTCTGCTGGCCGACGAGGTCGACGACCGTCTCGACGCGCGCGTACGGGGCGGCCATCAGCACGGCCGAGAGGTACTGGCTCGACTGCTCGGACCCGTACGTGAGCAGCCCGCCGGGCAGGCCGTCGGCGAGGATCTCGACGGGCGGGTATCCGTCGGCGACGGGGTAGCTGGCGCGGACGCCGAGGTTCTTGAGGATGTCGATCAGCCCGCGGATCGGGCGCTGGCGCATGCGCGGGTTGCCGTCGAGCACGAACCGCCCCCTGCCGACGCTGAGCATCGCGGCGACGAAGCGGATCGTGGTGCCGGAGTTGCCGCAGTACAGTTCGGCGGCGCCCGTGGGGATCTCGCCGCCCAGGCCGTCGACGGTGACGGTGTGGGTCGCGCGGTCGACGCGGACGGCGAAGCCGAGCCGCTGCAGGCAGTCGATCATGACTTCCGTGTCGTCGGCGAAGAGGACGTTGCGCAGCGTGCACCGCCCGCGCGCCAGGGCCGCCAGGACCATCGCGCGGTTGGTCAGGCTCTTGGAGCCCGGCGGGGTGAGGGTGGCGGTGAACGGGCGGCTAACGGGGGACATCGACAGGTCGCTCATGGCGGGGCCCAGCGTACGGATTTGACGGGGCGGGGCAACGCCCAACCCGGCGGGGCCGCTTCAGCGGCTCTGAAACCAATGCGGTCCAGCCTTTGCGACTCCCCTCACTCGCGACTCGGCAACGCGCTGTCGTGCGCCTTGTCCGAGGTGCCTCCCGACAGCGACCTGTGCCGTCGGGGTCAACGGAAGTCCAACTTTGCCCAGGAGGCAACACACATGAGACGCAACCGAATTCGTACGTGGCTGTACTCGGCGGTGCTGGCGGCCGGCGTGGCGGCGCCGACGTTTTCCGTCATGGCCGCGGAGCGCGACTCCGAGGACCAGGTGAAGTACGCCAACACGCCGCGCGAGGTGCAGGAGGCCCTGGACCGCGAGCGGCGGAACCACGACATCAAGCGGATCGACCGGGTCGTCCGCGACGGGCGGGTGTTCTACCGGGCCGTGATCGACGAGCGGGGGGCCGACCTAGTCGTGCGGGTGAGCGACGGCGGGCGGGTGCTGTCGCGCGAGGACGCGCGCGACGTGCCGGTCGGGCGCGAGCGCGACGCCCGTGGCGACGATCGCGTGAACAACAACTTCGGCGGGACCGAGAACCAGATCCGCTACGCCGCCGCCCCGCGGAACATCCAGGAGGCCCTGGACCGCGAGCGCGGCCGGCACGACCTCAAGGCGATCTACGAGGTGCGCACGCCGGGCGGGCGGACGTTCTACCGGGGCGTGATCGACGAGCGCGGGACCGACCGGGTCGTGCGGATCAGCGAGGACGGGCGCGTGTTGGGCGACTCGGACTTCCGCGACCGCGACCGGGACGACCGCGAGGCGCGGCCGGCGGCCGGGCGGCTGACGCGTTCGGACTACGGCGACGGGCAGGAAGTCGATTACGACCGCCTGCCGGGCGCCGTCCGCGCGGGCATCGCCAAGGAGGCCCGGGCCAACACCGTGCAGCGCGTCTACGAGTACCGCGCGCGGGGCGGCGGGAGCGTGTACAAGGCGCTGGTCGGCAACGGCGACCGGACCTTCGCGATCCGCGTCGACGAGAACGGGCGGTTCCTGAGCACGGCCAACGCGACCGAGGAGGGCAAGATCCGCGTGAACTTCCGCGATTTGCCCG
>Ga0196963_10002437_pt1 | contig 11141 bp, 4 predicted proteins | sample S1_5metaG_FD_148600 | JGI IMG/M metagenome (GOLD analysis project Ga0196963, IMG submission 148600) | Soil microbial communities from Anza Borrego desert, Southern California, United States - S1_5 | ecosystem: Environmental > Terrestrial > Soil > Desert | place: USA: California | collected... | reverse complement strand
CCACATGCTCCTTACGGTCCATGCGCGCTTTGCTCCTGCTCGTTCTCTCCATCAGCGTTTGTGGGCTTGCGCCTGCGGCGGCTCAGCCTACCACAGACGCCGCTGAGGACGTCCTCATCCTCGCGGCCGGAGACACCCTCCGGGGGGACCTCGAACTCCGCGAGCCCCTCCTGCGCAGCAAGCGGTTCGTCCTCGACGGCGAGCGCGAGTTCCCCATAGGCCAGGTCCGGGAGGCGCGCCTCGATGGGCAGTGGTATGCGGTCGGGCGGACGGCGATGGATACGGCCGTTCTCATGCGCCAGGTGGAGGCGGGCCGCATCTCGCTCTACACGGCCGATCTCTCGTGGGGCCCCTCGTGGGCCGTGACGACCCCGGGGCCCACGGTGCCGATGACCATGACCCCGGGAGGCTCTACCCGGCTCGAATACTTCCGCAAGGGGAACGGGCCGATCCGCCCGGCGAGCTACGGCAACCTCCGCGAGGCCATGAGCGACGACCCCGCCGCGATGCGGGTCCTCCGCCGCCGGCAGACCCTCAGCGTCGTGGGGTACGCGATGGCGGCGGCCGCGGCGGGCCTCGTGATCGGGGGTGCGACGCAGCTAGGCGAAGACGAGGACGGCAACGCGCGCGTCCCGACCCTCGCCCTCGTCGGGATCGGCGTCGGGCTGGGATCGCGCGTGCCCTTCATGATGCGGGGCGGCCTCCTCGACGAGGCCATCGCCACGTACAACCGGACCGAGTAGGAGCGATCCAAACAAAACGAGGAGCCCCGGCTGCCACTGCGCAGCCGGGGCTCCGTTCGTTCTTGGCCTGATCAGAGGCCGAGGCGGCGGTTAATCTCGGCGAGGGCCGCGTCGTCGATCGGCGCGCTTTCTGGCATCCCCGCCCCGTCGCCGTCGGCGCCGACGAGGCCGAGCGCGCCGGCCGTGGCCTCCAGCGCCTCCAGCTCCTTCTTCGAGCCGACGACGAGGTCGCGGTACCGCCGGAGCCCCGTGCCTGCCGGCACGAGGTGCCCCACGATCACGTTCTCCTTCAGCCCGTGGAGGTGGTCCGTCTTGGCCGAGATGGCCGCGTCGGTGAGCACCTTCGTCGTCTCCTGGAAGGAGGCCGCCGAGATGAACGAGTCGGTGGCGAGGGCGGCCGCCGTGATCCCGAGGAGCACCGGCTCGGCCACGGCAGGCTCCGCCGGGCGGACCTCGGCGGGCCGCTTGTCCTGCCGCTTCATCTCGGAGTTCACCTCGCGGAGGCGGCGGCGGTTGACGGTCGCCCCGGCGCGGAGGTCGGTGTCGCCCGCGTCGACCACGACGAACTGGTCGTAGAGGGCGTCGTTGGCCTGATCGAGCACGAACCGGTCGATGAGGTCTTCCTCCAGGAACGTCGTGTCGCCGGGGTCGGTGACGCGCACCTTCTGCATCATCTGGCGGACGATGCACTCGATGTGCTTGTCGTTGATGGTCACGCCCTGGAGGCGGTACACCTCCTGCACCTCGTTGGTGAGGTACTCCTGGACGGCCGTCGGCCCCTGGATGGCGAGGATGTCCTGCGGCGAGATCTGGCCGTCGGAGAGGGCCTCGCCCGCGCGGACGAAGTCGTTCTCGTGGACGAGGATGAACTTCGAGAGCGAGACGAGGTAGGTCTTCTGCGTCTCCCCGTCGCGGCTCGTCACGATGATCTCCTGCGCGCCGCGCTTCCGCGCACCGAAGGAGACGACACCGTCGATCTCGGAGACGACCGCGGGGTCCGTCGGCTGGCGCGCCTCGAACAGCTCGATCACGCGCGGGAGGCCGCCCGTGATGTCGCGCGTCTTGGCCGACTGGCGCGGGATCTTGGCGAGGACCTGCCCGGCCTGGACGACGTCGCCCTCGTCCACCTGGAGGCGGGCGCGGACGGGCATCGTGTACTCCTTCACGCCGGTGGCGGCGGCCGGCGCCGCGGTGGTCTTCCGCGCGCCCTTCTTGGCGGCCCCCTTCGCGGCGGCCTTCGGCGCTGCCACGGCGTCCTTCGTCTGGATGAGGATGGCCGGCGTGAGCGAGCGCTCGCGCGTCTCCGTGATGACCTGCTCGCGCAGGCCCGTCTGCTCGTCGCTCTCCTCGCGGCTCGTCACGTTCTCGAGGATGTCCTGGAACCGGACGGTCCCATCCACCTCCGACACAATGACGGCGTTGTAGGGGTCCCACGAGGCGAGGGGCTGCCCCTTGTCCACCCGCTGGTCCTCGGTGACGAGCACCTCGGCGCCGTAGGGGACGGTGTAGGCGATGAGCTGGCGGCCCTCGTCGTCGACGATCTTGATCTCGCCGGCGCGGCCGAGCACGATCTGCTTCGTGTCCTCGCCGTCGTCGGTGATCGCGGTGTACTCGACCGTGCGGAGGTTCTCGAACACCACGCGCCCGGCGAACTTCGTCACGAGCCGGCTCTCGGCCGCGATGCGGCTGGCCGTCCCGCCGATGTGGAACGTCCGCAGCGTGAGCTGCGTGCCGGGCTCGCCGATGGACTGCGCCGCGATGACGCCGACGGCCTCGCCGACCTCGACGAGCCGCCCGGAGGCGAGGTTGCGCCCGTAGCAGAGCGCGCACACCCCGCGCGGGGCCTCGCACGCGAGCACCGAGCGGATCTCGACGGTTTCGATGGAGGTCTGCGCGATGCGCTGGGCCACCTCCTCCGTGATGAGCTGGTTCGACTCGACGATCACCTCGTCGGTGAGGGGGTCGCGCACGTCGTGGACGGAGACGCGCCCGAGGATGCGGTCGGCCAGCGGCTCGACGACGTCCTCGTTGTCCTTGAGCGCCTCCATGCGCACGCCGCGGAGCGTCCCGCAGTCGTGCATGGCGACGGTCACGTCCTGCGCCACGTCGACGAGGCGCCGCGTGAGGTAGCCGGCGTCGGCCGTCTTGAGCGCGGTATCGGCGAGGCCCTTCCGCGCGCCGTGCGTCGAGATGAAGTACTCGAGCACGGTGAGCCCTTCCTTGAAGTTGGACTTGATCGGGTTCTCGATGATCTCGCCGGCCGAGCCGCTCATGCTCTTCTGCGGCTTCGCCATGAGCCCGCGCATCCCGCCGAGCTGGCGGATCTGGTCCTTCGAGCCTCGCGCGCCGGAGTCGGCCATCATGTAGATGGCGTTGAACCCCTGCTGGTCCTTCTGGAGCGTCTCGAAGAGCACGTTCCCGACGCGGTTGTTCGCGCTCGTCCAGATGTCGATGACGCGGTTGTACCGCTCGGTCTCGGTGATCCAGCCGCCCTCCCACTGCTCGCGCGCCTGCGTGACCTCGCGGTCGGCGGAGTCGATCAGCTCGTGCTTCGCATCGGGGATGACGATGTCGCTGAGGGAGAACGAGAGGCCGCCCTTCATCGCGCGCTCGAACCCGAGGTTCTTCATCTCGTCGAGGAAACGCGCGGCCGAGGGGAAGTCCGTCGTCTTGAACACGCGGCCGATGATGCCGCGGAGGTTCTTCTTCGTGAGGACCTCGTTGATGTACCCCGACGCCGCAGGGACGATCTCGTTGAAGAGCACCTTCCCGACGGTCGTCTCGACGGTCTCGCCGACCTCGTGCTTCCCGTCGGAGGTGGGCCGCTCCAGGCGGAGGCGGATCTTCGCGTGGAGGTCGACGATGCCCTGGTCGTAGGCCTGCCGCACCTCGTTGATCGAGGCGAACGCCTTCCCCTCGCCCTTCGCGCCGTCGCGGCTCTTCGTCATGTAGTACATCCCGAGCACCATGTCCTGGCTCGGCACGGCGATGGGGCCGCCGTGCGCCGGGCTCAGGATGTTGTGGCTGCTCAGCATGAGGAGCTGCGCCTCGAGGATGGCGTCCTGGCTCAGCGGCACGTGGACGGCCATCTGGTCGCCGTCGAAGTCGGCGTTGAAGGCGGTCGTGACGAGGGGGTGGAGCCGGATGGCCTTCCCCTCGATGAGCACCGGCTGGAACGCCTGGATGCCGAGGCGGTGGAGCGTCGGCGCGCGGTTGAGGAGGACCGGGTGCCCGTCGATCACCTTCTCGAGGATGTCGAACACGTCGGCCGTCCGCTTGTCCACCACCTTCTTGGCGGACTTGACGGTCTTCACGATCCCGCGCTCGATGAGCTTCCGGATGATGAACGGCTTGAACAGCTCGACGGCCATCTCCTTCGGGAGGCCGCACTCGTGGAGCTTCAGCTCGGGCCCGACGACGATCACCGAGCGGCCGGAGTAGTCCACGCGCTTGCCGAGGAGGTTCTGGCGGAACCGACCCTGCTTCCCCTTGAGCATGTCGCTGAGCGACTTCAGCGCGCGGTTCGAGTCGGAGCGGACGGCGTTGGCCTTCCGGGAGTTGTCGAAGAGCGAGTCGACGGCCTCCTGGAGCATCCGCTTCTCGTTGCGGAGGATGACCTCGGGGGCCTTGATGTCCATCAGCCGCTTGAGCCGGTTGTTGCGGATGATGACGCGGCGGTAGAGGTCGTTGAGGTCGCTCGTCGCGAAGCGGCCCCCTTCCAGGGGAACGAGCGGGCGGAGCTCGGGCGGGATGACGGGGATCACCTTCATCACCATCCACTCCGGGCGGTTCTCCATCTTCCGGTTCGCCTCGCGGAAGCTCTCGATCACGGAGAGCCGCTTGAGGGCGTCGGCCTTCCGCTGCTGGCTCGTCTCGGTGCGGGCCTGCTCGCGGAGTTCGACGCTCATCCGGTCGAGCTCGAGCCGCTTGAGGAGGTCCTCGACGGCCTCGCCGCCGATCTTGGCGACGAACTTCTCGGGGTCGTCGTCCGGGAGGCGGTTGTTGTCCTCGCGGATGCGGTAGAGCACGTCGAAGTACTCGTCCTCCGAGAGGAGCTGGTTCCCCTGAATCCCATGGGCGGCAGCGCTTCCGGGGTTGATGACGATGTAGTTCTCGTAGTAGATGATCTTCTCGAGGTCCTTCGACTTGATCCCGAGGAGGGCGCCGATCTTGTTCGGGAGGCTCTTGAAGTACCAGATGTGGACGACGGGCACGCTGAGCGTGATGTGGCCCATCCGCTCGCGACGGACGGCCTTCTGCGTCACCTCGACGCCGCAGCGGTCGCAGATGATGCCCTTGTAGCGGATCCGCTTGTACTTCCCGCAGTGGCACTCCCAGTCCTTGACGGGACCGAAGATCTTCTCGCAGAACAGCCCGTCCTTCTCCGGCTTGAACGAGCGGTAGTTGATCGTCTCCGGCTTGAGCACCTCCCCGAAAGACTTCTCGAGGATCGACTCGGGCGAGGCCAGCGAGATCGTGATCGAGTTGTAGAACTTGCGGGTGGCCGGCTGAGCGGGCTTGATGCCGAATGCCATGTGTCGATTGCGGAGTTGAGAGTTCGGAAGTCGGATTTCGACGCGCGGGGCAGGGAGCGCCCGCCCCGCGCGCCGTCACCCGCAATCAGTCGATGCGGACTTCGAGGCCGAGGCCCTGGAGCTCGCGGAGGAGCACGTTGAAGCTCTCCGGGACCCCCGGCTCGGGGATGTTGTCCCCCTTGACGATGGCCTCGTAGGTCTTCGAGCGGCCCTGGACGTCGTCGCTCTTCACGGTGAGCAGCTCGCGGAGGGTGTTCGCCGCGCCGTAGGCGTAGAGCGCCCACACCTCCATCTCGCCGAAGCGCTGGCCGCCGAACTGGGCCTTCCCGCCGAGCGGCTGCTGCGTGATGAGGGAGTAGGGCCCGATGCTCCGGGCGTGGATCTTGTCCTCGACGAGGTGCGACAGCTTCATCATGTAGATCATGCCGACGGTCGTCTTCTGGTCGAAGGCGTCGCCGGTCTGACCATCGTAGAGCTGGACGCGGCCGTCTTCGGGGAGGCTCGCCTCGCGGAGCTTGCCCTGGACGTCCTCGATCCGCGCGCCGTCGAAGGGCGGCGTCGCGTAGGTCTCGCCGAGCTTGGCGCCGGCCCACCCGAGCATGGTCTCGAAGATCTGCCCGAGGTTCATGCGGCTCGGCACGCCGAGCGGGTTGAGCACGAGGTCGACGGGCGTGCCGTCCTCGAGGAACGGCATGTCCTCGACGGGCACCACGCGGGCGACGACGCCCTTGTTGCCGTGGCGGCCGGCCATCTTGTCGCCCACCTGGAGCTTCCGCTTCTTCGCGATGTAGACCTTCGCAAGCTGGACGATCCCTGGCGGGAGCTCGTCGCCCATCTGGATGCGGTACTGCTCCTGCTGGGCGGCGGCCTGCACCTCAGCGTGGCGGCGCTGGTAGTTGGCAAGGAGCTTCTGGATCTGCGCGTTCGCCTTGTTGTTGGGGGTGAACGCCTGGCGGATCTTGAGGTCGGCCGGCTCCACCTCCTCGAAGAAGCGCCGCGTGATCTTCGCCCCCTCCGAGAGGACGACGGTCCCGTCGCGGAGCTCGATGGCGGCGCCGGCCTTCTCCCCCTTCGTGAGGGCGAAGAACCGCTCGTAGAACGACGTCCGAAGCCCCTCCAGCTCGTTCGTGAGCTGGCGCTCGATCTCGGCGAGCCGCTTCTCCTCGGCCTTCTTCGTGGCGGGGTCGGCCTTCCGGCGGCTGAACAGCTTCGTGTCCACCACGATGCCGTGCATGCCGGGCTTCGCCTTGAGCGAGGCGTCCTTCACGTCGCCCGCCTTGTCGCCGAAGATGGCGCGGAGGAGCTTCTCCTCCGGCGTGGGGTCGGTCTCCCCCTTCGGGGTGATCTTGCCGACGATGATGTCGCCGGGGTTGACCTCGGCGCCGACGCGGACAATCCCGCGCTCGTCGAGGTCCTTCGTGGCTTCCTCCGAGACGTTGGGGATCTCGCGCGTGAGCTCCTCCTCGCCGCGCTTGGTGTCGCGGACCTGGTGCTCGAACTCCTCGATGTGGACGGAGGTGAAGATGTCCTCCGCCACGAGGCGCTCCGAGACGACGATGGCGTCCTCGAAGTTGTAACCCTTCCAGGGCATGAACGCGACGAGCACGTTCTTGCCGAGGGCGAGCTCGCCGTTCTCCGTCGAGGGCCCGTCGGCGAGGAGGTGTCCCTTCTTCACGCGCTGGCCGACGGCGACGAGCGGCTTCTGCGTGATGGAGGTGTCCTGGTTCGTCCGGCGGAACTTCGTGAGGTGGTACACGCGCACGGGCTCCTCGAAGGCCACGGTTGTCTCCTCCTTCGAGACGTCGTAGCGGACGACGATCTTCGTGGCGTCGACCTCCTCGACAACGCCGTTCCCTTCAGCGAGGATGAGCGCGCGGCTGTCGCGGGCTACGCGGCCCTCCAGGCCAGTCCCCACGAGGGGGGCCTCCGGGCGGAGGAGCGGGACGGCCTGCCGCTGCATGTTCGAGCCCATCAGCGCGCGGTTGGCGTCGTCGTGCTCGAGGAACGGGATGAGCGCGGCGGCGGGGCTCACGATCTGGCTCGGCCCGATGTCCATGTACTGGATCTCGGACGGCCGCATGAGCGGGAAGTCGCCTGCGATCCGGCAGCGGACGAACTCGTTCGCGAACTTCCCGTTCTTGTCGAGTGGCGCGTTCGCCTGCGCGATCACGAAGCGGTCCTCGTCCTCCGCCGAGAGGTACTCGATCTCGTCGGTGACCTTCCCATTCTTGACGACGCGGTACGGCGTCTCGATGAACCCGAACTCGTTGACGACGGCGTGCACGCAGAGACTGGAGATGAGCCCGATGTTCGGGCCCTCCGGCGTCTCGATGGGGCAGAGCCGCCCGTAGTGCGTGTAGTGCACGTCGCGGACCTCGAACCCGGCGCGCTCGCGCGTGAGCCCACCCGGCCCGAGGGCGCTCATGCGCCGCTTGTGCGTCAGCTCGGCCAGCGGGTTCGTCTGGTCCATGAACTGGCTGAGCTGGTTCGTCCCGAAGAACGTGTTGATCACGCTCGAGACGGTCCGCGCGTTCACCAGGTCCTGCGGGGTGAACTTGTCGGCGTCGCGCAGGTTCATCCGCTCCTTGATGGTGCGGGCCATGCGCGCGAGCCCCGTCGAGAACTGCTGCTGGAGCTGCTCGCCGACGGTGCGGACGCGGCGGTTGCCGAGGTGGTCAATGTCGTCGATGGCGCTCTTCCCGTTCTGGAGGAGCACCAGCTCGCGGATGATCGCCTGGATGTCCTCGCGGGAAAGCGTGATCGAGCGGTTCGCCCGGTCGAGCCCGAGGCGGCGGTTGATCCGGTAGCGGCCGACGTCGCCGAGGTCGTAGCGCTTGTCCGAGAAGAACAGGCGCTCGAGCATCTGGCGGGCCGTCTCCAGGTCGGGCGGCTCGGTGCCGCGGAGCTGGATGTAGAGGTACTCCAGCGCCTCCGCCTCCGACCGCGTGGGGTCCTTGCGGAGGGTGTTGAGGAGGGTGGTTCGGTCGAGCGCCTCCTCCTCGTCGGTCTTCTGGAGGAGCACGAAGGCGACGCCGGCGTCCTTCAGCTTGTCGTAGTCGTCTTCGGTGACCTCGTGGGCAGCCGGGAGGATCACCTCGCGCTCGCGGCGCTCCTCGATGACCTCGCCGGTGTCCTCGTCCACGATCTCGTTGACGGCCTCGACGGTGACGGAGGCCGCGAGCACGCGCCCGACGAGCTTCTTGAACGTCTTCTTGTTGCTCACCTCCTCGCGGTCGGCGAGGTCGAAGAGGGCCACGATGTCGGCGTCCGAGGAGTAGCCGAGGGCGCGGAGGAGCGTCGTGACCGGGAGCTTCTTCTTCCGGTCGATGTATGCCCACATGATGTTCGCCACGTCCGTCGAGAACTCGATCCACGAACCGCGGAACGGGATCACGCGGGCCGAGAACAGCTCTGTCCCGTTGGGGTGGACGCTCTGGGCGAAGAACACGCCGGGGCTCCGGTGGAGCTGGCTGACGATGACGCGCTCGGCCCCGTTGATGATGAACGTGCCGCGCTCGGTCATTGCGGGGAGGTTGCCGAGGTAGACGTCCTGCTGGATCGCCTCCTCCGGCTCATCCTCGTCCTCGTCCTCCTTGCTCGAGAGGCGGAGCTTCGCCTTGAGCGGGACGGCGAACGAGAGCCCCTGCGCGATGCACTCCTCGATGGAGTGCTTCGGCGCGTCGAGGGTGTAGTGGAGGTACTCGAGGGTGTACCGCTCCCGCGAGTCGTGGATGGGGAAGTGCTCGCGGAACACGGCCTCGAGCCCCTTCTTCGGATCGCGGTCCTCCGGCGCGGCGCTGGCCTGGAGGAAGTCCTCGAAGCTCTGGAGCTGGATCTCGAGGAAGTCCGGGTAATCGAGGACGGGGGGAATCTTGCTAAAGGACTGGCGGGTGGCTTCCCCGCCGACCAGCCCATCCTGAGGGACCGGGCTCTTGCTCGTCTTGCTAGCGCCGGGCGCGCTCGTCTTCGTGGTGCGGGCGCTCCCCTGCGCGCCGCGGCTGGCCTGCTTCCCGTTGGTGGTGCTCAAATCGAACCCCTGGGTCTTAGACGGTGGTCAGCATTTCCGGCGCGCCGCGCAGGGCCAGTCCGGGGGTCGGACGGGGTACCCGCAATCAACGTGCCGGGGGCATCCGGCGGGCAACGCGTGGTCCCGGGTCGGGTTCCACGCCCTGCCGCGTCTCCTTCGGCCCTTCGAATAGGCGCCGCAGCAAGGCTTACGCGCCTCGCTGACGGCATTCAAGCCGTGAAAGCCCGCCCCCACTCCGCTCGGGAGCAGGGGCGGGCGGATCGGATTCCGGGGCCTCTCGCGGCGAGCCCCCGGACGAGGCTTACTTGAGCTCGACCTGGGCGCCGGCGCCCTCGAGCTGAGCCTTGATCTTCTCGGCCTCGTCCTTCGAAGCGCCCTCCTTCACGGTATTGGGCGCGCCGTCGACGAGGTCCTTGGCCTCCTTGAGCCCGAGCCCGGTGATGGCGCGGACCTCCTTGATGACGGCGATCTTGTTGCCGCCGGCGCTGGAGAGGACCACGTCGAACTCGGTCTTCTCCTCGGCCGCCGGGGCGCCGTCGCCGCCGATGGGGCCGGCAGCCATGGCCACGGCCGCGGCAGCGGGCTCGATGCCGTAGGTGTCCTTGAGGACGGTGAGGAGCTCGTTGGCCTCCTTGATGGTGAGGTTGACGAGGCTTTCGGCGAGGGCGTTGATGTCAGCCATGGTGTTGGTTGGTTCCTGCGGCGGTCTCGGCGCTTCCGGCCCCGAAGTGGACCGGGCGGGCGCTACGCCGCTGATTAAGGGATGCAAAAAGGGGAGGCGTCAGCCCTCCTTCTCGGCGACCTCCTTCACGACGCCGGCCAGCTTCGCCCCCGGCGCGTTGAGCGCCGAGACGACGTTCCGGATGGGCGCCATGAGGAGGCTGAGGACGTCGGCGATGAGCTCGTCCTTGCTCTTGAGGGTAGCGAGTGCGTCGAGCTGGCCTTCGCCGAACACGGCGCCGTCCACGTAGGCGGCCTTGAAGCGGGGGAGCCCCTTCGGGGAGCCCTCCAGGAACTTCTTGATCACCTTCGCCGGGGCGGCGGCGTCGTTCGTGAAAGCGACGGCGGTGGGGCCGTGGAGCTGCTCGACGAGGTCCTCGAACCCGCCCCGCTCTTCGAGCGCGCGGCGGAGGAGGGTGTTCTTGAGCACCTTATACTCGATGTTCGCCTCGCGGAAGGCACGGCGAAGGCGGTTCACTTCCTCCACCGTCAGCCCGATGTAGTCCGTGAGGTAGAGCGTGTTGGCGCGGTCGAGCTGCTCGGAGATCGCCGCCACCGCGTCCTGCTTCTGGTCTTTCGTCAGAGCCATGATCGTAGGCGTTTAAGGCTGTGGGGCGGTTAGCGGGCAACGCCGGCGGCGGTGTTGCGGTCCACGGGTACGGCCGGGCCCATCGTCGTCGAGAGGGTGACCGAGCGGACGTAGTTGCCCTTCGCGGCGGAGGGGCGAAGGCGGAGGACCTCCTTGAGGAAGGCCTCCGCGTTGTCGCGGATCTGCTCCGGAGGGAACGACGACTTCCCGATGGCAGCATGCAGGTTGCCCTGCTTGTCCACGCGGAAGTCGATCCGGCCCGCCTTCACGGCGTTCACGGCCTGGGCGATGTCGTTGGTGACGGTGCCGCTCTTCGGGTTCGGCATGAGCCCGCGCGGGCCGAGCACACGACCGAGGCGGCCGAGCTTCGGCATCACGTCGGGGCTCGCGATGAGCACGTCGAAGTCGACGAACCCCTCGTCCTGAATCCGCGCGATGTAGTCGTCGAGCCCAACCATGTCGGCACCGGCGGAGCGGGCCTCGGCCTGCTTCCCCTCGTTGGTGAGGACGAGCACGCGGACGGTTTT
>Ga0196963_10002436_pt1 | contig 11144 bp, 7 predicted proteins | sample S1_5metaG_FD_148600 | JGI IMG/M metagenome (GOLD analysis project Ga0196963, IMG submission 148600) | Soil microbial communities from Anza Borrego desert, Southern California, United States - S1_5 | ecosystem: Environmental > Terrestrial > Soil > Desert | place: USA: California | collected... | reverse complement strand
ATCGTGGTCCGCAGCACCGGCTTGTAGGCCAACTCGCCGGACTCCACATTGCGTGCGAGAACCAGGTCGCCGACGAGAACTTTGTCGATGTCGACCATGCCGCGATCGGTCCAAACCGGTGTTCCGGCGGCCAGACAATCCGAGACGCGGGGAAACAGATCCGGCTGCACGCGCGTCACCCTCAGCAACTGCGGCGAATCGGGGCGGTCGTTGCGCATCACCGTACGTGGATCGACTTCGACAATGTCCACGGTTCTGGATCCCGTCACCGTGTAGGTCTGCTTCGATCCTTGCAGGAAGACTTCATTCTCTTCGGTCCACCATTTCCACCAGCGCTCGGGATCGGCGGGCAGGTTCGCGCCGGTCGCGATGTTCAGGACCCAGGCGAGCCGGTCATTCAGCAAGGCGATGGCCTGGTTCTGAGCCGCCACGCCTTGTTCCATCTGCGCTGCGGTGAGCTGCGCATCGCGTGCCGCCCGGTTGAGCGATCGCAAGGCATTGCCAGGGGGCTGACCGGCATTTTCGGCGACGCGGCGATACTGCGTATCCAAAACCAAAAGTTCGTTTCGCTCGGCTCCTTCCCGCACGAACGCATGGCGGTAGCCGACCTGGCTGTTGGGGAGCATGAATTCGGTGAGCTGTGAAATCACCGGCGAGTACATCATCGACAGGAGCAGCGGCACATAGGCCTCGCGTGGGCGCGAGGTTAGTAGTTCGGCAGCGGTCTGGCGAACCTTGAGCGATGGCGACAGGACGGCATGCCGCGCCAAGGCCACCGTCGCGTCGGTTTCGTTGAGCCTGGCAGTAACCCCCACTACCAGTAGCTCTTCTTTTTCGCCACGCGTGGCCACGAGCTGCTGCAGCGTCGGCAAGGCAGCGGCGTCGCGGATCTCTTGAATTTTCGCAATAGCGGCCGCGCATTTTTTTTCATCTGCCGAGCCAAGTGGCGCAGCCAGTTTGCCGATGATGGGCCCCCAGTGTTCGGCCGCTTTTTGCTGGGCCGCCTTGCGGTTCTGAGCGAAGTTCATTTCTGCAGGACTGACCCAATCGCGACCGACGCGCACAAAGCCCAAACGTTGCCTGGCCATGACATGATCCGGCGCCAATTCGCAAACGCGCAGCAAATGAACGCGTTCGCGGTCGTGCAATTTCTTGCGGGCGCACCAATCGGCCAGTTCCAATTGACCGGTCACGGTGTTCCCGGCAGCAGCCCGTAGCTTGCTGTAGAGCGCGAGCAATTCCTGATAACTCTTGTCAGTCGGTTCGCCGCCGAGGGCCCGCTCTCCGTTCGTTCCCCGCACGTAGCCCAGATGCCAGCGCGCTGCCGAGTGATCGGGCGCGGCGTCGACTGCAGCTTTTAGGAGTGTTTCACGATCCTCGAACAGGCCGTAGATTTCGCGCTGCAGTGCTTCGCGGAGGGCAGCTTCTGCCTGGCTTGCCCCGGTTGCTTCTGCTGCGAGAATGTTTTCCGAGGCAAAAACAAACCCAGTAAGAAATACGAATCCGGCCAGCCGCCCCCAGCGTGCGCTCATGTTCGCCTCCTGATAACGAGCCCCTATTCCAAAAGTCAGCATAGGCGATCTGACGTCGTCTGCAATCTGTTTCTGTTAACGTCATTCCGCCTTCAAGCCAGGCACGACGACGCTGGTGGGCCGACGGACGGTATTGTCGTGCGACAGCACTTTCTGCTGGCCGACGAAGTAGGTGTTGAAATCGGCGACCACCAGATTGTAGGTCTGCTCGGCGGGCGCTTCGGCCACGTGCGTGACGCGGGCGGGACCATCGGCAGTGTGCAAGACCATGCCGGTTTCCAGCATCCGCGATTTCACCCAGCCTTCGCCAGAGACCCAGAACAAGTGGCCGCCACTGGTCTCGAAGGTCTCGTTGCCAGCGTAGATTTTCACGAGCGGGCTAGCCGGGCGAACGGTGGTCCGCAGCACCGGCTTGAATGCCAATTCGCCTGATTCCACATCGCGTGACAGGACGAGGTCGCCGGCCCGCACTTTCTCAATGGCCACTTCGCCGCGTTCGGTCCACACTGGCGTGCCGGCCGCCAGGCAATCCATGCGGCCGCCACTGGCGCTGATCGAGCGCGAGCCACTTCCGGCAGCGCCCGTGCCGTTGCCGCTGCCGAGCGAATTGGGATCGGTTTCGACAATTGCCACGGTGCGCGCGAGCTGCACCGTGGCGACCGGCTTGCTCCCTTGCACGAAGACTTCATTCTGATCGTTCCACCAGGACCACCAATCGTCCGGCACGGCGGGTAGTTTTTCATGCGTCGCGGTACTCAACACCCACGCGATGCGGTCGTTGAGCGCGCGGGTCGCTGCATTCTGCGCCGCGGCCGCTTGTTCCATCCGCCAGGCTGTGCGCTGGGCATCGTTGGCAGCCACATTCATGGACTCGCGCACGTCGCCGTTGGGCGCGGCGATGCGGCGGTACTGCGTATCGAGGATCAACAGCTCATGCCGGTCGGCGCCTTCGCGCAAAAAGGCGTGGCGGTAGCCAATGCGCCCGTTTGGCAGGGCAACTTCCGCAATTTGCGAAACGACCGGCGTGAACATCGAAGAGACCAGCAGCGGCACATAGCTGTCGCGATCGCAGGCTTGCAGTTTCGTCGCAGCCGTATGGCGGACAAACAGCGACGGCGAGAATACCGCATGCCGCGCGAGCGCAGCGACAGCGGCTGGATCGGTCATTCGCGCGGTGGTCTCGACGACCAGCAGCTCCATTTCCTCGCCGCGGGTTCCCAACACTTGCTGCAAAGCCGGCAAGGCAGCTGGATCGTGAATCTGCTTGATCTGAGCCGCCGCGGCTTCGCGCTTGTTCAAATCGCTGGCAGCCAGCTGGCTGGCCAGCTTTTGAATCAATGGAGTCCAGTGAGCCAAGGCTTTTTGGGCTGCCCCGTCGCGGGCCTGCTGCCTGGCGATTTCATCGCGCGAAACCCACTCGTTTCCAATCCGCACAAAATTGAGCCGCTGCCGAGCTCCGCTGTGATCGGGATTCAGTTCGCACACACGGAGCAAGTGGACTCGCTCCTGCTCCCGCAGCGCATGCTTCGCGCACCAATCGGCCAATTCCAGTTGATCGGTCGCCGTGTCGGCATACGTGCCGCGCAGATTTTCGTAACCTTTGAGAAGCGCTTGCCGCTTCTTGTTCGATTTGTCATCGGCTTTGATCCATTCTCCGGTCGCCGAGCGGACATAACCTTGATGCCAGCGGGCCGCGGCATTATCCGGAGCTGCTTTCAGTGCGGCCGAGAGCAACTGCTCACGATCCTGATCGAGGCCGTAAACTTCGCGCTGCAGGGCTTCGCGCACGGTCTGCTCGGCTGCAGCTTCTGGTTTCGCGGTTTCCGCGGCCAAAGCCGGCAATCCCGCCGCGATGCATAAGAATGAAAAGATTCCCCGCTGCCACCACGCGAGTGCGTTCATCGGCGCCTCCCACAGTCTGTTCCGAGAAGAGAAGAGTAGTCCGCAGCCGAGCTGGCCTCACAGCCGGCCGCAAACGTTCGTCAGCATAGCGGAAGCGCGGCGCGCGACGCAACGAATTTGCGGCTGTCGGATGCCTGCCAGCGGTCTGCCCTGGAACCAAGAGGTCCGGCCATTTAGGATAAGGGGCTTTCCCATTTCGATCCCCAAAGTCTCGACTCAGTCGCTTCCCGATGAATGCACTCAACAAGATCAGCAGCCGCATCACGCAACCCAAGAGCCAGGGGGCGTCGCAGGCGATGCTCTATGGCACGGGGATGACGCCGGAGGACATGAACAAAGGCCAGGTCGGCATTGCCAGCGTGTGGTACGAGGGCAACACCTGCAATATGCACCTCAACAAGCTGGCCGACGAAGTGAAGCAGGGAGTCGTCGCAGCCGATCTGATTGGCATGCGGTTTAATACCATCGGCGTTTCCGACGGCATCTCGATGGGCACTGAAGGGATGAGTTATTCGCTGCAGTCGCGCGACCTGATTGCCGACAGCATCGAAACCGTCATGGGCGCCCAGTGGTATGACTCGCTCATTACCATCCCCGGCTGCGATAAGAACATGCCCGGTTGCATCATGGCCATGGCCCGGCTCAACCGGCCGTCGCTCATGATCTATGGCGGCACGATCAAGGCGGGTTGCACGCCGCGGCATCCGAAGCTCGACATCGTGTCGGCGTTTCAAGCCTATGGCGAGTACATCGCCGGGCGGATCACCGAAGAGGAACGGGCCGACATCATTCGCTGCAGCATTCCCGGCGCCGGCGCGTGCGGCGGCATGTATACCGCGAACACGATGGCCTCGGCGATCGAAGCGCTCGGCATGTCGCTGCCGTACAGCTCGTCGATTCCCGCCGAAGATCCGCTCAAGATTGGCGAATGCCGTGCGGCCGGCAAGGCGATCCGCAAGCTGATGGAAAAGGACATCAAGCCCAGCGACATCATGACCCGCGCGGCGTTCGAGAATGCGATGGTCGTGGTGATGGCGACTGGCGGCTCGACGAACGCGGTGCTGCACTTGATCGCCATGGCCCGCGCGATCGGCCTGTCGTTGACGCTCGACGATTTCCAAAAGGTGAGCGATCGCGTGCCCTTCATCGCCGATCTGAAGCCGAGCGGCAAATACGTCTTCGAGGACCTGCACAACGTAGGCGGCATTCCGGCGCTGATGAAGTACCTGCTGGAAAAGGATTTTCTCGACGGCAGTTGCCTGACCGTGACCGGCAAAACTCTCGCCGAAAACCTGAAGGATGTGCCGGGCCTGGCCGAAGGACAGCGGGTCATCGTGCCGATTGAAAAGCCAATCAAATCAAGCGGCCACATTCAAATCCTCCGCGGCAATCTGGCGCCGGATGGCTCCGTCGCGAAGATCACCGGGAAAGAAGAACTGAAATTCAGCGGGCCCGCGCTCGTGTACGACAGCGAAGAAGAGATGCTCCACGGTCTCGAACAGAAAAAGATCAAAGGGGGCGAGGTCATCGTCATTCGGTACGAAGGGCCGCAAGGCGGGCCCGGCATGCCCGAAATGCTCACGCCCACGAGCGCGATCATGGGCGCCGGCCTGGGGGACAAAGTGGCGCTGATGACCGACGGCCGCTTCTCCGGTGGTTCGCACGGCTTCATCATCGGGCACATCACGCCCGAAGCGCAACTGGGCGGACCGATCGCGCTCATTCGCGATGGCGACCTGATTTCGATCGATGCCGAAACCAGGCGGATCGACGTCGCCCTCACCGACGACGAACTGGCCGACCGCCGGCGATCCTGGAAGCAGCCCGCCTTCAAAGCCAGTCGCGGCACGCTCTACAAATACATCAAGAATGTGAAGACCGCGAGCGAAGGGTGCGTGACGGACGAGTGATGTTCATCTCGCTCCAGCCGTTTCGCCGTAAGTCGCGCGGGCGCAAAATCCGTTTTCATCCAACTCGTCCAACAATGGAAGGCGACTGCTGGACAAATCCCAAGTTTCTCTCGGGAGCGGCGCTATGGTTTGTCAAGCCAGTATGGCTCGATTTCTCGCGAGCCGCACGGTGGCGTCGAGTGGCTTCGTGACGAACGAGGCGTTCGCTCTGCGAACGATGCATGCGGATGGAAACTACATTTCGCCGGCGCTTCTTTGCCGTGTTGGACTGTCGCGGAGCGAAAAGGTCGACAATGTCATCTCACGGAGTGAGATGACGATGATGGACATACAGCAGCGAGGCAATCGTCTTCGCATCTTGAATTTCGCCGTGGAAGATCATCGCGATCGCTTCGTCCCAGGGCACGATCAGATTCGTGATTTCTTCTCCCACCTCGCGTGCGGCGGGACCTGGCTGCAAGTCAGTCGCCAGGAACAATTGCATCCGCTCGTCGAGGATGCCCGGCGAGAGATAAAACGAATGCAGCTGTTTGAATGAACCGGCGCGAAAGCCCGTTTCTTCCTGCAATTCGCGCTCCGCCTGCACTTGCGGCGGAATGCCTGGCTCCAGAGTGCCGGCCGGCAGCTCGATGAGCGTTTGCCGCACGGAGAGGCGGAAGTTGCGGATCAGGCAAACGCTGCCATCGGCCAACCTTGGCACGATCACCACCGCTCCGGGGTGGCGGACGATTTCGCGGCTCTTCGTCACGCCGCCGCTCGTCACGAAGGAATCGCGGACGACAGAAAAACGTTCGGTCTTCAGCAGCAGTTCATCAGGCATTGAATCTCGTCCATCCACTTGCCAAGAGTGCGGGCCTGCGTGACAACAATACGCAGAGCGTCCTTTTACACTCCACCAGCCGAATTCTATCCCATGACCTACACCTACGCCGACCTGGCGAAGATGATCGACCACAGCCTGCTGCAGCCGACCATGACCGTGGCCGATCTGGAAGCGGGCTGTCACTTAGCCGTCGCTTATGACTGCGCCAGCGTCTGCATCATGCCGTACTACCTGAAGCGCTGCGCGGAAATTCTCGCCGGCTCGACGGTGGTGCCAAGCACCACGATCGGCTTTCCGCATGGCGGGCACACGACAGCCATGAAGGTGGCCGAGGCCAAACAGGCTCTCGCCGACGGCGGGCGCGAACTCGACATGGTTGTGAACATCAGCCAGGTGCTGAGCGGAGCGTGGGATTATGTGCGGGCGGATATCAAAGGCGTCGTCGATGCCGCTCATTCAGCCGGCGCGAAGGTGAAAGTCATTTTCGAGAACTGCTACTTGAAGGACGAGCACAAGATCAAGCTGTGCGAAATCTGCGGCGAGGTGCGGGCCGATTGGGTGAAGACGTCAACCGGCTATGGCTCCGGCGGCGCCACGATCGAAGACCTGAAGCTGATGCGCAAGCATTCTCCAGCCCACGTGCAGGTGAAAGCCGCCGGCGCGGTGCGCTACGTCGACACACTGCTGAAAGTGCGCGAGACCGGCGCGACTCGCTGCGGCGCCAGCCGGACGAAAGAGATGCTCGACGAAGTCCGCCGCCGGCTGAACCTGCCGCCGATCACCGGCGTGCAAGCCGGCACAGTGAGTGGCTATTAATCCGTAGAACTAATCCGTAGAACGAAGCCATGCTTCGTTCCATACCCGAGTGGAAAACGCATTGGGACGAAGCACGGCTTCATCCTACGAAACAAAAGCAACCAATCGAATGCACGCTAAAGACATCATCCGCTCTACGATCAACATGGGCCACTTCGTCTGCAACGCCTATCTCGCCGATCTGAGCGATGAAGACTTGCTGCGGCGGGCCGCGCCGGGCGTGAACCACATCAACTGGCAGCTGGGCCACTTGATCGCCGGCGAGCATTACCACGGCAACATGGCGTCGGGCGGCAAGATGCCTCCGCTGCCGGCCGGCTTTGCGGAAAAATACACAAAGGAAACGGCGGCCAGCGACGATCCGGCCGCCTTCTGCACGAAGGAAGAGTTGCTCCGCATTGCGGCCGAGCAGCGCGTCGGCACGCTCGCCACACTCGATGTCATCAGCGACGCCGATCTCGATACGCAGACCGGCATTCCCTACTGCCCCACCCGCGGCGAACAACTCGCCCTGCAAGGCACCCACTGGCTGATGCACTGCGGCCAATGGGCCGTCGTCCGGAGGCAATTAGGCAAAGCGCCGTTGTTTTAGATACCAAGAATTACTCCCTCTCCCCGGAGTCTCGGGGCGCGGGAGTAAGAATGTTTTTCCTGATCCTTCAGCAGCACCACATTAGAACGTGATCCCGCCGCGGATCAGAAACGTCGGCTGCGGATCGTAGTCGCCGATGCCGGAGGCATATTCCACCTGTCGGCTGAAGACGTAGCCAGCTTCCAGGCGATAGCCGGCGCCGCCGTCGAGTCGCCGTTCATAACCGGCCACGACGCGGTAATCGGACCAGGTGACTTTGTCTTCCACGCCGGTGTCGCGGACGATCGACCAGGTGTTGCCGCCAAATTCCGCGGCGACGTAGAGCCAGTCTTCATAGCCGCCGCCGACGTGCACCCGCATGCCAAGCTTGGGCTTGGGAAAGATGAGCTCAAAGTTGTAATCGGGAGTCGGCTTCCAGATCGCGCCGCCGGCCGGCAGCAGACGGATGTTGTCGCGGTTGAGATAGAGCACGCCGGCGACGAACTGCAGTTTGTCCGGCGCCGCATCCCACACGTAAAGCGCTTTGCCGGTCAGGCGGAAAGCTTCCGAACTCGAAGCTTCGAAATCGGTGTAAAGACTCGGCGCGGCCGTCAGCAGCAGGCGGTGATGTTCGAAAAAAAGCGGCGCCCAGGTGAAGTCGAGATACACTGTGTGCAGCTGCGGCGGCATGTCGCGGATGCCGCCCGGATCGGACGTTAAATACAAGTTGTAGCCCGGCGTGATGAACAGCGGCCATTCGCGGATGGGCGCGGGCAGGGCGACTGTGATCGATGATTCAATTTCGGTGATGCCCAGATCGGCCGGATCGTCGCCATCGCCCAGCCAGGCAGCGGAGAGACACAGCTTTTGAAAGAAGCCGCTTTTAAAAGGACCGAGCTTTGGCGTGCCGTCGCTGTTGAGTTCAATTACCGACCCAGTGATTTCTGGTGGTTGATTGAGCGCGTCATACAGAAACGGTTGCTGACCTGGAAGGACAGCGTCCTCAGGCGGCGGTAACAGTTCAGGCTGTTCGAGCTGCGAAGCGAGCGCGATGCTGCCTGGCACGCCATAGGGCTGGAGCTGTGCTGCTTGCTGAAACCGCCGCGGTTCCGTTCCAAGCTGCGTGGACGGTTGCGGATAAGCACTGAGCCTCTCGCCGGCTAATCCCGCAGGCGGCCGGCGGATTACTTCCTGCTGCGCGAGCAGCTCGTGCGATCCGCCGAGCATCACAGCGGTGAGCAAAGCACTTCGGAGGTACGGCATGCGAGTACCTCTTAGAACGAAACGCCGGCCCGGACCATCCAGGCATCGCGCAGATTGAATTCCTCATAGGGCACGGTATAGACCAGGCGGCGCTCGAAAACATAGCCGGCTTCAATGAAGCCGTTCAAGCCACTGGGGCTGCTCCATTCGAGCCCCAGGGACACGCGAATGTCGTTGATGTCGATGCTCTGCGTAGGGCCGGCGTCCAGCGGTTTCACCGTCCACGCGCCGCCGCCATATTCGCCCGCGAGATACCACCACACTTCATACGTGCCGACGGTCGTCACATACTGCGAGATTCGAGGCTGGGGAAAAAAGATGTCGACGCGCAGCTGCGGGTTCGGTTGCCAGAGCAGACCGCCCGCTGGCAGCAGCTTGATATCGTTGCGATCGATGTACATCACGCCCAGTTTGGCGGTGAGCGTGGGTGTGATGCGGGCCACGCCGAGCGCGAGCCCTTGAATGCGGATGCTGTCGGTAACCAGCGTATCGAAGCCGCTGTACACGCCGACCCGGGCGCCGAACTCGCCGCCGATCGTGAAATTCGGATCGGTCGCGAACTGCAGATCGAGATACGCGCTATACGCCGCGCCCGGCAGATGGTGCACGCCGTCCTTGGGGCCATCCCAGGTATGAATCGCAAAGGCCGGCGTGATGAACAGCGGCTGCTGCGACGTGAGAAAGTTGGGAAACGTGAACGTCACACTGACTTCGGCGTCGTTGATGCCGAGCGAGTTGGGCTCGTCGCTGCCGGCGACATACGTATCGCGAAAGCGGACGTCGTTGATCAGCCGCAGCGCGTTGTAAGGGTCGTAGTACCCGCCGTTGGGATTGCCGAAACCATTGGGAAAGAGCGCGTTCGGCTGCTGACCCGGCACTGACGGCGCCCATTGCGAGCCGTAGGGCGGGGCGTTGGGATTCGGCGGCAATGCGCTGTTCGGCAAGGCGGGCGGCGGCGAAGGAGTCGACCAGAACTGAGCGCTGGCGGGGCCGTTCGGCGAATAGGGGTCGAACGGCAACGGACTGCCCAGCGCTCCTGGATTGATCGTGTTGATGGCGGGACCCACCGTGCCCGGCGCGGGCGTGACCGGCGGCGGAAAACCAGGCACCGCGCCGAAGCTCGGCGGCGGCGCGGCCGTCACCGGTGCTCCCCCGACCGGAAAGTTGCGGCTGGGTGGAAAGGCCACGGCGGGCTGCGCAGCAGCGGGCGCGACAGCGGCCAGCACTGAGAAACCTGCAACGATCATCACGCCCAAACGCATCACCGGCGGCACACCACCCTCACGGAACCACAATTATTCGCAGCCAAAAAGACTGCGGACAAAATATCGTGAAGGGGGAATAACAACCTGTCAGCAAATGATCAAGATCAGTCGGAAAAGGGCTCAAGTTTCCTGAACGATCTGCCGCACGGTTTGCTGCTAGCTCTGCTTTACTTCTTGCCGCGGCCAATCCGGCTGAGGACTTGCTCGAGCGTTTGCCGCAGGACGAGGCCGCTTTTGCGCAGGAGCTGCACTTCCTTCGGCCAAAGGTCGATCTGATGGCGGGCGACGACGCCCTTGCGGCCGACGACGGTGGGAACGCTCAGCGCGACATCGCGGATGTCGTAGCAGCCTTCCTGCACGCTGCTGACAGGCAGAATCCGTTGCTGATCGAGAGCGATGGAATGGATGACGTCGCGAATGGCAATGCCGACGGCGAAACCAGCGCCGGTCTTCTTCTTGATGACTTCCGCGCCGGAACCTTTCGTGCGCGTGAACAGTTCATCAGCGAGCTTCGGGTTCCAGCCGGGGAATTTTTCGAGCGGCAAGTTGGCAATGCAGGCGCTCGACCAGATCGGCACCATGCTGTCACCATGCTCGCCGAGGATCAGCGCTTGCACTTGAGTCGGCGCGGCCTTCAGCTGCAGCGCGATCAGGCTGCGGAAGCGGATCGTATCGAGCTGCGTTCCCAGGCCAATCACCTGGCTCAGAGGCAGGCCGAGCCGATCGGCAGCGACGTAGGTGAGAATGTCGACGGGATTCGACACGACGAGGACGACTGCGTCTTTTTTCACGCCGGCTTTGCTCACTTCACCGAGAATGCCGAGGAACAAGTCGGTGTTGCGATTGATCAGATCGAGGCGGCTTTCATCCGGTTTCCGCCGCAAACCCGCCGTGATGCAAATGATGTCGGAGCTGGGAATGTGCTCGTAACCGCCAGAGCTAATGACCTGATCGGCCACGCTCGGCGCGCCGTGCAGCATATCCAGAGCCTGGCCGCTGGCGAGATCGAGGTTCACGTCGAGCAGCGCGATCTCGCTGACGACCCCACCGCATTGCAGGGCA
>Ga0196963_10002435_pt1 | contig 11152 bp, 10 predicted proteins | sample S1_5metaG_FD_148600 | JGI IMG/M metagenome (GOLD analysis project Ga0196963, IMG submission 148600) | Soil microbial communities from Anza Borrego desert, Southern California, United States - S1_5 | ecosystem: Environmental > Terrestrial > Soil > Desert | place: USA: California | collected... | reverse complement strand
GAGGGAACGGCGCGAGATGGATCGGAAGGAGGGGCAGGCGGAGGATTGGGGGCGTTTCGACATCAGATCGCTCCGTTGATCGCAAACAGCGTCCGAGCTGTCATTCCGAGGTACTCCGAGGAATCTGGCCAGCGTTCTGCGGGCCTGTCGCGATCGGGCAGTGGTATTCCGGGACGGGTTTCCAACGTCGAACAGGCCTCGACGTTCGAGGCTAGATCCTTCGGAGTACCTCAGGATGACGGTGAGGGACGTGGTTTGTGGTTATCGTCGCAGTACGAACTCCTTGGAGTTTAGAATTGCCCACAGCACGTCTTCGACGGCCTTGCGCTTGTCCTTGGACTTGGCGATGTGGCCGGCGAGGGCAGTGCGCTCGTCGTCTGTGGGCTGGCGCGAGAGGGCGGACCAGTAGACGTCGTCGATCAGCGTTTCGGCCGACGCGCCGGACTCGATCCACTTGGCGATGCGGCTGTCGGGGGAGGCGAGGAGGGCTGAGACGCCGGGGCCGGCGACTAGCTGGAAGGTTTGGCCGAGGGTGGTTTCCATCGAGCGTTCGCACTCGCAGACCTGGACGCGCGGGGGTTTGCCGAAGGTGACCAGGAAAGTGTCGGCCGGCGTAGGCTTGGGGCCGCGGCGGCTGGTGCCGCGAACGCCGGGGAGCTGGCCGGCGCGGATGCCCTTGGGGTAGCCCGCGAACTCGGCGGGGACGCCGGCGATTTGGTGTTGGGCGTCGAGCAGTTGCTCGGCGGTCAGGCGGCGGACCAGCGCGTGCGAGTAGTTGATGTCGTCGGCGGCGTTGGTGGCGTTGGGCTCGGCGGACAGGCCGTAGGCGTGCGACGTCATTATCGTGCGGATCAGCCTTTTGACGTCGAACTTGCTGGCGGTGAACTCGGCGGCCAAGCGGTCGAGCAGCTCGGGGTGGCTGGGCGGGTTGGTCGGGCGGAAGTCGTCGATCGGGTCGACCAAGCCGCGGCCCATGAGGTGGAACCAGATGCGGTTGGCCTGCGATTTGGCGAAGAAGGCGTTGTCGGGCGACGTGACCCAGGCGGCGAGGGCGTCGAGGCGGCTCTGCGAGTCGGAGAGGTCGTTGTCGAAACCGAGCAGGCGCGGTTTGACCTTGCGGTCGGCGCCGCGCGGGTCCTTGATGTCGCCGGTCGGTTTTTCGAACACGACCTGCTCGCCGACGAACTCGTGGGAGTCGTTTTTGTCGAGTCGGCGGTTCTCGAGGACCTTGTAATCGACGCGGGCGAAGACGTCGGCCCAGCCGTAATAGTCGTCCTGGGTCCAGCGGTCGAACGGGTGATTGTGGCACTGGGCGCACTGGAGGCGGACGCCGAGGAAGAGCTGGGCGGTGGCCTCGCCGCGGGTGACCGGGTCGCGGTTGGCGCGGTAGTAGTTGGCGGGCGGGTTGGCGTAGGTGCTGCCCTTGCCGGCGATCAGCTCGCGGACGAACTGGTCGAGCGGCTTGTTGGCGGCGAACGATTCCTTGATCCAGCGGTGGAACGCCTGGACGCCCTTGCGGTCGAGCGTGCGCTCCTCGTTGCGCAACAGGTCGGACCATTTGAGGGCCCAGTGCTCGGCGTACTCGGGCCGGTCGAGGAGGGCGTCGATCAGCTTCGTGCGCTTGTCGGGCGCGGGGTCGGCGACGAACGCGCGGGCGTCGGCGGCCGTGGGCAGCACGCCCAGCAAATCGAGGTACGCCCGGCGGAGGAACTCGCCATCCGTCGCCGAGGCGGACGGGTTGATCCGCATCGTTCGCAGCTTGGCCAGCACGTGCTCGTCGACGTAGTTGGCGGGCGCGAACGTCGGGGCCCAGGCGAAGTCGGGCCGGGCGGAGACGAACGCGAGGCGGACGGGCTGCTGGAGGTGGAGGTAGCGGACGATGACGGTGACCTCGCCGTCGCGGTGGCGCGTGACGGCGCCGTCGGGGGCGATCTTGGCGAGCTCGGTCGACTGCTCGTAGACGGCGAGGCTCGACACGTCGCGGGACGTGCCGTCGGAGAAGCGGGCGGTGGCGGTGATTTTGAGGGCGGACTCGGGCGCGATCAGGACGCGCTGAGTCGGGGAGACGTCGAGGCCGACCAGGCGCGGCGAGTCGGATTGGTCGGCGCGCGCGCCGGCGGCGATCCAGTCGCGGACGAGCTTGTAGAGGTCGGAGTCGGCCTTGAAGCGCATGCCGCCCTCGTGGGGGACGCGGCCGGTGGCCTTGAGCAACATCAGACTGTTGTCCGGATCGGAAGCGTCGACCCGGCGGGCGAAGAAGTCGCGCGTGAGGGCGGCAAGGTCGTCGTCCGGCTCCTGGCCGCGGAGCGAGAGTTTGAGGCCGCCGCGGCCGTTCATTTTGCCGTGGCACCCGCCGGCGTTACAGCCCGCCTTGGAGAGGACGGCCATCACGTCATTGCGGAAGGAGACGGGCTGGTCGGCGCGCGCGGCGGGGCTGGCGAGCAAGCAGATGAGAATGGCGATCGCGGATGCGCGCATACAGAGGTGCCCCCGAATTCAGTCTACCACGGATACGGCGGAGCGTTCGGCGGGTTCTTCGTGGCACGGGCGGCCCGCCCGTGATGGAATTGCCGCGAACAAACGTCGCGTGGATTGTAGAACAGAGTGAATCACGGGCGGGCCGCCCGTGCCACGTCCCCGCCACGTCGAACTTTGGAGACCGCCTGTGCCCTCATCGCTCTCGCGTCGAACGCTCCTCCGCGCCGCCACCGCCGTGACGGCCGCTTCGGTGCTAAGCCGGTATACGGCGCCTCACGCGGCGCTGGCGTACGTCCCCGGCCCCGGCGAGGTGCCCGCCGGGGCTCGGCCGGCGCAGGACGCGAGCGTGAGCGTGCTGCACCCGCGCGGGCGGGTGCCGCTGTCGTTCATCATCGACGACTCGACGTGCCTGGTGAACATGGGGCACTACTGCATGCCGCAGTTCAAGGCGGCGTGGCCGCAGAACCCGGCGTACCGGCGGCCGTGGAAGGAGTGGCCGCGCGAGATCCCGGATTCGTTCGTGCGCGAGTTCGGGGAGTGGTGCGCGGGCGCGGGCGTGCGCGGGAAGTACTCGCTGGTGCCGTACCCGGCGTGCGTGGGGTGGCTGGACCGCGGCGATCTGCCCGGTTGGAGCAAGCAGGAGGTGCAGGACTCGCTCAAGCTCGTGCGCGAGGTGATGGTGCCGAACTGGGACATCTCGCCCGAGATGATCACGCACACGCGGGTGATCGACCTCAAGACGGGCCGGCCGATGGCGGAGATGAACTCGGCGACGATGGAGAACAGCTGGCCGCCGGAGAAAAAGTCGGTGGACGAGATGGCGGCGTACGTCGCGTACGCGGTGCGGATCCTGAAGAACGCGGAGATCCCGTGCAACGCGGTGACGACGCCCGGCGGGTTCGGGAACAAGGCGAAGAGCGAGCTGTCGATGGGGATCCGGCAGGCGCTGGCGGACGTGACGGGGCCGGAGATCCCGCACTACTTCAAGTACATCGCGGACGGCAAGGAGAACACGAACCCGCGGCTCGAGCACGTCGAGGGCATCGGTACAAACAACCTCAAACTCGTCGCCAACGTGCCGGCGGGGATCGGCGATTACTTCGGCGGGTGGGACGGGGACATCCCGCCGCAGCCGGACAAGTACATCACGGCCGACGCGTCGGGCGGGCGGATGAAGGAACTCATCGAGCGCGCCGACCCGGCGGTCATGTTCTGCCACTGGGCGGGGCTGTACTCGAACGGGAAGAAGACGGGGTTCGACGCGTGCAAGCGGGTGATCTCGACGGTGAACTCGACCTACGCGGATCGCACGGTGTGGATGACGACGGGCGAGATGGCGCGGTATCAATCGGCAAAGGAGCTCACCAAGATAGAGCGCGTTGGGGAGAAGGTTTCGCTGACTGCGCCGTTCGCGTGCCCAGCGTACACGGTGAAGGTGTCGGGCGCGCGGGCGAACGCGCCGGTCGTCATGAGCGGCGGGAAGCCGGTGGAGTTGAAGGAAGTGCGGGCGGCGAAGGATCTGGTGGTGGGGTCGTTTTTGAAGGAGGGGGAGGTGGTGACGGTGTGCTGGGATCTGGGGAAGGGGCAGACGACGGTGGCGGTGTGAGTCGGAACGCGCGGATCCCGGGCGGCGCTTCGGGCGAAGCCCGCGTGCTCTGCCCCGGCTTGTTTTGCGAGCTATCCCGGATCGATGCGGTCGCGGCGGAGCGTGTTGTTTCCCGTGCCGCCGTCGACGCGGGCGTCGGCGATGCCGTCGATGGCGTCGAGGGTGTCGTCGCCGGCGTCGCCCTGGAGGGAGTCGATGCCGGCCCCGCCGACGAGGGTGTCGTTGCCGTCGCCGCCGAGGAGGTTGTCGTACCCGTCGTGGCCGCGGAGCAGGTCGTGGCCGGCCCCGCCGATCAGGACGTCGTCGGCCTGGGTGCCGTCGATCGTGTCGTCGCCAAGGCCGCCGTCGAAGGTGCCGTTGAGGTAGAGGGCGGCGGCGCTGATCGAGTCGTTACCGTCGCCGCCGCGGACGACGATTTTGCCGACGCCGGCGAAGGGCCCGCCGATTTGCCGGCCGTTGATCGTGACGACGAGCGCGGCGCTCTTTCCGGAGAGAACGATGGAGTCAGCGCCGGCGGTGCCGGTGACGGTGAGCGTGTCGCCGGCGAGCACGGCGGTGCCGCCCGATGGGGGCGGGGGCGGCGGCGTGGTCGGCGTTGGCGCGGGCGCGGGCGCGGCCGAGACGGTGCCGGCGATGGCGAAGTCGAACGCGCCGATCGCCGGGTCGGACGTCGTGAGCCGGACCTGTCCGCCGCGCGAGCCTGCGGTGGACGTGCTCAGCGCGACGGTGAACTCGTCGACCTGCCCGGGCGCGAGCGATGCGCTCAATCCCTCGACCAATGTGAAGCCGGCCGGCAGCGTGAGTTGGCCGAGCGTGATCGTGCCGCCGCCCTCGTTGGCGACCCGGAACGTGCGCGTGGACGGGTTCTGGCCGACCGTGGCGGGCTCGAACTCGACCGGGGCGGTGTTGCCGTCGGTCAGGCGGATCGCCGAGCGCTCGGGGCGGACGAGGTAGACGGCGGCGCGCGGCGGAGCGGCGGGCGTCGGCGGGTTGGACGCGGGCGGTTGCGGCGTCGGCGGGGCCGTCACCCTTCCCGTCAGCGTGACATCGAACGTGCGCTCGTCGGAATCGTTGGTCGTGAACGAGAGCTTGCCCGAGCGCGTGGCGACGACGCCCGTTTCCATGCGAACGGTGAACGTCGTCCCCTTGCCGGCGCTCACGCGCCCGGCCGGGGCGTCGATCAGCGTGAACCCGGCGGGAAGAGAAACGGCGCCGACCGTCAGCGTGCCGCGGCCGGAGTTGAAGATCGCGAACGTCCGCGTCGGTGGCGTGCCGCTTCTGACGATTTGGCCGAAGTCGACCGCCGAGGCGCCGTCGATCAGGGACCGCCGGCCGGTGTAAAGGGCGATTTCGGGCGACTTCTCGGCTTTCTTCTTGAGCGGGATGGCGATGGTCGGGCCGGCGGGCGGGGTGGTGAACGTCTCGAGCGTGCCGACGGCGCCTGAGAGCAACCGCCGGGGCTCGAGAAGGTCGACGTCGAACGAAATGGCAAGACGTGGCACTCACTCACCTCCGCTCGAGAACCTGGGGCTGCGGGACCAGACGGTATCGGCCCCGCGCCCGTTTCACGGGGGCGCACTTTAAGCCGGCCCGGCGCCGGCCCGGAAGGCGGATCCGGGCGGATCGACGTGGATCGCCCCCCGAATGTCGGAAACGCGCGTCAACCTGGCGCGATTGGTCCGTCTGGCGCGGGGAGTCGGGCGCTGGGGCGCCTAGGATTTCGCGTGCGACGCCCGCTCCCGAACGTTCCCAGAGGCCCGCGGATTCGGAAGCCGTGCACCGAGACCGTGCTGTTCGCGTGCCCGCGGCTGTCGCCCGAGTGGGAGCTCGGGGCGCTGGTCGCGCTGATGAAGCCCAAGCCGCACACGAAGGCGGCGGTAGCGAACCGGGCGGGGGATCAGCCATGGCCGGCGGGGGCGGACGCGGAGCTCGACGAGGTCGTGTCGGTCGCGCGGGACCGGATGGGGCTGGCGCTCGACGTGCACCGTGCCGCGGGGGATTACCACTTCGCGTGTACCGTCGCCCGCGAGCGGTTGCCGGACATGCTCGCCGTCGTGCGAGACTTGTCGCAGAGGCTGCCAGAAACCTGGCTGACGCTGGGCCGGCTGTACGTGCACGGGGGGACGTTTTACCGGCGGAAGTTCGGGAACCGGCTCGAGCTGGTGGTCGCGAGGAACGTGAGCGTCCCGCGCGAGGTGACGGCGCGGTGGCGGGGCAACCCGATGTAGCGCGCACCGTCATCCTGAGGTACTCCGAAGGATCTGGCCCCGAGCGGCGGGGCCTGTCCGACGTTGGAGAATCGTCCTCGACCGCTCCTCCCCAACGCCGAACGGACCTTTACGCGCCGGCCAGATCCCTCGGAGTACCTCGGGATGACAGTCACCACGTCTGGCCGTTATCCTCACGCGCATGCCGAGCATTAAGATCGAGACCGAAGTCCTCCGCACGACCGCCCGCAGCCAGATGGTCGAGGTCACCGACGCCGTGCAGAAGGTGGTGTCGAAGCACAACGTGCAGGAGGGGCTGGCGATCGTCCACGTGCCGCACACGACGGCGGCCGTCACGATCAACGAGAACGCCGACCCGGACGTGAAGCACGACATGCTGCGCAAGCTCGAGTCGCTGATCCCACAGCACGAGAGCTATTACAAGCACGGCGAGGGGAATTCGGACAGCCACGTGAAGACGTCGCTGGTCGGCAACAGCGTGACCGTGTTGATCTCGCGCGGGAAGCTCGTGCTGGGAACCTGGCAGGGCATCCAGTTCTGCGAGTTCGACGGCCCGCGGTCGCGGCAGTTCATGGTGCGGGTGGTGAGCTTCGACCGGGCGGAGGGCTAGACTCCCTCTCCCAGTCGCGCCAGTCGGTGTGCTAGGCCAAGGTCTGTGTTCGCGACGGGGAGAGGGCGGGGGTGAGGGGTGAGCTCCAAACGGCGCAACTTCGCGCGCGATCAGCGCCGTTCGGTGGTTCGCCCCTCACCCCAACCCTCTCCCCGCCGCGATTGACCTGTTACGCGTATCACGTGCTTTGGCGCGGCTGGGAGAGGGAGTAGGAGACCTTACGCGTGTCTTAGCGCATCGATCGGGTTCATCTGCGCCGCCTTGTACGCCGGGTACAGGCCGAAGCCGATGCCGATCGCGCCGCTGACGATGAAGCTCCCCAGCACGCTCCACGTGGTGACGGCCGTGCGGTAGTCGCCGCCGTCGGCGAGCAGCGGGATCAGCTTCGCCCCGCCCACGCCCAGGCCGATGCCGATCAGGCCGCCGGTCAAGCTGATCACGGTCGTCTCGATCAGGAACTGCAGGATGATGTGCTTGCGCTTGGCGCCCAGGGCCCGGCGGATGCCGATCTCCTTGGTCCGCTCGGTCACGGTGGCGAGCATGATGTTCATGATGCCAATCCCGCCGACGACGAGCGAGAAGCTGGCGATCCCGACCATGACGAAGTTGAACACGCGGTTCAGCCGCTCGGCCTGCCGGAGGATCTGGATCGGGGCCTTCACTTCGACGTCGGCGACGTTGCCGTGGGCCGTCTTCACCACGTTCTCGACGATCCCCGCGACGTCCTCGACGTGCTTGACGTCGTCCACCTGCAGCCAGACGTCCGACAGCTCGATCAGCTTGCGCTCGAACCCGCCGGGCACGGGCTTGGAGATGTTGTCGGAAAACGTGTCCTCGGCGAGCGACAGGGGGAAGTAGACGTCCTGGTCGAGGTTGCGCTCGACGAACTTGCCGGCGGCGGATTCGGCGCTCAGGCCGGTGGGCGCGAGCACGCCGACGACGGTCAGCATGACCGTCCCGCGGCCGGGGGTACCGATCATGACGGTCTCCCCGAGCGGGTCGGCGAACGGGAATAACTGCCGGGCGGCCTCGGAGCCGATCACGCACACCTGCGCCGGCGGGTCGGCCTCGTACTCGTACTCGGTGAAGTACCGCCCGCGCTCGAGCGACAGGCGCATGACGGAGAACGCGTCGGGCGTCGTGCCCATCGCGTTGGCGGTGGCGCGGACGTGGTCGCGGATCACCTTCTGCTCGGTGTCGCGGAGCGAGACGACCGTCTTGACGTGCGGGATCTCCTTGAGCCGCTTCACGTCCTCGCGCTTCAGGCCGTAGGTCAGGACGCGCTGGGTCTTCTGGCTCGCGTCGTTGCTCTCGGGCGGCTTGACGCTGCGGACCATGATGTTGGTCGCGCCGAGTTGCTCCATCTGCGCCCGGGCGGTCTGCTTGGCGCCCTCGCCGATCGCGACCATGACGATGACGGCCATCACGCCGATGATGATGCCCAGCGCGGTCAGGAGGCTCCGCAGCTTGTGCAGGTGGAGGTTCTTGAGGCCGAGGAGGAAGGTTTCGACGAGGAAGTTGAACATCGGGGCAGCTACGTGCATCACTGAAGTGAGCACGCCGGGGGTTGCGTTGACAGGGGGTGCGACGGGCGCGTCAAATGTCGCGTGCGGCGCGCCGATTTCATTTCTACCAGACGAGTCAAGTTATGACGCTGTTCGAGAAGATCATTGCGAAACAGATCCCGGCCAAGATCGTTTACGAGGACGATTGGTACATCGTGATCCACGACATCTCGCCGCAGGCCCCGGTGCACGTGCTGGTGATCCCGAAGAAGGTAATCCCGACGCTCAACGATGTTGAGGAGGGCGACCGCGAACTGGTCGGCGGGATGTTCCGGGTCGCCAGCAAGGTGATGGCCGAGCTGGGTCACACGGATTACCGGACGGTGTTCAACTGCGGGGCTGGCGCGCAGCAGACGGTGTTTCACCTGCACCTGCACTGCCTGGCGGGGCGGGCGTTCACGTGGCCGCCGGGGTGAGGGCGATGCGCGGTGCGAGGCGCGGGCGCGTCAGCAACGCGTTGCGTTGCAGCTATCTCGGACGTGTCTGCGCCCGTTGCCATTTTGAGGCTCACTTCAGAAACCGCCCGACTTTCCCCATTAGCTCCCGAAATCCCGCCCCTTTCACGACGTAATCGTCCGCGCCGGCCGCCTTCGCCCGCTCGATGATCGCGGGGTCGGCGACGGCGGTGTACATGACGACGGGCGTTCGCGCGACGGCCGGGTCGGCGTCGGCGCGGAGGCGGGCGAGCACCTCCAGCCCGTCGACCTCGGGCATCATGTAGTCGAGCAGCACGACCGCGGGGCGCGTCTGGCGGATCGATTCGACGGCCGCCGCCCCGGTGTCGACGCACGCGACGTGCCCGGCCCGGCCGAACAGGCGGCGCAGGGCTTCGCACGTTTCGGAATGGTCATCGATCAGCAGAATCGTCGCCACGGCACCTCGTTCGTCGGCTCGCAGGACAAGGCGGCGTCGCCCGGTCGCGTCATGCGGTTCACTGAGTCTAAACGGGGGCCGGCGGGGCAAAGTTCTCCGTCTGGGCATAAACACTTAATCCGGCGACAGATGTGACGCGTCTCAGTGAGGATTTTCACCCGCCGAAAGTCATCGGGATCGGTCCGCGATAACTTTCCGCTTGCTTTGGTGTCCAACGTACACTAAGCTTAGTGTGTCAATTACACCGAGGCGCGACGCGATGCCCCACACCTACGAATATCCCCGCCCCGCCGTCACGGTCGACTGTGTGGTCTTCGGGCTCGATTTGTCGGCGGCCGACCTGAAGATCCTGCTCATCCAGCGGTCGGGCGAGCCGTTCGCGGGGCAGTGGGCGCTGCCCGGCGGGTTCGTCGACATGGACGAGACGCTCGACGCCGCCGCCAAGCGCGAACTCCAGGAAGAGACCGGCCTGTCGCGCTTGTACCTGGAGCAGCTGTACACGTTCGGCGACCCGGGCCGGGACCCGCGCGACCGCGTGATCACCGTCGCGTACTACGCGCTGGTCAAACTGACCGACTTCAACCCGCGGGCCGCATCGGACGCGAAGGACGTCGCGTGGTTCGCGGTCAGCGATTTGCCGCCGCTCGCGTTCGACCACGACCTGGTGATCGAGACGGCGCTGACCCGCCTCAAGGGCAAGGTCCGCTACCAGCCGATCGGGTTCGAGCTGCTGCCGACCAAGTTCACGCTCAGCCAGCTCCAGCGGCTGTACGAGACGGTGCTGGAGCGGACGCTCGACAAGCGCAACTTCCGCAAAAAAATCCTCGGCATGGGCCTGCTCGTCGAGCTGACGGAGATCCAAAAGGACGTCGCCCACCGGGCGGCCCGGCTCTACCGGTTCGACGAGGACCGGTACCGGCGGCTGGTGAAGCAGGGGTTTAACTTCGAGATCTGATGCGACGCGTCATGGGCTACCAGCCCGTGCGGACCGACGGTCACGCCATGCGATACATCGAAGCCCCCAACGAAGTATCAGAACTCGGCGGCCGTTCCGTCTTCCTCGCCGGCGGAATCTCCGGCTGCGACGACTGGCAGACGCGCCTGGTCGCCCTTCTCGCCGACACCGATCTCACGCTCCTCAACCCGCGGCGCCGCGACTTTCCGATGGACGACCCGACCGCGGCGGAGGGCCAGATCGCCTGGGAGTTCCGCCACCTCCGTGCCGCGTGGGGCCGGGTCTTCTGGTTCCCGCCGCAGACGCTCTGCCCGATCACGCTCTTCGAGCTCGGCGGTGCGTGTCAGTCCGACCGACCGCTCCTCGTCGGTACGCATCCCGACTATCAACGCCGCCAGGACGTGATCATCCAACTCCGGCTCGCCCGGCCAGGCGTCACCGTCGTTCACACGCTCGAAGCGCTCGCCGAACAGGTGCGCAGGACCGCCGGGACCCGATAGCTGGCCACCGACCACTGACAACGGACCACTGACATGCCCACCGTCCTCCTCATCGACATCCAGAACGACTTTCTCCCCGGCGGCGCACTGCCCGTCGCGGACGGCGACGCCGTCGTCCCCATCGCCAATCGCCTGATCGCGTCCGGCAAGTTCAGCGAGGTCCTGGCGACGCAGGACTGGCACCCCGCCGGTCACGGGTCGTTCGCCAGCGAGCACCCCGGCCGAAAGCCCGGCGAGGTGATTGACCTGTTCGGCTTGCCACAGGTCCTCTGGCCCGACCACTGCGTGCAGAACACGGGCGGCGCGTGCTTCGCGCCGGGGCTACTCACCCGCCCGA
>Ga0196963_10002434_pt1 | contig 11153 bp, 8 predicted proteins | sample S1_5metaG_FD_148600 | JGI IMG/M metagenome (GOLD analysis project Ga0196963, IMG submission 148600) | Soil microbial communities from Anza Borrego desert, Southern California, United States - S1_5 | ecosystem: Environmental > Terrestrial > Soil > Desert | place: USA: California | collected... | reverse complement strand
CCAGCGAATGGGCGTGGCCCGGGTCCGGGTTAACCAGGATCAGCGCGCTCTCGGTCCCCGCGGGATCGGTGCGCAGCAGCCCGACGATGGCGTCGCCGGGGGAGGTCACCCGGCGGATCGGCCCCTCCACGTTCAGCGCCGGCACCGCCGCCTTCATGGCGTTCACGTCGGCGATGAAGCCGGTCAGGTCCAGGCGCCGCCGCTCCGCCTCGTCGCGCCAATGGTCGGGCCGGGTGTTCACCACGTCGAGGCGGCGGGCGAAGCCGTACTCGAACCCGGCCGGCATCATGACGCCGGTGGAGATGGCGGCGGCGAACAGGTAGCGCATGCGCGCCTCCGCCGACAGGCGGCGCCCGTCCTCCGTCCCCACCTCGGCCGCCAGCCGCTCGGTGTCGTGGCTCTCGGGGAAGGCGATGGAGGGGGCGATGGTGCGGTACAGCTCGAACTGCTCCAGCAGCCAGTCGCCCTTGAAGTCCCACCACTTGGCGCTGTTGAACAGGTAGTCGAAGCCGGCGTCGGCGAGGTCCTCCACCTGGTCGGGCGAGCAGCCCAGCGTCTCCGCGAAGAACTGCGCGTCGGGATCGACCGAGCGCGCCGCCTCGATCAGCGCGCGCCAGACGCCGGCCGGCACCTGGTAGGCGGCATCGCAGCGGAAGCCTTTGGCGCCCAGCTCCACATGGTGGCGGACCCAGTCCGCGAAGTAGCGGATCAGCGCCTCGCGCGGCCGCGGGTCGTCGTAGTCCAGCTCCGCCAGGTCGCCCCACTCCACCCAGCCGCCGGGGGCGTCGGGATCGACGGCGCCCGGGCTCTTCAGCGAGCCGTCGGGGTTGCGCCGATACCAGTCCGGGTGCTGGTCCACCAGCACGGAGTCCTTGGCGGTGTGGTTCACCACCAGGTCCAGCATGACCTTCAGCCCGTGCCCGGCCGCCTCCTCGAAGAAGCCCCGCAGCAGGTCGTCGTCGCCGGCTTCCGAGCCGCCGCGGAACAGGTCGTGCAGCCGGTAGGGGTCCTTGACCGCGTAGAGGCTGCCGGAGAAGCCGGGATAGTTGACCGGGTTCAGGTACACCCAGTCGAAGCCCATGGAGCGGATGCGGGGAAGGTGCCCCTTCCACTCCTCCACCGAGCCCGCCAGCAGCGGGAACAGGTTGTAGATGCGGGGACCGGTGTCCCCGACGCGCGGCGCGTAGGCCCGCTCCCTCGGGGCGCGGGCAGTCAGGGAACCGGCACGGGCGTTGGCGATGTTCTTCATGGGCGGCACACTGTCGGCCAGGGGCGGGAAGGGGGCTTGCACCCCCTGGCGCCTAAACCACCCGGTGGGGTTGCCGGTTCCGCTACGAGGGAGTTACGGCATGGTGAAGGATGGACCCGGCGCGCTCGCCCGGCTCGACATGAAGGCGGCCAAGCTGGTCGACCGTGACGACTACGAGAGGCGGCTGGAGGAGCTGCAGGAGACGGTCTCCCACATCCAGCAGGCCTACTGGCACGGCAAGCGGCGGGCGGTGATCGTCTTCGAGGGGTGGGACGCCGCCGGCAAGGGCGGCGCCATCCGCCGCATGACGGAGAAGCTGGACCCCCGCGGCGCCCACGTCTGGCCGATCGGTGCCCCTTCGGCGGAGGAGCAGGGGCGGCACTATCTCTGGCGCTTCTGGCAACGCCTGCCCACCCCCGGCACCTTCGCCATCTTCGACCGCTCCTGGTACGGGAGGGTGCTGGTGGAGCGGGTGGAGGGCTTCGCCGACGAAGCCGCCTGGCGCCGCGCCTACGACGAGATCAACGAGTTCGAGCGGCTGCTGGCCGACGACGGGGTGCGCATCGTCAAGCTCTACCTGCACATCAGCCGGGAGGAGCAGCTGAAGCGCTTCCGGGAGCGGCTGACCAACCCCTACAAGCGCTGGAAGCTGACCGGCGAGGATCTGCGCAACCGCGCCCGCTGGACCGACTATGTCGAGGCGGTGGACGAGATGGTGGCGCGCACCTCGACCCCGCAGGCGCCCTGGCACCTGGTCCCGGCCGACGCCAAGTGGTACGCGCGGGTGGAGTGCCTGCGCATCGTCGTCCACGCGCTGGCCCGCGGCGTCGACGTGTCCCCGCCGCCGCCGGACCCGGAACTGGTCAAGGCCGCGGCTGAGATGCTGGGGGTGGAGCTGTAGCGGAAAAAGAAAACGCCCCCTCCCGCGGGGGAGGGGGCGTTCCGGCCGGGGGCGCGGGTGCGTCCGGTTACTACTGCTTCTTCGGCGCCGCGGCGGCCGGGGGCTGCTGGCCCTTGGCGGGCGCCTGGCCCTGCTGCTGCGGCGGCTTGTTGGCGAGCTCGCGCAGCACCTTGGCGATGCCGGTGCTGGCCTCCTCGGCCTTGGCCTTCTCCGCCTCCATCGCCTCGTGGCTGAAGACCGCGAAGGTGCCGTCGGCGTTGCTGCGGTACATCACCATCGACAGGTGGACGGTGCCGCCCTCCTTCTGGGCGCAGGTCGCGGAACCGGTGCGCAGCGCCACCTGCTGCAGCGTCTCCACGTCCTTCAGCGCGGGCGTGAAGGTGCCGGTGCAGCTCTTGCCCAGCGCGTCCACGAACTCCTTGCTGATCTTGGCGAGGTCGCCGGTCTCGGCGGTGGTCGGGAAGTAGCGGACGGAGCCCAGCACCTTCTCCCCGATCTGCCAGGCGAAGTTGCCCGGGCGCTGGTCCGGCGGCAGCTTGTCGACCGGGATGGCGCGGGCGTCGCGCAGGCCGGCCTGGACCAGGATGTTGGCCAGCTGCGGCGGGATCGCCGGCGGCGGGGCGGGCAGCTGGATCTGGCCGGCCTTCGCCTTGTCGACGCAGGCCATCAGGTCGGCCGTCATCTTCGACGTGCCCTTCAGCTGGAACGCCGTGACGTCGCCCGGGATCTCCACCGTCAGCGAGCTGCCGGTGCCGATGCCCTTGATGAACTCCTGGTCGTTGCCGACGCCCGTCATGATGACTTCCGGGCTGGCGGTCATGCCGGCGCGCTGGCGCTCCAGCTTGCCGTCGATCTTCAGCGTGATGGGGAAGCGCTGGCCGGGCGGGAAGCCGCCGCCCTGCTTGGCGATCATGACGTTGAGGTGCTTCTCCGGGCTCGCCATGAAGATCAGGAAGAGGCCGTTGTCGAAGCTGTTCTCCGCGGCGCACAGCTTGAAGCTGCCGTCGGAGAAGACCTGCGGCGCGATCTCCCAGTCCGCCCGGGGGGCGGCGGGCTTCGGCGGCGCCTTGGGGGCACCCTGCGCGGCCGCGGCGGCGGGGGCCGCCTGGCGCGGGGTCTGCTGCTGGCCGGCCTGCGGGGCGGCCGGGGGACGGGCCGCGGCGGGCGCCTGCGCCGGGGGCTGCGCCACGGGGGCGGCCACGCCGGGGGCGGGGGCCACGGCGCCCGGGAGGATCAGGCCGCCGGCCTGCGGCTGCGTCTGCTGGGACGGCGGGACGGTGCCGGCGGCCGGGCTGCCGGAGGACTGGGCATGGGCGGCGCCGGCGAGCGCGATGGCGGTGCCGGCGGCCAGGATGCGGAGCGTGGAACGGGACACGGGATCGACGCCAATCTACTGATGGTAAGGGCCGCGCGACCCTAGGCCACGCCTGGGTCCGGTGCAAGGGCCATTGCGGCGGAACCGGGGGCGGGAAAGGCCCGTTCCGCCCTTGCGCGCCACCCGCCTTCCGGTGCGCCGGCCGCCCGCCGCCCGCCGACTCAGGACCGACCGCGCATGACCCTGGAGACCGCCCGCCGCCTGAACCGGCACCTCCCCCGCACCGCCAGCCGCGTCGCCGAGCACTCCCCCGGCGAGGCCAACCGGCGCATCTGGCGGGCGATCGAGGACAGCGTCCACTACTACGCCCGCCACCCGCACCTGATCGGCGAGCGGCTGCGCGAGCTGGACGAGGAGTGGGACATCGAGCGGGCGCTGGGCGCCAACGCCGCCACCCTGTCGCTGCTGGGCCTGGCGCTGGGCAGCACCTGGTCGCCGCGCTTCCGCCTGCTGAGCGCCGCCGTCGCCGTCTTCCTGCTGCAGCACGCGCTGCACGGCTGGTGCCCGCCGGTGGCGCTGCTGCGCCGGCTGGGCGTGCGCACGGCGTCGGAGATCGACGCCGAGCGGCAGGCGCTGCGGGCGCTGCGCGGCGACTGGCGCGGCGTCTACCGCCAGCCCGGCGCCGACCGCGACGCCCAGGCCCGCGCCGCCCTGGCCGCTGCGAGGGAGTAATCCGAACGGGGTAAACCCCGCTCTCTCGCATTTTATGCAAATTCTTCGACAATGATCACGTTGCGTTGTGCCGAATCGGCAGCTGCAACCGTGACAAATTGAAGACAATTTTACCCAAATGGATGGTGTTAAGTATTCAAGCGGATTACTTTTCTGTGGATGTCTTGACCATTTGGCAGTATACATACCCCGGTCGATTGGGGATCTACGTCAATGCGCCTCGCGGTTGTCTCCCTGCTCTTCATGCTCTCAACGCCGCTGATCGGACGGGAACCGCTGACCGCCGACCAGGTGGGCCGCTTCGTCGCGGCCGCGGAAGAGGTGCTGGCGGCGGTTCCGCCCGACGGGCGGGAAGGGCTCGCCCACAACCTGCTGTCGCGGGAGGAGGCGCTGGCCGCCGCCGCCCGCCACGGCTTCGGCGAGACGGAATGGCGCCAGGTCGGCCTGCGGGTGATGGCGGCGCACAAGGCCGCGCGCCTGGGCGACCTGCCCGAGGGCAAGGGCGGGCTGGAGCGCAAGCTCGCCTCCATGCCGTCGCTCTCCAGCAGCGAGCGCGACGACCTCCTGACCGTGCTCAGCATGGCGGAGCGCGACCGCAAGCTGCGGGCGGAGGAGGCGGCGCCCGACCAGGTGGCCGTCGCCCCCTACCTGGACCGGCTGGACGGATTGGCGGACCAGGCGCGCCCCTGAGGGGCGGCGGGTCCGCGGATAGGTCGAAGGAACGCAGCCGCCGGCGGGTTGGGTCCGGCGGCGCGGCAAGCCCCTCTCGGGGGGGAGGGGCTGCAGGGCGGGGGTGCCGGCGCCGGCTTGGGGGCTCCAAGGCGCCGGCACCCCCGCCGCCTTTTTGCCCACACCTCCCGGTCAGCGCGACGCCCGCTCCAGCGCCTGCTCCAGGTCGGCGATGAGGTCGGCGGCCGACTCGATGCCGCAGGACAGGCGCAGCAGGTCGGGCGGCGCCGGCGTGTCCGGCCCCTCCACCGAGGCGCGGTGCTCCATCAGGCTCTCCACCCCGCCCAGCGAGGTGGCGTGCTTCCACACCTCCGTCAGGGCCGGCACCTTCAGCGCGGCCTCCCGGCCCGCCTTCACCCGCAGCGACAGCATGGCGCCGAAGCCGCCCCGCATCTGGCGCGCCGCCACCGCGTGGCCGGGATGGGAATGCAGGCCGGGATAGAGCACGCCCGCGACCAGCTTGTGCCCCTCGAAATGGGCGGCGACGCGGGCCGCGTTGGCCTGGGCCCGGTCGAGGCGCACCGACAGGGTACGCATGCCGCGCTGCAGCAGCCAGGCCTCCATGGTGCCCAGGATGGCGCCGCCGGCTGCCCGCACCGCCACGATGCGGCGCCAGTACTCGTCGTCCGCGCGCCCGACCAGCGCGCCCGCCACCACGTCGCTGTGTCCGTTCAGGTATTTGGTGGCGGCGTGCATGACGATGTTGGCGCCGAGGTCCAGCGGCCGGGTCAGCAGCGGCGTCGGCACGGTGTTGTCCACCGCCAGCCGCGCCCCGGCCGCCCGCGCGATCTCCGCGGCGGCGGCGAGGTCGGTCACGTCCCAGGTCGGGTTGGCCGGCGTCTCCGCCCAGACGATCTTCGTGGCGCCCGGCCGCACGGCGGCGCGCAGGGCGTCCAGGTCGGTCATGTCGACCAGCGTCGTCTCCAGCCCCCACTCCGCGGCGTAGCCGGTCAGCCACTTGCGCAGCGCCCAGTACATCACCCGGGGCGCCACCACGTGGTCGCCCGGCTTCAGCGCCATGAAGACGGCCGTCGCCGCCGCCATGCCGGAGGAGAACAGCAGCGCCCGCTCTCCCCCCTCCAGCGCCGCCAGCAGCTCCTCCGCCGGCTCGAAGGTGGGGTTGTCGGCGCGGGCGTAGGTGCGCCCGGTGCCGTCGTACCCGCCCTCCGGCCGCCGCTCGTAGGTGCTGGCCATGTGGATGGCGGGCACCACCGCCCGGGTAACGGGGTCCACGCCGGCCAGGGTCTGGGCCAGCAGCGTGTCGGGGTGCCGGCTGGCGGACTGTCCGGTCTTGGGCGCGGTCGGCATCGGTGGGGTCCCTCGGCGGAGTGGGGGAGGGGAGCCTAGGGCCCCGGGCCCGCGCGTGCAATGCGGCATGGCCGCGGAAGGGCCGCAGATGGGCCGGCATAACCCCTCCGCAAGGGCCCGTTCCGGCGGGGTCCGGGCACATCAGGAGTAGCGGCGGACCCTTTGGGACGGGGTTCAAAGAAGAAGATGACGGGGACCAGGAACCATCCCCGGAAAGCGCCGTTGTTCCCGGGACTTGGCTCCCTGTTCGAACGGGCGGACATGCGCCTTTGTTGCGCTCCCCACGGCGGCGGCCGGCCCGGCTGCCTGCCCGGCCTGTGCCGCGAGGTGCCGCATCTTTGCGGCGCGGGGCGCCCGACCGACTCCAGCCGACGATTCGAGCCACCGACTCCAGCCATCGAGGACTAGATGCCCAAGACCATCCTGATCACGGGCGGCGCCGGTTTCATCGGTTCCCACCTGGCCGACGAGCTGCTGGCCGCCGGCCACGCCGTCCGCGCGCTGGACTGCCTCTCCCCGCAGGTCCACCCCGACGGGCAGCGGCCGGACTACCTCGACCCCGAGGTGGAGCTGATCGAGGGCGACGTCCGCGACCCGGAGGCGGTGCGCAAGGCGCTGAAGGGCGTGGACGAGGTGGTTCACTTCGCCGCCATGGTCGGCGTCGGGCAGAGCATGTACCAGGTCGCCGACTACACCGGCGTCAACGAGCTGGGCACCGCCGTCCTGCTGGAGGCGCTAATCGAGAAGCCGGTCCAGAAGCTGCTGGTCGCCTCCAGCATGAGCATCTACGGCGAGGGCCTCTACCGCTCCCCCGCCGGCACCACGGTCGAGGGCGAGGAGCGGCCGCTGGAGCAGCTGAAGCGGGGCGAGTGGGAGGTGCGCGACAGCGCCGGCCAGGTCCTCTCCCCGCTGCCGACCCCGGAGGAGAAGCGCCCGGCGCTGGCCTCCATCTACGCCCTGTCCAAGTACGCGCAGGAGCGGCAGTGCCTGCTGATCGGCGGGGCCTACAACATCCCGACCGTCGCCATGCGCTTCTTCAACGTCTACGGCACCCGCCAAGCGCTCTCCAACCCTTACACCGGCGTGCTGGCGATCTTCGCCTCGCGCCTGCTGAACGGGAAGCGGCCGATGATCTTCGAGGACGGCCGGCAGATGCGCGACTTCGTCTCGGTCAAGGACGTGGCGAGGGCCTGCGCGCTGGCGCTGGAGAAGCCGGGTGCCGCGGGCCATACCTTCAACATCGGTTCCGGCCGCAGCTACACGGTCAACCAGATCGCCCAAAGCCTGGCGGAGACGGTCGGCCGCCCCGACCTGACGCCGGAGATCACCAAGCGGTACCGCGTCGGCGACATCCGCCACTGCTTCGCCGACATCGCCAAGGCCCGGGCGCTTCTGGGATACGAACCTGCGGTCCAGCTGGAGGACGGCCTCGCCGAACTGGCGGAGTGGCTGTCCGGCCAGGTGGCCGTCGACATGGTCGAGCAGGCCTCGAAGGAGCTGGCGCGGCGGGGGCTCACGGTATGAGGGACGGAACCATGATGGGCCGGCAGGGGGGCGAGCGCCCCGTCCTCATCACCGGCGGCGCCGGCTTTGTCGGCACCAACCTGGCCGACCGGCTGGTCCGCCAGGGCCGCCGCGTCATCGTCTACGACGACCTGTCCCGCCCCGGCGTGGACCGGAACCTGCACTGGCTGCTGGAGACGCACGGCGACGCGGTGCAGGTGGAGACGGCCGACGTGCGCGACCGGGAGCGGCTGACCCGCGCGGTCGGGCGCTCCTCCGCCGTGTTCCACTTCGCGGCGCAAGTGGCGGTCACCACCAGCCTGACCGCGCCGCGCCACGACTTCGAGGTCAACGCGCTGGGCACGCTGAACCTGCTGGAGGCGGTGCGCGCCCAGGCGGAGCCGCCGCCGGTCCTGTTCAGCTCCACCAACAAGGTCTACGGCAGCCTGCCCGACCTCAGCCTGGACGAGCTGGAGGACCGCTACGCCCCCGCCGACGGCGCCCAGGCCCGTGGCGTGCGGGAGAGCCGGGCGCTCGACTTCCACAGCCCCTACGGCTGCTCCAAGGGGGCGGCCGACCAGTACGTGCTGGACTACGGCCGCAGCTACGGGCTGCGCACGGCCGTGTTCCGCATGAGCTGCATCTACGGCCCGCACCAGTGCGGGACGGAGGACCAGGGCTGGGTCGCGCACTTTCTGCTGGCGGCGCGCCAGGGCCGGCCCATCACCCTCTACGGCACCGGCAAGCAGGTGCGCGACATCCTCTACGTGGACGACCTGGTGGACGCCTACCTGCTGGGCCTGCGCCACATCGACCGGCTGCAGGCGCAGGCCTACAACATCGGCGGCGGGGCGGCCAACGCGGTCAGTCTGCGCCAGGTGCTGGGCATCATCGCGCGCCTGACCGGGCGCGAGCCCCAGGTGGACTACGGGCCCTGGCGGACCGGCGACCAGCCCTGGTACGTCTCCGATATCGGCCGCTTCCGCGAGGCGACCGGCTGGAGCCCGCGGGTCGGTTTCGCCGAGGGCATCCGCCGCCTGAACGACTGGTTCGACGGCAGGCTGGAGCTGCCGGCGCCGCTGGTCGCCGCCGAGCCGCCGCACGCCGCGGCCCGCTGGGGAGCCGCCGAATGAAGGCTGCCCCGGCCGGTCATGGCACCGTCGACCCGATCACCGCCCCCTCCATCAACCTGGAGCCCTGGCATGGCTGAGGACAGCGCCCGCACGCCCTCCCGCATCCTGATGACCGCCGACTGCGTCGGCGGCATCTGGGACTACGCCCTGACCCTGTCGGCCGAGCTGGGCCGGCGGGGAACGGAGGTCCACCTGGCCGTCATCGGCGAGCCCGCGGAGGACCAGCGGGAGGCGGCGGCGCAGGTGCCGGGCCTGACCGTCCACGCCCGCGACTTCATGCTGGAATGGATGCCGGACGCTGGCTCGGACGTGTTCCTGTCGGGGCAGTGGCTGCTGGAGCTGGAGCACGAGGTCCGGCCCGAGCTGGTGCACGTCAACGGCTACGCCCACGCCGCCCTGCCGTTCCGGGTGCCGGTGCTGGCGGTCGGCCATTCCTGCGTGCTGTCCTGGTTCGAGGCGGTGAAGGGCGAGGACGCGCCCGAGGCCTACGACGCCTATGCCGAGGCCGCCGCCCGCGGCCTTGCCGGCGCCGACATGGTGGTGACCCCGACGCACGCCATGATGCGGGCGCTGGAGCGGCACCACGGCCACATCCGCCGCGCCCGCGTGGTGCCGAACGGCCGCGACGCGGAGGCCTTCGTGCCCGGCGCCAAGGCGGAGATCGTGCTGGCCGCCGGCCGCGTCTGGGACGAGGCGAAGAACTTCGCGGCGCTGAACGCGGCGGCGCCGGGGGTCTGCTGGCCCATCGTCGTCGCCGGCGACCGCCGTCATCCCGACGGGAGCGAGGCGAAGCTCGCCAACCTCTCCTGCCTGGGCCGGGTGCCGACGCCGGAGCTGCGCGGCTGGTACTCCCGCGCCGGGATCTTCTGCCTGCCGGCCCGGTACGAGCCGTTCGGCTTGGCGGCGCTGGAGGCGGCGCTGAGCGGCTGCGCCCTGGTCCTGGGCGACATCCCGTCCTTGCGCGAACTCTGGCACGACGCCGCCCTGTTCGTGCGGCCCGACGACCATGAGGGGCTGAAGCGGACGCTGAACGCGCTGGCCGCCGACCCGGCGCGCCGCGCCGACCTCGCCAGCCTGGCCCGCATCCGCGCCAAGCGCTTCAACGCCGCCGCCATGGCGGAAGGCTACCTGGCCGCCTACGCCGACCTGCTGTCGCAGCCGAGGCAGATCCTGGCGGCCGAGTAGGGCCTCCGCGCGTCCCGACAGGAAGTCCCCGCAACCGGCCGAGAGGGAGACACCCCCCGTGCGCCTCGTCCTGTTCTGCCATTCGCTGCTGTCCGACTGGAACCACGGCAACGCGCACTTCCTGCGCGGCATCGTTCGCGAGCTGCAGGCGCGCGGGCATTCGGTTTCCGTCTACGAGCCGGCCGACGGCTGGAGCCGCGCCAACCTGCTGGCGCAGCAGGGCCGGGCGGCGATGGCGGAGATCGAGGCCTGCTTCCCCGACCTGCGCAGCACGCCCTACGACCTCGCCACCCTGGACCTGGACCGGGCGCTGGACGGCGCCGACCTGGTCATCGTGCACGAGTGGAGCGACCCGGAACTGGTGCGGCGGCTGAACCGGATGCGAGCGCAGGGCGGCCGCTTCCGCATCCTGTTCCACGACACCCACCACCGCATCGTCACCCAGCCCGAAGAGATGGCCCGGTTCGAGCTGTCCGCCTTCGACGGGGTTCTGGCCTTCGGCGAGGTCATCCGCGACATGTACCTGCGCCGCGGCTGGGGCCGGCGCGCCTGGACCTGGCACGAGGCGGCCGACACCAGCCTGTTCCGCCCGACGCCAGGGGCGGCCCCCGACCGCGACCTGGTGTGGGTCGGCAACTGGGGCGACGAGGAGCGCACCGAGGAGCTGCGGCAGTACCTGCTGGGCCCCGTCGCGGCGCTGGGGCTGAAAGCCTCGATCCACGGGGTGCGCTACCCCGCCGACGGGGTGGCGGCGGTGCGGGCCGCCGGTGCTACCTACGAAGGTTGGCTGCCCAACCACAAGGTTCCCGCGGCCTTCGCCCGCTCCCGCGTTACCCTGCACGTGCCGCGGCGGCCCTATGTGGAGGCGCTGCCGGGCATCCCCACCATCCGCGTCTTCGAGGCGCTGGGCTGCGGCATCCCGCTGCTGTCGGCGCCGTGGGAGGACGCGGAGGGGCTGTTCCGGGTCGGGCGCGACTTCCGGATGGTCCGTTCCGGTGACGAAATGACCGCGGCGATCCGGGAACTTCTGAACGATCCGGCCGCCGCGCGGGAGCAGGCGGAGGCGGGGCTGGAGACCATCAAGGTCCGTCACACCTG
>Ga0196963_10002433_pt1 | contig 11154 bp, 13 predicted proteins | sample S1_5metaG_FD_148600 | JGI IMG/M metagenome (GOLD analysis project Ga0196963, IMG submission 148600) | Soil microbial communities from Anza Borrego desert, Southern California, United States - S1_5 | ecosystem: Environmental > Terrestrial > Soil > Desert | place: USA: California | collected... | reverse complement strand
AATGAATGTATTATGCCAGGATAGATGAGGCATTCAACAGGAAAAATGGCACTTGCAGTAATTCGGATTCATTGAAAAGACAACCTGATAACGCTTCTATCGTGGAATCGGATTTTCCCAAGAATTACAGAGTCAAGAGGCAGAGACCAAAGGAGAGCCGTAATTATGTCGAAGATGCCGATGCTTACGTCAGTAACCCCGATTATAATTGCGGGAATCGGGACCAAGCCCATGACAACAGGCGACATAACGCCTATGACGATCGAGGATATGACGGCAGGCGAGATCGCGAGCAGATCGGTAATTTCATGAATTACGAATGTTTCAACCTCATCAATCAGGTGTTACAAAATGAGCGATGCAAGAGACTTTTGAGGAACATTTTGTTGGACGAATATTTGGATCAGTTGATCAAAAATAAGATTGATGGCATGTCCAAACCAAACGTCAACCTGTTTCCCCACCCGACTTCGTCTGATTGTAAACCGAGTTATTATCCAAACAAGGAGTTGATCGAAGGTTTCAATTTCGTGCAACCAGGTCCGGGCGGTGTAGGAGGGGGATACACCATATTCGGTCTTGACCTCAAAACAATCATGGTTTTAATCCTGATAGCCATCGTATGCCTCTACATATACGACATCTTAAATAGGCTATTTCGCTGAGCGCTTGGGATCCAAGGCCTGTGCCTGGGACCCCTCCTTTTCGATGTTGAACAAGCTAGTCGCTCCACCAGTCGCTCCATTTGCTGTAACTGCTTATTGCGACCAACTCAAAAATTGAATAATGATTTCATTTCATAATGATCAAAATCGGTGGCAAAACATACGACGTTTCCTCATACATGTATGAGCATCCAGGCGGGAAGGCCGTATTGGAAAAGTATTGTGGTGGCGATGCAACCAGAGCTTTCGAGGAAGTGGGTCATTCGTCGGAAGCTTTCAAGATCATGGAGAGACTTGTAGTGCAGATGGATGCCGTCCTACCTTCAGGTATATCCTTATCCCCAATTAACAAGGAGTCGTCGGGCGCAGTAGAGCCGAACCCTTCGGGCGCAGCAGAGCCGAACCCTTCGGGCGCAGCAGAGCTGACCCCTTCGGGCGCAGCAGAGCTGTACAGTCCAATGAGTGAACCTTCCAATTTGGTGATCAGCATGACCAATCTGGAATCGTGTTCAGAGAAGTCGACGCTTGAAGAGCTCATGCCTGAGAAATTTGTGCTCGATAATACCGTGACGCATTTTGGGTTCCCATTAACTCGGATATTGGCGAAGTTCTTCACAAAGGAAGACCGATTTCAGGTTCACGATATCCTGGGAATGTTTTGCTTGTGCCACTATTTTTACAGGTTTGTCCTATTGGCGACTCGACGTAAGGCATTTTCGGAAAGATCCACTTCCTTGACCTTATGTGCAATTTGGTTACACGCCGTCCTGTCTTTCTCGCCATTTTTGTTCAATATTCCCGGTGACAAACCGATGATGTGGCACAACATGTTGTCCTCCCTCAGGTCCATCCTGAGCATCACGTCCAGTGTGCTGTTGACCGATACCAGTGACAGGAGGGTCAAGGCGTTGACGACGTTGACTACCTTGTTGATCGGTGATCTTGTGACTCGCAAACTTGGCAACAAGACCACCGGGACCATGCCATACTTGGAGGAATGTCCCAAGGTTTTCAGGAGCGAACTCAAGCTCTACTATTCTTTCTCCGAAAACGGTGCCGCCATTTCCTGTTTGGGAGGGGTCACTCCGTCTTTTTGCGTGATGTTTCCCGCACAATTCTCCAGTTTCCTCCTGACTTGGGTGCATAAGGGCCACCTTAATGGACGGCAGTTTCATCTGCTTTATCTTTTGGGTCTACTGGTGCCTCAGTTGCTGTACATGACCGATAGGTCGTTTCACTGGAAAATATTGCCACTGGCGATCATGATCACCCTGTTGAGAGGGTTCACTTCCAAATACGCATTATGGCTGTCGGTCCTCCTCCCCTATCTCGTTGGATTCGACCTCTGACGACCTCCAGGAGTGATTTTGTTTAGAACGGATCAAATGAAATTCAAGAACGGATCAAATGAAATTCAAACCGGTACCTGTTGCCGATTGTGGCAGATAACGGGTGCATTGGTGCCCTTTGTGACCGATTTATGGTTTTCGAATGATGACCGTTCGAGACCCACCCGGTCGTATCGCCATCAATGGATGAACTTATTGGACTGGACTAGATCTGCATATTCATCATTACCCAAAAAGTGGGCGTGATTTTTTTTTTGCAAGTAATATATATGTCAAAAAATGCCTGGATCGAATACGTGAGGCGGTACAGGGCGGCAAATCCTGGATTGAGCTACAAGGATGCCTTGGTCGAGGCAAAGGAACCTTACCGGCAGAGAGGAGGTTACGAAAACCCGCAAAAACCGTTGACATGCGAGGGTGTCCGCGAATTCGTATGTGGCAATCACATGGTGGGAAAGGAAGTATGCGATAATATATGCGACAGCAAAGGAAACATAATCGTGGATATGTCAAAAAATCCACGAACTGCAGAATTGATCAGTCGACATCAGTTGATGCTCAGGGACCGCATCAACATTTGCAAAAGGTGCAATACTCCATGCCATGAAGGTTGCCGTTAAAACAGGACAGTCAAATTGGCTTTTGCCGGAGACGAGCTATTGAGGCATTTACGTCGGATATTCACTAATGTTAGTGAATATCCGAAGCTGGTGTGGCACTTCTACTCTCCGTCCGTTTCCACGTTTTTTGGCAACAGCGACCGAAACATCGATTTATTTGTTTTTTTGCATCTCCTTCTCCATCCTCTCGATGTCTTTTTTGAGTACGAACTGGGCCTCCCGCAGTTCGTCACGATGGGCCTTCAACAATTCCTGTTGTTGTACTATTCCGCGTTGGATGTTCAGTATGTTGTTGATGATCCACCTTTTGTTCCTCAGGTAATTTGCATTGTCCACACTGGCGTCGTTCTGCTTGTGGGTGACGATGATCGGGGGTTTGTTGTCCGATTTCTGGTTCATATACAATGATGGCTCATTTGCTGAGGGGGTTTTCGCCCTTTACGTATATGGAATCGAATATAACGATATCGCGATTCACCCTGCGGATCAGGTCGCGCAGTTGCACTTCCATTTCGATGAAACCACCGGTGATCTGAAACACGCCGATGACTTCCTCGCTCAATCTAAGGAGTTTCACCATGGACCTGACGAAATTTCCCTGTAGTTCGCCCAAATCGGCCGAAATCTCGAGGAACGACCCCCCGTTTAGCCATTTGTGCGTCGGAAACAGGAGCACCGAAGATAATTCGGGCAACGCGTGATTAGGAAATGATTCCGATGTGGATTGCATGGTCAACTTCAATTCCACCACCTTCCTTCGCAACCGTCCATTGTTCAGGATTATCGGGTTTTCTTCGTCGAAATCGTGTTTCGCTCCCAGATCGGCTGTCAGGAGTCCCAATAGGAGGCCGACGGTTTCCGTGTCCAAACCAGAGAAAAATCCTTCCGTCAGCAGCGTCGAGAACAACAAACCGTCAGTGTGACTGATATTGGCGGCAATCAGTCCCTTACTGGTCAATCCGGCACTTTCGTCGAGGTGACCGTTCTCCCGGAGGGTGCGGATAGTGGAGTCGTATCGCAATTTAAGTTCCCTCTCCGGGTCACTGAGGACTGTCTGCAATCCTGACATCCTTTCGATGAGTTCCCTCCTGGAAACAGCCAATTTGGAATACTCCTTGTATTTGGGTAGTAAAGCCTGATTACTGGAAAACATCCCCTCTTTCTTGAACTCTTCCTTCACCTTGCCGATTTGCGCTTTCAGGTGTTTCAATTGTTTCGGTCCCAAGTTGACGTTGAAGTCGCCGATTTTGACGGTCGAAGTCGCCTGTTTGGCGAGCGCGTCGTGTCGATCAATCAAATCGCACTGATGTTTCGGTATATCCAATGCGGCAATTTTGACTTCCACCGTTTCCAACTGTCCGGCGGTCCTCCCGTGATCATCATTCCAGGCGCGGACTGTCTTTTCCAGTTCCTGATACAAATATGTATCCCTGACGGTGTCGAACGGTATTCCGTTGTTCAATTGTTGTAAAACGATCAGGTAACCCTGATGATAGCGCGATTTGATCGCCATTGGCTCCCCTTCCAACATTGATCGTATGTCGCAGACGGGGAGGATGTCGCGTGTGGGGGAGTAGATCACGGTGCCCTGCGCGTCCAATCCGCGACGACCCGCCCTTCCCGCCATTTGGAAGAATTCGTCGGTGTGAAGTTGCCGGAATTTGCCGTTGACGTTCTTGCACAGATCGGTGAACACCACCGTGCGCGTCGGCATGTTGATGCCGACGCTGAATGTCTCGGTCACGAACATTACTTTGATGTGGCCACGCGAAAACAGAACCTCTACGATCTCCTTGGAGATGGGCAAGAGGCCCGAATGATGGTAGGACACGCCTTTGGTGGCCAATGCTTTTATTTCCTCGATTTGTGGGAGATGTTTGATGCTGTTGTAATTGTATTGGTATTTCCGCAGCAGTTCGTCTATCAATCTTTCGATCTCCACCTGTTGTTTGGAATCGTGGAAGCAACACGTGACGCTCTTGGCCAATTGTTCGCATTTGACCCGTGAGAAGACGAAGAAGAGGGCGGGACAGAGATCCTGGATCTTGAGGAGTTCCAACAATCGATTGACGGTGCCGTATTCACTCCTGGGTTTGAATTTGTAGGGGGTCGGGAATGAGTCCCATCCTGTGGATTTTTGTCCTCCGTAAAAGGGTTCGAGTCGCTCTGAAGTGAAGAGGTAGTAATTGAGTGGAACGGGTCTTTTGTGATGGACGATCAGGTCCATCGGCTTTTTTTTGATCCTCGAGATCCAGTTGGCAAATTTCTCGGGATGTGAAATGGTTGCCGAGAGCAGTATCAACCGGATACTGGGCGGGAGGAGCATCAGGCATTGTTCCCAGACGTGTCCCCTCTCGTCGTTGTTGATGTAATGGACCTCGTCGAAGATCACCACCCCGAGTTGCTCCACGATCGGGTCCTTTTTGAAGAGGAGGTCCCTCAGGATCTCGGTCGTCATGATGAGGCAATTGGCTTCCGGGTTGAATTTCACGTCCCCCGTCACGATGCCCACGTCCCGGTATTTCTCGCTGAATTCGGAGAATTTTTGGTTGGAAAGCGTCTTGATCGGTGAGGTGTATATCACTCTGGGGGCCGCTAGCGCTGTGACGGGTGCCGCCACCAGCGCCGTAGGCGCCGCATTTCCCCCATAACCCCCCGGACGGCATAGCGCAGAGGCACTGTCGTTTGCCGCGGTTTCGGCGGTATTGGCCGTGTCTTCGGCTGGCGTTTCCCCGGTTTCTGCCGTGCGTGGCATTGTATCGGCCTCCATCGGTTTGCGGGCATTTTGGCAATAGAATATGCCGAATTCGGCGATTACGGTTTTCCCGCTACTTGTGGGCACCGTCACCAATACGTCGTGGCCCTTGATCAATCCATGAATGGCGTATTTCTGGAAATTGTCCAATGGGAAACTGTACTGACTCGCAAATTTATCGTACAACCCTCTCTGATCGTCAGTCAATGGCGACCACTCGTCAGGATTTACTGACAGGTCCACCTGGACGACGGTCATGAATGTAAACACACTAATTTTTATAAAATTTTTTGGAGCGGGAGGTCGCTGTGCAGTTCTTCAGGGTTCCAGTCAAAAGTTGCCGGTAAATCAACTGCGGAACATCAGAAAATAAATGTTTGGAAGCGATCCCTTCAAAACAAGGATAACAGAGCAACGTATTTTTTTAATCAGGAACTGCATCATGAACGATCAATAGTACCGATCCATTTTCGCGGTGGCTGGTGGTTGGGTGAGGTTTGCAAATATCTCATTCAGTCACCAGCCACAATAAATGTATATTAAGAGGTTTGATAAAACCTAATACAGTAACCACAAAAACAAGCCAGTCAATGAGGTTTGTCAAAATCTCATACAGCTATCTTATTAAATCATAAATCGAGCAAAGGGATTTCCAAAATCCCACACAGCAATCCAAATCTATTAAGCCTGGTTAATGAGGTTTGTCAAAATCTCATTGTTTCTGAATCAAAAAAATCCGATGGATTTACAACGATAAAAACCCAAATATTATCTTTTTGTTTTAGATAGACGATAAATAGTGCCTTCGGCCTTCGGCCTTCGGCCGTCGCGGTCGGCAGGGCGTCGCGGTCGGCAGGGCGTACATACCTCGGAAAAAGGAGGGGATTGAGGGGGCCGCGTGCTTGAGCGTGTCTTTACCTTGGTTCCCCTTCTCCCGGGGAAAGTACTCCAAAATTATCGATTACCTGAATATTTTTGTCCATATTTGTCTCCATAGACTTTGGTTTCTAGATTTGTCGTCTTCTCTCATCACAGTTGATACAGTTGCTGGCACAGCTGATATTTCTGGTTCTTTCTGTAAAATGGATATAAGGTGATTAAAAATCATTTCGAGATTGTGGCCAGTTTTGGCAGATGCTTCGAAATAAGTCAGGTTTCTTTCTGAGCAAAATTCAAGAATTTCCTCCCGATCAACACAAATGGGCAGATCAGATTTATTGCCAACTAAAATCACTGAATCGTTTTTTAAATTGGTCCCATCCGTGAGCTCACGATACTAATAATCGCATAATCGAAAGGAATCGTAATCATTTAGGTCAAAAACAATCACACCAATTTTGGCATATCTAATATAACAGTAAACTATAGGTCGGAAACAAATCTGTCCTGAAGTGTCCCAAATGGATAATTTCAAAGTAGTATTAGAATTTGTGTTTGACGTACAAGTCAAGTATTCGATCACTATAGTTTTGGCAACATCCTCAAACGATCCTCGAATAAAACGATGAAGTATGCAACTTTTGCCAGAATGGGTTGCCCCCACAAACACAATCGCATTCATATATGAATGCGTAGAAAGTTTTGGAAGGAATTTCGATATGGAATATAATGATCTGTCACTCAGTTTCAACTCCATAAGAGAAGAAACTGAGTAACAGATCTTTGCAAGATTGGTGTTACTCTCATCACCATTTAGCTAGACTTCGGTGCCATTATCTTGATATGTGGATTCTTTCCACATACGGTTCTGCCTTGTGATTCACCAGCTTCGTCCGATGACACCTTTGCCAGGTGCACCAGGCAAAGGTGCACCAGGCAAAGGTGCACCAGGCAAAGGTGCACCAGGCAAAGGTGCACCTGGCAAAGGTGCACCTGGCAAAGGTGCATCAGGTTCTTAGCGAACTTTTGATTGCCATCCTCTGCAATTAGATGATTATAGACAACATTAATGATTCTGATTATTTTTTTGGTTGTTTCTTTTGAACGAAATAATTCAACAATCTCTTCATTTTCGCAGATGTCTTCGACGTTTTGACAACCATTGTCACCTACGAAAGGAAGGGCTCCATAATCGAATAATAATTGGCACATATTGATATGATTGTTTCAAACTTCAATTGAAATAACTGGTTCCCACCCCATAAATCTTCGATCGTGCGCATTGGCATCAGCGCCTAACTTCAATAATACACTGGCTGCATCATACAGATTTTTAGCAACACTGGCAATTAATGCATCATTTAAGTAACTATCATATTCATTTGATGTTGGGTGTGGGCAGTTATCAAAAAGCATTTCTTTATATCCACCTTGCTCAGGATCATCTTCGGGTATTTCTTTGATTAATAAATCAATAATTTTTTGGTAAATGGATGTCATGTATAAAAAACGATGAAAAATATTCAATCAAAAAATTGATTTCAAGCATAAACCCCAATGTTGTCAATTTCGGAGATACTGCTATTTCATTTGACTTCTTGGGTATTGTTATATTTTGTAATTCGGGATGCCAAAGTGATATTGGTGAGTGCACTCTTATTTTGGATATTTTTTATTTTCGTGTGTCCCATCATTGAATACATCGAACGCAACGTTATCAGAAATCCAATTGATGTATTTTTTTCAATTTTTACCATTTTATTCATGGGTGTGATTGTTGCATTTCATGCATATGTGAAATGTTACATGCGTTACCGGATCAATAAGGATATCATCGGTATCACGGATCCTGATCCAGATTTATCGAGATACAAAAAGGAATTGGGGATGTTCTGCAAAGAACTTTTTTCAAAAAGTTCGATCAAAAACGATTGCATAATTTGCTTCGACCCAATAAGGACATATGCTATTTTACCTTGCGGTCATTATCAACATTGTTTTTCGTGCCTACTGAAAATAAATAAATGTTCCCTGTGTCGAAATTCTCCAAATGGAGTGTTTTTTTTGGGACCCGATGCCAATGATTGCAGGCGCATTTTGTGCGATCTACTCAGGACTTTTAGGATCAAATATGCTTAGTTTGACTATCGTTCAAAATGGGGCACGTTTTATCCTTCATAGGCATGGCGAGGCGTTTAACGGTGGCACGCAATAAAATTCTCGAATTGTTCGCCTAAACTACTCGTGGTGCTCATTAGCCCAACATTATTCCTTTCCAAATGGGACCTGATTGCAAGTGATTTAGATGATTCTACTAGTTATAATATAATATGCCATACGGTGAAGCCAAAATTCCGATCACCGATTTATTAAAACATCCGGACGTCGCCGTTGCACAGGGTTGCGGTGATGAGAAATCGTGCCGGCGATCGGATTCGCCGTATTCCCTCTCGCTCAACAACAATGGATCCGCCTGGGAGACCCTCAAGGAACTGTTGAGGGGTAATGATGATACGATCGGTGTCCAATTGGCCTACAGTTACGATACTTACTTCAAGTTGGGGGACGGATACATAGAGATAATGCGTGACGTGATCAATCTGGGACATCCGATACAGAGCAATGGATCCATTGAAATGGTTACCTTCTCCCAAATCAGTGACTGGATGGAGAGAATCGCGGATCCAAATAAGAGGATGGTGGCCACTCCTGCTCTAGACGGAGCTCCCATTGGCCAATTTGCAGATGTATCTCAGGACTCCTTCCACGGGAAAATACGGGTGGATGGGCGTGTTGATGGTGTTGCAAATAGTGAAATAACCTGTTTACGATTGGGAACAACTGAGATTGTACTTCCTTAATCAATTTACGCGGTAACGGCACATGTGCCACTGATGGGTATAAATCAGGCCACATTCACCACGGGGAAGAATGACGTCCTCCACTTACCGTCAATCGTGCCGTAAATCGGAACCTCACCCTTACAAAAGAATTTGAGATCCTTCAGGATTTCGTCCGATTTGGAATGATCGGTGATGGAGAACAGGTCGAAACCCTCCCTTTTGGCCAGGCCCAACGCCTTCACCAAGAGATTCTTGAAGCCGAAACTGTTTGCAACACTTATCACCGAATGCGCCCTTTTGATCTTTGAGGGACGGTTGGGTTCTGGTGACGACAAATCGCTGGATTCGGGCACAGACAGATCGTTCCCGACGAACGATACGAGGTCGGTGATTACGTTCCCCTTTCCCACAAACACGTATGTGTAATTAATTTCCGGTTTTGGCAGGAACCAATGTTCCACTTCCCTCATGGTGTACTGAAAGGAGGCGTCGAACTTTTGCAGGAAACCGTTTATGAGACCCATGACCTGGAACACGTCCACCGGTGACATGGGGCGGAAACCGTCGTATGAGTTCGGCAAATTGTGGGAAGCTATGAACGCGTTCCTCCGATACATGGGTTCCACCCTGATGTATCCGACATCGATCAATTTGGGAACGTTGATGTACCTCTGCCACAGGTTTCCCCTCGAAATGACGTTCATCCCGACCGATCCTCCCAGGGATGGTCGGGTGCAAATCGTCGTCCCGCCTTTGAGCCGATCGATCAAAAAATCGAAAGCGCGATCATCTTTATGGGTGCATAACAGGTCCGTGATGTGACAAGTGAGGTATCTCTCCCCGCACAACAGGGTTGCGGGTATTGACCATGTGAACCCGACGATGGAACCCCCGAGTTCCTTGCAGTCGGTTCCGGTGATGGCCAGGTACAATGATTTGTCGAAGCCGGGTGGAGTCAAGCACCATTTGATGAATTCCTTGGATGGGATTGGTCTGAAGGTGCACCTGTTATTCCGGGGCCGATTGTTTTGGAAAAAATGGCACAGGGCATCCATCTGCGCATCGTCATCGGGATTGATTGAGCATAATTCGATCCCGTCATTTTCCAATTCCTTCATAACTGATAATTATGGGTCGCTTCTGTTGAAGTGGTCGCAATTTGACGAGAGGTTTTTTCCGGATTATGAACCCCGATTTCATCAGTTGGTGCAGTTCCAAGTAAGTGGTGCGCTGCCGTCCGAAAACAGTGATCATGGGTGGGTCCAGTTGGACGTCGTTTCCGTTGGGCGAACAGTGGGACTTGATGTACCTCCAGAGCATCTTCACGACATCTATAGGATGTTCGTAACCGGTTTTGCTCAATCCCAACAATTCCGCCAATGAGGGATCGATGACGGTAAAGCGTATCATATGATACGTACGAACTTTTTCAAAAAAAGTGCAATCAAAAACGAACTTTTTCAAAGAACTTTTTTTGAAAAGTTCAATCAAAACGAACCTTGGTACAGAGTAGCGACCCCCCAAAAAGTTCAATCAAAAACGGACTTTTTCAAAAAAGTTCAATCAAAAACGAACTTTTTCAAAAAGGAGGGGGTCTGGGTCGTACCTGTGGCCGCTCTTGTTATAGTTTACGGCACGGCGCGCTGTAGTGGAACTCCGTTACCTTGGTACAGCATAGCGGCCCCCCAAAAAAGTTCAATCAAAAATGCACTTTTGAAAAAGGAGGGGTCTGGGGGCCGCTCTTGTTATAGTTTACGGCACGGCGCGCTGTAGTGGAACTCCGTTACCTTGGTTCAGCATAGCGGCCCCCCCCAAAAAAGTTCAATCAAAAACGAACTCCTTTCAAAAGGAGGGGGGTCTGGAGGCCGCTAGCGCTGTAGTGGAACTCCGTTACCTTGGTTCAGCATAGCGGCCCCCCAAAAAAGTTCAATCAAAAACGAACCTTGGTACAGAGTAGCGGCCCCCCCCAAAAAGTTCAATCAAACGAACTTTTGAAAAAAAGGAGGGGTCTGGGTCGTGCCTGTGAACGCCAGCGCTGAACCT
>Ga0196963_10002432_pt1 | contig 11158 bp, 15 predicted proteins | sample S1_5metaG_FD_148600 | JGI IMG/M metagenome (GOLD analysis project Ga0196963, IMG submission 148600) | Soil microbial communities from Anza Borrego desert, Southern California, United States - S1_5 | ecosystem: Environmental > Terrestrial > Soil > Desert | place: USA: California | collected... | reverse complement strand
CGGCAGCGGTCGGCCCGCCATCCTGATAGACGCGACGGAGCGCCAGGGTGCGGGCATTGCCGCTTTCGACTATTCCACCTTCTCCAATGATCGGCGCACCGTCGCTTGCCGTGGGGGTGCGGCCAAGCAGCTCCGGTTTGAGGTTCCCGGCAATCTCCGCGATCTGTGCCTGTGAGGCGTCGCGCGAACGATCGCGCGGCTGGATGGCCGATGGATAGGCGGAGTTCGGGCTGAGGTCGTCGGTGTGTGAGGCAACGAGACTGGCCGCCTCGACCACCTCGGGCCGCACTTCTACCTTCCGGCCACGCGGCGTAAGGACGACATCGACGCCTGCCGAAGCTTGGGGCGTGTTCAGCGCCGCGGGCGATGGCTGCGCCACAGGATCGGCCTTGAACCAATCGGCCGCCGCGCGCCCAAGTTCGCGAGCGCCGGCCAGGCTACCGCCGACAACAGCACCAACCACGGGGGCTGCCGCTGTCTGGAGAGGGTCATATCCGTCCCGCGTCGCGGCTCCAATGTTGATAGCCTGCACGGCCGGATCGGTGACCGTGTTGATGATGGCCTGCTCACCGCCCGTCCTGACCACGTTCTGCACCGCAGGGCGGGTGAACGGACGAACCAGCGCAGCGGTCGCCTTGAGTGGCAGGGTGACGAGGCTTTCGGGGGTCGGGACCGAGCCGGCGATTTGCCCCGCCAGCGCAGCGCCACCCTCGAGGATCTTGCCGCCGAGTGTCGGCGCATCCGCGAAGGACGGCATCTGGTCATAAAGCAGACGGGCATCGCGGAGCCTTTGACGCTGTGCCTCGGCCGCTTCCGGGCCAAGGGCGGCACTGGTGGCTCTGCCGGCCAGGTATTCCGCTCCAGCACCGGCGAGGGTGCCGCTGCGGAAGGCTTCCGCCGCATTCGCGCGAAACCTCTCTGATAGAGAGGGTCTGACGGCGCTGACGGATGCTGTGGTTGGATAGTCGTGCGCGGGCACCGGCGCGGCGAAGCCGTAATCGCTGAGGTTGGCGGCCGGGCGGCGCGGCCCCACCATTCCCGACTCAAACATCGCATCGGGACCGGCTTCCTGGGTGCGAACCCCCGGGACGTTGGCGTTCGCAGGGGCGTCCGCCTCCCACCATCCGCCTACGCCCGAGGCCGGGGCGTCGTGCTCCCACCAGCGATTCGCGTTGGCCATTACTGACGCGTCCTTATGCTGCCGTCAGGTGCAACGTATTGGGTACCGGGCGGCAGCGCGTCTCGCTCGGCCGCTGTCTGCGGCTGGGGCATTTCACCCGATGGGCCGGCGGGCGGCACTGCGGGAGCGGCCGGCACGGCAGGCGAAGTGCCCCCGCCATAGACCCGGCTCCAAGCCTCATTGAAGCCCGGATCCTCACCGGCGCGCTTGCGCTGCGTCGCCATGCGGACCAATCGGCCCATTTGCGGGTCATAGTTTGGCTCGGCCGGGTCGCTGCGGCGCTTGATCTCCGCCGGGGTCAGGTTGAGGGAGAGAATGCGCTGCCGGGCCGCGTCGATCTCGGCGTTGTTGGCATCCTGCGCCAGCGTGGGGCCGCCTGTCTTGGCAATGGAACGAGGGGCGCGGCCAATCTCACGCCGGCCGCCGAGCGCGGTCTGGTCAGGCTGGTAGGTAACAACCTCTTCGCCCTCGGGGACGCGGTAGGGCCTTGCCGTCGAAGTCTGCTTGGCGATCCCAAGACGCTGAGCGTGCCGGGCTGCAATGTCGCCGGCATTCTCCGCGGTGACAGGCTCCGGGTCATCGAACATCGCCGTGAACAACGCGGCACGCTTCGCCGGGTCGTCGCCGCCGTAGAGACGGATGACATCGTTCACGGCGCGGGCTTCCCGGTGGCCGTTTCGCGCCAGAGCTTCCATCTGTCGAATGTCCGCGGTGCGGGAGCGGTTGGCGACGTTCGCCTCTCGGGTGTCGATCAGGCTATCCGTGTTGCGCTCGCGCAGGGCCAAGGAACGGTCGCGGTAATCCCCGGTGCGGGCGCGCGTGTCGATCAGGTTTTGTGCGCGGATCGCGGCGAGGTCGTTCGCAAAGTCGCGATTTCGCAATCCGGCCTCTGAGCGCATCAGGCTCATGGCTCCCAAGATTTCTCTCCCCCGGGCGCTTTCGATTGCCCTGAGGTTGGCTCCAACCGATGACGCCGGGTTGCCGTAGCTCTGCAATGCGGCCATGCCGACATCCATGAGCGGGTTCGAGCGGCGGGATAGAATCTCGCCGGCCTGCCCGCGCATGGCAGCGAACTCGTTTGCGAAGTCATCCATGATGGTCAGCTCGCAGCGATAGCTTCGAGCAGCGATTGCGTGCTCGAGGGTCGCCCCTTGCCCATGAACTGCTCAATCATCTGAAGTTCGACAGGCAGCACGTTGCCGAACTCGGCCAGATCGCCGGCATCCGAGATGAGATCGCGTTGGATGAGGTTGCGCCAATAGTCGAGCGTGTCGTTGTCCCGGTAGCGGGAATCCATGCCCTGCGTCGCGAAGGTCGCGATATTGGCGCGGCGCTGGAGATTAGTCATGGCGGGGTGCATACCGAGAAACGGCGGCGCTTCCCGCTCCGAGGGACGGCTGAACCCTCGCTGCAGGGCAGCGCGGACCTGCGCGCGATTGTCGCCGCCCTCATTGGGGCCGCCGCCGGGCGCGTCCTTGCCGGCCGCCCCAACGTCGTCCTTTGACGGCTTGTCAGGCTCGCCAAAGATGCTCCGCAGCCCTTGATTGAGAGCGTTGATTCCTGTTCCGAAGACCGGACCCATGATTGAGCGCACGGCTTGTTCCTGCGTCATCGCCTTCGGGTCTTGCGGGAAGCCCGCCCACTCACCGAGCCTAGCCGCCGCCATGCCTAGGCGCTGACCGAAATTCGGCGAAGGCGGGCCGTACTGCTCCATCTGAGGGCCAAAGCTGCTATCGAAGTCGAAGCCCTCGGGTCCGGGAGCCGGGCCGGTGCGCGAACTGGAATCGTCATAGTCGCGGCCGGGATCGCCCCAGCCGCCGGGGCCGTCGAAACCGCCGTCACCGAATCCCGTCCCGGTCTCGCTGTCGTCGCCGCCCGCACGGCCCTCCGAGCCTTTGCCGCTCGCGTCCTCGCCCGCGTCGCCGCTGCCAGACATGCCATCGGTGGCGCTGTCTGCGCCGCTGCCGCTGTCCGAGCCGCTGTCGCCACCCACGCCATCGCCCTGGAACGACGGTACGCCCTGCGGGCCGTAGTGCATCCGCTCCTCGATGCCCGAATCGTGCATGTCGAGTTCGCGAAGTTTCTCCGCTTCGGTCCTTGTGATGTAGGCAAGCATCGCGGGATCGTGATCGGGGTGTGATTTCCACACACGGGGAACCATCGCCATGTTCTGCGAGTACGCCTGACCGCGGGGGCCGGGCATCATCGGGGCGTCAAGGAACTCCTCGGAATCGACATCGCGGCGCGTGACGATGGGGGCGAGGAATGAGCGCCAATCACCACCACGCTTGTTGATTGCCTTCGCGACCTCCGAGACAAACCCGAAATCCTCCAAGAGCTTGTTGTTGTCGATTGCCTCGCCCTGCCGCCCACGCTGCTGCGGCAGACCGAAGCGGTTCCCGGCCCCCCGCATCATCGCCAGTTGCATCGAGAAGTCGTCGGCCATCGGCATGTCGGCGCCATCACCTCCGTACTCAATGCCCGCGGCGCCACGCTTTGCGAGTTCGGCCGCGCGCAGCCTCGGGTGATTATTCATCCACCCGCTGCCGTAATCGGGATAGGGATGGGGAACGGAGAAATTCGGCATACGACGCATGGGAGATCCTTAAGCGTAGTAGGCTGCGGAGCCGTAGCCCGCATTGCCTGCATGGGTGTCAGCGATGATCGGGCCGCGCTGCTGCGACGGCAGATAAGGATTCTGCCCGCCGTTGAGCATGTTCCCGCCGCCGAAGAGGTTTCCGAACAGCTTGCCGCCGACCGTTTGCTGTCCGGGCTTGGTCGTGGGCGCGGGCTGACCCAAGGCGTATGCGCCACCGAAGGCGGCCTGCATGGCGTTCGCCCGGTTCATGCGGTTAAGGGAGTTCAATCCACCGTCGATGCCGGCGGACTGGGCAAACCCGCCCATCGACATCTGATTGGCCTGGGCCGAGGCCATCAGGTACGCCCTGGCGTTCTCCCGGGCTCGGTTTCGCGCTTCCTCCATGCCCCAGGCGGTGGCGCGGGCCATCGTCTCGTCCCGTCGCTCCGGGTTCAGCATCGGCGCACCGCCGCGCGCCGTGGCGCGCTGGTTGGCGATCCGCAGTTGCTTGAGCGATGAGGCGAAGTCGCCACGAATGCGGCCCTCCTCCTGATCGACAAGTTGCAGGAAGCGAGGATCGTTCGGGTTGGAGAGAATGTCGGAGATTTCGCGGGCACGCCGCGAGCCCTCCATCAGCTCCGCCGAGCCCTGGGGTGGATCGGGGTCATCCAACAGACTTGTAACGCCGGCCACCAATGAGCCGGCTGCTGCTGCACCTTGTAGCCAATCGAACACGAGCGGGAACCTTTCCGTTGTTACGGGTAAGGCCGCTCGTTCAAAGCGCGGCGTGATCTACATGCCGGAAGCCCATGGTGGGCCGCCGCCGGCTGTCGTTCTGGGAAGGAACGGGAGCGGACAAGGAGCTAGCCGGATACCGGCGGCGGCTTTCTCGAAGCACAGGCGCGATGGCCTGGCTAAACCTGGGTCGGGGATTCCGGCTGTGTGTTCCTGTTGTCCTGCGTGCTCCGTTGCTTCCCACTGATAAAAATAGGTCAACAATGCTGACCTTTCAAGCGAAAATGGTCGTGGGCGGCGCTTTAGCAGCTTTAGCAGCTTTAGCAGGGGAGATGCCCGGATGGGCCTCTGTCAAGGAGCGTCCCATAGGCGTCCCCGGGGACAGGGGCGGGACATTCCACGGTCAACCCCCGATACTTGCCACGGCAAGCAACCGGCAAGCTTGCCTCCGCCACCATGCTTGCCCGGGCCGGTTATGGGGTTGTGGCCTGCGGGTTGAGGCGGGCGCCCTCGCTGGACAGGCCACGGAACTCCACCGGCAGCTTCGCGTGTCCTGTCGGTCTTATAGCGGAAGTTCAACTGACCTTATCAAGCCGCTTTCTCGGGGGGTGGCTTGGGTTCCCAGTCCCAGTCAATGCCGGGATCGGGATCGGTTCGTTTCCGAGCGCGGTCATAATGACCATCGGATTCCCACGGGATAACGAGATTGTTTTGGGGATCGTGGGCGGAGTTGTAAAGGCGCTCGTACCCGCTACGCCAGCGGCCGCCAAACTGGTCGATGTAATCGACATAACCGGTCAAGGTCACGCCGCCAAAGTTTTGCAGCCGCCGCCCATCAACGGCGGCTATTGAAAACCCAAAGCCGAAAAAGTTCTCCTCCGCCGGGATGAAGAATCCGAGGGGCTTTTTTCGGCTGTCTGGGACGCTCCGTGTGGGGATCAATCCCTTGCCTTTGTGCGTAGCCTTCAACACCACGTCCGACACGGTACCGGGCGAGTGGCCGCCGTTCTTTATGCTGATTTGAACAATCAGCCGCCAATCTGCGTCAGGCGCCGCGCCCTCGCTGAATCTCAAACCTGGGGGCGTATGGGACATTTTGATGTAGGGGCGCTGGGCGGCGTGCTCAATTTCAAGGGATGCGAGGGTGGCATCCGCCGAAGCCTTGGCGGCCTTGGCGACTTCCTCGGCGTCCGTGACGCCCTTCGCCATAATGTTAAGCTGCCTGTAGAAAAACCCGGCCTGAACGAGCGCGATTACCGCCGCTATGGTGGCCGCGAAAGCCGCTACAGCCGTCCATTTGACCATGCCTCGTTCGCGCGCCGTCTTCTCTTTGCGTTCGGCATCCTCGTTAGCGGTTTCGTATTCGGACTTTTCGGGGCTTACCACCTGAACAAAAATCGGCGCGTCCCTGGTGCCACGCCTTTCAGTCTCGGCTGCTGCGGCATTCTGTTGGGCTATGGGCTGTGCGTAGTAGCGGATTGGGGCTTGGTCTGACGACATCAACCCCACAAAGAGCAGGATCGCTGCGCCCGCAAATATTCCGACAATTGAAAGTAGTTCCCGCATCAATCCCCCAAGCGGCAAGCTTCGCGTGATTTTCTCTGAAAATGAGGCGGGAGGCAGGCAGATTTTTCCGCCGGCTCAGGCCGGAGGACGGCTGAAAATTCAGCCGTCCTAATTGACCCACACATTCAATGATTTGGTTGCACCATTCCGCCGGCTGAATTTTCAGCCCGCGCCGAACGCCGTCCAGTATGTGCAATTTATGCACACACTGAGGCTCATCCCTGCATCCATCACGGCCCAACTGTTTCCATTCTGGAAAGAGTTGCCGAGCAAGCTTTCCGAGTTAATTTTTTCAACGGCGGGGGCCTCGGGCGGAGCAAGGGTAGAGCAACCTTCCCGCGCGTCTGCGAATACACACGTAGCGACGGTGTGTTGAGGGGGCTCGACACCAAGGCCGGCTCACGGGCTGGGCTCAGGCTCGTTCCCTTCCCGGCCCTGAGTGCTGGCCGTCTGCCTCTCTTGGGCTGGGCCGGGCTGTGCTGGTCGTCACTGAGCGGCAGGGTCGGCAGGGGTATGGTATGCTTCGAGAGGCGGCCAGGTCCGCCGGAGGCGGTGGGATGAAGAAGTCTGCCGGGTTCCTGCTTGGGGCGGTGTTGCTGTCGGGATGCGCCCAGCTAGAGCGCGCCCCCTATGATCTGTCCCATGACCAGCTCGCGCCCTACGTCCAGTTCGTCCTCGACAACACCGAGTATTCACTGGCTCCCCTCCCTCGGGTGATCGTGGACCGGCGAGAGATGACGCTGGCCTACAGCGGGTCAGCTAGCGCCCTCGCCTTCGCGCCGTTCGCCTTGGCATGGAACGGCAACATCTACCTTGACCACACGCGGTTCGATATCAGTCAGCCTCGGCACCGCTCCACGCTGGTTCACGAACTTGTGCATCATGGGCAGTACCTCGCCTATCAGCGTGCGGTCGCTGCGGGGCCGAACGCTGTTGCGTCGCTTCGGGCTCGTAAGGGCTGGGACTGCAACAAGTCCCTTGAGCACGAGGCTTACGCCGTCGAGCTAAAATGGGCAAAGCAGTACGACATCGAAGCTTACCGCTCAATCGATGCCGTGAACGTCCACCAGATGGCCGCCTGCCCACGAGGCTATCGGGACCAACTCTTTACCGAGTGAGCTAGGCTCCCCGCTTCTTCTTGACGGTCAGGCGGACGTTAACGCCGTCAGAGTCAAAGATGATCCCTGAAGCTGTGTAGACCTTGAGAAGGGCTTCCGTGGTGGTGGCTTGAGGGGTGCGCTTCTCACCCTCGAAGTCAAACAGCGTTCGGACGCTGACCTTTCCTCGAAGGTGGCCGCTCAGGTCGTGGACTGTCCAGTTAAGGAGAGCGCGAGCAACGCGCGATTGGGCGGGGGTCATTCCGAGTAGTTAATCATGCCTACCGAAATTCTGCAACTTTGCGGGCCGTTACCCATTGCAGATTTTATGCGACGGGTGTACCTTCGTATCGCTTCAAAAGAAGCGGCCCCGCCTCGGTGGTTGCACACCGAGACAGGGCCTAACCACCAACCTAGTGGAGCTAGGCCAATGGCTAAGACCAATTTACCACGTTCGCGCCGCCGTAAAGTGGCGGCCGTCACACCCAAATGTAAGCAGTTCGACGACCGCCCGCTCACCGTGCGGTTCGGCCAGATCGCCCACGCCTTGACTGAGAACAACGAGGCGAAGATCGGCAGCATCGAGGAACAGGTCGCCTTTATGAAGGCAGAGGCCCTTGCCGTGTCCTGCCTCCTAACCTCGCTGCCGCTGGACCTCGACCACATCGCTACGCTACTTGCGCTGGCTCGCGGCCACACGCCGCTTTCCGACTGCTTCGACGAGGCGGACCACTTCAAGCTGCTGTACCCGGCCGATGAACTGCATAAACGCCTGTTGGTTCTAGATCAGGCCATCGTCAGTGCCATTCACGGGCTCTGCATCAGGGGCGCGGCGCTGCATCCGGTGACTGAGCACTATTCAACGGAAGCCGAGCGGGCCGCGTGGCATAACGCCACCAGCCTGCACCGCCGCTAACCGCCTCTCCCAACTCTGGGGCGGTTAGCCATGCTGGCGACGAACACACCAAACACGGCCAGCCGTGCGCTGACCGCTCCGATTTTTTCGGAGCGATCACCGATGACACACACGATCAAAGACGACGCCGAACTCTTGGCTCTGTGCGCCGAGATCAAGGCGGACATAGCCTTGTACGACGACGAGCGCACCACCGACGAAGCGAAGGAGGCGATCTACACCGCGCAGATGGAGAAGGAGGAGCGCGCGGCCAAGATAGTCCCGCAGACTATCCGAGGCGCATTGGCCCAAGCCGAAATGCTGGGGCAGATGGAGTGCACCGCCAACGGCCGGGATGTGGCCTTCGACAACTATCCCGATGCGGCAGAAGCCTACAAGAACCTGATGGCCGGGCTTACTCGGCTGGCCGTTAAGCCCGAGGAGCCCCTGTTGCTCATGTGGGCCGAGTACAAAGCGCTTGAACAGCAGATGGCAGAGCGAGAGGACAAGGACGCCGACGCCGATACCCACCCGGCCTACGAGCGATGGAGTGAGCTTGGGCAGCTTATCCTCTTCACCGACGCCACCACGGCCGAGGGTCTACAGGTGAAGATTGAGCACCTCACGGAAGTGACGCGCCACAGCAGCTTCGCGCCCGAGAACCACGCGAAGATGGCCGAGAGCCTCCGCCGATCCGCCGCCACGGTGGCGGGGAAAGGCGGCGCGGGTTGACCAAGACCCACAAGCCGGATGGGGCGGCGGTTCTCGCCGCTGCCCTGTTCGACCTGTCAGAGCGTGCCATGCGCGATGCGGCACGGCTGGCAGTCATAGCCTCCGAGATAGCTCGGGGCCGGCTGGATTATGGACACTTCGCCCTGTCCAACTACATCGCCCGTCGCGACGGCAACGCCTACGGTAGGGACGAGGCCGGGAAGATCAATATCGAGATCGAGGAAATGTGCCCCGAGATCGGCTTGAAGGCTGGCCGGTATCGGAAGGTGAAGGCCAAGACCGAGGCCGCTATGGCCGAGAGCGGCGAGAGGTGGAAGCGACATGATGCGGCGGTCGCGGCCGGCATGGATCCGGAGGAAGCGCGCGAGAGGTTCATTGAGGCACCCTGTAGGTTGAAAAAACGAACTCGGGGGGCATCGGCTGCGAACGTCGTCGCGGTCAACTTCCGTCCGCGTGGCGGTGCCGCATGACTGCCATCGGAACCACGCTTGCGGCTCCGGGAACGGTGGGGGCTTCGGCCCCCACTACCCGCCGCAGAATCGCGACCGTCGTTGATGTTGACGTGCCCCTGACGCGCCGCGCCCTGGAAGTCCTCTTGCATCTGGCCGTCAACCGCTCGGCCGTCATGCGTCAGTACGGGGACGCTGACCCCGCCGAGGCGAGCGCGGTCGAGGAAGCTATCCGCTCGCTGCGCCGGGCATCGGGCGGTGGGGCATGACGGCCTGCACAGAATCTCGGCGCAGACTGGAACACTCGCCACCCATCGACCCCGAGTTTGTAAAGCGGGTGCGCGAGCGGATGTCGTGGTTCGATCGCCTGCCGAGGGAAATCCGCGACCTTGCCAACGAGCACGGCTCTACCCTGATCCGAGCTTGTCTCGACTGTGGGGTGAGAAAGCCGAACCGCATAGCGCACCTCATCAACGTGTTCGCTTCCGTGGGTCTCTACGGGAACGGGCGAAGGGGGCTGCGATGACCCGCCGCCAGCAGCTCGAGGCCGCGATAGAGCGGGCATTAGCCCTGCTCGACAGCCTGGACGGGGATCCTGATCTCGAACCAGAGACGGACGAGGACACGCACGACGCCGAAAACACTTACGACCACTGCTTTCCAGCGTGAAGCCTACGGGGCGGGCTATAATGGTCCGCCCCTCTTCTTAACGAGAGGATCAATCCATGAAGCATAGTTGGGAGACTGCCGGTGAGATTGCCGGCGTGGCCGCCGCAAAGTGGCTAAAGATGAAGGAGAACCTTGTCGCCACGGCGAACCGGAACCGCGAAAAAATGGACGGCACAACCGGCCCCGTGAAGCAACTCATAGCGGAGGCCGATGTCGTCTTTTGCGTCTGGTCCGATTCTCGCGAAGCTGACGGCGTGGGAACGCTCCTGATAAAGGGCCGCCGCACCCTCGGCGCTCTCGTTTCCAAGAGTGAGACGCAGAGCGTTGTGATCGAAGCCCTTCCGTGTGACAGCGCCGAAATGGCCGCCGCCGCCCTGCTGAGTTTTGGCGAGGGGCTGTATTTCGTCTCTGATAGAAGGGAAATCGCCGGGCGGCCGGCGGTTTCAGACGGGGACAGCCTTACCGTTGGCGCTGAGCGCATCCGCATCCTTGGCGTGGACACCCCGGAGATTGCCTGCCAATGCGAGCGTGAGTGCCGGGCGGCGCGCGATGCCAAGGCTTTCACAGAGAAGGCCATATCGAGCGGCCGGGTTGAGATCGAAAGAACCGGGCGGGATCGCTACGGCAGGACTCTTGCCCGCGTCTACGTCGATGGCAACGACCTGGCCGCGCTCATCATCGCCGCCGGCCACGGCAGGCCGTACACTGGCGAGCGGCGGCAGAGCTGGTGCCCTTAGGGGCGGGTTGGCGAGCCGAGAGAGTCGCGCTAGTCTCTTTGGCCCGTGGCAGCGGGACCAACACGGCCGAGGTGATTGGCCGGCGGTTTCTGCCATGCCCCAGCCCTACATCCCGCCCGACAATCGAGCCCAAATCTACGTCGTGGGCGATCTGCGGACGTGCGAGTTCATCAATGCGATATGCAGTCAATGCGGCCATCAGGCCGACGTAGACCCGCGTCCAATCGTGGATCGGCACGGCCCGTGGTTCCCGCTGGGCCAGATTGCGAAACGCCTGCGCTGCGTCAACTGCGGCGGGCGGGCGGTCTTCCCGCCGCGGATCACCAGCAGCCTTAAACCCAAGCGCGCCGATGGCACGCTGACCTATCACCAGTGGCATAAGATGCTGCGGGCGCCGCGCATCCATCTAAATGAACAGGTGCGACGGATGACGGGGCGTTAGCCCTCACCGCCCGCTCTGCCCTTGCCGGCCTATTCTTTTTCAGCCTTGAGCAGGCTCGTTCGGGGATCACCGTTGCCG
>Ga0196963_10002431_pt1 | contig 11161 bp, 7 predicted proteins | sample S1_5metaG_FD_148600 | JGI IMG/M metagenome (GOLD analysis project Ga0196963, IMG submission 148600) | Soil microbial communities from Anza Borrego desert, Southern California, United States - S1_5 | ecosystem: Environmental > Terrestrial > Soil > Desert | place: USA: California | collected... | reverse complement strand
CCGGACAGCGTCAACCGCCTGCCCGATCCGATGCTGCCGCCGGCGACGGTCCCGGCCGATCTCATGCGCCGGCGTCCCGACGTGCGCGCCGCCGAGCGCCGCGTCGTCGCCGCGGTGGCGCGCGTCGGCGTCGTCGCCGCCGAGGCCTATCCGCGGCTGACGCTGTCCGGCTCGATCGGGCTGGAGTCGGTCGATGCCGCGACCCTGTTCAGCGGCGACGCGTTGGCGATGGCGGCCGGGCCGGCGCTGCGCTGGACGCTGTTCGACGGTGGCCGGGTGCGCGCGCTGGTGCGCGAGGCCGACGCCGAGGTCGACGCCGCCGTGGCGCGCTACGAAGGCGTGGTCATCGAGGCCCAGCGCGCGGTCGCGGCGGCGCTGGTCGCGCATGGCGCGGCGGGCGACCGCCGTCGGCATGCGGCGGAGTCGCTGGCCGCGCTCGATGGCGCGGCGTCGCTGGCGCGTGCGCGCGCCGAATCCGGCCTGGCCCTGGCCGACGCCGCGCTCGCCGCCGAAGCCGACGCGCTCGCCGCCGGCGACGCCGAGGCCGTCGCGGTCGGCGCCGAGGCGCTGGGCTTCATCGCCGTGGCCCAGGAGCTCGGCGGCGGCTGGGATCCCGACCAGGATCCGGTGGCAGGGCGGCTCGGCGGCTGAACCGGTCGGCGGTGGACGCGGTCCGCGCCCGGCAGCTCAGCCGGATGGCAGGCGGTCCGACTGGGACGTGGGCGAAAGGCCGAGGCGTTGGCGCGCTTCCGCCACGGCCGCGAGCACGATCGTCGCGGCGGCGCGCGCCTCCTCCGGCGTGTGGTCGGCCTGCACCTGCATGCGGAAGCGCGCGGCGCGCAGTCCGACCGCCGGGTATTCGACCAGGTTGGCGAACACCCCGCCGCGCATGAACAGGCCGCTGGCGACGCGCGCCACCGGCGTGCGCCCGACCATCACCGGCACGATCGGCGACGGTTCGCCCAGGCAGGTGAGGCCGCCGGCGACGATCGCGTCGCGCAGCGCCTGGACGGCGCGCATCAGCGCCGCCCGGCGTCGATCGCCTTCGGCCGAGCGCGCGATAGCCAGGGTCTGGCGTACCACCGCGACCTGCATCGGCGACAGGCCGTTCGAGAACATGTGCGGGCCGCCGAAGGCGGCGACGAAGGTCGCGACGCCGGCGTGGCGCGTGGTGACGAACCCGCCGTTGGCGGCGAAGGTCTTGGAGAAGGCGCCCATGACGATGTCGATCTCGCCGAGCATGCCGCTGCGCCCGATGTGTCCGCTGCCGCCGGGGCCGAGCACGCCGAAGTCGTGGGCGACGTCGACCAGCAGCGTGGCCTCGAACTCGCGGCAGGTCGCCTGCATGGCGCGCAGGTCGGGCGAATCGGAGTCCATCGAGAACAGGCCCTCGGTCACGACCAGGATCCCGTGCTCGGCGTCGACGGCGCGGATCGCGGCCAGCGCCGCGCGCATGCTCGCCACGTCGAGGTGGTCGAAGGCGACGACGTTGCGCGTCGCGGCGTGCGCGCCGGCCTGGAGCGAGGCGTGCGCCAGGCGGTCGATGACCACGTGGTCATCCTCGCGCACCAGCGCCGTCACCGCGCCGTACGCCGCGCCCCAGCCGGTCGGGAACAGCACGGTGTGCTCGGTGCCGAGCGTGTCGGCGATCTCGCGTTCGAGCAGCACGGTCTGGTCGGTGCGGCCCTGCAGCGCCGCGGAGCTGGCGACGTGCACGCCGTAGTCGCGGATCGCGCGCACCGCGGCCTCGTGCACCGACGGGTGCGCCGCGAGGGACAGGTAGTCCTGGGCGCCGAAGTTCAGCCCGCGGCGGATCTCGCCGTTGGCGACCTCGCCGCGCACGCTCGTGACCGGAGCGCCGGCGATGACGCGCGAGTAGGGCCAGACGTCGGCGGCGACGCGCGCCGCGATGTAGGGCACGACCCCGGCGGTCCTGGCCATCAGGTCGCGCCCGACCGGCCGCGCGAAGTCGGCCATGCTGCCGCGCAGGGGGTCGATGCTGGAGGGGACGCCGGTCGGCAGGGTGATGTGCGCCATGCCCTCCTGACGACCGTCGATCGGTGTGGTCAACCGCGAGCTAGCCTGGCGTATTCAGTATCATAAATGATTTGTTATAACTGGTTTATAGCGAGTCTAGCCCGAAGCCCGAAGCCCGAAGCCCGAAGCCCGAAGCCCGAAGCCCGAAGCCCGACCTGCAGGGCGAGGCCCGGAGCCCGCAGCTGGCTGCCTCGTCGCGATCGCGTCGGCCGCGCGGTCGCGCCCGCGTGGAGCCGTCCGCTTCTGGCCCCCGGCATCGGGCCTAGCGTGCCGCCATGTCACGTCTCGCGCAGCGCGTCGGCCGCATCGATTCGAGCGGCATCCGCAAGATCTTCGATCTCGCCCGCAGCCTCAAGGACCCGATCAACCTGTCGATCGGTCAGCCCGACTTCGACGTCCCGCCCGAGCTCAAGCGCGCCGCGCACGCGGCGATCGACGCCGGGAAGAACACCTACACCGTCACGCAGGGCATCCCCGAGCTGCGCGAGCAGGTGCGCGCCGAGGAGAAGGCGTTCACCGGCCGCGCCTACGACCTGAACCAGGTGCTGATCACCTCGGGCGTCAGCGGCGGCCTGTTCCTGACGCTGCTCGCGCTGATCGACGACGGCGACGAGGTCATCGTCCCCGATCCGTACTTCGTCATGTACAAGCACCTGACGCGCCTGTTCGGCGGCGTGCCGGTGTACCTCGACACCTACGGCGACTCGTTCGGCATCGATCCGGCGAAGCTCGAGAAGCTGATCACGCCGAAGACCAAGCTGCTGCTGCTGAACTCGCCGGCGAACCCGACCGGGCGCATCCTGACGCGCAGCGAGCTCGAGGGCATCGCGAGCGTGTGCGCGAAGCACGGCGTGCTCGTGGTCAGCGACGAGATCTACCGCCACTTCGCCTACACCAAGATGACCTCGATGGCCGAGGTCTATCCCGACACGCTGGTGCTCGTCGGCCACTCCAAGTCGTTCGGCATGACCGGCTGGCGTCTCGGCTACGCCTGCGGTCCGGCCGAGGTCGTCGAGGCGATGACCAAGGTGCAGCAGTACAGCTTCGTCTGCGCGCCCTCGATCACGCAGTACGCGGCGCTCGCCTGCCCCTCGGTCGATCTGTCCAAGCACATCTCGGACTACCGCGCGAAGCGCGACCTGATGCACGGCCTGCTCAAGGGCACCTTCGAGATCGGCCCGCCCGACGGCGCGTTCTACCTGTGGGCGCGGGCGCCGGGCGGATTCACCGGCCAGTCGTTCGTCGAGAAGGCGATCCAGAACAACCTGCTGATCATCCCGGGCAACGTCTTCAGCGAGCGGAACACGCACTTCCGCATCTGCTACACGGTGCCGAACGAGAAGCTGAAGCAGGGGGCGGAGCTGCTGGTGAAGCTCGCGAAGGCCTGACGGGACCCGCGGCGCGCCACGCCGGCGCGGAAATGGATGCGGCGCGGCGACTTGTCGATGCGTCATCGACGTTTACGGTCGCCGCCCCATCCCAGGGAGGCGACCATGGCGACCAACACCGTCCGACTCCACCGCGTGCTGCGTTCGACCCCTGACCGCGTCTACCGCGCGTTCCTCGACGGCGACGCGATGGCGAAGTGGCTGCCGCCGCACGGCTTCACCGGCAAGGTGCACCAGATCGACGCCCGGGTCGGCGGCACCTACCGCATGTCGTTCACCAACTTCGCCAGCGGCACCAGCCACTCGTTCGGCGGCCGCTACCTCGAGCTGGTGCCGAACCAGCGCATCCGCCACACCGACGCGTTCGACGATCCGGCGCTGCCCGGCGAGATGCAGACCACGATCACCATCACGGCGATCTCGTGCGGCGTCGACCTGCACATCGTGCAGGAGGGCATCCCCGCCGCCATCCCGACCGAGATGTGCTACCTCGGTTGGCAGGAGTCGCTCGTCCTGCTGGCGCAGCTGGTCGAGCCCGAGATCCTCGGCTGAGGGACGCGCGCGTCCCGCGCCTGCGAACGACGAAGCCCTCGGCATCCGCCGAGGGCTTCGCGCCATCGGCGGTGCGCGCGGGACGAGTCGCGATCAGATGAAGTAGAACCCGCGCAGATCGTAGAAGTACGCCCACACCGTCGGGCTCGGCACGACGACGTCGCGATTCGTGTTCGAGGGGTCGTAGCTGCCTTCGAGGTAGCTGAACACGTAGGCGCTGCCGCCGATGCGGCAGTAGTTGTCGTTGCCCATCAGGTAGACGACGCCGAACACGCCGCCGGCGCGGATCACCGAGTTGTGGCCGCCGAGCATGGTCAGCGAGCCGTTGAGCTCGGTGTCGTCGGTGAAGGAATCCCAGCCGCCGGCGCCGCTCATGTACGAGAACGAGGAGACCTCGCTGATCGCGAAGGTCACCGAGCGGCCGTTGAGCGACACGCGCACGCGGTCGCCCTCGGGCGAGAGGTCGACGACGTTGTGGCCGTGCTCGGTCGCGGTGATGTTGATCTGGCCGTAATGCAGGACGACGCCGGGGATCGGATCATTGGTCTCGGGCTCGTCCGTCGCGACCGTCACGATGCCGCTGACGGCGAGCCGGCCGTAGCCATCATTGGCGAAGAGGCGCAGGTCATAGCTGCCCGGCGTGGTCGGCGCGAGGAAGGTGGTCGTGCCGCTGGCCGCGGCCCAGGTGTAGATCCACGACTGGAACTGCTGGTCGTCGGCACCCGCGGCGTAGAGACCGATCCAGTCGGTGTTCGCGGCGTCCTCGATGCCGCTCCACGACACGCTGATCGCCGCGCCGGGCGCGACGGTCGCCGGCGTCGCCGTGAGCTCCGCCGCGTGCGCGGCGACGGTCGACGAGAGCAAGATTGCGACGCCTACGAGCAATGACTTCATGTGGTCGGCTCCGGTGGAGGGGAAATACGCACCGTACGCGCGATCGTGCTCGCCGCTCGATCTGCCCATGCCGACTGCCACCGCCAACCATCCGCCGGCGGACGCAGGGAACGGCCATGCGGTGCGACGGGAGCGGCCATCCGTAGCAATCGCATTGGCGCCAGGCAGCGCCGCCGGAGCCTCGGGCGATGAGCCGCTCGACGACGATCCCGCTGCTGATCGCGTCCTTCGCCGCCGATGGCGAGGCGACGCAACGCGCAGCGATCGAGCGCCTGCGCGCCCTGGGACCGGCGGCGGTCACCGCATTGCGGTCGGCGCTGGAGTCTCCGCAGGTGCGCGTGCGGGCCTGGGCCGCGGAGGCGCTCGGCGCCCTGGGCGCGCACTCGGCCGTGCGCGACCTGGCGGCCGCGACCCGCGATCCGGCGATGAGCGTGCGCCTGCACGCGTTGCGCGGGCTGGTCGCCCTGCGGGCCCGCACGACCGCGCGCGCGATCCGGGCGCTGCTCGACGACCCGAGCGGCGGCGTCCGGGTCAACGCGATCGATGCCTGCGCCGATCTCGCCCTGCGGGCCGCCGGTCCCCGCCTGATCGCCGCCCTCGCCGACGAGAAGTGGTACGTCCGCCAGCGCGCGGCCGTCGCCCTCGGCGTGCTGCGCATCGGCGCCGCGGCGCCGGCCTTGCGGCGATCGTCCGACGACCAGCGCTTGGCGGTCCGCATCGCGGCGGCCGACGCCTGCGCGGCGCTGGAAGCGCGCCCGCGCCGGCCGCGGCCGTAGCGTCGGGCGCGGACGCATCGCCGGCGCGGAGGCCGCCCGGGGCTGGCACCCGAGCGGTGATCGCACACGCTTGCGGACCATGCGCGCTCCGATCACCATCCGCGACATCGCGTCGCATCTCGGCATCTCCCACGCGACGGTGTCGCGCGTGCTCAACGGCAAGGGCGCCGACTTCATCTCCGAGGCGACCCGCAAGCGCGTGCTCGCGGCGTCCGAGGAGATGGGCTACCGCCGCAACTACCACGCGCGCGCGCTGCACCTCGGCCGCGCCGACGCGGTCGGCGTGGCGATGCTGCTGATCCCCGGGTCGAACGGCTGGCGCGATTTCTGGGGCCGGATCGTCGACGGCGTCGCCCAGGCGGCGAGCGTCCACGGCAAGGAGCTGGTGGCGATCGGCTCGGAGCGGCCGCACGAGGACGTCATCGAACGCTGCCTGCTGCGCCTGCAGGAACGCCGGATCGATTGCCTGGTGCTGCCGGGCGCGCTCGACCTCAGGCCGCACATCCAGGCGTTCCGCGACGCCGGTGCGCCGGTGGTGGTCGCGCAGCACTACGACGAGAAGCTCAGCGGGCTGTCGTCTGTGCGCCTCGACAGCGAGCCCGGCGTGCGCGCCGCCATGGAGCATCTGCTCGGCCTGGGCCACCGCCGCATCGCCTGGCTCGGTCCGGCGACCGCGACGTCCGAGTCGAAGCGTCGCCGCGCCGTCTACCGCTCGGCGATGGAGAAGGCTGGCTACGCGCCGCAGGAATGGGCCGCGCCGGAAGCCGAAGTGCTCGGCAAGGAATGGCCGATGGCCCGCGCCATCGCGCTGGCGCGCGAGACCGCAGCGCTGCATCTGGCCGCCGCGACGAGGCCGACCGCGGTGATGTGCTTCAACGAATCGATGGCCCAGGGGGTCATGGCCGCCGCGGTCGACGCGGGACTGCGCGTGCCGCGCGACCTGTCGGTGATCGGCTTCGACGACGTCCACGGCGAGTTTGCGACCCCGGCGATGACCGTGGTCAGCCACATGCTGCCCGAGATCGGCCGGCGCGCGGCCGAGCTCGCGATGGAGCTGTCGGCGGCTCCGGGCGGCGATCCGCGCGAGGAGCGCATCGACGCCGCGCTGGTCGTCCGCGACAGCACGGGACCAGCGGCGAAGGGCTGAGCGGCTATTCGCCTTCGGCGGCGGGCGCGGGCGCCGCGGCGGCCGCCGGGTCCTCGACGTCGAGCTGGGTGATCAGCACGCTGTCGTGCGGGAACTCGGGCACGCGCGCGCTGATCGCGGCGGCGAGGCCGAGCTTCAGCTCCTCGTGGTTGGGCTGGGCGAACTCGCCCGGCGGCAGCTGGTTGAGGTGGCCGAGCACCGCGTCCTGGATGAGCGGCGCCTTGGCCTCGAGCTTCTGCGCCAGCGACGGATCGGGGAAGTAGAGCGCGAGCCCGACCGTCAGCTGGCGGCGGCCGATCTGGTCGAGCGCGCGGGTCATCGACAGCGGCGGCAGGCGCACCATCACCTCGCCGCCCGCGGTCGTCGTCGCCGGACCGGCGGACGCGGCGCCGCCATCGGGCTGCGCCGCCGGCGCGTTCGCCGCCGGTTCGCCGGCGGCGGCGGGCGGACCCGCCGGTTCCGCCTGGTAGTCGATGAGATCGAGCAGCAGCTGGTCGCGTGCCGGACCCGGCAGCGCCGGCAGATAGGCCAGCGCCTGCATGAGCGGCTCGCGTGCGACCACCAGCTGGCCCAGCGCCTGGCGCAGCTGCTCCTCCTCGGCGCGGGTGAGCTTGCGCTTGGCGTGGCGCGCCGCGATCAGCGCGAGTGCGTCGATGTCGCGGGTGCGGTAGACGAATCGGCCCTGGGCGACGAGCGCCGCGGTGGGATCGGGTTCGGGCGCCGCCGCCGGCGCCGGGGCCGGGGCCGGCGCGGCGTTCTCGGCGACCGGCTGCTCCGCGGGCTGCTCGGCGGCGGCCGGCTCGGCGGCGTCCTCGGCCGCGGCGAGACCGACGAGTGACAGCGCGATCAGCAGCATCGATCGGACGACCATGGCGGACTCCCGCGCCGAGCCTGCCGCGGCAGGACGCGCGCTCCACGGATTTCAGCGTCGGATCCGGCGATCGCGAAGGACGCCGCCGAGTCGAGGACGATAACCGTCGGCTTCGCTCCAGCCGGCGAGCGCAGCGATTCGCCCGCTCCTCAGCTTCGAGCTTCGCGCTTCACGCGTCGAGCCCCCTCAGGTCGAGTACGGCCCCGCGCCGCGGACGATCTCCGCGGGCTCGGCGCCCTCGGCGACGTCCTCGAAGCGCACGCTCACCTTGGTCGACACGCCCGGCTCGTTCTGGGTGATGCCGTAGATCGCGTCCGCGTGCTTCATCGTGCTCTTGTTGTGCGTGATGACGATGAACTGCGAATCGCGCACGAACTCCTTGAGCATCGAGCAGTAGACGTCGGTGTTCGAATCGTCGAGCGGCGCGTCGACCTCGTCGAGGATGCAGAACGGGCTGGGCTTGGTCTGGTAGACCGCGAACAGCAGCGCGATCGCGGTCAGCGCCTTCTCGCCGCCCGAGAGCTGGGTGATGATCTTGGGGTGCTTGCCCGGCGGCTGCGCCATGATCTCGATGCCGAGCTCGAGCACGTCGTCGCTCTCGCCCTCGACCGGCTTCTCGAGGATGAGATCGGCCTTGCCGCCGTTGAACAGCTTGCGGAACAGCGTCTGGAAGTTCGCGCGCACCTCGCGGTAGGTCTTCTGGAAGAGCTTGCGGCTGACCTCGTTGATGTGCTCGATGATCTCCTTGAGCTTGACCGCGGCGTGGTCGAGGTCGGCGTGCTGCTTGGCGAGGAACTCCTCGCGCCCCTGCACCTCGGCGAGCTCGTCGATCGCGGCGAGGTTCACCGCGCCGAGCGAGCCCAGCTCCTTCTCGGTGTCGTTGAGCTGCTTGCGCAGCGCCGGCCAGTCGAGGTTCGCGGGACGCTCGTAGTTGGCGAACGCCTCGCCGAGGTCGAGCTGGTACTCCTCGAGGATGCGCTGGGTCAGCGCCTCGACGCGCACGCGCGCCTCGGACGACTTCACCTCGACGGCCTGGCGCTCCTGCTCGACGCCGCGCGCGCGGCTCGACAGGGCGCGCGCCTCCTGGCGCCGGCCCTCCGAGCCGTCGCGCAGGCGGTCGCGTTCGCCGATGACCTGGGTCAGCTGCGCGGCGATGCGCTCGAACTCGGCGCCGGCCTCGGCGTGGATCGCGGTGTTCTCGCCCTGGATGGCGCGCAGCTCGTCGCGCTTGGCGCCGTGGCCGGCGATGCGGCGGGTGCGCTCGTCGCGCTGGTCCTCGAGCTCCTGCAGCGTGCGCGTGAGGTGGCCGAGGTGGTTGCGCAGCGCCTCCTGGCGCTCCTGGGTGGTCGCCAGGTCGACGCGCAGGTTGTTGACCTGCTCCTGCAGCCGGTCGCGCTCGGCTGCCTTGGCCTGCATGCGCGCGGTGGCGACCTCGATCTCCTGGGCCAGCTTCGCGTTGAGCGCGCCGAACCACTCGTCCTGGCCGTGGAGCTCCTTGGCGTCGGAGTCCAGCTTGAGCATCTCGCTGTCGATCTCGGCGAGCTCGCTGGTGAACGACGAGGTGGTCTCCTCGATGTGCGCGCGGTCGCGCTCAGCCTTCATCACCTGGGCCTTGGCCTCGCCGGCGGCGCGGTCGATCTGCTGGATCGAGCGGCGCTTCTCCTCGACGGACAGGGACAGGTCGAAGGCCTGCTTCTTGGCGACGTCGCGCTTCTGGCCCGCCTCGAGCTTCTTGGCCTGGATCTCCTTCATCTGCTCGTCGAGCGAGCGGATCTCGTTCTTGCGGCTGACGATGCCGCCCGCGTCGCCGCCCTGCTGGCGGCCGCCGGTCATCGCGCCGCCGGCGTTGACCACGTCGCCCTCGAGCGTCACCAGCCGGCACGAGGTGCGGCGGCCGCGGCGCAGGTTGATGGCGTGGTCGAGGGTCTCGACGATCAGCACGTTGCCGAGCAGGTGCTCGAACGCCGGCTTGTGCTTCTTGTCGTACTCGAGCAGGCGCGACGCCAGGCCGATGACGCCGGGCTCGCGCAGCACCGCGTTGTCGACGCGTTCGCCGCCCTGGATGTCGTCCAGCGGCAGGAAGGTCGCGCGGCCGCGGCGCTCGCGCTTGAGGAACTCGATCGCCGCCTTGGCGGCCTCCTGGGTCTCGGTGACGATGTTCTGCGCCTGGCCGCCGAGCGCGGTCTCGATGGCGACGACGTACGCGTCCGGCACGCGGCAGAGGTCGGCGACCATGCCGACGACGCCGGGGAAGCGGTCCATCTGCTGGATCACGTCCTTCACGCCGCGGAACACGCCCTCGGCGCGGCGCTCCTGCTCCTGCAGCAGGCGCAGGCTGGTCTCGGCGCGCGCCTCCTGGTGGCGCACGTCGTTGAGCTCGGCGTCGAGGCGGTTGCCCTCCGCCAGCGCGGTCTCGCGCGCGCGGATCAGCTCGTCGAGCGCGATGTGCGCGTCCGCGGCGCCCTTGACCAGCGCCTCGAGCGACGCGCGCGCGGTGGTCTCGGACTCGCGCGCCGTGACCAGCGCCGTCGCCTGGCCGCCCGAGCGGTCCTCGAGCCGACGCCGGCGCTCGCCGATGGCGTGACGGCCGGCCTCGAGCGCGTTGCGCTCGGCGGTGACGCGCGCCAGGTCGCGCAGGCATTCGACCTGCTTGGCCTTCCGCTCCTCCACGTCGGTGATGATCGCGTCGACCTCGGCCAGCGTCGCGTCGAGGTCGGTGCGCTTCTGGCGGTAGGTCTGGGTCAGCGCGCTATCGCTCTCGCCGCCGGTGGCGCTGTCGTCGACCGCGCGCTCGGCGGTGGCGTGCTCGGCGGCGATCGCCTCGATCTTGGCGGCGAGCGCGTCGAGCGCGGTCTTGTCCTGCTGCTCGTGCTGGTCGATCTCGATCAGGCGGTACTTGGCGTCGCGCGCGCGCGACTCGGCGACGTCGCGCCGGCTCTGCGCGTCGGCGCGCTGGGCCTCGAAGCCGCGGATGGTCTCCTCGAGCGCGATCAGGCGCGCGTCGGCCTCGGCCAGGGACGCCTCGAGCTCGCCGAGCTTGGCGGCGAGCTCGGCGCCGGATGCGTTGAGCTCGTCGGCGCGTCCAGCGAGCTCCTTCATCTCGTTGCTCAGGCGGCCGAACTCCTCGAGCGCGAAGGCCATGCGCAGGTCGCGCAGGGTGGCGGTCAGCTCGCGGTGGCGCAGGGCGGTCGCGGCCTGGCGCGCGACGGTCTTCACCCGGCGGCTGACCTCGGCCAGGACCTCGCCGATGCGCTGCAGGTCGAGCTCGACGCGCTCGAGCTTGCGCAGGGCGACCTTGCGCCGCGCCTTGTAGCGCGAGATGCCGGCGGCCTCCTCGAGGATGGCGCGGCGGTCCTTGGTGTTGGCGTCGACGATGAAGCCGACGCGGCCCTGCTCGATCACCGCATAGGCGCTGGTGCCGATGCCGGTGTCCATGAACAGCTCTTTGATGTCCTTCAGCCGGCAGACCTGGCCATTCAGGTAGTAGTTGCTGGTG
>Ga0196963_10002430_pt1 | contig 11162 bp, 13 predicted proteins | sample S1_5metaG_FD_148600 | JGI IMG/M metagenome (GOLD analysis project Ga0196963, IMG submission 148600) | Soil microbial communities from Anza Borrego desert, Southern California, United States - S1_5 | ecosystem: Environmental > Terrestrial > Soil > Desert | place: USA: California | collected... | reverse complement strand
CTACCTCCTCCTGCTGGGGATTGCCATGCCCCTGAAGTACATTTGGGGAAAGCCGCTGGCGGTCAAAGTCATCGGCATGGCGCACGGAGTTTTGTTCGTGCTGTTTTGCCTGGCGCTGGCCCTGACGTGGTTCAAGGCGCGCTGGCCGTTTGGCAGAGTCGTCGCCATGTTCATCGCCTCCCTCCTGCCCTTCGGCCCCTTCTTCTTCGACCGCCGCATGCGGCAATACGAAAAAGAATTGAAAACGAGACCGCCTCAATAGGTCTTCCCCATTTGGCTGCCCGTGGGCGACGTCACCCTGTGGGTCGGCAGGCAAGCCATACCAGGGGACATATACATGCGAACCCCATCGCAACGAACCCAATCTGCCAGCGGCTTGGAGCCCGCGGCGTCGTGAGCATTATAGCCACGGCTGCGGCCCAATAAACAACAAAGCTCAGGCAGAAAACTGTGATGATATAGGATTTGAAGGTCTGCGAGCAGGCGATCAGAACCCCTGCTTGCAGCACCACTGAAACTTTCAGAGCTGAAGAATAACTGTTTGTCAGGATCATCAATGAGCAATCATGGGCTGAAGAGTGAGCTCAGTTCTGTGCGGCTCATGATCTGGAGATCCAGTCGTTCATGCGATCGTGGACTAACCATGGGCTCCCGACTGTTAGAATGGCCAACGATCCTCCTTCGCATCGGCGTCGATAGCCTTCCTAAACCACCTGGAATGCATCAACAACTCCGAAGGACGTGCCGCAGCCAGTTCTCGTGGGGTCAGCATCAACCACGCCGAACGCACCGGCTCGCTGGACTGAAGCGCGGCTGTTTTCAATGCCACGAAGGTTTCGGGCCGATTGCGAGCGATGACTTGGAAAGCGGCCAAGTCAATGCTCTCAATGTCCCCCGAATTGGACGCCTCAACCGCTGCATGAAGCGTCTCTACGGCATCGGTTCTGCAAATGCTCAGGGCATAATGTGCGGCGGCGCGCGTTTCCCGCTCCTTTGACTTCATGGCAGCTTTAATCATTGGAAGCGTCTCATCCTTATGCGGAAAAAGAGCTGCGAGATGAACAATCGCCAATGGAGCCGCCTCTGCGTCAAGGTGGGCAGCATCGGACAAAGATCTCTCCAGGCCGAGTTCAGCAGCATGCTCTTTTTGGTTCTCTGTAAACTGAAGCTTTGTCTGCGCAAGTAAACGGGAGAGAGTTATCCTGCACAGCTCCGGTTGTTGCGTGCCAAGTAACTCTTGCGTGATGCTCAGCAGGTCTTCAGGACGTGTGGCAAAACGCACAAGGGCATGGGCTGCGCTTAATCGGACGGTAAGTTGATCATCCTTGAGCCTCGCCCGCACGATGCTTTGAACCTCCCCGTTTGCAGGTGCTATCTTGCCCAACGCTCGCACGGAGCGCGCCCGCACTTGATCATCGCCGTGCATGGTATTTTTGATCAAGAACGGGAGCAATTGAGGGTGCCGCCACTGCTGGCGGCCAATGAACCCAACCATGCGACGGGCCGCGTGTTCGTTTGTAGAAGATAGAATTTCATAAACAAATGGGTCAGCCATAGGCCCCATGCGGCTAAGGGCAACCAAGGCTGTGCGCATTTGTTGTGGATCGGCCGCTTGGGCGAAGGGTGCGACACGCGGCGCCAACCGCGCAGCCTGAGGACCGAGAGCTTCGGCCAGCAATAAGCCCTTGTACTGTTCCGTCGGCACAGAACTCGCAAGCCATGCACGGGTGTGCGGCAAAGCAATTTCCGGCAGCTTGCCGAGCACACTGATAGGCCCCCAACTCGGATCCGCAGATTTTATGAGGTCAATGACTTGCGGCGCACAGCTTTCATCAACTTCAATTTTGTTCAGCACCTCCAGCAGGCGCCACGGTGACGAGTCGGAGCGCCCTAGGGGCAACCGCTGCGCGACAGAGTTTGGCAGGATGTTCAGGAGTTTCCGAATGACCTTAGAATCATCATCTGGGCTGCGAGTAAGCTCCTCGATGATGAAGGGCACAGTCCGAGGACCAATTTCAATAACGGTATCGTAAGCCTCGGCATCGGTTGAGGCCGCTTGAACCCAGATGCGTATCCTGCTGCCCTTATAGAGCGGCCCGGCCCATCGCGCATACATGAAGTAAGCGATTAAGCTCACGAGCGCGATCACCGCGTAAGCGTAGAACCTTTTCCTGCCGGGCGAGAAGGAGGTGATCTGCCGAAAAATCATGGCGTCTTAGGTTTAGACCGAGCCAGAGAGAGCCTGTTTCGCACTCACGCGATCAAAGGTGCCTGTCAGCACACAATCTACCTCGCGAAATCCGTCAGGGGTGAAGGGGAATATTGTCTTCGCTCGGCCCAGATCATCCGGATACTTCCATTGCCCATTCTCTAGCCATCGTCGAACAGAGTTATTTGCCTCCGCGAAGGGTGTGAGATCAAATTTGTCTCTCCAAGCGGCTTCTGACGAGCGCTGATGAACTAGATGGTCACAACTCGGTCCGGCATGGAGTTCGCGCTTTGGAGGAAATAGTGCTCGAATCGGTCGGGTAGGCCCTCGACGGAGAGCCTCTTGGTGTACCGATACTTTATCACTGAATGCTTGGCGCCTTCTCGCGGGCCAATAGCAACATTCATCCAATCGGGAAGACCGTCTTCGTTGTAATGCATCACACCACTAATCTGGAGTCCACTCCTCGGGCTGATCGTGGTGAACGAATGATTGGTCCATTGAATTGAACCGATACTTAGGTTTGGCACCCCGCCATTAAGCACTCTCGAGATGCTTTACAACTTCGCGGGTAGGGAAACAAGCGAACCCTTATTGGTTTTATATGATGTCATTCCTTTGGAGTCGTCGAACTGCCACACGCGGTTCACATGCATAGCCATAAAACTCACGAAAGGGCTGAGTGTCCACCTCCTGGCATCTTCCAGGCTGGCAAGCTCTCGAATGAAAAAAGCGTTCGTCTGCCACTTCACTTGGTAGTGCCGCGCGTTTCCCTCAGCGCCGTCGCTGACGGAATATACGAGTTCTTCAATGACAGGTGGATTGGCGATGAATTCCTCAAACGCCGAGCTTCCGCGCGCTTTTTGCGCCGCATGGCCGTTTAGCAAACCACCAAAGGCGAGCACCGCGCCTCGCGAGAACGAGGCAACGAAGATGGGGCACACCGAGAGTAGGACTGAATCCTTGGTGGCGCAAACACGATGTTAGCAGCGGTAATCTTGGCCTTCAAGATTTCACGCGATTCCTACAACCATGGCACCCTTAAGTTCCAAGCGAAGCGGGGCGATCCCTTCAACCTTCGCTGGATGGCGCTAGCGCTTAATTATGGCTGCGAATAGCTGATTGACGAAAAGATCATGGTCAAAGCGCCAGCGAACACCAACACAAGAATTAACAGCGTGATTGCGTTTTGCTTTTTCCGCCGTTGAGCCGCTTCCGCAATTCGTGCCTCTGCCTGCTCCCAACATCGCGCAGCCTCTTGCGCGCTGACTTGGCTGGCTAAGAGTTTTTCCAGCCCCGTCGCTATCGCCGTCACTAAGTCATAGTGAAGCTTAAGCCGAGCCGGGTTCGTTATATCTTTTTCTGTCACTTCAGCCTGTGCCCCCACTAGAGGACGACCTCCCCAACCGGCGCTTGGCGTAATCCGAATGGCGACAGTGACCCGGCCACGATCATATTCCAAGTGGAGCGCCTGCGGCAGTTCAGCTACGGATCGCGCGCGGCCTTCACTCTTTTTGCCGCGGCTCATGGTCAGGCTGCTGCGATTCGCTGGAGCGGCATCCTCTCTCTGGGGAGATGGGATAAACCCCCTTTGAGCCAAAAAATCAGCGGCGACCTGGAAGGCTCTCGCTTCATCCAAGGTCGTAACAAAGGTATGCTCGACAATCATACCCAAGGGATTTCGCCTGCTTCATGCAAGATCACGAGCAGATTGTGTGTGAAATGGAGAAACATTCCAGGCACAAGTGAGTTTGTGCGGTTTCTAAACCATCCCAGAACAAGGCCAAGCGCCAAAAGGTGCGGCAAGCTGGGAATGGACAGATGCAAAATCGCAAACATCAGCGCGGAGACCCACAACGCTTGCCGCGAGCCCAGCACTCCGTTTAAGGATCCCTGCACCACCCCGCGAAAAGCAACCTCCTCGACGATAGCTGGCTGCACGCACACCAACAGCACAGCCCAGCCCAAGCCGTAGCCTTCCTCCTGAAAGATGAGGAGATAATTGACATCCTGAATGCCGAGAGCAACAAGCCATTCGACGGTAAAGTGCGCCGCCACGTACGTGGGCGTCGCGAGAAGCATTGCCGCCAGCAGCCAAGCCAAATTAAATCGGGCTCGCAGAGGCTCGATTACTACGCGCAATGCGGCGAAGGACCAAAACGCGACGACGGCTGTCGACACGCTACTGGAAATCAAATCCGCCGAGACAGACCACGTGCCGTCATTTGCACGCGCCCAAATGGCAAAACTTAGCGAGACTAACAAGAGAGTGAAATACAGCCACATCGCTGACCTGACCGCTTTCAGGTCAGAGGAATACTGCTTCTGATCTAATGACGCGCCAGTCTCCCGCTGCTCAGAGAAACAGGCGCATTGAATTGCGCCGGAGGCGAGGGAAGCGCCACAACGAGTGCAGAAGCGAGCAAGCGGCGCCGAAACGAGCTCGGGCTCTGGGTCCCCCAGGGGCATGCAGATCAGGCCTGTTTCAACTGTGGCAGCAGCCGCCGGTACTTAATGCCAGCGTTGATTGCTCGACTCAGAGCAACCACTATCAGGATTTTGATTAGAATCCCGCGAGCCAGTTGCGACGGATCTGCGATGGCGTCCAACAAGTGAATCGTCACATAGAGGACCAAACCTACGATTGCAGCTGGCAGAGGATTATGCCCAGCCCAGACGAAGAGCGCCCAATAGATCGCAGCGATCGCGAGCACGACGAAAGGAACAAAGGAAGCAATCTCCGGGTTGCTCCGGGCCACAGGAAAAAAGATCAATGCAAAGATCGTTTGAATGATCGCGACGGCAAGCAACGCTCCTTTTGCCTTTTTTACATGCGCCTTCAGCTCCTCGCCCACAAGCTGGCGCGCAGCATTGCTGTCGGGCAACTCGGCGGTTACTAAACGAGGCCCGCTCGCCCTCGAGTCGGGCAGAGCCTTGCCACATGCGCCACAAAATGCGGCGAGACTGTCATTCTGGGCGCCGCAATGCGGACAGGGGGAAGTGGACTCAGCCATAGGAGATTAAATTAGCAGCTCGGGTGGATAATTGAAACTGGCTGCATAGAACACACGTTGTCAAAGCAAATGTGCTCACGCGTAAAGAACCAGCCGCTTACGGAAAGGACAGGCTAGTTTACGCCCAACGAGGCTCGGAAAATCCCCCTGAAACTACCAGGAATAGCTGACGCTGTGGACTAAGCCGGAGGACGACGGGGTGCGGAAGAGATTCGGGTCTGGAGCGATGGCTTGCGTCGAAGGAACAGGGGGCTCAACAAAATTTGCCGGTGCGTTGGCGTAAGTCGGGACTGCAGCGGGAGCGAGATTCAATGGACTAGCTGCGGGCTCAGCGTGGAGCCAGGGTTGAGCCAGGCGGGTGGCGTGGGCTCCTGTGGCTTCAAACAGTTGCGCCACTCGGTAGCCGAGGAATAACAGGCTGGAGACAGCGAAGCCGCAGCCGCACGCCATGGCGGTGCGAGCGTCGAAGTGGGACAACAGTGCGCGCCACCAAGTCTGCTTGGTGCGCTCTTCAATCTCGATCTGCGCGATGACGCGGTCGCTGAAATAGGTGAAATACCCCGGAGGCGGCTGTTCGTGCTTCTTGCACGCGAGCAATTGGCGAAGCTGCGAGAAATCGTCCTCAGGAGTCGGAGCGCTCATTTCAGGTAATCTGAAAGATAGGCTTGGAGTTGTTGTCTGGCGTAAAACAATCGAGACCGCACTGTGCCAGTGTTGCAGTCCATAATCTTCCCAATCTCCTCATGGGAGAGCCCTTGGATATCGTGCAGTGTCACCACGAGCCGATGTGTTTCTGACAACTTCTGCATCGCCATGTTCAATCGTTCCTGCAGCTCGGTTAGCCCAGCGTCGCGCCGCGGGGTTTTGTCCGACACCAGGGCGACCAGCTCGGGGTTGTTTTCCACGTTCACGTCCATGTCGTTCAGCGACATGTGAACGCGGTTCTTGCGCTGCTTGAGGAAGTTGATCGTTTTGTTCACCGCGATCCGGTAAACCCAGGTGAAAAAGCTCGAATCGCCTTTGAAACTCTTTAGCGCCCGGTACGCCTTGATGAAGGTGTCCTGCGTGAGGTCATTGGCATCCTCGTGGTTCGAGGTCATATGATAGACGGTGGCGTAAATCCGCTCCTGAAAGCGGCGCACCATCTCATCATACGCGGCCAAGTCCCCGTTCTGCGCGCGCGCCACAAGCTCTCTCTCCGCCAACTCTGCGATTGGCGCTGAGATGCCTGCGTGCTCTCTTTGGAGGGTTGCTGTGTCTGACATATCCTTGTGCGGCAATGAGTGTGTTAGACGGAACTCCTTGCCTTCTTGTTTAATTAAACCCCCAGGGTTTCTATTTGTTGCGCGAAAAATTCAGCGGCTAATGTCAGTGGTTTTGCCCGTGATGCTGGCTCCAGCACCGCCAGGAATTCCCTCGCATTCTCCAAATATTGCGACACAACCGCGCGAGACTGAACTAATGCATCATATTTTTCCAGCAAATCCCTCATTTGCGGCCATTGGTCCGGCGTCCACGCGCCCAACATGCCTTCCAATCGAGCACGGTCTGTGCCGCTCGCTTGCTCAAGGACAATCAGGATCGGCAGGGTCAGCTTCCCGCTCGCCAGATCCGTCCCCAAACTTTTGCCAGCAGTCGCTTCGGAGCCGAAAATGTCAATGCAATCGTCGTAAAGCTGATAGGCCGTCCCCAATGCGTAACCATATTGGCGCAAACCACTTCTGACGACTGGAGACGCGTCCGATAAGGCCGCGCCCATGTCACAGGCGAGGGCGAACAACTCGCCAGTTTTCATGCCGACGATCTTCAAATATTCCGCACGGCCCAGTTGCAAATTCCCGCGATTGTGCGTCTGGAGGATTTCGCCGGAGCAAACGAGCTTTGAGGATTGTGCGACAGCACGGCACACATCGAGAGTCGTAAATGACGCAGCAAGATGAAGCGCCTGGGCAAATATGCAGTCGCCGACCAGGATCGAGATCCCATTACCCCACCGCGCGGCCATTGTGGGCCGACTCCGTCGAACGGAGGCCTCGTCCATGACGTCGTCATGCACCAGCGTGGCCAGGTGAACCATTTCGATGATCACGGACGCTGTGATCAGTTGATCCTCATGTTGACCGCCAACAGCGTTTCCGCTGAGCGCAACGAGAGTTGGGCGGATTTGTTTGCCCTGGTTCGTCAGGGCGTAACGAGCGTACGGAGCAATCTCGGGATCAAAGCTCTGAATTTGTGCTGCGAGCGTGGAAGAGACGCGGTCCAGAAAGGGTCTGACCGGTTCCACGATTTCATTCCAAACCCGCTGAACAGAGATTGTTGGAAGCGGAGGTTGGCCCGACCTGGGGGCGGTTGCCGACATGCGCCCCGACTGTACGACCCACCCACCCCTAAGTCAATGAAACGGAACGGAGCGAGCCACCGAAGCTTGGGCTCAGAGCAGGTTCACCTTAAAACCAAGCTCCTCCGCCGCTCTAGCTTGCTGTTTGTCATAGGTCAACAGTCGGGAAGCTCCGAACTCCACCATCGCGCCAAGGTGCAGCCGATCCAACGAACGACAATGAACTCTGCTCGTGACCGCTTGCCTGGTAGCCTCCTTCACTGCCTCATCGGAAGTAGTTCTCCGAACGAACGGCTCCGTTCCTAAAAGCTGGTTTATCATCTGAACGCGTTTCAGAAACTCACCCCCGGAAAGCGAACCTCCAAATCGTAACGCACTCAGGTGACAGATGGTTTCCAGTTCCACTAGATCCGAAACGAAGACCTCTGTCTCGGATTCCAACACCTCTGCTACGGCTGCACTTTCGGATTGCTCCTCCAGCAGGCGCACGAATGAGCTAGTGTCGATGTATAGGCTCATTCCTCATTGCGGTCCTTCTCGACCTGTTTCACCAGCGCGTCTCCTAAGCCAGGAATGCGGATTTCACGCAATAGCGCCAAATGCTCCTTTGCATTGAACCGCTTGCGAGGCGCCAGATCTTTTGGATCGATTACAACGAGCTTTGCAACGGGCCGGGAGTCACGAGTGATAAGAATCTCACGCTCCTGCGCAAGCGCTGCCTCGGCTTGCGGCCACTTATGGCGAAGGTCTCGAACGGTGATCGACTTCATGGTTTGAATGTATCACATGTGATACACCGTGCCATCTATTTCAAAGCTCTGTTATAAGCAGCAAGGAGTTGCTCCACGGAACGGCCCCAGTTCAGGTCGTTCTTTAAGCGTCGGGCGCCGTACTCGCCCATCCGGGCGCGCTTCGCGGGGTCGTTCAGAAGGTCATTGATCGCCTCCGCCAGTTTCTCACCGGAATTTTCCGGCACATACACGGAGGCATCCTGAGCCGAGGCGCGGCCTTCGACCAAGTCGAACATGACCTGCGGCTTACCAAAAGCCATGTACTCGAGCACTTTGTTCATCGTGCATCCGTCATTGTAGGAATTCTTCGGATCCCCAGAGACGCCGAGATCAATCGTTTGCAAGGCGGAGAACAGGAACTCATTCGAAACGCGCCCAGGCAAATCGACAAACTCCTTTAAGCCGAGCCGATCCCGCAATGCGACGAGCTTCTCGTATTCTGGGCCTGTCCCCATCAACAGAAACTGCACATCGGTTCGGCCCCGTTTCTGTATCAGATGCTCCGCAGCCTCGATGACGTAATTCACGCCATCCGCGTCCCCCATAACACCGATATAACCGATGAGAAACTGCCGACCCTTCTTCAACTCCAATTGGTAAGGCGCATCGAGCCCTCCGATCTTTGGCGCTGTGCGCACCACAAAGACATTCTCCGGCTTCTTGCGTCCGCGGGTATGCGCCACATGCCGCACGGATTCATTCGTGGCAATCACCACATCGGCCACAGCATGAGTGAAACGCTCGGCCAGGCGCACAGCAGAATAAAACAACCCACGTTTGCCGAACTTCGCCTCGAACATCTCCGGCCAGAGATCGTGCACATCGTAGATCACCCGCACACCGAGGAGCTTGAACGGAAGCGCTATAGTGAAGAGAATATCCGGAGGGTTGCAGAGGTGGATCAGCTTAAACCGATGCTTGAACCACGCTTTCCAACTCAGCCGAAACTCCCCCCAGAGCGCGCTTGCATATTCCGCAAAGAAGCCGACGAATCCGCCCGCTTCCGAGCTGATCCAATGCCGATAAATCTGAATGCCGTCAAGTTTCTCCTCCGAAGCGGTGTAGCCGCGCATCTTCGGGCAGATCACGATCACCTCGTAACCGGCGTCACGCAGGGCGCACGATTCCTGCCACACACGCCGATCCAGCGGCACTGGCAGATTCTCAACGATGATCAGTATTGGACCCTTACCAGCAGAAGCCTTCATACTTGCAAGGCAACTGCCGCAATTCGGGCCAACCATTCACATCCAGCACTCGATGATTGGAAGTCACCAGCCGACCAAGATCCAAAACTGAAGCGCATCGCTGCGCCGCCACGATTAACCCGCCTCCGCCCAGCGCAGAGGCCAAGTCCTTTTGCAAAAGCGAGGCGAGATGGGGCATTTTCGTGTCGATCAATCGCTTATTGCTGCCCACAAGCTGCGCGAGGTTCAACTGCGGGTCATAAATTCGGACCGCATGCCCGCGCCCGAGAAGCGTCTGGGCGACATCCACCATCGCGCTTTCGCGCAGGTCGTCGGTGTTCGACTTGAAGGAGAGCCCAAGAATAATCACCTCATGCTGCCCAGCCTCTTCGATGCGCAGCAGCAGATTCCGTAAATGCTGCTCGTTGCTCTGCAGCAGATTCTCCAACACGGGTAGCGACACTCCGTTCTGCCGCCCAAAATGCGTGAGCGCCCGCACGTCCTTCGGCAAGCATGAGCCGCCAAAAGGATTCCCCGGCCGCATGTAGTAAGGCGATAAATTCAGCTTCCGATCCTGGCAAAGCAGCGTCATCACCATTCCAGAGTCGATACCCAATTCCTTGCCTAAGCGGCCGATTTCATTGGCGAAGGCGATCTTCGTGGCGTGAAAAGCGTTGCAGGCATACTTGATCATCTCCGCCGTGTTCCAATTCACGATCGCAGCATCTGCCCCGAACAACTCCATCATCTCCGCATCGGGCCGGTCGCCAGTCTGCGTTCCTGCGACGACGATGGATGGTTTCAGAAAGTCTTCCACCGCTGCGCCTTCGCGGAGAAACTCTGGATAATAGAAAACCTGCAATTGCCCGCCGCTCACCAGGTCCGAAAGAAACTCAGCCACGATGCCAGCCGTGCTTCCCGGGAGCATTGTGCTACGGAAAACGAGCGCATGCTTTTTCCCGCTCGCGCGCAACGAGTCTCCGATTTGGGCCGCCACTTGCCGGACAAACCGCAAGTCCAGCGCCCCGGTGATTGCCGAAGGAGTTCCCACACAAACGAGGGAGACGTCCGTCGCCTGCACGGCTGCCTCGACATCTGTGGTCGCCTTGAGCAATCCATTCTCGCGCGCCTGCTTCAACAATTCCGGCAATCCCGGCTCAATGATGGGCGCTTCGCCGCGGTTCAGCGTTTCGACCTTCGGGGCGTGCACATCCACGCCGGTGACTTCATGCCCGCGAAGCGTCAGGCACCCAGCGGTCACAGCCCCGACATATCCCAGGCCGAAAATGCTGATTTTCATCTATTCTAGCGAGGTTAGGAACGACGTGCGCAGAACGCAAGGCTTAAGCCCCGTATAGCTCAAAAGCAGCTTCGGGCCATGCGCCAATTGCCGGAATGCCGGCGAGCACAGCGTTTCCACTAACCTCTCGCGTTCGGCAGCCGGACCGATGCGCATGATCTCCCAGGTCGCGGCTTCCGGAGGCGGCGGCAAAAGCTTCACCTGACTCCAGCCAGCATCCACCTCAACAGACAACGACACTGCCTCGCGCTGAACGTGAAATTGCCGGGCGCCCACTTGCGTCACAAGAGCGCCGGCCCCGAACTGCCAGTTCACTTCAAAGC
>Ga0196963_10002429_pt1 | contig 11163 bp, 3 predicted proteins | sample S1_5metaG_FD_148600 | JGI IMG/M metagenome (GOLD analysis project Ga0196963, IMG submission 148600) | Soil microbial communities from Anza Borrego desert, Southern California, United States - S1_5 | ecosystem: Environmental > Terrestrial > Soil > Desert | place: USA: California | collected... | reverse complement strand
CCTTATCTGAACCTGGCGGCCGATCGCCTCGATCCGCTCGACAGCCGGCTGATCGAACAGCGCGGCGAACCTTGGAAGCCGCTGGCGTCTCCTTTCCAAGTGCTCGACAAGCCGCATTTGAAAGCGCTCGTCCGGCACCGCGGGGTGTTAGTGAGTTGACAGTTGGCTTTCGCGGGAAGCGAGCCGATAGTCAAGGGAAAAAACGCTCGATTATTCGCCGCGGCGGAAACTTGCAGCCGCGGCAGAGCGGGCTGATAATGGGGAGCCCGGGAGTTGCTTGCCTGCTCGCACTTCGCCGGTCTCGCTCTCCTGTCTCGCTTGCTTCCAAAGGCTCTCAACCATGTCGGAAGTTCTGTGCCGTTGCCCGGCCTGCGCTACCAAATTCAAAGTCGACGTGAAGTACGCCGGCAAAAAAGCCCGCTGCCCGAAGTGCTCCGTCATCGTCGAAGTTCCAGCGCCGCCCGCCGGCCCTAATACAGCTAGCAGCGAGCCGGTTTCCAGCACCACCACGGTCGTGCCGACGATCACCACCCGGGCGCCGCCGAAAAAAGCGCCGAGCGCGCCGCCTCCACCGGCGACTGCTCCACCGGCAACGGCCAGCAGTGGTTCCCTTCCCTGGCCAGCGCCAATCGCGCGAGCCTTGCCGGCGCGACCAGCTGCTCCGCCGCCGACTTCGCCCAAAGAGCAAGCGCTGGACGCGCTGGTCGAAGAAGAAGCTCCCGCCAACCCGTGGGGTGCGCCGGGAAGCGTCGCTACTTCTGCACCAACACAGAATGACCCAACGCCAAGCGCCTCCCCGCCTGGCGGTTTTGATTTCCAGCTGAATACCCGCAAGTCGAAGCCTGCGGCGGCGAGCTCGCCGGCGGGCAGTGCAGCGCCATTGGTCGACACGTCCGTCGCTGGAATCGCACAGACGCCGCACGATCCTACTGTCTCGCCCAAGCCGCGCGGCAAAAAGGAAAGCAGCAACATGCTGCCGCTGATCATCGGCGGCGTGGCGCTGTTGCTGCTGGTCGTGGGGGGCGGCATTGGCGCGATGTTCATGCTCTCGCAACCCAGCAAGCCCGTCGCCAAGAACACCGGCAAAGGTGGGGGCGCCAAAGTCGCTGCGGCCACCGGCATGGGCAAGCTCGTCCTCGATTGGTCGGAGGAGGATCGCAAAGGCGGTTTCGGCGTGAAGGTCGATAACCGCACGCAGCCGACGCTTTCCAAGGGCGAATTGAGCTACGACCTCAAGCCGGGCGAACACAAGATCGTGCTGCAGCGGCATGGAGGCTATGAAGCGGTCGAGGCCACCGTGACGATCAAGGCCGGCGAAGCAACGACCTACAAGCCCGAATGGAAGAAGAACGAGTTCGTGGCCGGCGGTCCCGCCGCGACGAACAATCGTCCCACTCCGCCGAAGCCGGGCGAAGGCCCCGACTTCAGCGTTGGCCTGGGCGCCGGCACGCCGGTGAAGGGCTTCGAGGGATTCACGCAGAATCTGTCGCTCGCCAAAGAGCAAGCGCTCAAGCAGAACAAGAACATTCTGATCATCTTCGGCCGCAGCGACACCGATCAGCAGTCGATCGCCCTGGCCCGCGCGTCGCAGGATCCAGCCACGAAGACGGACATTCTAGCGTCATTCATTCCGGTGATTATCGATTTTCCGCAAACCCGCGATGCGCACGACAACGTTTACGACGTCCCGGGCAATCAGGCGCTCGCGAAGGAATTCGCCGTGCGGCAAACTCCCGCGCTCGCGATGCTCGACTCCAAGGGCAAGAGCTATTACCTGCAGACGGAATGGAAGCAGGGCGTGAACGACCTGAAAGTCTATTTAGCCGAGGGAACGGCGGCCCGCACCGAGCGCGACGAGATGTGGGCCGCGGTGAAAGGCGAATCGCTCGAACCTGCCGTGAAATTCGTCACGTGGCTGATGGATAAGAAGCTCATCTTCCGCTACGGCCCTGAAATCAAGCAGTGGAAGGCGACCGCGCAGCGGCTCGATCCCGCCAACGACAACGGTCAGCTCGAGTGCTTCATCGAAGCCGAGATGGCGGCCAGCGCGCCCGACATCAAGCCCGGCGACAAGCTCGACGCCCAGCAGTTCGTCAGGCCCATGCAGGACTTTTTGACCACGAAGAAGTTCAAGGATGACGACCGCGGCGCTCGGCTGCATTTGCTCGCGGCCACGCTGCTCGGCCGGTCGGAACAGACCGAAGAAGCGATGAAGCACCTGGCCCGCGCTTCGACGTACGAACCCAAAGATAAAAAGCTCAAGGACGCCGTCGCGTCCGCGAAGTCTATCATCGAGCGCGGCAACATTCTTTCGACCGGCACTGGCTTCATCGTTTCCGATGCCGGTTACATTATGACGAACCATCACGTCATCGAGGGCCGCGGCAAGGTGATTGTCCGCCTGCCCGACAACAAGACCACCGTCGAAGGCAAGGTAATTGCCCAAGACGAAGAGCGCGACATGGCCATCGTGAAAGTCGATTTTCCTGCAGGCATGTCCGTGAAAACCGTGCCCGTCGCGCCGCTGAACATCGGCCGGGGCATCGATGTGGCGGCCTTTGGCTATCCGCTGGCGGGCTCGGTCGATGCTTCGCTCAAGCTGACCACGGGCGGCGTGAGCGCGCTGCCGGATGCTTCGAACGATCAGATGATTACACTCGACTTGCGGGTGAATCCGGGCAACAGCGGCGGCCCGCTCTGCGATCAAAAAGGAAACGTCGTCGGCATGGTCACCGCGAAAACGCGGACGAACACTTTCACCAACGAAGACAGCTACGGCATGGCGATCCCTTCGCCCGATCTGGTGAAGTTTCTCGATGCGAAGCTGCCGCCCGGCACGCCGCGGCCGCAGCCCTCGGCTGGCACGCAAAAGCTGGAATGGAGCGACGTCGATGCGCTCGTCAGTCCCGGCGTGTTGCTGATCTTGAAGATGGAATAGGGTAGCCACGGCCCGCGCTCTGGCGAGCGTGGCTACTTTGTCGTTTTTCAAAAGCTCTACACGCTCGCCAGCGCTTGCTGCAATTCCATCATGGCCGCATAGTCGATCTGGCGGCCTTCGGCGGCGAACACCGCTTGCAGGTTCGTGATCAGCCGCGAGAGCCAGAGGGCGTGCGAAGCCGGCTCGAAGTACCGTTCGTCATAGGTCAACTTGCGCCCGGCCACCTGCTCGATGCGGCGGAACGCTTCCGCCGGCGAAAGGGCCTGACCGCTGTAGAACGGATCGATGATCTGCCACCCTTCGTCGGTGTGAACGCGGGCCAGGAAGTGGCCGGGCGTATTCAGCCCTTCGATCTGCAGGCCGACTTGCTCGCCGACCGCCTTATAGACGAGGGCCAGCAGAATCGGCAGGCCGCAGCGGCTCCGCAGCACGACGGGCAAATAGCTATTGAGGGCCAGGTAATAGTTGTCCACATTGCCGACAAACTTCACTTCTTCGAACAACACTTCATGCAGGTGAGCGAGGCGGGCGGCAGGTTGCCCGCTCCGGCACCGCGCCATCACGCGCAGCGCCAAATTTTGCAGATCTCCTTCGACATGTTCGGGCACCACATCGTCAAACGCATGCAGCGAAACCGCAATCGCGGCTCGCACCAGGCCTGGCGTGGTGTGCAACTCGCGCAGCGCTTCGTTGAATAACTGAAACGCCGCAGGCGCGCAATGTTGCGCTTCAACTCCTGTCTCGTGGGGCATCGTGTTCTCTCGAGGGCAAAAAGAGGATCGAGGCGGAAGGCTTTCGCCGGGGGTACCCAGTTTTTGCCGGGGTTACCCGGGCGGCAGGGATGGTGACTGATGCGAACCGGAACTATTCGCAGCAGCCTTTCTGAAATGGACCCAGGCAGGCAAAATCGTCAGGAAAAATTCCGCCGGCAGCCAGAATTCGAGAAAAATTCCGCGCAGCCAAAGACTGCATCACTGCCCAGCGCTACTTTTCCCACTGGCGTAAACGCGCAATGAGAGCTTGCACCTGCGGGCGGTTCTTTTCGAATAACGCCAGTCCGGCCAGGATAGCGATTCCCATCCCAATGCCGAACGCCCACCAAGGCCAAACGTGCTCGATCGCGCGGGCTGCGTGCCACACCATGCTGACCATCGCGAGCAAGGTGAACACCGCGCCTAGGTACAAGAACGCTCGAATCCGCAAAAGTACTCCCGCGAGCGCGCCGAAAAGCGAAAGTAGCGCGAGCAGAATCGGCGGCCAGAGGCTTTTGTCCGCGTGATGCAAGAAAATCTCAAACGTCGAGCTGACATAGATCACAATCAGCGCTGCATAGCGGATCGCCGATAACATCTCCGGTTTCAATCGATGACGATTGATATGAGCTGCCACGAGTACTGAAACAGCGGGGGGAATCAACCAGAATTGGGGATTGAGATCGGGCCGCCATTCATTTTGTTTAAGCAAAGCCCACAGCGCGCCGTTGCCCGCGATCGTCGCCGCGACCGCCGCGGCCCACGACTTCCGCACGATGGCTAGCATTAAATACATCAAGCCGGTCAGGAACAGCAGCAGCGTGTAGTCGTAAGTGTTTTTGCTGGCAATTACCCAAAGCCCCAGGATCGGCAGCACTGGCAGAAATGCGCCAGTACGTTGAAACGGTTCCGCCAGCACCGGCAACCGCAGCCGCCAAAAGAGCTCACCCAGGCCGACGCCGCTGAACGCGATGGCCATGATGATGTAAGGCCAATACGGTTTCAGCACGCCGTCGAACCAGGCCGGCTGACACAAATAAAGATGTGCGAATAAAAGTCCCGCGACGGCCTGGGCTGCGTAAACGTACCAGGTGCAATCGATCTGCTCCCGTCTGGCTCCCGGCGCGAGCGCGAGCGAAATCAAGCCGGCAATGAAGAACACCAGCAACACTGCGACTGCGGCAACTTGAACCGGCTCGACCCCCGCGCCGACGCCGGGCTCAAAGAGCGAGACTTCGAGTGCGAGGAGCGAGACCAGCGTGGCGATGGCGAGCACCGACGATGTGTAGCCCGCGCGCTGCGAAGCCTGCAGCCACGAAGGAGCGCCAAACCCCAACCGACCCAGGACCCAGCGCGGCAACACCAGGCCATAGGCCAGCGTCGTCACACCCAGCACCATCAGCAGGCGGAAGGCCCGCGTCATCCACTCCGTCAACGTCCAACCGGGAATCAGATCCGACCAGCCAAGATAAATGCAGCTCAGGCCGCCCAGCAGCAGCGCGGTGAGTTGAAATGTCCCTTGCCGTCCCTTCTGCGCTAAACAAGCTAGCGAATAGGCGATGAGCGCCGGCGAAAAAGCGATCGCCACGCGATGTTCGCGCAGCGGCAAATTGAATAGCCCGAGTAACTCAAGTCCGCTGATCGCGAGGCCGAGCAGCAAGCTCAACGAGGGGAGCCAGCGCTCGATGCGCGTCAATCCGCCGATGGTGTCGTCGATGCCGAGGCGCTCGCCCCAGGCGGCGAGATTGGCCCCATAGCTCCACAAGTGCCCGGCCAGCGCCAGAATGCCAGCCGTCGCTAGTGCGTGCAAACAGAACATCGCCAGCGGTTGTTCGTGCAGCGGCGTCAGAGCCAAAGCGCCGGCGATCCAGGCCCAGACGAAGAGCGCAGGGAAGATGAACTTTGCGCGGCGGTCCCAGATCGAACCGCCGATGACTCCACCCAGCAGCAGCCACGTCACGACCAGGCCGATGAGCCCCAGGTCGTACGGCGGCAGACCGGAACGGTACCAATCCGATCCGGCAAAGAGCAAATGCAACACACTCGCGCCCGCGAGCAGCAGCACGACAATTACAATGGCCAGATGCCCGGCGAGCGGTCCCCGCCAGCGCGGCGCGAACGTTTGCGACAGCAGCCGCTGCGAGCGGATTTCGAGCAGCTGCCACCAACCACCCACGAGCGTGGCCGCGAGCAGACAGCTGCAGAGCGCGACGAGCGGTTGCGAGTTCTTCAGCACCAGCGCCGCGGCCATCGCACTCGGCGCATACCAGGGCAAGGCAGCTGCCAGCGGAGCAGCGGCGAGCGACGCAATCGCATATGCCTGGCTGCGACGCGCGATGCCCAGCAGAATGAATACGGCCGCAGCGCCCGCGGTGACGGCGCACGAGACGTACGGTTCGGCCGGATCAGAGCCATTGCCGCGGGTCGCCAGCAAGATGACGCAGCCGCAGAGGGCTGCCGCTAATAAATGATGCGGCGCGAAGCCGCGGCGTTCCAAATGTTCTTCACGGGCCGTGCGCGTCCAGCGGAGCCAGGAATAACTGAGGGCGACGGCGGCGGCGATCGCCAGCCAGGCGATTTCCAGCAGATGATAGGCGGCCCAACTGCCGCGGGCCTGCGTGAGTTCCCAGCGAATTGCGAGCAAGGGCGTCGCTGCGATGAGCAGCAGCACCAGCCCGCTCGCACCGCGCGGCCAGGTGCGCGCGGTGCGCGTCACGCCGAGCGCTGTGAGCACAGGCGCAGCAACCAGACCCAGGCCTGCCAGGTTCGACCAGCTGCCGAGAAATCGGGATTCAGCTGCAAGAGAACTCGGATAACGAATGATGGTCGCCGCGGCCCAGATTGCCACGGCGAGCAGCAGCCAGCAACTCGCACCGACCTGCAGCAAAAAGAACTTTTCTTGCCGAATGCGGATCGGTGGCGCGTTCTCCTTTCGCGGCAACAGCCAAACTGCCAGCGCGAGCCAGAGGAGTGAATAGATTGCCGCCGCCAGCGTGTTCCACTGCAGCCATTCCGCCGTCGGCGACCCGGCCGGTCCCAGCGGCTTGTCGGTGATATGCAAAATGAACGCGAGGTTCGCGACCAATTGAAAGAGCAGGCTGCCGCCGAGCGCGAAGGCCGGCTGCCGCTGACCGAGCGCCTGGCCGAGAAAAATTACCACGCCGATCAAAAGTGGTCCGGCATACGACGCCGTGGGCCCGAGCCACTCAAAGATGCTGCCCTTTTGGGGCCTAGGCAACTGCACGCCGCTCGCATTCTGCACGACGGCGATGATCGTGAGCAGCAGAACCGGCGCGACGCCCAGGATCAGCGATTGATAGCGAAGCCATTCGCGCTCCTGCACATCGACGGGATTCCAGCGCAGCCAGGTTTGCGACTGCAGGCCGCGCTGCAGCGGCTGCCGCGCGACAAAGACCGCCATCAGCAGGCAGCCATACAGGGCCAGCCACCAGCGGGCGGCGGAAGCGGTCGCCACTTCGGCTTGCCAGTTCAGAGCCAGCAGGAACACACCGGACCAAACAGCCAGCGACAGGCCGATCCACTTCCAACCGGTGATTCGATCGACAAGCGCAACCACAAAGGCTGCCACGACAACGGTGAGTCCCCACACAAGCCTCGCGGTATGCGCCGGATCCAGCCACGCGATGTTTGCAACGGAGAGCGGTTCTTCCGCCAGGTTCAACTCTTTCGCGATGCCCGGCGCCGCCGCCGATACACAGAGGACGGTGAGCAGCATCGTTGCCAGCCCGAGCAACACATGATCGCAGGGCGGATACGGCGGATTCAGCAAATCTTGCACGGCATGCTTCGGCGGAACCGCGCGGCGGACGATGCTCCATATCAAAGCAGAACCCGCGAGCGCGAGAACCTGCGCATGCAAATGACTGCCGCGGAGGAACCACCAGTTGTCTTTGACTGCATCCGCCGGCACCCAGAAGGCGGCAATCGCAAAGGCCGCAGCGACGGCGAGCATCGCTTGTAATGCTGAAAGCGCCGCCGGCCAGCGGCGGGCCAGGCAGAGTAAGCCCCACACACCGGCCGCGAGCAACGCATAGAGCGCGTGAACCGCGAATCTTCCCGGCAGCACCCAGGCGATGAACGGCGTCGCCGTGATAATCGCGATCGCGGCGCCATAGGTGAGCAGCAACACGAGTTGAGAGAACTGTTCCGTTCGCTGCCAGTCGGCAAATTCATTCGCCGGCATCCGCCATGTTTTTCTGCTCAGCACGAGCGCCATGACCGCCAGTACGCTCGCTTCGAGAATCGTCGCGACCAGCACCGGCCGTTCCGGCAGCAGGTGCAGCTGTGTGAGCCAGGCGATCGCGGTTTCATTCGCCCAGAACAATTGAATGAGCGCGATCCACAGCAGAGCCATCGCAGCCGTGAGGACATTCTCATCGACAATGCAGAAAGCAATCGCAAATAGCGCGATGGCATAACAGAGAAACAGCGGCCCGGCGATGTCGCCATCACCAGTCCAAGGTGCAGGCAATGGCACGAAGCCGGACCAGCCCGCCACGAGCAAGCCGAGCGCACCGAGCGTGACCGCTGTAGCGAGATAAGCGATGCCGATCCGGCGGTCGCGCTGCGTGAAGAACCACGCGCCGCAACCGCCGATTGGCGCGGCCAATGCAGTCAGCAGCAGACTCGTGCGTCCTTGCAGCGAGGCTTGCAGCCATTCCAGACTGGTTGGCTCGCTGCCGCTCACCAGCTTCGCAGCCCAGAAAAAGGCGACTACAGCGCCCACTGAGAGCGCGCTCACTGCCGCAGCATGCAGAGCGGCCATTCTCGTGCGAATGGCGACCGCCAGCAGTAAAGCGCCGGTGAGGAGCGACACATTGAGCATCAACTCGGGCAGCGGCCAGGCGACGACCCAGAGCATGATCAGCAGTGCCCCGGCCACGAGCGCAATGGAAGTCCCTGCCGTGCGCAAAGGAGCCAGCGCGCGGGTGAGTGCACGCCGATGCACGACGATGCCAAGCGTAAGGACCGTCGTTGCCACGAGGCTCAGCAGCGGCGAAAGGTGTTTGAATGCCAGCCAGCGAGGTTCGACTTTGAAGATCAGCAGCGCAATGGGCGGCAGGAGTGCGAACAGACTCACGCCGAGGATCAGAAACGTTTGTTCGATCCGCCGGCCCGACATTTTCCGCCAGGCCTGTGCCCGCCAGACCTGGCCCAGCGCGGCGATGAGAAACGCCGCCACCGGCAGGAAGGCAAGCAGCGACATCGACGTCCGCGGCATGCCGCTGAACGCGCCGCGGTTGATCACCACTTGCGCAAAACTGCAACCCAGAATGGCCGTGGTCAGCCGCAGCGCCCCTTCGCCCGCCAGCTCGCGGCTGCCGCTGTACGACACCCACCCGAACACGCTCAATCCAACGAGCACGGCGGTCAACAGCAGCGGGTCATTCAGCGGACGCTGGGCATCGCCTTTGCCAGGCAACACCACTCCCGCGCTGAAGGCGAGCGGCACGAGCAACAGCGCGATGATCAGAATCGCCCGGCTCACCGCGGCCAGCTTCCACCGCCGCAGCGTGTAGAGGCCCGCGCCGTGAAACGCCACCGTAAAAAGCATGAACAGCAGCGCGGGAAAATAAGGAATGTATTCGAGCGTCGCCCGCAAGCTGATCACGAGGCCGATTGCACACGTGACAATCAGCAAACCGCCGAGGATTTCGCCCCAGCGGATGTTGCTCTCTTCCATGAAGCCCTGCAGCATGTCGGCCAGCGTGCGCGATGGCGTGAGCGGTGCCGGCGGCTGGGTGACGACCGGTTCGGGATTGCTCTGGGCAAAGGCAAACGGATTCGCAGGAGCGGCGGCGGTGGGCGGTGCGGCAATCTGAGCAGCGACCGGCGGTGCGAGTGGAGCGGCCGTATTTTCGTCGATGACAAAAGCGTCGATAGCAGCTTCCGGTGAGCCCGTTACAACGGGCTGCTCACTTGCAACCGCAGCTTCCCCGGGCTTCGCCTCAATCGGCGGCGCATCATCGGTTATGACAAATGGCGATTCCGTTTTCTGCGCGCCCGCTCTGCTCACTTCCGGCCAGACTTCGAGCGGCAGCGCGCCGCCCAAGCGCGAGAGATCGGCTTCGATCAGTTTGAGCAAGGCATAGCACTGGTCGTAGGGCACCTGGCCGTTGCGGTGTAAACGACTGAGTTGCCGCGCGGTGGCTTGCAGATCGTTCCGTGAACGGAGCGCGAGCGATGTCGCCGGCACATCGCCGCAGTGCGTGCAATGGCCATGCTCCACGGCGAGCCAGCCGCACTTGAGGCAGCGCTGCGGCTTGGGTGCGGGGCGGCTGGTGTCGCCGAACAGCACCTTCAGAAATCCCTCGGCAAGCAGCCACATGCCGTGACCACAGGCCGTGATGATCAACAGCACGAAAGCCAGCAGGCACAGCGGACCAGCGAGTTCAGCCATTGAGCACTTTCCGCTGGACGAGAGGAGCAGGTGGATGACGCTGGCCAGCGCGCTGAGCACAGCGCCGCGAGCAAGTCTACCTGGAAAAGCGGGGCCTTTGACGGATATTCGCCTCGCGGACGTCAAAATCGCGCCTGCGAAACTGGTTTTACCTGCATTTGACGCACGGGACGAAACACCGCCGCCTGTGCGTCCTTCGGTAAGACAGCGGATCGCGGGCAGTAAGCGGCGTGTAATGGCGTGGCTGACACGACGGCGGTCCTTGCTTGCTCCGCTTCACGGCAGCGAACATGATATTGTGCGCTGATCCAGTTGATCTTGTCGGGCCCATTCGGGGAGCGTGAATCATGCTGCGTTTTCTTCCGCCTGCCGTATTGCTGCTGTTGTCCGTTCCTTTCTTTGTGTTGGCCCAGAACGGTCCCTCGGAAAAGGACAAGAAAAAGGCCGATGACCCGCGCACGGTGAGCGTCGCCTTTACCGACGGCAGCCATCTCAAGGTGCTGCTGGCCGAAGACACCATCGACCTGCAAACGCCGCACGGCAAGCTGACGTTTCCGATCAAGGACATCGTGCGAATCGAGTTTGCTTACCGCGTGCCGGAAGACATTGCCTTGTCAATCGACAAGCTGATTACCGATCTGGGGAGCTCCGATTTCAAGGTACGCGAGCAGGCAATGGCCGGCCTGCTGGAGAAGAAGGAAAAGTGCTACGCCGCGCTGGTGCGAGCCGTTCGCCAAAACACCGATCTGGAAATGCGGCAGCGAATCGAACAACTGATCGAGCGCTTGCGTCAAGAGCTTCCCGAAGAACGGCTCAATGTCCGCACGCACGATTACATCTACACGGCTGATTCGAAGATCGCCGGCAAGCTCGCCGTTAACCAGTTCAAAATCAGCTCGTCGCAATTCGGCCAGCTGCAACTGAAGTTGTCCGACATCCGCGATCTCAAGCTCGCAGATAACTCGCAAGAACCACCCGAGGACGATCTGAAAAATGTGCAAGCCGATCCGGGCAACATGCAGAATTATGTGCGCGACATCGGCAAGTCGTTC
>Ga0196963_10002428_pt1 | contig 11166 bp, 7 predicted proteins | sample S1_5metaG_FD_148600 | JGI IMG/M metagenome (GOLD analysis project Ga0196963, IMG submission 148600) | Soil microbial communities from Anza Borrego desert, Southern California, United States - S1_5 | ecosystem: Environmental > Terrestrial > Soil > Desert | place: USA: California | collected... | reverse complement strand
GCTGGTCGCGCCGGAGATCGTCGTGCTGCTGGGTGCCACCGCGGCGCAAGCGCTGCTGGGCACGTCGTTCAAGGTGACGCAGCATCGCGGCGAGCTGCTCGACGACACCGGCGTCGCGCCCCACGTGCTCCCGACGGTGCACCCGTCGTCGATCCTGCGCGGCCCGCCGGAGGACCGGCGCAAGAACATGGACGCGTTCGTCGCAGACCTGTCGGCGGCGGTGCCGCTCCTAGCCTGAGGACCCATGGGCGAGCGTCGCATCGCGGTACGACGCACGCTCAGGCGACGTGACGCCGAGACGGTGTGGGAGGCACTCGCCGACATCCCCGCCCACGTCGAGTGGATGGCGGACGCGGAGGCGATCCGGTTCACATCGTCGCAGCACCAAGGCGTGGGCACGGCGTTCGAGTGCGACACGAAGGTCGGCCCCTTCCGGCTCTGCGACCACATGGAGGTCACACGGTGGGAGCCGCCGCGAACGATGTCCGTGCGCCACGCCGGTGTCGTGACCGGTGAGGGCACCTTCACGGTGCAGCGACGTGGCAACGGCACCATCGTCCGGTGGGACGAGACGCTGCGGTTCCCGTGGTGGATCCCATCCGCGCCGGCGGCCGTCGCGCTGCACCTCATCTGGCGCGGCAACCTCCGCCGGTTCGAGCGAACCCTGCCGCCGCGCTCGCCGGCGGACCGGCCGGTCGCGGCTACGGCTGGCCGAGGCGCTCGACGGCGAGGCCGACGGCGGCGCCGAGGACCGTGAGCGACGGCGTCGCCTTCGTCCGGAGGGCGTCGTAGAGGACCTCCTGCACTCGTCGGAGGTCGATGCTGATGCCGAGCGTCGCCGCCAGCCGGAGCAACGACAGCGCGGTTGCGACGGCCGTGTCGTCACCGCCGACGACGCGGATCACGGCGTCGGCGATGCTGTGGTCGAGGGCATCGCGAGCGCGCGGCCCGTCGGTGCGGAGGCCGGCCTCGATCGCCTCCTGCGCGACGGCGATGGCTTCGTCGTGCGCCGACCGCCACAGCTCGGTCTCGAGCCGGCGGTCGACGGCGACCTGCACGGCCGTGCGCAGCTCATCGGGCAGCGCGAAGCCGGCGGTCGTGAGCGAGCGGAACGTGGCTCGGTTCTCGGCGAAGAGCCGCTCGCTCTCCGCCGCGAACCGCTCCTCGAGCGCGCGGGCGGCGCCGGCGACGATCTGCTCGGCGGCGTCGGGCAGCGCCGCCTCCAGGCCGAACTCGCTCGGCCCGAACGCGTCCCCGATCATCCGCAGCAGCGTCGTCACCCGCTCGCCGCCGTCGAACGCGGCGTGCACGGCGCGCAGGTCGCCGTGGTCGCGTGACGGGTCGGCGTCGCGCACGGCGCCGGTGACCTCGAGCCCGCCGAGGTGCACGGCGGCGTAGGCGTGACGCGTGCACCGACGTGTCCGGCGATGCATGACGTCGACCGTGCCGGCGCACAGCGTGATCGCGCCCCGTGACACGTGCACGTGCTCGACCGGGCGCACGTCGAACACCGCCAGCCGTCCGCCCGGCCGCTTTCCCTCGAGCAGGTCGGCGAGCGCGACGTGGGCCACGACCCGCGCCGCGTCGACCCGCGTCGGCACCACGTGGCGCTCCCACACGTCGCGGCCGGTCCCCTCGCCCGGCTGGTTGCTCTCGGCGTGGCCGAGGGCGTCGAGGAACTCGTCGATCGGCGGCTTCTCGTCGAGCTCGGCGAGCAGATCCATCGCTCGCGCCGCGTAGCGGAGGATCTGGACCGTCTCCAGGCCGGCCAGGTCCCAGAAGAACCAGCCGCACGACGTGTACATGAGCATCGCGTGGCGCTGCTGCTCGAGAAGCGTCAACGCCTCGACGGCGTCGCCGGTCACGTGGCGGTCGACGAAGTCGTCGATCGACTCGGTGCCGAGGATCACGGAGATGTAGTCGTCGCGCGCCGCCCACGGGTCGCGCAGCACATCGGGACCGCGGCGCTCGAACACCTCGATGCTGCGCTCGCGAACGAGGTCCAGCGCGGACCGGAGCGGTGCGCGCCAGCGCTGGTTCGCGCCCGGCGCGCCACCGGTCGAGCATCCGCAGTCCGCGCGCCACCGCTCGATCCCGTGGGCGCACGACCACGAGCTCTCGCGGACGGCGACCTCCCATGCCGGCGGGTCGCCGTCGAGGTAGGCGGCGATGGTGGTGACGGTGACGTCGCGCCGCGGGGCCTCCACGGGCAGCGCATACGCCAGCGCCCGCTCGGCGAAGTGATGGTGGTGGCCGAACGTCTCGCCATCGGCGGCGATGCACACGAGGCCGCCGTCCGGACCGGCAGCCGCGCGCACGCGTCCGACGAGCACCTGCGCAGATGTCGTGCGCATGCCGAACGCGACGTCGTGGGAGAGGGCGCCGTCGTAGAAGACGATGTCGACGCCGAGCGCGTCATCGGTCGGCGAGCACCAACGGTAGGCGCGACGGGTGTCGATGGTGCCGGGCTCGACGTCGATCCACGGTTCGTCCTGGCCGAGGAGGCGGCCGGGGTGCATGGGGCGGATGCGGGCCGCCTGGGTGGGCGCCAGGATCGTGAACCGCACGCCTTCTTCGGCGAGCACCTGCAGGACGTCGGCGTTGACGGCCGTCTCCGGCAGCCACATGCCCTCGGCGTGACGGCCGAAGCGGTGGCGGAAGTCCGCGAGCCCCCAGCGCACCTGGGTGCGCACGTCGCGGCGGTCGGCGAGCGGGAGGATCAGGTGGTTGTACGCCTGGGCCATCGCGCCCCCGCCGATGCCGTCGCCCTCGGCCATCCGCTCGAGCACCGATCGCTGGTGGTGGTCGAGCCACTCGGCGAGCGTGGGGCCGACGTCGAAGGAGAGGTTGGCGTAGTTGTTCTCGAGCGCGACGACCCGCTCGTGCTCGTCCACGATGCGGGCCCACCCGTTCGGGCGGTAGCACTCCGCGGTGATCCGCTCGTTCCAGTCGTGGAACGGCGCCGCCGTCGGCTCCACCGGCACCGTCTCGGTCCACGGGTTCTCACGAGGCGGTTGGTAGAAGTGCCCGTGCACGACGAGGGAGGTGTGGGGCACGATCCGAGTGTGACGCAGTACGCGACCGACGCCAACCTCGCGGCCCGGCAGCGCCTGTGGAACGAGTCGCACCGAGAGCCGGCATTCGACCTGTTCGAGTGGGTTCTCTCGCTCGTGCCAGCTCGCGGCCGCACCGTCGAGGTCGGGTGCGGCAACGGCTCGTACCTCGCCCGCCGACCCGGTGCCGTCGGCGTCGACCTGTCGATGGGCATGCTGGCATCGGTGACGAGCGCGAACCCGCTCGTCAACGCCGACGCCCAGTGTCTGCCGTTCACCGACGGCGCATTCGACGTCGTGCTCGCGCCACACATGCTGTACCACGTGCCCGACCGGCGGGCGGCGGCGCACGAGCTGCGGCGGATCACCCGGCGCGGCGGTGTGTGCGTCGCCGTCACCAACGGCGGCAACGCCCGACACCAGCTGAAGTCGCTCGTCGAGTCGGTGGTCGGCAACGGCTGGCGGTGGGCGAGGGACCCGGAGGCCGAGTTCAAGCTCGAGAACGGCGCCGAGCAGCTGGCCGTGGCGTTCGAGTCGGTGGAGCGGCTCGATGCGCCGACGGTGACCACCTACGTCACCGACCCTGACCTGCTCGCCGCCTACGTCGGCAGCATCGCCGACGCCTACGAGGCGAGCGCCGGCGTGCCGTGGTCGACGGTGGTCGACGCCTGCCGCGCCCGCGCCACCGACGTCATCGAGCGCGACGGCGCGTTCGTGATCACCGGCGCCGTCGGCGCGTTCGTCTGCCGGTAGCGCACGGACGTCACTGGACGGGGGCGAGGTAGACGACGCCGAGGGGCGGGAGCGTGAGCACGGTCGACTGCGGCATGGCGTGCCACTCACGGGCCTCGGTCTCGAGCACGGGCCCGACGTCGGTGCCGGACCCGCCGAAGATGTCGGCGTCGGAGTTGAACAGCACCTCCCACCGCCCCGCCGACGGCAGGCCGATGCGGTAGCCATACCGGGGCACCGGCGTGAGGTTGGCGACGCACGCCACCACACGACCGCCGATGCCGTCACCGACCGGCAGCCGCAGGAACGAGTAGCAGGACTGGTCGGCATCGTTGGCGTCGATCCAGCGGAACCCCTCGGGCGTGAAGTCGCTGCTCCACAGCGCCGGCTCCGACCGATGCAGCCGGTTCAGCTCGCGGATCAGGTCCTGGAACGCGCGGTGCTCCGGCAAGTCGAGCAGGTGCCAGTCGAGCGAGCGGGCCTCCGACCACTCGCGATCCGCGGCGATCTCCGCGCCCATGAACAGGAGCTGCTTGCCGGGATGGGCGTACATCCAGCCGTACAGCGCCCGCAGGTTCGCCCGCTGCTGCCACCGGTCGCCCGGCATCTTGTTCAGCAGCGCGCCCTTGCCGTGCACGACCTCGTCGTGCGACAGGGGCAGCACGAAGTTCTCGCTGAACGCGTAGATCAGCCCGAACGTCAGCTGATGGTGGTGGAACCGCCGATGGATCGGGTCCTTGGAGAAGTACTCCAACGTGTCGTGCATCCAGCCCATGTTCCACTTGTGGCTGAAGCCGAGCCCGCCCACGTACGTCGGCCGCGACACCGCCGGCCACGCCGTCGACTCCTCGGCGATCGTCAGCGCGCCGGGGAACTTGCCGTGGATGACGGTGGTCGCCTCCCGCAGGAACGCGACCGCCTCCAGGTTCTCACGCCCGCCGAACTCGTTCGGCACCCACTCGCCTTCGCTGCGCGAGTAGTCGAGGTACAGCATCGACGCGACGGCATCGACGCGGACACCGTCGATGTGCATCTCGTCGAGCCAGTACAGCGCCGACGCCATGAGGAAGTTCCTCACCTCGTTGCGGCCGAAGTTGAAGACGTACGTGCCCCAGTCGGGGTGCTCGCCCTGTCGGGGATCGGCGTGCTCGTACAGGGCGGTGCCGTCGAAGCGCGCCAGCGCCCAGTCGTCCTTCGGGAAGTGGGCCGGCACCCAGTCGATGATCACGCCGATGCCGCGCTGGTGGAACGCGTCGACCAAGCGGCGGAAGTCATCGGGGGTGCCGTAGCGAGCCGTCGGCGCGAAGTACGACGACACCTGATAGCCCCACGACGGCGTGTACGGGTGCTCGGACACCGGCAGCAGCTCGACGTGGGTGAAGCCCATGTCGGCCACGTAGTCGACCAGCTGGGTGGCGAGCTCGTTGTACGTGAGCGGACGGTCGCCCTCCTCCGGCACCGTGCGCCACGACCCGAGATGCACCTCGTACACCGACATCGGGCGACGGAGCAGATCGGTCGACGCCCTCGCCGCCAGCCAGTCGTCGTCGTGCCACTCGTAGTCGGAGCCGGCGACGACGCTCGCCTGCCCCGGCGGGGCCTCGGTGGCGCGTGCCATCGGATCGGCCTTCAACCGCAGCGCGCCGTTGGCGTCGACGACCTCGTACTTGTAGAGCCGGCCCGGCCCGACGCCAGGCACGAACAGCTCCCAGATCCCACTCGACCCGAGCGCGCGCATCGGCAGCAGCCGCCCGTCCCAGCTGGTGAAGTCACCGACGACTCGCACCGCCCGCGCGTTCGGCGCCCACACCGAGAACGCGGTGCCAGCGACGCCCTGCTGCGTCATCGGCCGCGCACCAAGTGCCCGCCACAGCTGCTCGTGTCGGCCCTCGTTGAAGAGGTGGATGTCGAGGTCACCGACGGTCGGCCAGAAGCGATAGGGGTCGTCGAGCTCGTACACGGCGTCGCCGTACTGCACTCGCAGGCGGTATGCCGGCACGTCGGCGCCGGGCAGGTCGGCGACCCACACGCCCGCGTCGTGGACCTGGCGCGCCGGGAGCTCACGACCGTCGGTCAGCACCGTCACGGCCGTCGCGTCCGGTCGGTACACGCGCACGAGCACGCGGCCGCGGCCGTCGGGGTGGGCGCCGAGCACGGCGTGCGGGTTCGTGTGGGTGCCGTCGACGACGCGCTGGAGATCGGCGTCGATCGGATCGGGCTTGCTCGCCGCGTTCGCCATCGCTACCCCGCCTCCTCCAAGAGCCGCCCGACCGCGACCAGTGGGATGTCCACCCAGTCGGGTCGGTGACCCTGCTCATAGCCGACCTCGTACACCGCCTTGTCGAGCTCGAACGCCCGCCGCACCACATGGCGCGCCTCCGCGGGCGGCAGCACCCGATCCGCCTCCTCGTACCCGTCGTACCCGGCGAGGAAGCGCTCGGCGTTGTGACGCTCCCACGCGTCTCCCAGCACCGCGAGCTCGACGTCCTCCGCACCGCCCACCTCGCGACGGACGACCTGGGCGGCGTAGTGGAACGATCGCACCATGCCGGCGACGTCGCGCATCGGCGACGACGGACGGCGGCGCTCATCGAGCGGCCGGTTGGGCTCGCCCTCGAAGTCGAGCACGTACCACCCGGCGTCCGCCCGCAGCGTCTGCCCGAGGTGGAGGTCGCCATGGATGCGGATGGCGGGACCGGGATCGACGTCGCGCAGGGCGTCGTACACGTTGCGGGCGCGACGGGCGACGGCGCTCGGCAGATCGACGCGCGCCAGCTGCGACTCCATGTCCGCGATCCAGGACTCGACGTCCGCGGTCTCCACCGGGAATGCGTCCGCCAACGCGACGTGGAGCTGCGCGGTCACGGCGCCGAGGCGCTCGGCCTCGAAGCCGAAGTCGCCCGGCGCTTCCTCGGGCGGACAGCGACGGTCGTACAGGTCACGCAGCGACGTGAGCGCCGCCTGCCAGCCGTCGGTGGCGCTGAGCATCAGCTCGTTCACCACCGCGTAGTCGCCGCCGTCGTCGCGCCAGAGCCCGATCGGCGCGATCACGTGCTCGAAGCCGACGTCGGCCAGCGCTCGCGTGACCTCGACGTCTGGGTTCGGACCGTCGGCGAGCCGTCGGAACAGCTTGAACACGAGGCGCTCGTCGAACACCAAGGACGTGTTCGACTGCTCGGCGCCGAGGGGCCGGACCTTCGTGACGGCCTCGTCGGGCATCGCCAGGGCGAACAGCAGCAGCGCGAGGTCGTGGTCCGTGGTTGCGTCGACCAGCGCGCCGTCGTCGCGCATGCCGAGCACCGCTTGGTACCTCGCGCCGTCGTCGCCGCGGACGATCGCCTGCAGGAGCTTGCCGTCGAGCTCGCTCAGCCGCTCCAGCCCGTCGACGCGGCGGGCGCCGAACCATCGCTGCTCGGGAAGCTCGTCGGCGAGCTGCTCGAACAGCGTCGCTTCGTCGATCATGCGTCGACCTCCTCGCACAGCTGGAACCAGAAGAACCCATGTGGTGGAAGCGTGATGAAGTACGGCAGCTCACCGATGCGTGGGAAGGTCACCCGGCCCAGCAGCTCGTGGGGCACAAGGCCCTCGTATGTCGCCATGTGCAGCTCTGCGGGCTGGGCGAACCGACTCAGGTTGTTGGCACACAGCACGCGGTCGGTCGCCCCCGTCTCCGGATCGGTGAACTGGCGCACGAACGCCAGCACCGAGGGGTTCTCGCAGTGCACGACGTCGAACGTGCCGAGCCCGAACACCTGGCAGTGCTGCTTGCGCACCTCGATCATGCGCTGCACCCAGTGCAGGAACGAGCTCGGGTCGCGCAGCTGGGACTCGACGTTGACGACCTGGAACCCGTAGACGGGATCCATGATCGGCGGCAGGTACATGCGCTCGAAGTCGGCACGCGAGAAGCCGCCGTTGCGATCGGGCGACCACTGCATCGGCGTGCGCACACCGTCGCGGTCGCCGAGGTAGATGTTGTCGCCCATGCCGATCTCGTCGCCGTAGTACAGGATCGGCGAGCCCGGCAGGCTGAACAGCAGGCCGTGGAACAGCTCGACCAGGCGCTCGTTGTTGTCGAGCAGCGGGAACAGGCGCCGACGGATGCCGAGGTTCAGCTTCATCCGCGGGTCCTTCGCGTACTCGCCGTACATGTAGTCCCGCTCCTCGTCGGTGACCATCTCGAGCGTCAGCTCGTCGTGGTTCCGGAGGAAGATGCCCCACTGGCAGCCGTCCGGGATCGACGGCGTCTGCGCCAGGATCTCGGTGATCGGCGTGCGCTGCTCGCGGCGAGCAGCCATGAACATGCGCGGCATCACCGGGAAGTGGAAGCACATGTGGCACTCGTCGCCGTCGTCGCCGAAGTACTCGACGACATCGGCCGGCCACTGGTTGGCCTCGGCGAGCAGCACCTTGTTGGGGTAGCTGCTGTCGATCTCCTTGCGGAGTCGCTTCAGGAACTCGTGGGTCTCTTTGAGGTTCTCGCCGTTGGTCCCGTCGCGCTCGTAGAGGTACGGCACGGCGTCGAGGCGGAAGCCGTCCATGCCGAGGTCGAGCCAGAAGCGCAGGACGCCGAGCATCGCCTCCTGCACTTCGGGGTTGTCGAAGTTGAGGTCGGGCTGGTGCGAGAAGAAGCGGTGCCAGAAGTACTGCTCCCGCACCGGGTCCCACGTCCAGTTCGACGGCTCGGTGTCGAGGAAGATCACGCGGGCCTCGGACCAACGTGTGGGATCGTCGTCCCAGACGTACCAGTCGGCCTTGTCGTTGGTGCGGCTCTTGCGCGACTCCTGGAACCACGGGTGCTGGTCGCTCGTGTGGTTCACCACGAGGTCGACGATCACCCGGATGCCGCGGTGGTGCGCCTCCTCGAGGAACTCGGCGACGTCGCCGATCGTGCCGTACTCGGGCAGCACGTTGAAGTAGTCGCTGATGTCGTAGCCCCCGTCCCGCAGGGGCGACTGGTAGAAGGGCACGAGCCAGAGGCAGTCGACGCCGAGCCACTGCAGGTAGTCGAGCTTCTGCGTGAGGCCGCGGAAGTCGCCCATCCCGTCGTCGTTGGAGTCGAAGAAGCTGCGGACCATGACCTCGTAGAAGGTCGAGGTCTGGAACCAGCGCGGATCGTCGCTGAGCCGCGACGGCTTCGGCTTTCGCCTCGCCATCAGTCGAGCTTTCGGAGCGACAGCACGTGCCCCGGCGTGTGCTCGGGGTCGAGGCGCACGTAGGGCGACGCGCCGTGCCAGGTGTAGGTCTCACCGGTGAGCTCGTCACGCGCCTCGTAGGGCTCGCCGAAGGGCAGCCCGAGGGCACCGAGGTCGATCCAGAGCGTGTCCTCGTGCCAGCGATCGGGATCGAGGTTCACGACGCACAGGACGATGTCATCCAGATCGGGCGTCGTGCGCGAGTACACGATGAGGTTGTCGTTCGACGCGTGGTGGAACAGCAGGCCCCGCAGCCGCTGCAGCGCAGGGTGGGCGCGCCGGATCTCGTTGAGCCGGGCGATGAACGGCGCGATCGACGACGGATCGTCGTAGTCGCGCGCCTTCACCTCGTACTTCTCGCTGCGGAAGTACTCCTCGTTGGCATCCGACATCGGCTCGTTCTCGCACAGCTCGTAGCCGGAGTACATGCCCCACGACGGCACCAGCGTCGCCGCCAGCAGCGCCCGCAACCGGAACGCGCCCGGTGACCCGTTGCGCAACGGGCCGCTGAGGATGTCTGGCGTGTTGGGCCAGAAGTTCGGGCGCATGTAGTCGGCGGCGCGTCCCTCGCTCACCTCGCAGCCGTACTCGGTGAGCTCGTGCTTGGACGTGCGCCACGTGAAGTACGTGTAGCTCTGGCTGAAGCCGACCTCGGCGAGCTTCGCCATCACCTTCGGGCGCGTGAACGCCTCGGCGAGGAAGAGGACGTCGGGATGGTCGCGCTGCACCTCGGCGATCACCCACGCCCAGAACGCCATCGGTTTCGTGTGCGGGTTGTCGACGCGAAAGATGCGGACGCCTTGGGCGATCCAGTGATCGAAGATCTCCTTGCACGCGTCCCACAGCGCGACGCGGTCGCTCTCCCGCTCCGGCCAGAAGTTGATCGGGTAGATGTCCTGGTACTTCTTCGGCGGGTTCTCGGCGTACTTGATCGAGCCGTCGGGTCGGTGGTGGAACCACTCCGGATGCTCGGTGACCCAGGGATGATCGGGCGAGCACTGCAGCGCGTAGTCGAGCGCGATCTCCATCCCGAGGCTGCGGGCCTCGTCGACCATGGCCCGGAAGTCGGCGAGCGTGCCGAGATCCGGATGGATGTCGCAGTGGCCGCCCTCGGGTCCGCCGATCGCCCACGGGCTGCCGACGTCGTCGGCGTCGGGCGTGAGCGTGTTGTTCTTGCCCTTGCGCGCCGTCCGACCGATCGGATGGATCGGCGGCAGGTACACGACGTCGAAGCCCATGGCCGCGATCGACGGCAGGCGCTTGGTCACGCCGCTGAAGCCGCCCTCGCTGCGCGGGAACAGCTCGTACCAGCTGCTGAACAGCGCCCGCTGGCGATCGACCCACAACGGGCACGGCTTCGTGCTCGTGATGTCGTCGGGCAACGGCACGCCGTCGACGGCGACGGCCACGGCGTCGTCGAGTGCGGCGTTGAGGCGGGCTTCGAGCGACAGGCTCGCATCGGCCAGCCTGCTCGCGGCTTCGGCCACGAGCCCGCGGCGCACGTCGGGCACGTGCGGCTCGAGTGCCCGCAGCAGGAGCACCCCCTCCTGCAGCTCGGTGGTGACGTCCTGGCCGGCGCCGGCCTTGATGCGGATGTCGTGCGTCCACGTCGCGAACCGATCCGGCCACGCGTCGATGACGACGTCGTGGCGGCCGACGCCGCTGAGGATGACGTCCGCCTGCCACCGGTCGTTGGCGTTCGGCGGCAGCACCATCGGGAACGTCCGCCACCCGCGCTTGCCGGACTGCTTCGTGCGCACGCGCGCCGCGAGCACGTCGTGGCCGTCCTTGAAGATGTCGGCGCTGACGACGACGCGCTCGCCCTCGGCGACCTTCGCCGGGAACGACCGGGAGGGGGTGGACGGGCGGACGTCGTCGATCACGATCCGTCCCAACACATCTCTTGCCTACCAGCGGTCAGGACGTGGCGAAACCCTGGGTACCGTCGCGGCGTGCGCGCGTTGCGGTCGTTCACCGTCCGACCCCGCCTGCCCGAGCGGCTGCAGCGGCTCGAGACGCTGGCGATGAACCTGCGGTGGTCGTGGGACGAGCGCACACGTGACCTGTTCCGCTGGATCGATCCTGACGGCTGGGAGGACAGCCGTCACGACCCTGTGCGCGTGATCGGCCACGTCTCGCAGGAGCGGCTGGCACAGCTGCAGGACGATCCCGCGTTCCTCACGTTC
>Ga0196963_10002427_pt1 | contig 11167 bp, 11 predicted proteins | sample S1_5metaG_FD_148600 | JGI IMG/M metagenome (GOLD analysis project Ga0196963, IMG submission 148600) | Soil microbial communities from Anza Borrego desert, Southern California, United States - S1_5 | ecosystem: Environmental > Terrestrial > Soil > Desert | place: USA: California | collected... | reverse complement strand
GGGGCTGTCGATCTGGAGATGGAGACCGGCGTCGACGATGCGGCGGTACTCGGCCGCCATCGCCGATGCCAGCGCTTCCAGATAGGCGTCGTCGTCCTTGTAGAAGCGGTTGGGCTGGAACAGCGAGATCACGCCCGGCGCCGCCGCGTTCATGAAGCCCCGGTCGTAGCCAGCCGATTTCAGCGCTTTCCGGAACCGCGCGAGGTCGGCCTCCAGGGGCTCGGTCGTGCGCACATGAATGGCTCCGGTGCAGCAGGGCCGAGCCAGCTTCGGCGTCCCGCCTGTATCGGCGAGGCGCCTCATATAGCGCGGCACCTCGAGCAGGTCGGCGGGCACGCGCCGCGGGCTGTCGCCGGAGAAGCCCGTCAGCCGCTCGGCGACATAGGTCGCGTAGCTGATCTTGCTCATCTCGCCGTCGCTCGGGATGTCGATCCCGGCTTTTTTCTGGCGGGCGACGGCGTCCTCGACTGCGGCCGCGACCTCGCGCTCGAAGGCGGCCGGGTCGACCGATTCGCCCTTTGCCCGGCGGAATAGCAGCTCCAGCACAGCTTGCGGTCGCGGCAGGCTGCCAACATGCGTGGTCAGGATGCGGTCCAGGTCCATCTCCATCGATATCGCTCGAAAATAATTAAATGTTATTTCAAACCCGATGCGTTACCTGCATCGCGTACGGAACCCCACCCATGGTGCGGTATTGTCCGGAAACTAATCCAGCGGAGAGTGACGTTGGCGCAGGTCTTGGTAGTGGATGACAACGCCGTCATACGGACGGTCATGCGGGTCGCGCTTGAAAAGGCGGGCCACAAGGTGACCATGGCCGAGGACGGCGAGCGCGCGCTGAAGGCAGCTTCCGACGGCAGCTTCGACTTGGTGATCACGGACATCCAGATGCCGAGGATGGACGGCGTCGACCTGGTTCAACAGCTCAAGAAGACCCGGCCCGGCGCCAAGGTGCTGGTGATCTCCGGCCGCGTCGACGGACCGGAGCTTCAGGGCATGACCTCGTCCAAGACGCTCGGTGCCGCCGGCTCGCTCGAAAAGCCTTTCACCGCCGATCGTCTCGTCTCCAAGGTCGCCGAGCTTCTCGGCTAGCCTCCCTCAAGCGGGGAGGCACGGGTGACAGGCAAGCTCAAGGTTGGGATCGTCGGTCTCGGCGGCGTCGGTGCCGTGCATCTCGAGGCCTATCGCCACAATCCAAGGATCGACGTCGTTGCCGCGGCCGAGCTGGACGACACGCGCCTCCGCGATCTCTCGGCCAGGCACGGCTTCAAGCCCTATACCGATTTCCGGCGCATGCTCGCCGAGGAGGCGCTCGACCTCGTCTGCGTCGCCACCCCGGTCGCCACGCATGAGGAGGTAGTCCTCGCCGGCGCCAGCGCCGGCCGCCACGTGCTCTGCGAGAAGCCGATCGCCGGCACGGTCGAGGCCGCCAAGCGCATGATCGCGGCTTGCTCGCAGGCGAAGGTGCACCTCTTCTACGGCGCCACCTATCGATTCCTGCCGGCGGTGGCCAAGGCACGCGCGCTGATCCGCTCCGGCGCGATCGGCACGGTGCTGCTGATGCGCGAGCAGGAGATCGGCGGCACCGGACCGGACGGCCGCCACATCATGGGCTTCGCGCATTACCCGAAGGGCACGCCTGGCGGCTCCGGCTTCGGCCTCGTCGATCACGGCATCCACCTGATCGATCTCTTCGGCTGGTTCGCGGACAGCCCGATCGAGACCGTGTTCGGCCGCGGCAACCTCTCGGGCGAGCAGGCGGCGACCGAATACCTGCTGATGAACTTCCGCAATGGCGCGCTGGGCCATCTGCTCTACGAAGATGCGACGTTTCCGACCGGCCTGCCCGGAGAGGGCATCTTCAGCTGGGGCTCGGCCTGGACGCTGCAGGGCTATGTGCCGCCGGGCCAATGGCAGGCCGCACCCGGCAGCATCCATGTCCATGGCGACAAAGGCGCGCTCCGCATCTTCCACTACGCCAACCAGCTCTTCCTCACCGACAAGGACGGCACGCGCCAGATCGCGCTCAAGGGCCGCCATGCGCCCGGCCATTTCGCCGCGCAGATGGAAGCCTGCACCGCCACGATCCTCGACGGCGCACCGGCCGCGGCGAAGGGCGAGGACGGCCTCGCCGCGCTCGAGGTGCTGATGGCGGCGTATCGGAGCTTTGAAGAGAAGCGGATGGTCGCGCTTTAGAACTTATCCAGCGGCCAGATCGGGCGGCGGATCTTCTTGTAGGGGAACTGCGCGAAGTTGCGGCTGACGATGCCGCCGGAATCGATGTAGATCAGCCGGCGCGCCATCGGCTCGAAATCGGCGCGGAAATGGTTGGACGCCTTGCACAGGAGCACGTTCACCTTCTCCGGCACGATGCCGAACATGCGGAACTGCTCGCGGTCGTCGATCTGGCTCTTGATCGAGGAGACGATGACCTTCACCCGACCGAGATCGAGCAGGAAGCTCGGCCCGATCGTGCCGACCGTGCCGGTCGCATACTTGCCCTTGCGCGTATAGACGCCGTCGACGATCGCCAGCACCTTGCCGGTCACCGCGAGCGGCGTGCCGCCGAAGCGTGGATCGGTCTTGCCGCCGAGCGCCGCCAGGGTGACGGTGGCCCCGATGCCGGCCTTGATGCCGATCTGCGCTGACTCGGGATCGGCGATATGGCCGACCACCGCATCCTCGACCTTCGACTCCAGCAATGCCTTGAGGAAGCTGGTGCCGTCGCCATGGGCGCCGCCGCCGGGATTGTCGGTGTAGTCGCCGATCAGCAGCGGCCCTTCGCCCGAGCGCGGCTCGGAGGCGATGCGGATGCCTTCTTCGATCGAGAGAAAATCGATGGTGTAGACGCCACGCTGATCCCAGGCGAGCTTGATCAGATCCTCGGCGACCGCCTGGTAGCGCGGATGCTCGCCGTCGCCGTTGACCAGCACGGTCGGCCCGGTGAATGGCGTATCGCCCCAGCCGAAGCCGGCATTGACGCCGATGTCGAGCACGCCCGGCACCTCGGCCTCGGCTTTCCTCACCTTCTTCATCATGTCGATCATCGGGCCCCAGTTCGCGACCGTGCGGCCTTCGTCGATGCCGAACATGACCGGGCCCTGAGCGCGATGGATCTTCGGCCGGATCTCGCCCTTCATCGCGCGCTCAAGCAGGCGGCCGGCGCGCTCGCAGGTCTCGTACATGTCGATATGCGGCGTGGTGCGATAGGTGGTGATGATGTCGGCGTGCCGCGCCATCTCCTCGCTGGCATTGGCATGGACGTCGAGGCTCATCGCGATCGGCACCTTCGGCCCGACCAGCTTGCGGATGCGCGCCAGCAGCTCGCCCTCGGCATCGTCGAAATCCTCGACGATCATGGCGCCGTGCATCGGCAGCAGAATGCCGTCGAAAGGCAGATTCTTCTTCAGCGCGTCGAGGATGACCTCGGAGAAGTGCTCGAAGGCATCGGTGGTCACCGGCCCGGCCGGCTGCGCGAAGCTCGCGACCGGGTGAACGACGGTCCAGCCGAACTCGTCGGCGAGATCGAAGACCGCGCCCCATTCGCCGCGCGTGCCGCGCATCGCCTTCTCGACCTCGGCATCGCGCAGGTAGAGCGTCTTTCGAAAATCGTCGAGGGTCGTCGGCGTGATGCAGAAGCTGTGCGTCTCGTGCTGGACCGAGGCGGCGAAGATTTTTCGAATCATGCCGAAGCCTTAGCCCGCACCCGCGGCACCGGCAACCGAAGGCGTCGCCGGACGCAACGCCTCAACCGATCAGCTTGCCCATGCGCAGCCGGTCGATGGCCTTGCCGTCGACGAGGATCGCGGCGGGCGACAGCGCTTCGCGCCGGTAGCCGCGGTCATCGGCGAAGCGGAGACCGAGCGCGTTGATCGTGGAGACGGTGCAGGTCAACCGTCGGGCGCCATTGTCGACGGCCCAGCGCTCGTAGCGCGCGTGCAACTCGCCGCCGATGCCGCGGCCACGCCCCTCGCGCAGCACGTTGACGCCGCCGAAGCATTCTCCGCGCATCCGGTGCTCGGCGAAGCCGGCGCCGGCAAGGCCCAGGATACGATCGCCCGACAGGGCGAGCAGCGTGAGCCGTCGCGGATTGTCGGCGCCCTTGGCCAGGTCCTCGCGGATCGCCTCCTCGGTCGAGACCTCGCTTATTTCTTTGGCGCCCCAGGAAACCTCGTTCAGAAGCGCGACTTCCCAGGCCCTTACGGCTGCAGCATCCTCGGCACGCGCCGGGCGGATCTCGATCCCCTCGAGGCTGCCACGCGGCGACGACGGCTCGCTCTCAACCACCGGAGACGGGAAGCTGCGAAACCGCTTCGCCATGATCAGGTGGGTTCGCCAGGTTCCATCCCAGTCGACGGCGCGCGGGATCGCGCCTTCGACCTCGAAGCCCATCCGGCTGTAGAGCGCGCGGCCGCGGGCGTTCTCCTCATCGACGCGGAGATCGAACCGGTGCATGCCGCGGCTCCAGGCCCAGGCTTCGGCCGCTTCGATCAGCCGGCCGCCGATGCCGCGGCCCCGATGCGCTTCGCGGATGCCGATCTGCGGGATGTGCCCCGCGCCGGCCGAACGCTTCAGCCCGCCGCGGAAGAGCGAGAGGAAGCCGACGATCTCGCCGGCGGCGATGGCGACGAAATAGCCGCCAATGTCCTTCTCGCGCCAGGTCTTCAACCGCTCCGAGGCCTTCTCCGGCCAGTCGCCGTACTCGCCGGGGCGGCCGAGGAACTCGGTCTCGGCATCGACCGCGGCCATCGCCGCGACCAGCGCCGGCCCGTCCTCGGGCTCGGCCATGCGGATGGTGATGTCGGGGGCCGATGTCATTGTCGCCGAGACTACCAGAACCGCGCTAACCTCGGGCGCATCCTACTCATCGAGGTTCTTCATCCATGGTCGACGCCGCGCGCCTGTCGAAGCATATCGGTCAGTCCTGGGACGACGAGATCGTGCCGACGCTGGTCGAGTACATCAAGATCCCGAACAAGTCGCCGTCCTTCGACCCGAAATGGGCCGAGCATGGCTACATGGACGATGCGGTGAAGATGTTCGAGGCCTGGGGCCGCAAGAAGATCGCGACATTTCCCGGCGCCACGCTCGAGGTCGTGCGCCTCGAAGGCCGCACGCCGGTGATCTTCATCGAGGTGCCGGGCGAGGGGAAGGAGACGATCCTGCTCTATGGCCATCTCGACAAGCAGCCCGAGATGGTCGGCTGGTTCGAGGGCTATGGGCCGTGGATCCCGCTGATCAAGGGCGACAAGCTCTATGGCCGCGGCGGCGCCGATGACGGCTATGCGATGTTCGGCTCGCTGGAGGCGATCGCCGCGCTCAAGGACCAGAATGTGCCGCACGCGCGCTGCGTGATCCTGATCGAGGCCTGCGAGGAATCCGGCAGCTACGACCTGCCCTACTACGTCGACCACCTGGCGCCGCGCATCGGCACGCCCTCGCTGGTCGTCTGCCTCGATTCCGGCGCCGGCAATTACGATCAGCTCTGGCTGACCACCTCGCTGCGCGGCATGATCGCGGGCGAGCTCAAGGTGCAGGTGCTCGACGAGGGCGTTCACTCGGGCGATGCTTCCGGCGTCGTGCCGTCGAGCTTCCGCATCATGCGCAAGCTGATCTCGCGTCTCGAGGACGAGGATACCGGCGCGATCAAGCCCGATGCTCTCTACGCCCAGGTGCCGCCGGAGCGCGTCGCTCAGGCCAAGGTCGCGGCGGCGGCGCTCGGCGACCAGGTCTATGCCAAATTTCCCTTCCCCGACGGCATGAAGCCGGTCACCGACGATTTGACCGAGCTGGTGCTGAACCGCACCTGGCGCCCGGCACTGGCGACGACCGGCATGGACGGCTTCCCGACGCCGCAGAATGCGGGCAACGTGCTCCGCCCCTATTCGACCGCGAAGCTGAGCCTGCGCCTGCCGCCGACGCTCGATGCCAAGGAGGCGCAGAAGACGGTGAAGACGCTGCTCGAGAAGGACCCGCCCTACGACGCCAAAGTCAGTTTCACCTCAGACAAGGCGGGCACCGGCTGGAACGCACCGAAGCTCGCCGGCTGGCTCGAGAAGTCGCTCGATGCCGGATCGAAGGCCGCCTTCGGCCGCGCGCCCGCCTATATGGGCGAGGGCGGCAGCATCCCGTTCATGGCGATGCTCGGCGAGAAATTCCCGAGATCGCAGTTCATGGTGACCGGCGTGCTCGGCCCGCATTCGAACGCGCATGGCCCCAACGAATTCCTGCACATCCCGACGGGAAAGAAGGTGACGCAGGTCGTCGCGCATGTGATCGCCGACCACTTCGCGGCGGCGGGCGGCCGATGAACTTCCAGATCCTCGGGCAGCCCGCGGCCGGCGAGAAGCGGCCTTTCAGCCGCGCGGTCAAGGCCGGCGGCCTCGTCTTCGTCTCCGGGCATTCGGCGCCGCATGATCCGGCGAGAGGCATCCATCGCGGCGACACGCCACAGGAGCAGGTGCGCAACTCGCTGGCCTTCATCGCACGGATCCTCAAGGACGCCGGCAGCGATTTCAGCCGCATTGTCCAGGTGACGATGCTGATCACCGACCGCCGGGACTACGATGCCTGCAACGAGGAGTATGTGAGGCACTTCCCCGGCGGATTGCCGGCGCGCCACACCGTGCTCTTCGGCGTGCCGACGGAAGCCAAGGTCGGCTTCGCCTGTATTGCGCTGGCCAATGCCGGGCCGGAAGGGCCGCAACACTAACCGACGTCGCTTTGCTCTCCCCCTCCCTCCCCCGCCCGAAAGGCGGGGGAGGGTTGGAGTGGCGGCGACTATGCGAGGACTCGCTTACTCGAACCAAACGTTCCACAAACGCGGGATCCTGTAGGGTGTAAAGCCCTTCAGGTTGGCGCGTGCGCCCATCACCTTCGTCAGGTCGCCGAATTTCAGCATCATCACCTGCTCGTAGATGCGCTCCTGCGCCTTGGCGAAGGTCGCCTTGCGAGCCTCCAGCGTCGCGCCGCCTAGCATCTCGTTGTAGAGCGCGTCGAAGACCGGGTCCGGCGCGTGGGTCAGCTTGGTCGGACCGTTCATGAAGACGATCGCGGCGAGCGGGCCGACCGCAGGGCCGGTGCCGAGGCCGTTGAAGGAGAGATGCCAGCCGCCATCCGCCTTGGGCTGGCGAGCGCCCATCGTCGGCAGGTCGACGGCATCGAGGCGCACCTTGAAGCCGATATCCTTGAGCTGCTCGGCGACGACGACCGAGCCGTCATAGATGCCCTGATAGGCCGGCAGGGTCATGAGGACGATCTCCTCGCCCTTGTAGCCGGAGGTCTTCAGCAGCTCCTGCGCCTTCTTGCGGTCGCGGACGTTGTAGTACTGCTTGCCGGCCTCGTTGAAATAGGGCGTGCCCGGATACTGATAGCCCGGCTGCAGGTCGTAGGCGCCGTCGGCGGCGATCTCCATGATCTCCTCCATGTCGAGGCCGATCTGCATGGCGCGCCGCACCTCGAGCTTGTCGAAGGGCGGGTTGGCGTGATTGACGAACGCCATCTGGATCCACCAGCGCTGCACCGGGTGCAGCACGATCGCCTTGTTGTCCTTGAGCCGCTTCGCCGATTTGGTCGGTACGTCCTCGACCATGTGCAGTTGGCCGGTCTCGAGGCCGGCGACACGCGCGACACCTTCCTTCACGTAGCGGAAGTCGAGCTCGTCGAGCCACGCCGTCTTGTGCCCGCCGAAGCCGGAGGTGCCCTTGTGGCGCGTGTCGGCGACGTAGCCGTCATAGCGCTTCAGCTTCACATGGCTGTCTGGCACCCATTCGACATGCTGGTAGGGGCCGACCCCGATCGGGTCGGCCTTGCCGCCTTCGCGGTCCTTCTGCTCGGCCGGATAGATGACGATCGGGTTGGCGAAGGAGCTGATCTGCTCGAGGAAGATCGGAACCTTGCGCTTCATCTTGATGACGAAGGTGTCGGCGTCGGGGGCGGAAAACTCGGCGACCGGCTCGAGGTCGTTGCGAAGCTGGCCGATCCGCTTGAAGCGCTCGTATGACGCGAGCACGTCGGCCGATGTGAGCGTCTTGCCATTATGAAACTTGATGCCCTTGCGGATCTTGAAGGTGTAGGTGAGGCCGTCGGCGCTCTCCGTCAGGCTCTCGGCCAGCTCCAGCATCGGCGCGTTGGATTCGTCGCGCGTCATCAGCTGCTCGTGGATCTGCATGACGACGTTGCGCGCGGCGATATTGGTGCTGAAGTGCATGTCGAGCGTCGGCGGGCCGGATTCCTGGCCGATCACCGCGGTTCCGCCCTTCTTCTGCGCCAGCGCCGGCGAGGCCGTCGCAACGGCGCCAAGCAACGCGAGACTCAAGACGCTCAAGCTTAGGTAAGCTCCCGATCGGCTGGCCATGTCGATTCCCTTCGGTGTTGGACGCCCGGGGAAAAGCCTGTTCCGGGATTTTCCGATCGTCAAATCGAGTCGCGATTTCGCGCATCGGCCGCGCCTGGGCTATCCTGTCGGCCTCTCTCGAGGGAATGCCAATGATCCGCATCCTCCGCCCGCTCCTGCTGCCTGCCGCCCTGGTGCTCGTTCTCGGTTCCGGACTCGCTATGTTCCGCTCGGCCGCCGAGGAGGCGCGCGAGATTCCGCCGCCGGCGATCGACGGATCGGCGGGGCCGCGCGTCATGGAGGTCGCGGTCGTCGCCGGCGGCTGCTTCTGGGGCGTCCAGGGCGTGTTCCAGCACGTCGCCGGCGTCACCAACGCGGTCTCGGGCTATGCCGGCGGCACCGAGAAATCGGCGAATTACGATGCGGTCAGCTCCGGCCTGACCGATCACGCAGAGGCGGTGCGCGTCGTCTTCGATCCGCGCGTGATCAGCTATGGCCGCGTGCTGCAGATCCTGTTCTCGGTCATTCACGACCCGACCCAGCTCGACCGGCAGGGCCCGGATATCGGCCGGCACTATCGCTCGGCGATCTTCCCGCAGAACGAGGAGCAGGCGCGGGTCGCCAAGGCCTATATCGCCCAGCTCGACCAGGCCAAATCCTTCCCTGCCAAGATCGTCACCACGATCGAGCAGGGTGCGTTCTATCCGGCCGAGGCCTATCACCAGGACTTCATGGTGAAGAACCCGCGCCACCCTTATATCGCCTATCACGACCTGCCGAAGCTCGAGGCGCTGAAGCGCTTCTTCCCCGACCGCTACCGCGCCGAGCCGGCGCTCGTGGCGCAGAACTGACCCAGGCCATGGCGGCCGAGCGGCAGCTCGTTGTCACGCATGCCGCGCCGGCCAATGCCGGCGACCGTTTCGCCTATGGCCTGGTCAAGTTCATGCGCGTCTTCGCCGATGCCTTCTTCGCGCATCGCTACGGACATCGTGCCGTGGTGCTCGAGACGGTCGCGGCGGTGCCGGGCATGGTCGGCGGCGCTTTGGTCCACCTCAAATGCCTGCGGCGCTTCGAAGACGATCGCGGCTGGATCCACACGCTGCTCGACGAGGCCGAGAACGAGCGCAAGCACCTGATGACCTTCATTCACATCGCCAGGCCGAACTGGCTCGAGCGCGTGCTGGTCATTCTCGCGCAAGGCATCTTCTTCAACGCCTACTTCCTCCTCTATCTGGTCCGCCCGCGTATCGCACATCGCGTCGTAGGCTATCTCGAGGAGGAGGCCGTGGTCAGCTACACCGCGTTCCTCGCCGACATCGATGCCGGCAAGATCGAGAACGTGGCCGCGCCGCAGATCGCCATCGACTACTGGAAGCTGGGGCCGGAGGCGAGGCTGCGCGACGTCGTCGTCCAGGTCCGCCTCGACGAGGCCGAGCATCGCGACGTCAATCACCGGCTGGCCGACGAACTCGGCGGCGGCTCGCCGCCGACGAAGCCCTAAGGCGCGTCGCTGCCGGCGATCCAGATTTGCGCAAGGGCCTCGACGCCGGCCTGATCCTCGGCATCGAAGCGCGCCTTGCGCGGGCTGTCGAGATCGAGCACGCCGAGGATCGTGCCGTCCTTGATCAGCGGTACCACGAGCTCCGAGCGCGAGGCGGAATCGCAGGCGATATGTCCGGGAAAGGCATGCACATCCTCGACCAGGATGGTGCTTCGGCGCTCGACCGCGGTGCCGCAGACGCCCTTGCCGACCGGGATGCGGATGCAGGCGGGCTTGCCTTGGAACGGGCCGAGCACGAGACCGCCGCCGCGCATGAAATAGAAGCCGGCCCAATTGAGGTCCGGCATCGTCATGTAGAGAAGCGCCGACATGTTGGCGGCATTGGCGATGGCGTCACGCTCGCCATGAACGAGCGCGCTCAGCGCTTCAGCGAGCTGCCGATAAAGATCGGGCTTGGACGCGCTCTCGCTGACCTTGGCCTGAAACACGAACCGCTCCTGCTCAGTCTCGAGCAGGAGCGGTCATAGCACGACGATCCGTGCAGATCAGCAGATCAGCTATAGGGAGAGATGCAGTAGGCCCGCGGCCCGCGATAGGGCTGGAAGGTGTTGTCGTAAGGATTGTAGGACCGGTAGGTCCGCATGCACCAATCCACATGCGGGTTGGCCGGTACCGCGACGGCCGGGGCCGGCGCAGCAGCACCGGCGATCAGCGCGCCGGCAGCGAAGGCCGCGAGCGGGAACCACCAGCCATTGTGCTCACGATAGCCATGCCGATGATGGCGATAGCCGCGATGGCCATTGTAGTAGGCGTAGTCGCCGCGGCGATAGAAGCCACGGTCACGCCGGAAATCGCGATCGCCGCGAGAAATGCGGTCGCCGCGGAAGGTGCGGAAGCCGCGGTCGCGGTTGTCGTTGAACACGCGGTCGCCGCGATCGGCGTTGGACCGGAGCTGGTTGACGTGACCTTCCGTCACGACGTTGCCGCGCCGGGTCACGATCTGGCCGCCGGCGCTCTCGTTGCCCCCAGCCGCCGCGCCTTCGGCCAGTGCGAGGCCGGGAGTGCCGAGCGCCAGCCCGACGGCAATCGCTGCGGCCGACATGCGGGTTGAAAATCCGTTCACGATGACCTCCTCGAGGGCAGCAGGATGCTTGACCGAAGAAATCCCTATGTGGCCCGGCGGTTCCGTGACCGCAATGCGCGTCCGGACGTTCCCGCCAGTCCTTGATAACGTGGGCAGAATTCTGCGGGAGGATTGTGGCATGAGCGAGATGATCGGCATCGGTCTGATCGGGGCCGGGATCATGGGCCGGGGCCATGACAGGCCGTCG
>Ga0196963_10002426_pt1 | contig 11172 bp, 7 predicted proteins | sample S1_5metaG_FD_148600 | JGI IMG/M metagenome (GOLD analysis project Ga0196963, IMG submission 148600) | Soil microbial communities from Anza Borrego desert, Southern California, United States - S1_5 | ecosystem: Environmental > Terrestrial > Soil > Desert | place: USA: California | collected... | reverse complement strand
CGACGGCGAAGAACCCGTAGAAGTTGTGGTAGTGCGCCGCGTCCGACCGGCCGTGATAGACCAGGGGGTCGTCATACGCGGCATGCGAGAAATCGCAGTTGATGCGCAGGATGCCGCGCCAACTCTGCGGTGCCACCGCGGCCGGCTGCACGGCGGTCGGAATCAGATCGGGATGCCGCTCGGTGAAGATGTCGGCCTTCGTCGGCAACGCCAGCACAGCGAAGGTGAATGCGAGGATCGATTGGAACGGACGCTGCGACGACATGCGGATTCCTGCGTTGGGATGTGCCGTCTTACAACGCCGCCGCCCACCAGCGGTTGACCTGCAACGCCGCCCCCGCCCTGGCCGGCCGGGGGCGACGACGCGGGCATCGCCCCGCTGCGCGAAGCGGATGTTTGGACATCGACGATGACCACGGCGTCGACCGCGGACGGACCGAAGGCCGCCGCAAGCCGCGGTTAGGGCGCGTGGCCGGCCCTATGGCTGCAGCGGGTCGCTGCGGCGCAGAATCGCGCTTCGGCGTACTCCGACTGGGGCCGTCATGGCGCGACGCAACCGGCTGTTCCCCGCACTGGCACTGGCCTTGGCCGCGGCGGGCGTGCAGGCCGAGCGCACATCGTCGTATCTGGTGCGCCTGCATGGGGAGGGGCTCGTCGCCCCCGCGGCCGGCAAGACCACGCGCGGCGCGCCGGCGACAGCGGCTGCGCGCGCACTCGCCGCGCGCCAGGACGCCGCGTTCGCCGCGCTGGCATCGAAGCAGGCACGGCTGCTGCGCCGCTACGCCTATGCCGGCAATCTGCTGCTGGTGCGGATGAGCGCGCGCGAGGCAGCCCGCTGGATGCAGGATCCGCGTGTCGCCGCGGTCAGCGAGGACCGCCACCTGCCGCTCGGCACCGACGCCGGGCCGCACTGGATCGGCGCCGATGTCCTGTACGGCGGCGCGGGCGCGCCGCCTGAGCGGCTGTTGCGCAGCGGCTTCGAGACCGGCGAATTCGCCGCCGGCACGCGCGGCGCCGGCACCGTCATCGGCGTGATCGACTCCGGCATCAACTTCACCAATCCCGCCTTCAGCGCGCTGGCCAGCGACGGCTATCGCCACGTCAATCCGCTCGGCAGCGGCGTGTTTCTCGGCCACTGCGATCCGGCGCATCCGGGCTACCGCGCCGGCAACCGCTGCAACGACAAACTCATCGGCGGCTACGACTTCGTCCACGCGCACTGCAGCGATGCCAGCGAACCCTGCGGCCCGGCCGCCAACTGGCTCGATGAGCCCGAATTCAGCGACAACGACGGCCACGGCTCGCACACCGCCGGCACCGCCGCCGGCAACCCGTTCCCGGCCCTCGTGTTCGGTGTGCCGCATGCCGCGGCCGGCGTCGCGCCACGCGCCAACCTGCTGATCTACGACGTCTGCTATCGGCGGCCGACCGGCGCCGGGCTGTGTCCGTCATCTTCGCTGGTGGCCGCGGTGGAGCAGGCGATCGCGGACGGCGTCGTCGACGTACTCAGCGTGTCGATCAGCGGCGGCGAACAGCCGTGGAACGATGCCGTCGAACTGGCATTCCTCAATGCCAGTGCGGCCGGCATCGTCGTCGCCGCCGCCGCCGGCAATGCCGGCCCGGGTCCCGGTCAGGTGCAGCACGGCGGACCGTGGACGCTGACCGTCGCCGCGCTCAGCCACGACCGCGCCGTCGTCGATGCCGCGCTCGAGCTCGGCGAGCGCGCGTGGCCGGCGACGCAGGCCGCGTCGCCGCCGTCGCTGCCGGCGGATGGCATCACCGCGCCGCTGGCTGTCGCCCCGGGCGATGGCCTGGCCTGCAGCGCGCTGCCGTCCGGCGCGCTGGCCGGCGCGCTGGCGCTGATTCCGCGCGGCGGCTGCGCGTTCTCCGACAAGATCAACCACGCCGCCGACGCCGGCGCGCTCGCAGTGCTGATCGGCAACGACCAGCCCGGCGCCCCGGTGATGCTCGGCCAGACCGTGCCGCACCGGATTCCGGCGGCGATGCTCGACCGCGCCGGCGCCGCCGCGACGCGGGCAGCGCTGCGCGATGGCGGCACCGCACGGCTGCGCCCGACCGGCCAGCGCGCGCTGCGCGATGCCGCCTGGGGCGATGTGCTGGCCGGCTTCTCCAGCCGCGGCCCGGCGCGGGTTGCAGTACTGAAGCCGAACCTCGGCGCGCCGGGCGTCGCGATCGTCGCGCCGCTGGCTGGCGAGGGCGAGCACTACGGCCTGCTCAGCGGCACCTCGATGGCGACGCCGCACGTCGCCGGCGCCGCCGCGCTGCTGCGCGGCCTGCGCCCGCAGTGGTCGCCGGCGGAACTGGCCTCGGCGCTGCAGCTCAGCGCGCGCTATATCGGCGTGCTCGACCACGATGGCCGCATCGAGCCGGATGCGCTGCAGATCGGCAGCGGCCGAATCCGCGTCGATCTCGCCGCGCAGACCGGCCTGGTGCTGGACGAAACCGCGGCGGCGTTCGCCGCGGCCAACCCGGCCGCCGGCGGCGACCCGCGCCAGCTCAATTTGCCGAACTTCATCGACTCCGACTGCCCGGTGCAGTGCACCTGGCAGCGCCGCCTGCGCAGCGCGCAACACTCGTCGCAGAGCTGGCAGGCGCAGTTGCAGGGCCTGCCCGGCACGCTGGCGCCGACGCAATTCACGTTGGCCGCGGCGGCCGAGCAGGCGCTGACGCTGGCGGTCGACGCCCGCAGTCTGCCCGCCGCCGGCTGGGCGCATGGCCGGGTGCTGCTGACGCCGGCCGGCAACGGCGCGCCGCTGAGCATGCCGGTGGCGGTGTACGTGCCCCCGCCTGCGCTACGCAGTCAGCCGACCACGGTGCAGTTCAGCCTGCCCGCCGGCGCGCGCGGCGAATTCCGCCTGACCTTGCGCAATGCCGGCGGCGGCCAGCTCGACTGGCGGACGATCGCTGCGGCGACGACGACGGTGCTGCAACAGACCGTCGACCTCAGCAGCGGCGGCACGATCGCCGGCTCCTTCGAAGGCGAACAGCCACCGGCGGGACATTACGCCGCCGACGACCACGTCCCGCAGCAGGCGCAGACGCTGCGTCGGGTGCGGGCGCGCGGCGACATGATCGGCGCCGGCAATGCCCGGCTGGAGCAGCGCGCCAGTCGCATCAGCCTGGTTGTGTACGCCTCGAGCGGCACGGCCGGCGCCGCGACGCCGGCCAGCCACCCCGAAGCGCAGCCGGAGGCCGCGCTGTACCGCTGCGAGCGCAGCCCCGGCCAAGCCGGCCTTGGCCTGTCCGGCCCGAACAACGCGACGATCAGCTTCGAGTTCGGCGGCGACGGCTGTCCGACACCGCCGCCGCTGTCGGCCGGCACGCGCTACTGGCTCGCGGTGTATCCGAGCATCCGCGGCGACAGCGGCTCGCGGCGCTGGTACTGGAACTGGGCCGGCAGCAACGCCACCGATGCGCCACATCGTTTCATCGCGCCCACTGGCCTGTTCGGCGGGCCGGCGCAATGGACCGTCGCATCCGGTACCGGCGCCCAGGCGTATGCGCTGCAGATCGATGCCGACATCGGCTGCGGCGCTGCCTGGCTCGACAGCACGCCGCAGCAAGGTCAACTCGGTGCCGGTGCCGAGCAAACCGTCCAACTACGCTTCGATGCGAGCGCACTTCCCCCCGGCCGCTACCGCGCCGATTACTGCCTGCGCAGCAACGATCCCGCGCTGCCGGACCGGGTGATCCCGATACAGTTCGACGTCAGTGCGGACTAGCCGACAAACTCGTCGATCGCCACCGTCGCGCCGGCATAGCGGCGTCGACCGACGATCCCCGCCAACAGCTTGCGCGCGACCGCGGCCGGACTGGCCAGCTGTCCGCTGCGCGCCAGATCGATGAAGCGCGCCACGCTCGGGAACTCGTCCGCGCTCGCCGCGCGGATCCGCGCCTGCATCGCCGTGTCGATCACGCCCGGACTGAGGTTCACCACGTCGACGGGAAAGCGCGCCTGCGCCTGTTCCAGGGCGACGCAGCGACCGAAGTGATCGAGCCCGGCCTTGGCCGCGCAGTACAGGCTCCAGCCGGCGAATGCGCGCTGCGCCGCGCCGCTGGAGACGTTGACGATGCGCTTGGCCGCGTCGCGCTCGGCAAGCTCGCGCAGAAACACGCGGCTGAGCGCGATCGGCGCGACGAGGTTGACCGCGAGATGCGCCTGCGCTTGCGCCGCGCCGTACGCCGTGCCGATCGGCTCGATCGTCGCCGCGTTGTTGACCAGCGCATAGCCATCGAACGACTCGGCGCCGCGGCGCGCCAGGGCCGCCGCGAAGCTCTGCTCCGCTTTGATGGGATCGGCGAGGTCGAGCGGCACCCATTCGCCGTGCGCGCACGGCGAGCGGGCGAAGGTGAGCACCGCATGACCCTGCGCGATCGCGTGCTCGGCCAGTGCCGCGCCGAGGCCGCGCGAGGCACCACTGATCAGCAGCAGATAGCGCACGTCCTCACCGGCGAATCAATCGGCGCAACGTTCGCCGCCGGGCACCGTCAGACGGACCAGATTCATCTCGCCGTTGCCGTAGCCGGTGGTGTAGCGGAACACGCCGGCGTTGCAGCCGGAGAAGCGCACCGTCAGCCGGCCGAAATCCTGGGTCGGTCGCACCTGGCTCGGCTGGTACGCCGCGCCGAACTGCCCGCCCTCGGTCAGCGTCAGCGGCACGCTGACCTCGGCATCGCCGTAGCGGAACGAGGCCGCGCCGGTCATCCAGATCTGTCGGCCCTCGAAGTAGTCGTACCAGTACACGACCAGCAGCGGGTTGCCGTCCTCGGCGCCGGCGGCATGAGCCACCTCCAACGAAATCCCGCGACCGCCCTTGGCCGGGTCGTACCAGGCGCCCGTGTGCAGATTCATGATCGGAAAGCCGTCGGATTTCACCGCGCGGCGGATCAACGCCGGGCGCACCGGGAAGCTGTTGGAATAAGTGGTGCCGTTACCGATCGCATTGACCGTACGCATGCCGAACACGACGCGGCCGAATACGGTGAAGTCGGCATCGAGGTGGCTGTTGGTCGCCGTGTTGATGAAGAACTCGGTCGTGCCGCCGTTGCGATTGGTTTGCCCGTTCGCGCTCGGCAGCGCCAATGCGATCGTGCCCGGCACATTGCGCAGACCGTTGCCGCTTTCGCTGGCAACCGTGGTATTGCGCTGCCGCTGGTTGCCGTTCGCATCCACGCGCCCGGCCTGGATGACGAAATTGGGAATCGTCCGGTGGAACACGAGGTTATTGTAGAAACCCTCGTCGACGATCGCCAGGAAATGCGTGGTGGTCAACGGCGCGCGCGCCGGATCGAGCTCGAGCACGATCGATCCGCGGTCGGTATCGAGCCAGACGTGCGGCGTGGCCGCGTGGGCACAGACCGCGAGCAGCAGCAAGAACATCGTGAACAGCAGCCTCATCTCGACCTCGGCGACGGTGGAACGACTCGAAGCCGCGCACCGTACCCGCCCGGCGCGCGCCGGGCAAGCAGCCGGTCTACGCCGTGGGCCTGCGGCGCACCCGTCGCCTATCCTGGGGGCACGTCCGAATACGCCAAGCCAATGCCAGCTCTACCGCCACCGCCGCTTCCCGAGCGCGGCGCTGCCTGGGCGCTGTTCGCCGACATCGACGGCACCCTGGTCGATTTCGCCGCCCGACCGGACGACGTCGTCCTGCCGCCCCCCCTGCTGAACATGCTCGGCCGCCTGCGCGACGCGCTCCGCGGCGCACTGGCCGTGCTCAGCGGGCGCGACCTCGACGCCATCGACCGAATGCTCGCTCCGCTCGAACTGCCGGTTGGGGCGGTGCACGGCCTGCACTGGCGCGATGCGCGCGGGCGGCGGCACATGCAGGCACCGCCGCCCGACATCGCCGCGGCGGTCGAGCGTGCATGCGCGGTGCTCGCCGCGGCACTGCCGGGCGTGTCGCTGGAGAGCAAATCCGGCATCGCGTTCGCGCTGCATTATCGCAACGCGCCCCAGCACGCCGTTGCCGTTCGCGAGCGCGCCGCGCGGCTCGCCGCGCGCTTCGCGCCGCATTACCTGCTGCAACCCGGCGACTGCGTCGCCGAACTCAAGCCCGCCGGCGGCGACAAGGGCTCGGCACTGCGCGCGCTGTACGGCGACGCGCCGTTCCACGGCCGCCTGCCGATCGCGGTCGGCGACGATTACACCGACGAGGCGGCGTTCGCCGCCGCGCGCGAACTCGGCGGATTCGGCATCGTCGTCGGCACACGCCGGCCTACTGCGGCGACCTACGCGTTGCCCGCCCCCCGCGACGTCGCCGCATGGCTGGAGCGTTCGATTGAGCGCCTTGTTGGCGCATCCGGCGGATCGACCTAGGGAAGGTCTGAACAATTCCAAGTTCGTCCTTCGACAGGCTCAGGACGAACGGTAACGCGTTGATTCCGTTCGTGGTGAGCTTGTCGAACCACGGGCGGAATCAACTTAATCAGACCTTCCCTAGGCGGCGTCCGGTATGGCGAACCGCAGCGTCGAACGGGCCGCCGATGCGCCCCGCCGACCTCACCATGTCATGGACGCACTCACCAGTTCGCGCATCGTAGATTGATTAGTACGTTAGGGTTGACCCAACCCGCACGCACTGCGCTAGCATCGACCCGGGCTGCCGCGCGGCAGGCGCACAGGAGGTCGCTTGAAACGGCTCGTGGTGGTGTCCAACCGCATCGCGCTGCCGAACGAGACCAAACCCGGCGGCCTCGCGCTGGCGATGCAGGCAGCGCTGCGCGAATGTGGCGGCCTGTGGCTCGGCTGGAGCGGGCAGACCGCCGAGCGCAGTGCGAGCGAACTCAAGCGCATGCAGGCGGATTCGGTCGAGTATCTGACGTTCGATCTGTCCAAGCCCGACCTCGAGGATTATTACGCCGGCTTCGCCAACCGGACACTGTGGCCGCTGTTCCATTTTCGCCCGAGCCTGGTCGATTTCGCCCGCGCCTGCTACGCCTGCTACGTGCGCGTCAATGCGCTGATCGCCGACCATCTCGCCGCGCTGCTGCAGCCCGACGACGTCGTTTGGGTGCACGACTACCACCTGATCCCGCTCGGCGCGCTGCTGCGCGAACGCGGTGTACGCGCGCGGATCGGCTTCTTCCTGCACACGCCGTTCCCGCCGCAAGAGCTGCTGACGATGCTGCCGGTGCATCGCGAACTGTTCGAGACGCTCGCCGCGTACGACCTGGTCGGCTTTCATACACCGGACTACGTGCGCGCGTTTCGCGACTACGCGCTGAACGAACTCGGCGCCGAGATCAACGAGCAGGGCGTATTCAGCGTGCGCGGCGGTCGCCACAGCTTCCGTGTCGCCGACTTTCCGATCAGCATCGATACGGCGGCGGTCGCACGCGCGGCCGAGCAGGCGGCGAACCAGGCGGCGACGCGCCGGCTGCAGCGTTCGCTGGAAGGCCGTGCGCTGGTGATCGGCGTCGACCGGCTCGACTACAGCAAGGGGCTGCCGGAGCGCTTCAAGGCTTACGGCCAGTTGCTGGCCGAACATCCCGAGCATCACCGCCGCGTCACGTTGTTGCAAATCGCGCCGACCTCGCGCGGCGACGTGCCCGAGTACCAGCAATTGCGCGGCGAGCTCGAGCGCATCGCCGGCGCGATCAACGGCCGCTTCGCCGAGCCGGACTGGGTGCCGTTGCGCTATGTGAACAAGCCTTATCACCACAACAGCCTGACCGGCTTCTACCGGCTGGCGCGGGTCGGCTTCGTCACGCCGCTGCGCGACGGCATGAATCTCGTCGCGAAGGAGTTCGTCGCCAGCCAGGATCCGGACGATCCCGGCGTGCTGGTACTGTCGCGTTTCGCCGGCGCCGCGCACGAGCTCGGCGCGGCGCTGCTGGTCAACCCGCACGACATCGAGGGCATGGCCAACAGCCTGCGCGCCGCCCTTACCATGGCCTTGGCCGACCGCCGCGCGCGCTGGCGCGAGATGATGGACGTGCTGCAGCGACAGGACATCACCGCGTGGCGGCGCAGCTTCCTCAACGCGCTGGCCGGGCCGGGACTGGCGCTCTGACCCGCGCGCCGCGACGATAGCGCCAGCTACGCACGGAGTAGGTCGCGATGGGGCTCGAAGCCATCCTGACGCTGGCAGTGCTCGCCGCCGCGGTGGCGCTGTTCATTTCCGAAAAACTCGGCGTCGACATCGTCGCGCTGCTGGTGCTGGCCTCGCTCGCGCTGCTCGGCCTGGTCACGCCGAGCGAAGCCCTGAGCGGCTTCTCCAGCCAGGCGACGGTGACGGTCGCGGCCATGTTCGTGCTCAGCGGCGCCTTGGCGCAGACCGGCGCGCTGCGCGCGGTCGGCCGCTGGTTCGCGCGCATCCGCCAAGAATGGCTGTTCACGTTGACGGTGACGGCCACGCTCGGCGCGGTAAGTGCCTTCGTCAACAATACCGCCGCCGTCGCAATTTTCTTGCCGGTCGTGCTCGGCGTTGCCGCGGCCAACCGCTTCTCACCCTCGCGCGTGCTGATCCCGATGTCGTACGCGGCGCAGATGGGCGGCGTCTGCACATTGATCGGCACCTCGACCAACCTGCTGGTGCATGCAATGGCGCAGGACCTCGGCCTGCCCGGCTTCTCGTTGTTCGAGTTCGCGCCGCTCGGTCTGATCACGATGGCGGTCGGCCTCGTCTACCTGATGCTGGCCGGCCCGCTGCTGTTGCCCAATCAGCGCACCAGCAACCTCGCCGAAACCTACGAGCTGGGCAAGTACATCACCGAGTTGCGCGTCAGCGAAGGCTCGCCTTTGCTCGGCAAGTCCGTGGCCGAGGCGCGGCTGACCGAGAAGTACGGCGTCTACGTGCTGGAGCTGCTGCACGGCGAGGAAAAATCCTGGGCACCGCGTGCGCAGAAGCTGGCCGCGGGCGATGTGCTGCTGGTCAACGGCGACTGGACCCGGCTGATGAGCTTGAAGGACGAAGCCGGACTCGCGCTCGAACCGGAATTCAGCCTGCGCGACGGCGTGTTCGCCGATGCCGACCTGACCTTGGCCGAAGTGATGGTCGCACCAGGCTCGCGCTTCGTCGGCCAGACGCTGGCCCAGCTCGACTTCCAGTGGAACTACAACGCCGCGCCGTTGGCGATCCATCGCCGCGGCGAAGTGGTGCGCGAGAAGCTCAAGGAGGTGCGGCTGGCCGTCGGCGATGTCCTGCTGCTGTTGGTGCCGGTCGACGAGATGCGGGTGCTGCGCCGCAACCGGCATCTGATCGTGCTCAGCGAGAAGGAGGGCGAACAACGGCCGCGCTGGCGCGCGTTCGCGGCGCTCGGCATCATGGTCGCGGTCGTGGCGCTCGCGGCGACGAACTTGATGCCGATCGCGATCGCAGCGATCCTCGGCTGCATCGCCCTGGTGCTGACCGGCTGCATCAGCTCGCAGGACGCCTACCAGGCGATCGACTGGCGCGTGATCATACTGTTGGGTGGGGTACTGCCGCTCGGCATCGCGTTGCAAAAATCCGGCGCGGCAGCCTTCCTCGCCGAGCACGCGATGGGCGCGGTCGATGGCTTCGGTCCGATTGCCGCGCTCGCGACGATCTATCTGCTGACCGCGGTGCTGACCGAGTTCATGAGTAATAACGCCGCGGCGGCGTTGATGACGCCGGTCGCGGTCGCCAGTGCCCAGGCGCTGGATATCAACCCCACCTCACTCGTTGTCGCGGTCGCCTTTGCCGCATCCACCGCATTCGCCACGCCGGTTGGCTATCAAACTAATACGATGGTCTACAACGCCGGCGGCTATCGCTTCATCGACTTCGTCCGCATCGGCATACCGCTGAATCTGCTGTTCTGGGGCGTGGCGACCTACTTCATTCCGAAGTTCTGGCCGCTGTAGCCCCGCTGTCGTCAGGTGGCCGCGGCTCCGGGCGCCGCCACAACCATAAAGCGACCGCGGCCATCGCGACGCAGCCGGACGCGGCATAAGCCCAATGCGGCGCGAATCCGATCAGCAGTGCGGCACAAAGCAGCATCATCGCCAGCGCCAACCGCTTCGCGCGTCGGCTCACCGCGCCTTCAGCCTGCCAGTCGCGGATCATCGGGCCGAACAGCGCATGCCGGCGCAGCCAATCATGCAGCGGCTGCGAACCGCGTGCCGCAGCCCAGGCGGCGAGCAGCACGAACGGCGTGGTAGGCAGGCCCGGCAGAATCACACCAAGCACGGCGAGCCCCAAGGCCAGCCAGGCCAGCAACAACCACAGCCAGCGGCGCATGCCGCGCGCAGGCGCGGCGTGGGCGGACTCGGGCGGGGCTTGATGCGGTGACGGCATGGCCAAGCCTAACCTGGGCCCGCGCATCGCGGCGATGCGCCGGCCGCCGCCGCGGGTGAGTGCAGTAGGCGATTGCGCGGCATCGCCGAGCCGGGCTCGACAGTCGAGGGCTCGGTTAGGGTATGGAGATCGCCGGCCGCCGAGGCGGCGAGTTCCGCCACGCATGCTGCGCAAGGGTTTCGGGCCGGGTGCAAGCAATCAACCCTCTGGATGAGCGCCTTCTCGAACGGCTCGGCAAGGCCACCCCTGCCGCCGCGCTGATCACGCTCGTGATTGCCATGCTGGTCAGCATCGGCTGGCTGTGGGACATACCTCAGCTCGCCAGCTTCCTGCCGGACGCGCCGCCTATGCGCCCGCGCACCGTACTCGGCATCGCGCTGGCGAGCTTCGCGACGCTGCTTCTGCGGCAGCCTCGCGATCGCTGGCGTCAGCGCGGCGGGTCGGCGCTCGCGCTCGCAACGGGCCTGCTCGCCGTGCTGGCGCTGATCGAACTCGCCATAGGGCAGCCGCTCTTGCCCGACCACGCCCTGTATCAGCGCGCGCTCAGGCGCCCAGTCGACCTGACCGAATTCGTGATGCCACCGCAGGCTTGCGTCGCCTTGCTGTTCATCAGCGCAGCCTTGCTGTCGCTCGGCTGGCCACGCAATAGTAAGGTGAACTTGGGTCGCTGGCTCAGCCTGGCGCCGTTGCTGCTCGGATTTTCGGCGATGCTCGGCTACCTCTATGACGCGCCGGGCCTGTATTCGCTCGGCCAGCAGCCCGCATTGGCGTTCTCCAGCGCGCTCGCGGTGTTCACGCTGGCCGCCGGCATCCTGCTCGCGCGACCTGCCGCCGCACCGACGGCGTTGCTGGGTACCGCCAATGTCGGCGGCTACCTTGCGCGCCGGTT
>Ga0196963_10002425_pt1 | contig 11172 bp, 4 predicted proteins | sample S1_5metaG_FD_148600 | JGI IMG/M metagenome (GOLD analysis project Ga0196963, IMG submission 148600) | Soil microbial communities from Anza Borrego desert, Southern California, United States - S1_5 | ecosystem: Environmental > Terrestrial > Soil > Desert | place: USA: California | collected... | reverse complement strand
TGCGCACGGTCACCGTGTCCGCCGTCCAGCGCGCGCGCAGGCGGGTCGCGCCGACGCACAGCCACGGACCGTCGTGGGTCGGAGGGCTCGACGGCGACGCCAGCGCCAGCTCGACGACGTCGGCGAGCGGGAACGAGGCGACCACGTCGGCGAGGATGGCGATGTCGATGCGCCCGTCGGCGATCAGCCCCTGGACGCGGCCGCCGTCGGCCAGCGCGATCAGCGCCAGCGCGCCGCCGTCGCGGGCGATGCCGGCGATGTCCGATCCGACGAGATCGAGCGGGCCGCAGGCGGCGACCACGCGCAGCGCGCCGATCGATGCGCGGCCGACGACCTCGGCGCCGTCGGCGAGCCGCACGCGGTCGAGCGCGGACGCCGTCGCCACGGCGGGCGACGCCGCCGCGGGCGCGGCGTCGGCGGCGGCGATCAGCACCTCGTCGTGGTCCACGGCGGCGGCGAGGACCAGCCCGAGGATGAGCGCGGCGTCCATCTCAGAACTCCTGGCCCAGGATCAGTCCCAGGCGACGCCGCGTGCCGCGCGGCAGATCGTGGTCGGCGTAGGCCTGCTCGAGCTCGCCGCGCAGCGCGGCGCCGTGCGCCGCCAGCCATTCGCCGGCGACGCGCACGCCGGCGGCGTCGTCGCCGCCCAGCGCCGCGATGTGGGCGCGCGCCTGCTCGACCAGGGCGCGGCGCGCGCGCGCCGGCAGGTCGACGGCGATGGCGGCGAGATGCTCCTCGGCGATCGCGAGCTCGGCGCACCACGCGGTGCGCAGGCGCAGCGGCTCGGCGAGGCGGCCGTCGAGCTGCGCGCCGTCGATGAAGTGCACGCTCGCCCGGGCCCGTGCCGGGCCGATCGCCAGCGCGCGCAGCGCCGCGGGATCGATGGCGTGCGTGCCGTCGCGGCCGCCGAGCCGCAGCGCCGCCGTGAGCTGCCCGCGCACGCGATCGCCGTTGATCAGCGTGACCAGGAAGGCGCCGGCGTCGTCGGCGACCGTCGGCGGCTCGCGCTGGCGCAGGCGCGCCAGGCCGCCCAGCGGCAGCTCGCGCGCGCCGGCGGCGTCGACCACGCGCAGCGTCGCGTCGAGCGGCAGACCGGCGATGCGCGACCCGTCGCTCAGGCGCGCGATGAACGGGCCGTCGTCGCAGCCGAGCAGCTCGACCAGCGCGTGCGCCGGGATGGCGATCTCGCCGAGCACGGTGGCGAGGCGCAGCGGCGCGGCGACCTCGCCGAGCGCGCGGCGCCCGCCGTCGATGGCCTGCCAATCCCAGGCGGCGGGCGGCGTCGGGCGTCGCGGCCGCGCCCGCATCGCCAGCGCCGCCAGGCGCGCCACCGGCACGCTGGTCTGCGATCCCGACGGCAGGGCGATGCTCACGGTCGCGTCGGCGAGCGCGCCGACGCGCGCGTCGCCGTCGTCGCGCTGCACCAGGAAGGCGCCGCCGCCGCGGCGCACCGCGCCGGCGAGGACGCCGGCGGCGACGCGCTCGCCGCCGACCAGGGTCAGCCCGTCGGACAGCAGCGCGCCGCGCAGGCGCTCGCCGCCGACCAGGATGATGGTGTCGACGTTCGCGGCGCGCAGCGGATCGATGCCGGCGCCGGGGCCGCGCGCGTTGGCCAGCGTCAGGTTCGCGATCCACGGCAGGCCGCGGCACAGCCGCTCGTCGTCGAGCGCCGCCGCGGTCGCGCCGGCGGCGTCGGCGCCGGGACGTACCGCCACGGCGTGGACCAGCGCCGCGCATTCGCCCGGAGCGAGCTCGACGGTGTGCTCGAGACCGACCGCCGCCGAGCCCAGGCGCAGGCTGGGCCGGCAGTCCCCCCACCACAACGCGACCGCCGGGCGCACGCGGCTGCCGAAGTGCAGCGCCGCGCCGACCTCGCGCCCGCGCGCGCCGACCCGATCGAGCCCGCGCGGCGCGTGGATGAACTGGTGCGCGACGCGGACGATGACCGCGCGCCGCGCGGCGCCGGCGTTGGCGACGACGTCCAGCCAGCGGCAGACGCCGTCGGCGCGCGACAGCTGGGCGAAGCGCGCGACCTCGAGGCCGCCGGGCAGCGCCTGCACCGGGAACACGTACCAGGGCTCGGCGTCGTCGGCCAGACGCAGGACATGCACCGCGCCGCCGACGTAGCCCTGGTTGTCGATGGTCAGCGTCGCGGCCGACTCGAAGGCGCCGTTCTCCTCGACCGCCTGCTCGGCGAGCGCGCCATCCGACGCCAGGCGCCAGGCGCAGCCGTCGGCGTCGACCAGCACGTCGTCGGGCAGCGCGAGGTCGCCCGGCGGCAGGTCGAGCGCGCCCGCGGACGCCGTCAGCGCCAGCCACACCACCACCCGCAGGATCCGTCGCCGATCGGCCATCGCGGCCCCCGACCAGTGTACCCCGCGCGGCGACGCCCGACGCGCGGCGCCTGGCCGGATGGCGCAAGCGCCGCCGCCAGAAGCCCCTGGCGAGCAGCGGACTGGCTTTAGGCTCTGCCCTCGATGCGCCCGTTCCCGGTATCGCCCGTAACGATCGTATCGACCTGATCGCACGCCGACTCCGTTGCACGTACCGGGGCGGCCAGCCGGCCGCCCCGCGCGTTTTTCCATCCCCTGCCAATCCCCCGCCGAGACGCCCATGACCCTCGAACTGTCCAAGACCTACGACGCCAAGGCCCACGAGGCCGACGTCTACCGGCGCTGGGAGGCCGCGGGCTGCTTCAAGGCCGGCGCCGGCAAGCGCCCGGGCAAGCCGGCGTACGCGATCGCGATCCCGCCGCCGAACGTCACCGGCGTGCTGCACATGGGCCACGCGCTGAACAACACGCTGCAGGACACGCTGATCCGCTGGAAGCGCATGCAGGGCTGCGACGTGCTCTGGCAGCCGGGCACCGACCACGCGGGCATCGCCACCGAGGCGGTGGTCGCGAAGCAGCTCGCCGCCGAGGGCGCGACGACGCGCGAGACCCTTGGTCGGGAGAAATTCATCGAGCGCGTCTGGCAGTGGAAGGAGAAGTCGGGCGGGCTGATCGTCGGCCAGCTGCGCAAGCTCGGCTCGTCGTGCGACTGGAGCCGCGAGCGCTTCACCATGGATCCCGGGCTGTCGCGCGCGGTGCGCGAGAACTTCGTGCGGCTCTACAAGGAGGGCCTGATCTACCGCGGCACGCGCATGGTGAACTGGTCGCCGGTGCTCAAGACCGCGCTGTCCGACGACGAGGTCGTGCACGAGGACAAGAACGGCTGGATGTGGAAGCTGCGCTACGACCTGGTCGACGGCTCGGGCTCGATCGCGGTCGAGACCACGCGGCCCGAGACCTTCTTCGGCGACACCGCGGTGGCGGTGAATCCGGACGACGCGCGCTACCAGGCGCTGATCGGCAGGAAGGTCAGGCTGCCGATCACCGGCCGCGAGATCCCGATCATCGCCGACGCCTACGCCGATCCGGAGAAGGGCACCGGCGCGGTGAAGATCACGCCGGCGCACGATCCCAACGACTACGAGGTCGGCGCGCGCCACAACCTGCCGCTGATGCGCGTCATCGAGTTCGACGGCACGATGAACAAGCACGCCGCGCACTTCGCCGGCCAGGACCGCTTCGCCTGCCGCAAGGCGCTGGTCCACGAGCTCGAGGCGTCGGGGGTGATGCTCGGCAAGACCGAGATCCGCCACTCGGTCGGCACCAGCGAGCGCTCCGGCGAACCGATCGAGCCGATGGTCACCGAGCAGTGGTTCATCCGCATGCGTCCATTGGCCGAGCGCGCGCTGAAGGAGACCAACGAGGGCCGAATCACGTTCCACCCGACGCAGTGGACCAAGGTCTACAGCCACTGGCTGGAGAACGTGCGCGACTGGTGCATCAGCCGGCAGATCTGGTGGGGCCACCGCATCCCCGCGTGGCACGACCAGGACACCGGCGAGATCGTGGTCTCGGTCGACGATCCGACCAAGGATCCGACCTACGCCGGCCGTCGGCTGGTGCAGGACGCCGACGTGCTCGACACGTGGTTCTCGTCGGCGCTGTGGCCGTTCTCGACCCTCGGCTGGCCGGACCGCACGCCCGAGCTCGCGCGCTACTACCCGACGTCGACGCTCGTCACCGGCAGGGACATCATCTATTTCTGGGTCGCCCGCATGGTGATGATGGGCCTCTTCAACCTCGACGCGCGGCCATTCAACGACGTCTACATCCACGGCACGGTCAACGACGAGCGCGGCGACAAGATGTCGAAGGCGAAGGGCAACGGCATCGATCCGCTCATCATGATCGATGGCGGATCGCAGATGTACCTGGGCAAGCAGTACGACAACCCGGGCTACGGCGCCGACGCGGTGCGCTTCACGCTGCTCGAGATGGCGACCGAGGGCCAGGACCTGAAGCTCAACCCGGGCAAGTTCGACAGCGGCCGCCACTTCGCCAACAAGGTGTGGAACGCCGGACGCTTCCTGCTCATGAACCTCGCCGAGCGGCCGCTGGCGAAGCCGCCGACGGTCGACGACGTGCTGGCGTGCCACCTCGGCTTCGTCGAGCGCTGGCTGCTCGACCGCACGCAAGCGACCATCGCGGCGTGCACCGACGCGCTCGAGCGCTTCCGCTTCAGCGAGTACGTCGTCACCGCCTACCGCTTCTTCCATGACGACCTGTGCGACTGGTACCTCGAGTGGGCCAAGCGCCAGTTCAAGGCCGGCGGCGAGGAGGCGCGCGCCGCGGCGACCGTGCTGTGGTACGCGTTCGACCGCGTGCTGCGCCTGCTCCAGCCGGGCATGCCGTTCATCAGCGAGGTGCTGTGGCAGCACCTGCAGACCACCGCGGGCGGCCAGGCCTGGGCGGCGAAGTCCTTCCTCATGCTGTCGCCGTGGCCGGAGGTCGAGCCGCGCCTCACCGACGCCGCGCTCGCCGCGCCGATGGCCGAGCTCCAGGCGGTCGTCACCGCCGTGCGCAACGTGCGCAACCAGCAGCAGCTCGCCGATGGCGTCCACCTGACCGTGTCGATCCAGCCGAAGACCGCCGCGCGCGGCAACGAGCTGCGCCCGCACACCGCGTTCATCGAGGACCGCGGCAACTGCGACGCCACGGTGGTCGCGCCCGACTTCACCAAGGCGTCGGCGACGGTCACCTCGGTGGTCGGCGACCTGAAGGTGCACGTCTGGCTGCAGAACACGATCGACCTCGCCGCGTTCAAGGCGACCAACCTCAAGCGCCTGACCGGGCTCGAGAAGGCCGTCGCGGGCAAGCAGGCGCGCCTGGCCAACGCCGACTACCTCGCGCGGGCCCCGGCCCAGCAGGTCCAGGACACCCGCGACCAGGTGGCGAAGGAGCTGCTCGAGATCGCGAACCTGAAGGAGACCTTGGCGGGTCTCTGAGCGCGGTCGGCGCCGCCGCCTGACGCTGGACCGGCGGCGGTCAGCCAGGGTCATTTCGGCCGCCCGGCTGTCCGGCAATGCGTCAGGGTGTCCGCCGGACGGACAGCGGCCGTCGCCCGCTGTCCTGGAAGCCGACTGCCGGTGGCACACGGGTGCGACGTACAGTTGGCGCGAATCGAGCAAGCCTTTTGCTTCAAATGAAGCGTCGGGCGGCATGATCGCACGCCCATGCGAAGCTATCCGACCCGCTTTTCGATCCATTTCCTGCGGTCCATCGTCGCGCTGATCGTGCTGAGCGCTCACGGCCACACCGCGGTGCACACCTGGACCGGCCTGGGTGCGAACGGCAACTGGGCCACGACCGCGAACTGGAGCGGCAACGCGCCGCCGGTCGCGGGCGGCAGCATCGTGTTCCCGGCGGGGGCCAGCCGGAAGATGAACTTCAACAACCTGGCGCCGAACATCAGCTTCACCTCGCTGACCGTGTCGGCTGCGGGCTACCAGATCTCGGGCAACGGCATCACGCTGACCTCGGCGCTGCGTTCGACCGACTTTGGCAGCGGCTCGCGCATCCAGCTCTGGATCAACCTCTTCGGCAGCGGTGACGTGACGTTCGAGGTCGCGGATCTGCTCGAGTTGTCCGGAGTCATCAGCGGCGGTGGCCCGCACCTGGTCAAGACCGGCGACGGCGAGGTCGTGTTCAGCGGCAACAACTCGTACCAGCGCCTGACCGACATCCGGGCCGGCATCCTCAGCTTCACCACGAGCGGTGGCCTGGGCAGCACCGTCAATCCGACCTGGATCCGCCGCGGCGCGACCCTGGCCGTCGGCGCGGGAGCGGAGAGCGCAGAGCGGCTCGAGTTCTATCCTCTCGACGGCAGCGCGGAACTCCTCGCCTACGGCCTCGGCGGCACCTTCACCGACGCCGTCTACCTCGACGGCGGGACGACGACCTTCAATGCCCGCGATGGTGCGACCCTGCTGACTCTCAGGGGCGTCATCTCTGGCGCCGGCGGCTTCAGCCAGACCGGGACCGGGACGGTCCACCTCGCTGGCACGTCGGCCAACACCTTCGCCGGGGAAGCGCGCGTGGACTCGGGAACGCTGCTGCTGCAGAACGCGCTGCCGCCCGGCGAGTCCGGGGTGCCGCACGCGGTGCCCGGTCCCCTGACCATCGGCGACGGCGCGGGCGGCACGGCGACCGTGCGCCTGGACGCAGCCGACCAGATCGCCGACCTGTCGCGGGTTGCGATCGCCAGCGACGGCCGCCTCGAACTCGCCGCCGGGAGCGAGACCATCGGTTCGCTCGCCGGCAGCGGCGCGATCGCCCTCGGCGGCGACCTGCGCTGCGGCGACGCGACCGATACCACCTACGCCGGCGTGCTCAGCGGTCCCGGCGGCGTGACCAAGATCGGCACCGGCGCGCTCGTGCTCGCTGGCGCCAGCGTGAACACCGGCGTCACCGAGGTGGTTCAGGGCACGCTGAGCGTCGCCGGCTCGCTGACCGGGCGCATCGAGGTCCTCGGCGGCACGCTGGCGGGCAGCGGATCGGTCGGCGGGATCAGCGTCGCCAGCGGCGCGGTCCTGGCGCCGGGTGGCGATGATGTCGGCGCGCTCGGCTGCGCCGGCGACGCCCTGCTCGACAGCGGAGCGGTCCTCGCCGTGCGCCTGCAGGGCACGACGCCGGCAACCGGCCACGACCAGGTCGACATCACCGGCGCGCTGGAGCTGCGCGGCGCGCTCGCCCTGACCCTGGCCTTCGCGCCGGCGGTCGGCGACACCTTCGTCATCCTGCGCAACGATGGCGCCGATGCCGTCGGTGGCGCGTTCGCCGGCCTGGGCGAAGGCGCGACGCTCAGCCTCGGCGGCGCCGACTTCGCCATCACCTACGCTGGCGGCGATGGCAACGACGTCGTCCTCGCGTGCACCGCGAACGCCGGCGCGCGCGATGGCACGTCGATCGCGGTGACCTCCTCGGCGCAACCCGCCGTGGTCGGCCAGACGGTGGTGCTCACCGCCACGGTGACGCCGCAGAGCGGCGGCACGCCGACCGGCGCGGTGACCTTCCGCGACGGCGTCGTGGTGCTCGGCAGCGACGACCTCGATACCGGCGCGGTCGCCACGTGGACGGGGATCCTCGCGCGGGGCGAGCATGACATCACCGCGACCTATGCCGGCGACGACGATTTCGCCGACAGCGCCTCGTCGACGCTGGTCCAGACGGTCGCGCAGGGCATCGCCTCGGTGACGATCGCCGCGAGCGCGAATCCGGTGCCGAGCGGCACCGCGCCGACCATCACCGTCACCGTCGCCGGCGCGGCGCCCGGCGGCGGCGTCGGCAGCGGCCAGGTCGTCGCCTCCATCGAGGACGATGGCGGCGTGGTCTCGCACATCATCATCGCTGACGCCGATGGCGCGGGCCAGGTGAGCTTCGTGGCCGACGATCTGACGGTCGGTACGCACATCGTCACCGCGCGCTTCAACGGGAGCGCCGACCATGCCGCCGCGGACGCGTCGCCCTACGTGCTGACGGTCGAAGCGTCCGTGACGCCGCCGATCACCGGCGGCGGCGGCGGCGGTGGCGGCGGTGGCGGCGGCGGCTGCGGGACCGGGGGCGGGTTCATCGTCGCGACGGCGCTGGCCCTGGCGCTGGCACGGCGCATGCGCTGAGGCGGCGTCGCGATGCGGCATCCGGACGGCGCGCCAGCCCGCGCGGAGGTTGCCAGCGGGCCCGGATGGGGACACTGCGCGGGCACTCCCGTGACCTCGCCCAAACCATCCGATCCGGCGAACAACAACACCCATGCGACGAGCTGGGTCGAGCCGGACGCGACGGCTGCCGCCCCCGCTAGCGACGAAGGCACGGCGCGCACCCGGGTGATGGGCAAGACCGAGGCGCTGATCGCCGCCGGGCCGGTCGTCGGCAAGCGCTTCGGCGACTTCCTGCTGATGCGCGAGATCGGCCGCGGCGGCATGGGCGCGGTCTTCGAGGCGCGCCAGATCGGCCTCGACCGCCGCGTCGCGCTCAAGCTCATGCTGCGCCCCGAGCCGGTGATGCGCGAGCGCTTCACGCGCGAGGCCAAGGCGCTGGCGCTGGTCGATTCGCCGCACGTCGTGAAGGTCCACCACGCCGGCCAGATCGGCGACGACCTCTACTTCGCCATGGAGTTCGTCGACGGCACCGACCTGGCCCTGCGCCTGCGCGCCGGCTGGCGCCCGACCCATGCCGAGGCCGTGAACCTCATCCTGCAGGCGGCGCGCGGCCTCGCGGCGGCGGCCGCGCACGGACTCATCCATCGCGACATCAAGCCGGGCAACCTGATCCTGGCCGCCGACGGGACGCTCAAGGTCGCCGACTTCGGCCTGGTGCGCATGGCCAGCGAGGGCGAGCAGCTCACCCAGACCGGGACCGTCATGGGTACGGTCAACTACTTCAGCCCCGAGCAGGGCATGGGCGGGCGCTGCGATCCGCGCTCGGACATCTATTCGCTGGGCGTGGTCTTCTATGAGCTGCTGACCGGCGTGCTGCCGTTCCACGGCGAGAGCGCGGCGGCGATCATCTACCAGCACGTGCACGTCGAACCGCGCGCGCCGCAGAACGTCGATCCGACGATCCCCGCCGCGTGCCAGGCCGTCGTCCTGCGCTGCCTGCACAAGCGCGCGACCGAGCGCTACCAGAACGCCAACGAGCTGATCGCCGCGCTGGCGCTGATCGACACGCGCACGCCGCCGAAGCCACGCCGATCGCGACGGTCGGCGACCGCGGCCGCGTTGGCGGCGATCCTGCTGATCGCCGGCGTCGGCGCGTGGGGATGGCATGTCCGCGCTGACGCCGCGGCGCCCGCGACGGATCCGGCGATCGGCGTCGCGGTGCCTGCCGACCTCGCGCCCGCGGTCGGCGCCGATCGCGAGGGTCCGCCCGCGGATGTGGCGACCTCGCTCCGCGATCCGCTGCGCGTCGCCGCGGAGAGCCTGGCGCCAGCCGAACCCGAGCCGCCGAGCGACACCCCCGTCGTCCAGGCGCCGGACGCGACGCCGCCGACGCTGGTCGACGCGCCGGTCGACGCGACGCCGCCCGACGCGGCGCTCGCGGCCATCGCACCGACCACCGGGACCGAGCCGACCGAGGCGCCGGCCGACCTACCTGCCGAAACCGTCGCCGAGGATCCGCCCGCAACGCCCGCCGATACCCCTGAGCCTCCGGTCGATCACCCCGCGGCGCCGGTCGAGCCGATCGTCGCACCGGTCGCGGCCGTCACGGCCACGGTCGAAGCGGCCGTCGCGCCGATCGAGCAGGTCGTCGCCGCGGTGCTGCCGCCGACGCCGCCCGCGCCGCCGGTCGAAGAGCCGCGCGCCGCCGAGCCGGCCGTCGTGCCGACGGTCCCGGCTGTCCCGGCGAAGGACCCGTCCCAACCCAGCGCGCCGCCGGGGCTCGGCGAGGTGGCGCGCGACGCCTACGGCTGGCACGCCGACCTGGTCGTCGATGGCGTCGCGCTGCGGTTCCGCTGGTGCCCTCCCGGCGAGTTCGAGATGGGCTCGCGCCAGCGCAACGCCGCGCGCCGCGGCGAGGCGGCGCACCGCGTACGCCTGAACAGCGGCTTCTGGCTCGCCGAGAGCGAGACCCCGCAGGCGTTCTGGGCGAGGATCATGCGCGATCAGCCGAGCAAGATGCGCGGCGAGCAGCTGCCGACGCACAACCTGTCGTTCGCCGACTGCACCACCTTCCTGACCCTGCTGGGCGAGCGCTTCCCCGGGCTCGCGCCGCGTCTGCCGTGGGAGTACGAGTGGGAGTACGCCTGCCGCGCCGGCGGCGTCGTCGGCGGGGACGAGCAGGATGCGCAGGCCAACATCGCCGAACGGCATCGGCGCCTGCTGCCGGTCGCCGATGGCGCGCCCAACCAGTGGGGACTGCGCCACATGATCGGCAACGTCGCCGAGTGGTGCGCCGATTCGTACGCGCCGATCACCCTGGCCGGAGCGGTGACCGATCCGCGCCCGACCGGCGGCAAGCTCAGCGTCTGCCGCGGCGGATGCTGGGAGGACGATCCCGAGGTCAGCCGGCCGGCGAGCCGTCGCGATATGGACCCCGGCTACGGGCGCACGGCGAGCACCGGCCTGCGCATAGCACTCGACGCTCCGGCGCCCTGAATTCCGTTGTCGTCACGGTCGCGCCCGCGATCGTCCGCGGCTCCGATGCGCACGTCACTCGTTCTCGGTTGCCTGTCGCTGCTGCTCGGGGCGCACGCCGCCGCCGATGAGCTGCGCGTCGCCGACATCCGCCTCTCGTACGGGTACGTGCCGGATTCCGGCGAGCACATGTCCGGACGCTTCGAGGACCGCTCGAGCGACGGGTCGATCAACCGCAGCGGCACGCTCGACGCGATCGGCGTCGACAGCGAGCGCCACCGCTTCGCGCTCGGCTACTACCATTCGCTGCGCGCGCTCGAAGCGGGCCGCGGCTCGCTGCTGCTCGGCCTCGACGCGGTCAACGACCGCGAGGACGAAGGCTCGATGACGCAGGACACGCTGCTCGGCCAGCTGTTCATCGGCTGGGTCTGGCCGCTCTCGCCGGAGTGGCACATCGAGCAGGGCGTCGTCCTCGGCGCCGGTCGCCAGCGGCAGAACCTGATCCTGCCCGATGGCTTCTTCGGCGGCGAGGAGTTCTCGGACACGTGGACCGGCTTCGTCTACGAGTACGGCATGCGCATCGGCGTGCGCTGGACGACGCGCATCGGCCTGCAGGTCGGGCTCGACGTGAACTACCTGGTGATGCAGTCGAAGCCCGAGTTCGAGGACGAGCAGGACCTCGGCGGCGGCGTCACCTCGCAGGTCACC
>Ga0196963_10002424_pt1 | contig 11173 bp, 9 predicted proteins | sample S1_5metaG_FD_148600 | JGI IMG/M metagenome (GOLD analysis project Ga0196963, IMG submission 148600) | Soil microbial communities from Anza Borrego desert, Southern California, United States - S1_5 | ecosystem: Environmental > Terrestrial > Soil > Desert | place: USA: California | collected... | reverse complement strand
ATCTTTCCCGACATCTACGTCAACATGGTGAAGGCCGGCGAGGCTTCCGGCCAGCTCGACGTGATCCTCAACCGCCTCGCCGACTTCATGGAGGCCAGCGAGAGCCTGAAGGCCGAGATCAAGTCGGCGATGACCTACCCGGTCATCTCGCTGGTGCTGATCTTCGGCATCACCGCCTACCTGCTGGTCGGCGTCGTGCCGAAGTTCGAGGCGATGTTCAAGTCGCTGGGCGGCAAGCTGCCGGCGATCACGCAGTTCGTGCTCACGGTCTCGAACTGGCTGACCAAGAACTGGCTGGTGTGCATCGGCCTGATCATCGGCGCGGTCATCGGCTTCATCATGTTCAAGAAGACCAAGCAGGGCCGGCGCGTCGTCGACACCGTCTTCCTCAAGCTGCCGGTGTTCGGACCGCTGTTCCAGAAGGTCGCCATCAGCCGCTTCGCGCGCACCTTCTCGACCCTGCTCAGCTCGGGCGTGCCGATCCTCGGCGCGCTGGAGATCGTCGCGACGACCTCGGGCAACGCGGTCCTCGAGGACACGCTGCTCCAGACCCGCGACATCGTCAAACGCGGCGAGAGCGTCAGCTCGCACCTGGAGACCGCCTGGGTCTTCCCGCCGATGGTGGTGAAGATGATCTCCATCGGCGAACGGTCGGGCGCGCTCGAGCAGCTGCTCGCCAAGATCGCCGACTTCTACGACTCGCAGGTCCACGCGACGGTCAAGTCGCTGACCAGCCTGATCGAGCCGTTCATGCTCGTGATCATGGGCCTGGTCGTCGGCACGATCGTGCTCGCGATCTTCTACCCGATCCTCGAGCTGCAGAAGACCCTGTCGTAACCGGGGCGCCGGCGGTCGATGCGCGCTCGGGCCTGGCCGGTCGGCCGGGCCCGTCGCGTTTCCAGGAGGCTGGCGGTTGACCAGCGCGCCGCGCATCGACCATGCGCGCCCCCGGAAGGCGCCACGCATGCAGTACAAGATCAGCTTCACCAAGGGCACCCAGCACGCGAAGGCGCTGATCGAGGCGCCGACCGTCGTCGAGGCGATGAAGCGCGGCTACAAGCAGTACGGCTGGGAGAGCGTGCTCGAAGTCACCACCGCCGACGACAAGCCGATCCAGCCGCTGCCGACGGCCTGAATACCGAGCGGCTTCGGGCTTCGAGCGTCGAGCTTCGAGCTTCGAGCTTCGAACTTCGAGCGTCGAGCGTCGAGCGTCGAGCGTCGAGCTTCGAGCTTCGAGCTTCGAGCTTCGAGCTTCGAGCTCAGTAGGTCACGAGCGACGCATCCGCCAGCAGCGGTGCGCGACGCGCCCGTCGAAATCTTCCGGCGTCGTGCGCCCGGTGACGTCCTCGACCGACGCGAACGACGGCAGCCCATCGGCGAGCGCGAACCCGCGCTGATTGCAGCTGAACCACAGCACGCCGCCCGGACGCAGCAGCGCGTGGCACCAGCGCAGCAGCAGGGGGTGGTCGCGATCGACGGCGAACGAGGCCGCCATGGCCGTCGAATTGGAGAACGTCGGCGGATCGAGCACGATCACGTCCCAGCCGGCTCCGGCGGTCCGCGCCTGCTCCGCCAGCCACGCGAGCGCATCCGCCTTGACCAGGCGGTGGGCCTCGCCCGCCGCCGCGCCGTTCAGCGCCAGGTTCCGACCGGCCCACGCCAGGTAGGTGTTGCTCAGATCGACGCTGGTCGTGGACCGCGCCCCACCCAGCGCCGCCGCGCAGGTGAACGACCCGGTGTAGCAGAACAGGTTCAGCACGTCCCTGCCCGGCGCCTCCTCGCGCACCAGCCGGCGCGTCGGGCGGTGGTCGAGGAACAGGCCGGTATCGAGGTAGTCGCTGAGGTTGACCTCGAGACGCATGCCGTGCTCGTCGATCACCTTGATCGCGCCGCGCCGGTCCAGCGCCTGGTACTGGCCGCCGTGCTGGCGGTCCTCCTGCCGGCGCCGGCGCTTCAGCCAGAGGTGGTCGTCATCGATCGCGAGGCCGGCGCGCAGCGCCTCGCGCACCTGGTCCAGCCACGCCTCCTCGTCCGCCGGCGTCTCATTGCGGGTGCGGTCGAGCGCCCAGCACACCACGTCGCCGTCGTACCAGTCGACGATCAGCGGCTGGTCGGCGATGTCCTTCTCGTAGATCCGCCAGCAGGTCGCGCCCTGGCGGCGCATCTTCTTGCGCAGATGGCGCTGCACCCGCGCGAAGCGGTTGGCGAGTTCCTGGTACTGCTGCTGCACGCGACCGATCCTAGCCCGAGCCCGCGAGCGGGCCATCCGCCGCGCCGCGCAGGAAGCGGTCGAGCATCGGCAGGCGCGTCCCCGCCGCGACCAGCGTCCGCGCGCGCTGGTGCGCCGCCTGCAGCAGGTCGAGGTCGCGCGCGAGATCGGCGATGCGCAGGCGCGGCAGGCCGTGCTGCTCGGTGCCGAGCAGCTGCCCGGGTCCGCGTTCGGCGAGATCGGCCTCGGCGATCGCGAGCCCGTCGTCGGTCGTGGCGAGGATGCGCAGGCGCTCGCCGTCCTCGGCCGTGCGGTGGTAGAGCACGCAGCGCCCGTCGCGCGCGCCGCGGCCGATCCGCCCGCGCAGCTGGTGGAGCTGCGCCAGGCCGAAGCGCGGCGCGTCGATCACCGCCATGAGCGTGGCCTCGGGCACGTCGATGCCGACCTCGACGACCGTGGTCGAGACCAGGACCGTGGCGTCGCCGCGCTGGAAACGGTCGAGCACCGCGAGCTTCTCGGCTTCGGCCAGCGCGCCGGTCAGGAGCGCGACGCGCCCGCCCAGCGACGCCGTCAGCCCGGCGGCGATGGTCGCCGCATCGGCGGCGGCGACCTTCTCCGATTCCTCGCGCAGGGGGCAGATGACGAAGGCGCGGCCGCCCGCCGCCAGGCACTCCGCCACCGTCGCGGCGAGCTCGCGCGGCGTCGTCCACGGCCGCAGCTGCGTCGCGACGCAGCCGCGTCCCGGCGGGCGGCCGGCGATGCGCGACACCGCCAGGTCGCCGAACGCGGTCAGCGCGAGCGTGCGCGGGATCGGCGTGGCGGTCATCAGCAGCAGGTCGGGCTGCGCGCCGTGCGCCCACGGGACGCCCTTGCCGACCAGCGCCGCGCGCTGCTCGACGCCGAACTTGTGCTGCTCGTCGATGATCGCGAGGCCGAGCGCGGGCGCGCGCACGTCCTCCTCGAGCAGCGCGTGCGTGCCGATCAGCAGGTCGACGCGTCCGGCGGCGAGCTCGGCGATCAGCGTCCGGCGCTCGGCCGCGGGGGTGCCGCCGGTCAGCAGGGCGATGCGCACGCGGCTGCCCGCCAGGCAGCGCGCGCAGAACGCGTGGTGCTGGCGCGCCAGCACCGCCGTCGGCGCGAGCAGCAGCGCCTGCGCGCGCTCGGCGACCACCATCAGCGCCGCGACCAGGGCCAGCGCGGTCTTGCCCGAGCCGACGTCGCCCTGCAGCAGCCGGTACATCGGCGCCGGCGCCTGGAGGTCGGCGCGCAGCTCCGCCAGCGCGTCGCGCTGCCCCGGCGTCAGCGCGAACGGCAGCCGGGCGAGCGCGCGGGCGAAGCGCTCGTCGTCGCACGCCCACGCGCGTCCTGGCGCGGCGACGACGCGCGCCCGCCTGCCCTGGAGGGCGAGCGCCAGCGCGAGCAGCTCGCGCGCCGCGAGCGCGCGCCGCGCCGTCTCGTGCTCCCGCGCGTCGGCCGGCCGGTGCAGCGCGCGCAGCAGCGCCGCGTACGCCGCCGGCGCGAGCTCGCCGGCCGGATCCTCGAGCGCCGTCGCCTGGTCGAGACCGGCGTCGACCAGGCTGGCGAACGAGCGCTCGCTGAAGCCTTCCGGCAGGCGATACGCGACGCGGCAGCCGACCTCCTCCGGCAGGGGCGTCGTCGGACCCCCCTTGAGGTGGACGAACGACGGATGGGCCAGGCCGCCCTGCGCCATCGTCCCCTCGAACAGGTACCACTCGTTGACCAGCAGGTGACGCCGCAGCCAGCTCGCGTTCCAGAAGCGCGCGGTGAACGCGCGGCCGTCCGCGCGCTCGAGCGTCGCCATGACGCCCATGCCGCCGCGTCCGCCGCCGCGCCGGAACACCGGCTTGACCGCGGTGACACGCGCGCGCAGGCGCAGCGCCTCGCCGTCCATGGGCGCGCCGCTCTCGCACAGCGGCGGCGCGGCGCCGAGGCAGCGCGGCACGTGGTGCAGCACGTCCCACAGCGTCTCGAGCCCGAGCGCCGCCAGCGCCGACGCCTTGGCCGGCCCGATGCCCGGGAGGAAACGCAGCGCGCGGTCGGCGTCCACGCGGTCGAGCCTCGGCGCCGCGCGCCGCGCGTCGAGCGTCAGGCGTTCAAACTCCTGGAACCCTGCGCCGCCGCGCTATCCTGCATCTCCAACCGGAGACCAGACATGGCCGAGCTGCGCATCGTCGACAAGCAGGGCGCGACCAAGGAGACGATCACCGACCAGGCGCGCATCGCCAGCGAGCTCGGCGCGATCGGCATCGTCTTCGAGACCTGGGGCGTCGACCGCCTGCCGGCGCAGCTGAAGGACCGCAATCTCACGGACGACGAGAAGCGCCAGGTCCTCGACCACTACAAGCCCGAGATCGAGCGGCTGAAGCAGCGCGGCGGCTACGTCACGTCGGACGTCATCTCGCTCTATCCCGACACGCCGAACCTCGACGCGATCTGCGCCAAGTTCGACAAGAAGCACCTGCACACCGAGGACGAGGTCCGCTTCGTCGTCCAGGGCCGCGGCGTCTTCCGTCTCTACCCGGTGGGCCGCGCCGACGCGCTGGACGTCGAGCTGCGTCCCGGCGACTTCATCTCGGTCCCGGCGAAGTACGACCACCTCTTCTACCTCTGCCCGGACAAGAAGATCACCTGCATCCGGCTGTTCGTCGATCCGGCCGGCTGGGTCGCGCACTACGTGCCGGAGACCGCGGGAGCGCGGTGAACCGGCGGGTCCTCACCGCCAGGACGCTGGTCGCGGCGGTGTTGGGCGCGGTGGCGTTGGCCTCCTGCGGAGGAACGCGCCAGGCGCCGGCGGCCAGCGAGCGTCCGCCGGTCGTCGGCGAGGAGACGGCGCCCGAGCCGGCGCCGCGCGTTCAGTGAGCCGACGGCCCCGGCCCCGCCAGCGCGCGGTAGTACCAGCGCACCAGGTGGTTGTTCGGCGCGACCAGGAAGGTCATGCGGATGGTCCGGTAGACCTCGGGCCGGGTGATCTTCACCTTGTGGCCCGGGTCGAGCAGGCGCGGATCGCCGGCCGCGAGGCGCAGCGTGCGCACCGCGAAATAGAGCGGCGTCAGGCAGAACAGGCGGATGCGGTACTGGCTGCGCGGCAGCGCCAGGCAGTACGCGAGCGCGTCGTCGAGATGCGCCCGCGCCTTGGCGATGAGCTGGGTCATGACCGCGCGCGCGCGCTCGGCGTGGGCCGGATCGCAGAGGTCGTCGGGCGTGATCCCGGCCAGCTGGCAGAGCTGCTGCGGCACGAAGCTCCAGCCGCGGCGGCGGTCGTCGACCACGTCCTTGATGATGTTGGTCAGCTGCAGCCCGAGGCCGAAGCTGGTCGAGAGCGCCTTCAGCCGCTGGTAGTGGCGGGGCGTGACGCGCCGGTGGTGCAGGCGGAAGAGCTCGGTCAGCAGGTGGCCGACCGTGCCGGCGACGTAGTAGCAGTAGCGGTCGAGATCCTCGACCGAGCCCAGCGCGTCGAGCCTGCCCGGGCGCGCCTGCGCATGCGCGCGCGCGAACGCGGCCATGCCGTCGCACATCTCCTGGACCCACGGCCGGATCGCGCCGCGCTGGAGGGCCGGCAGCGCGCGGTACTCGGCGAGCACCGCGTCGGCGTCGCGGGTCAGCGCCTCGTCATCGTCGCGCGCCGCGGCGAAGGCGGCGGCGAGCGGAGCCGCGTCGCCGCCATCCTCGTCCAGGCACGCGCGCAGGTGCGCGAGCAGGCGCTCCTTGTCGGCGACGGGGAGGTCGGCGGTGTCCTCGATGGTGTCGGCGATCCGGCACAGCAGGTACGCGAGCAGCACCGGATGGCGCAGGCCGCGCGGCAGCAGGCCGATGCAGGCGGCGAAGGTGCGCGACACGCGCGGCAGCATCGCCTCGCACCAGCGCCGGCGCGCGACCGCGTTCGTGCTGACCGGGAGGCTGGCGATGAGGCTCATGGCGCCGCGCCGGGCGTCGCCGCCGGCGGCCAGATCGCGTCGGCGCCGTGGACGCGGATGCCGGTGAGCTCGGCGACGATCGGCAACGCCTCGATCGTCGCGCGGTAGACCGTGCCCTCGGCGTCGCACCACGCGGTCGACTGGTGCTTGCCGTCGACCTCGAACACCACGCGCAGCAGGCGCAGGGGTCCGGCGGCGGTGGCGACGTCCTCGCGGACCACCGCCCGCATGACCCCGCGGCTGCGCGCGCTGGCGCCGCCGCTGGCGATCAGCCGCTGCGGATCGATCAGCGGCACGCCGTGGCGGTCGCCGACCTCGAGACCCGGCGGCAGCGTCGGCACCAGGAAGGCGGCGTGGCCGCTGTCGCGGCCGATGTCGGCGATCAGGATGCGCTGCTCGCCGCCGTCGTCGCCGAGGTCGTAGCCGAGGTCGAGGCCGCGGTGGTCGACCGTGCCGGAGAAGGTGACATCGATCGCCATGGGTCTGAGCAGCGTCGCGTGTCCTTCGACCTCGACCAAGCGGAAGCGGTCATCGTAGATCAGGTCGAGGGCGAGGTCGATGTCGCGCCCGGCGACCACCGGGTGGGCCCGCCCGCCGCCGGCTCCCGGGATCAGCACGCCGAGGTCGCCGAGGATCAGGCGGTGGTCGATGCGGAAGCGCGTGTCGTCGCGGCTGAACCACACCGTGCACTCGCCCAGCGATCGCCGGCTGTCGCGGTTCTGGCGCAGGCGGTAGGTCAGCACGCGGTCGAGCTGGACCGACAGCACCGCGCCGAGGTCGTGGCGCTCGACCAGGCCGAGCGTCGGCGCCGCGTGGCGCACGACGTGCCAGCCGAACAGGCCGAGCCAGCCGGCGATCAGCGCGCAGCGGATGATCAGGCCGATGCGCATCGCCGCCCGTGCGTCGGCAAGGGGGCGGACGCAGTGCGCCCGTTGCGGCCGGTGGCCGGGCTCACGCCGACGTCACGGGATGACGATGCGGAACGTGGTTCGCTGATCGTAGATGTCGCCGTCGTCATCGCGGACCAGTTCATAGCCAATCGCGAGGATGCCGTCGACCATCCTCCGGGTCAATTCGGCGCTCCAGCGATCGACCGACGCGCCGCCCGGCTTGAACGAGGCGGTCCCCTCGAGGTCGTAGCGCCCGCCGTGGATGACGATCCCGGGCGTCGTCTGCCAGACGTCCTCGTTCACGCCGTCGACCGGCAGGATCGTCGTGGTGTTGCCCAGCGTCAGGACCGGGAGCACGCGCCAGCTCGCCACCGTGTCGACGCGGATCCAGCGGTCCAGGCGCGCGTCGTAGAGCGCGTCGCCGCTCAGGCGCACGCGCGCGAACGGGCTCGACGCCGCGCGCAGCTCGAGCTCGACGAAGTCGTCCGGCGCGGTGTGGACGGTGCCGTCGGTGTCGATCGCGATGCGGTCCTGGTCGCGCAGCGCGAAGCGGGCGATGCCCTCGATGCGCGCCAGCTCGCGGGTGCCGCGCAGCGCCGTCGCCAGGCCGGCGGTCCAGTAGCGGCGGTCCTCGGTCAGCTCGTCGCGCGGATCGCCGTAGCGCACCGCCGGCAGCGCGTCGCCGCGGCCGCGGTCGTAGAGCTCGATGCCGAGCCGCGGCACCAGGTCGTGCGCCAGGGCGCCGTCCTGCCCGAAGCGGCCGACGAAGCGCAGCCGCGCGCCGCCGCCGGCGAACGGCACGTAGCGGTGGACGTCGTCCTCCTGCTCGACGCCGCCTTCGACGCGCTCGGTGTAGTGCAGCCCGCGGGCGCCGCCCTCGCCGTCGAGCCCGAAGCCGCCGAACCACTGCATCGCGCGCAGCGCGGTGACGTGGCTCAGGCGCACGGTCTCGTCGTCGGTGGCGTCGCGGTCGAGCGACTCGGCGAAGCCACCGGCATCGGCGTGCAGCGGTCCGGCGATCTGCAGCGTCGGCACGGTCAGCTGCACGCCCCAGATGCGGTCGACCGAGCTCGCGGTCTCGATCGGGTGGCGCTCGGTGTCAACCGCCAGGCTGCCCAGCGGCAGCGTCGCGGCGCCGGTGGCGCCCTGGCGGGCGAAGGGACGGTGCTCGAGGTCGTCGCGCAGGTAGTCGGCGCGGAAGCGCTCGATCGGCGCGGGCACCGGATCGACGAGCCCGGGCGGGTCCTGGCCGGGCAGGGTCACCCAGCGCGCGTACAGCGCGCTGGTCAGCTCGCCGTCGGTGCGGCTCCAGCGGTGCTCGGCATCGAAGACGTCGGCCTCGCGCCGCTCGATGCGGTTGCCGTCGTCGTCGATCACCGATTCCTTGCGCATGCCGTACCACTCGAACTGCCCGCGGCCGAGCGCCGGGTTGCGCCAGCGCAGCGCTCCGCCGTAGCCGTCGCCGGAATCGGTGTGGTGGTCGATGCGACCCTGCACGCCCAGGCGCGTGCCGAAGAACTCGGGCAGGTCGCTGCCGATCCAGCCGCGGATGAAATCGCCGAGCCGGCTGCTGTGGCCGAACTCGTAGCGCGTCCACGGGTAGTCGATCGTGAAGTCGCGGTGCAGCGCCGGCAGCCACAGCACCGGCACGCTCGCGACCCGCACCCACGTGCCGAGGAAGGTCACGCCCTCGACGTGGCGCGCCGGCCCGACCCGGCTCTCCTTGGTCTCCTCGCGCAGGTGGATGCGCACCCGGCGCGTGCCGAGCGACAGCAGGCCGCCGTGGCGTGGACCGGCGCGCACGCCGTGGAACTCGATCAGCCGCGGCGACAGGGTCACGCGCTCGGCCGAGATCGGCAGCGGTCCGCGCGGCGTCTCGACCTCGGCCTCGACGTCCCAGGCGTCGCCGGTGCGGTCGGTCAGGTGCAGGCCGATGCGGTCGGCCTCGATGCGCACGCCGGGCATCGCGTAGACCACGCGGCCGGTGGCGTAGAGATCGCGCTTGGCGATGTCGAACACCAGCGCGTCGCCGATCAGCCGGCGCTCGCCGATGCGGACGATGAAGCCCTCGGTCCACGCCTGCTGCTGCGGCCCGACCAGATGCGGATTCGGGCCGTCGAAGGTCAGGTCGGACAGCACGTCGACCGCGGCCAGCGGTCCCGTCGCCGCCGACAGCAGCGCGCCGAGGACGGCGCCGCGACGGCGATGGAGGCGCGGACGCGGCATGGCGGCGCAGGGTACGCGGCGACGGCGTGCGGCTAGTGGGGGAACGGTCGCGCCGCCGCGGATCGCGCGTCAGAGCTTCGGGAACGGCTCGAGATCGGCCTCGCTCAGCGTCCCCTTCAGCTCCCGCGCCTTGAGGTCGCGCGCCTCGGCCCTGGTCAGCGGGCCCAGCCGGCGGCCGAGCACGGTGATCGAGAACGTGCGCGCGTCGTCGGCGACGATCGGCGTGCCGCCGGCTGGCGTCAGCGCGATCGAGGCGACGCCGGCCTCGGCGGCGTTCGCCGCCGGAACCGGATCGAGCCCGACGCGGATGGTGACCGGCTTGATCGGCGTCGGGCCGCGCGGGCGCGGCGGTTCGCTGGCCACGGGCGGCGTGGCGACCTCGTCGCGCGGCGCGTGCGCCGCCTCGTCGGCGATGGCCGGAGCGACCGGTCGCGGCGTGACCGCGATCGCGGGAAGCGGGCCGGAATGGACATGCGCGTCGGCCGGTTCGGGATGCCAGTCGCTGGCGTCGAGCTCGACCGTCGGGCGCTTGGCGTGCGTGCCCGACTCCTCGGCGGGCATCTCCTCCTGGATGGGCGCCGGGGACGGCGTGCGCATCGCCGGAGTCGTCTTCTCGGAGGCCTTCGCGGGGTCGCTCCAGCTGTCGGGCAGCGGCGTGCGCTGCGCCGGTTCCGGCGTCACGTGGCGGCCGAAGGCCGGATCGCTGCGCCGGGTCTCCGACGGCGTCTTGTGCTCGGCCGGCGTCTTGTCGGGCTCGGTCCAGCTGTCGGGCAGGGGGGTGCGCTGCGCCGGGCCCGGCGTGGCGTGACGGGCGAAGGCCGAGTCGGTCTCGCGCTTGGCGGCGACCGCGGCGGCGTCGGGCAGGGCGTTCGTCACGGCGCTGTCGTCGTTGCCCTCGTCGGTCTCGACCAGCGAGGCGACGTTCAGGGTGCTCTGGCCCATGGTGATGACGATGCCGACCTTCAGCGGAGCCGAGCCGATGATCTGCTGGCCGTCGAGACGGCAGCCGTTGGTGCTGGCGAGGTCCTCGATCTGCCAGCCGCGCAGGCCGTGCTCGATGACGCAGTGCTTGCGGCTCAGCTTGAGGTCGAGGATGCGGACCTCGCACATCGAGCCGCGTCCCAGGTGGTATTTCCTGCCGGGCTTGAGGTGGTAGGTGTCGACCTCGCCGTCGGGCCGGGTGTGCTGCAGCTTCATCATCATCGTCATCGTCGCCGCCCTCGCGGACGGACGCTAAGAACCGCCGCGGGGACCTGCAAGCCGTGGCGGCGATTTTTCCGCCGTGTGACTCATCGGCCCGGCCGGTTCCCGCGCCCCGCGGCCCCGGTAACGTCGGGTCATGGCCATGCGTCTCGATGTCGAATTCCTCCGCCCGCTGACCCGCGACGACCGGCTGCGCGCGACCCTGGCGGTGGCCGCCCTGGCCAAGGCCGACCGCATCCGCTTCAGCCGTGGCGACCGGGCCGCGACCGTCATGGGCGAGGCGTTGAGCACCGCGCGCCTGCACGAGGTCCTGACCGAGGCCGGCCTGCCGGTCGATGCGATCGTCAGCAGCCTGCTCGAGGCCGAGGAGGCCCAGCTCGACGATGCGCCGCTGCCGGGCGCGGCGGTCGAGCGCGTGCGCGCGATCGGCCGCTGAGGGGCGCGCGCCGGTCGCGGCGTCTGCCGCGTCAGTTCGCGCGGTACGGCACCGAGGCCGCGAGGCGGTCGCCGACGTAGCGGCAGAACAGCGTCGGGCTCGACAGCGTCGCCTTCCAGCCTGTGATCGACCGCTGGCCGTCGCCCATCGCGCCCTTGTGCCAGCGCTGGATGTCGCGCTGGATGTCGCCGCGGGCGGCATCGAAGTGGCCGGTGGCGCTCCACAGCACGGTGCCGTCGACGCAGCTGACGAGGTGCATGGTCAGACCGATGGC
>Ga0196963_10002421_pt1 | contig 11177 bp, 10 predicted proteins | sample S1_5metaG_FD_148600 | JGI IMG/M metagenome (GOLD analysis project Ga0196963, IMG submission 148600) | Soil microbial communities from Anza Borrego desert, Southern California, United States - S1_5 | ecosystem: Environmental > Terrestrial > Soil > Desert | place: USA: California | collected... | reverse complement strand
GCCGCGCCGAGCGCGAGACCGCCGGCCGGGCCTGCCGCGGCGAACTCGTCATCGCCGCGCGCCACACCGCCACGCGTCAACCGCTGGCCCTGCTGGACGCGCACACCGGCGCCGACCTGGCGCTGGAGGTGGACTGGCGCGCCGCCGAGCCGCTGCAGGTGGAGCGCAGCCGCCCTTGGCCCTGCGGGTACCTGCTGGATGCCGCCGCCGGCCGCGAGGTGCTGGAACGCCTGGCGCTGCTGGGCGCGCGCTGGCAGCCGGTGCAGCGGCGCGCCACCTGGCGGCTGGAACGCTACGTCGTCACGTCGGAAAGCAGCGGCCAGCGCCAGGACGCGCGCGGCACCATCGACGACGGCGGCAGCGACATCCGCACGCTGCAGGTGAGCACCGAGGCGGTCTCCGAGACCGTCGAGCCCGGCACGGTCTACGTGCCGCTGGACCAGCCGCTGGCGCCGCTGATCGCCGCCGCGCTGGAGCCCGACAGCCAGAGCAGCTGGGCCGCGAGCCGGCTGCTGGACATCGGCGCCGCCGGCCTGCGCCGCGTGCGCGAGCCGCCGCGCGCGGCCTGGCTGGGCATGCGCTGAAGGCCGGGCACCGCCAGAGGCGATAACTCAGGTTGTACGCGTCGACTGCCGCGCCGGCACCGCGCGCGACTGATCACTCCCACACCACGCGCGGCGCCGATTCGCTGCCCCACGTCAGGCGGCATGCCCCGCCGACGCGGCCGCGGCCGGCCCGTGGCCCGGCGCCTGCGTCACATGGCGCACCATCGCATCGGCCAGTTCCATCTCGCCGACGAAGACGCGCGTGCCCGGCAGCTGCGCCAGCAGCGCCGCCTCGTCCTCGTTGTGGCAGCGCACGACGCATTCGATGCGCGGGTTCAGCGTGCGCGCGGCCTCGACCATCTTCGGCGCACCCACCGGGTCCGGCACCGCAATGACCAGCTGCCGCGCCTCGGCGATGTGGGCCTGGATCAGCACCGCCGGATCGCTGGCATCACCGACCACCGCAGGCAGGCCCCGCGCCCGCAGCTCTTCCACCCGTTCGCGGTTCACGTCGGCGACGACGAAGGGCCGGCCAAGCTGCGCCAGCGCCTCGGCAATGCGCCGGCCCACGCGGCCGTGGCCCACCAGCACCACCTGCTTCGCCAGGTATTTCTGCTCGGTGCTCATCGGCAGCTCGGCCAGCGGATCGTCGCGCCCTTCCAGCCGCCGCGCCAGCGCCGAACGCGAGCGGATCCAGCGCAGCGCCGGCTCGATGGCCGCGAACACCAGCGGGTTCAGCGTGATCGAGATCAGCGCGCCGGCCAGGATCAGGCTCTGCCCCTCGTTGGGCAGCAGCTTCAGCGACACGCCCAGCGCCGCCAGGATGAACGAGAACTCGCCGATCTGCGCCAGGCTGGCGGAGACCGTCAGCGCGGTGTTCAGCGGGTAGCGGAACAGCAGCACGATGACGAAGGCCGCCAGCGACTTGCCCAGCACGATCACCGCCACCACCGCCAGCACCTTCAGCGGCTGCAGCACCAGGATGCCGGGATCGAACAGCATGCCCACCGAGACGAAGAACAGCACCGAGAACGCGTCGCGCAGCGGCAGCGATTCCTCCGCCGCGCGCTGGCTGAACTCCGACTCGCGCAGCACCATGCCGGCGAAGAAGGCCCCCAGCGCGAACGAGACGCCGAAGAGCTGCGCCGAGCCGTAGGCGATGCTGACGGCCGCCGCCACCACGCACAGCGTGAACAGCTCGCGCGAGCCGGTCTTGGTGACCTGCCACAGCAGCCACGGGAACAGCCGCCGCCCCACCACGAGCATCAGCGCGACGAAGGCGCCGACCTCCAGCAGCGTGGTGGCGAGCGCGATGGCGATGGCGCGCGCGCTGCCATCGCCCGGGGCTTGCTGCATCGCGCCCAGGCCGGTGGCACTGGCCGCGGCGCTGACCACCGCGCTGACCACCGTGTCCGCGGGCGCACTGGCCGCAGCCGCCGCCGCGGTGCCGGCCGCCTCGCCCCCGCCCAGCAGGCCGGCCAGCGCGGGCAGCAGCACCAGCACCAGCACCATCGCCAGGTCCTCGACGATCAGCCAGCCCACCGCGATGCGGCCGTTCACCGAATCGACCACGCCACGGGCCTCCAGCGCCTTCAGCAGCACCACCGTGCTGGCGACCGACAAGGCCAGGCCGAACACCAGCCCGGCGCCGAGGGACCAGCCCCACGCGTGCGCCAAGCCCCAGCCCATCAGCGTGGCCACGCTGATCTGCACCACCGCGCCCGGCAGCGCGATGCGCCGCACGGCCATCAGGTCGGCCAACGAAAAGTGCAGGCCGACGCCGAACATCAGCAGCATCACGCCGATTTCCGAGAGCTGACTGGCAATCTGCACGTCCGCCACGAACCCCGGCGTCGCCGGGCCGATGGCGATGCCGGCGAGCAGGTAGCCCACCAGCGCCGGCAGGCGCAGCTTGGCGGCGACGAAACCGAGGAGCAGGGCCAGGCCGAGCGCGGCCGCGATGGTGGTGATGAGAGGAACGCCGTGGTGCATCGGGCGTTTATAGACGACGGCCGCGTTGGACCGTTCACACCGTTCACTCCCGCCCGGCGCCCGCCCGCGCGAGGAGGCGCGGCACGAAGGCTGGACACTGCAGGTGGACGAGCCCCACCGCGCGGGGATGTGCGCCCGCCTGCCGCTGCACCGCTGCACCGCTGCGCCGCCAGCGCGGCGGCCCAGCACGGCACCGGCCTGGCACCGCACTGGAGCCGCGCATAAAGCGCCCTTATGCCCCGGCCGGAACTTCTGATGAACGCTGCGGCGCGCGCACCGCTACCTTGTACGGCATGCCCCAAGCTCCTGCCCGGCCGCGCCTGCCGACCCCGATGCGCCTGTTTGCCGCGACGCTGCTGACCTGCCTGGCCATGCAGGCGCAGGCCGGCGCCATCCTGGACCGCATCAAGCACAGTGGCCGCATCACCATCGCTCACCGCGAAGCCTCGGTGCCCTTCTCGTACCTGGACGGCCAGCGCCGGCCCGTGGGTTACGCGATGGACCTGTGCCAGCGCCTGGTCGAGGCGGTCGGCCGCACGGTGGGCCACAAGGCACTGGCCGTCGACCTGAAGCTGGTGACGTCCGCAACGCGCATCGAAACCATGGCCGACGCCGCCGCAGACCTGGAGTGCGAATCGACCACCAACACCGCCGAGCGGCGCGAGCGCGTCGCCTTCACCGTGCCGCACTACATCACCGGCGCCCGCCTGCTGGTGCGCGCCGACAGCCCGATCAACGAGCTGCGCGACCTGGAAGGCAAGCGCCTGGTGTCGACCACCGGGACCACGCCGCTGAAGACCATCACGCAGCTGAACCGCGAACGCCTGCTGGGCGTGCGCATCGGCGACGTACCGGACCATGTACGCGGCATCGAGATGGTGGAAACCGGCGGCGCCGACGCCTTCCTGATGGACGAGGTGCTGCTGATCGGCCTGACCGCCACGCGGCCCGACCCGGCCAAGCTGAAGGTGGTGGGCAAGTACCTCACCATCGAGCCGCTGGCCATCATGCTGCCCAAGGGCGATGCCGAGTTCAAGCGCGTGGTCGACGACGAGATGAAGCGCCTGATCCGCAGCGGCGAAGCGCAGGCGCTGCACGACAAGTGGTTCACCAAGCCGATCCCGCCGCAAGGCCGGAACCTGAACCTGCCGATCAACTACCTGCTGCGGGATTTCTGGAAGTACCCGAGTGATTGGGTGCCGAACTGAGGAGGCGCAAGCTGGCGTGGCGAGGCTTCAGCAGCCTGAGCCTGGGTCGGCACGCACAGACCGCACGCCGCAATTGCCCTGATGCCCCGATGCCACTGATGCCCGTGTGCCCCTGATACCTCTGATGCCTGGATGCCTGGAACCCGCATACCGTGATGCCCCTCGTGCAATGGGGCCCCGGTGCGCAAACGCCCAAAGACGTGGGATGCATCAAACACCGGGAAGCATCATCTCGATGATCCGAGCCTCGGGTTGCGCAGGACCGGCCGGTGCCGGCGGATCCGCGAACGCCATGGACTTCATCGCCGTCGCGAGGCTCGACGGCGCTTCCGCGCTATCCAAGCTGACCGGGCCGCCATGCCCTTCGATCGCGGCCAGCTGCGCCTCGGCCTCGGCGCAATCGCGGCGCTTCAGGCTGCACAGCGTGATCAGCTGGTCTCGGTGCCGCGTTTGCTGCTCGATGCGCTCGACCAACTGGGCGAGGTAGGTCACCACCGCGCGCATATGCAGCGGGTCGAGCCGATCACTGACCGCTGATGCCCCCTGCCGCGCCGCTCGCTGCAGCTCCTTCAACTGCACCAGCACCGCCTCCGCCTCCCGCAGCTCGTGCGTCGAATCGGCCAGCGCGCAGCGCAACGCATCCAGCTGCCAGCGGTGGCGCTGCAACAGCGATTGGTATTCCGGATTCAAACCGTGGGATTCGCTCATGGGGCCTTCCAAGCTGCCACGTCGCAAACCGAAGTCGATGAGCCCCGGATCGGCGGTGGGGATGCCAGGTCGTGCCCGCGCATCCCCGTGCACCACGCGCGTGAACAGCGGGCGGGAGGCTATCAAGCGCGCGGCCACCGGCGCCCCCTTGATCCGGGGGGAATGAACCGGTTCACCCCTAACTTGGCCGTTGAACCATGTCCCCCGGACCCCGGGGACCCCAAGCCGGAACGTGTCCACCAGCGCCGGGTGATCGAGCCGGCGCGTGGCCCAGGTACGCCTGCGCCCCGGACGTCTCCTTCGGCCGCTGGTGGTGGTCGATCGTCTGACCAAGCAGCGCTTGGTCGTCGGCATCCAGTCCCACCGGCGCCGGCAGGCTGCGCACCGTCGTGCGCCTCGCAGGCGCCGTGCCCGCCACGAACGACGGATCGGCCTTCAGCCCCTCCTTGAGGCTCACCCCGCGGCTCTTGATCACCCAGTCGATCGGCCCGCCCCCAATCCCGCACCCGAAGCAGTTCCACAGGTTCTTGCTCGCCGAGACGTTCAACGACGGCTCCGTGTCCGGCCCGCGGAACGGGCACCGGCCCAGCCAGTCCTTGCCGCACCGCTTCAGCTCCTTCAGCCGCTGCAACTCGATCTCGGGGACCCTCGCCATGCCCTTCTCCGTAAGCCCCAGCCATACACTGAGTTGCTAAACAATTTGACGGACGGTACCAGGCCTTCCTAGACTCACCGCATCGTTTCGGTCCTTCACCGATGGGCAAGCGCATCCAGCCGGACTCCTCCGCCGACCACGCCACCAGCAACCCCGCCAACAGCTTCGGCCAGCGCCTGGCCGCGCTGCGCAAGGCTGCAGGGTTCACGCAGGTGGAGCTGGCCGCCGAACTCGCGATCTCCCAGCGCATGGTGGCCTACTACGAGAGCCCCAATGCCACGCCGCCAGCGAACCTGCTGCCGCAGCTCGCCTCGGTGCTCGGGATCTCGATCGATGAGCTGTTCGGCCGCGCGCCGACGCGCCGGCTGGCCAAGCAGGAGGGCGACAGCCGCCTGCGCCGGCGACTGCTGGCTATCGAGAAGCTCGACGCGGCCGAGAAGCGCCAGGTGCTTCAGCTCATCGATGCCTTCATCGAGCGCGGGCAGCTCAAGCGCAAGGCGGAGAGCCGCACTTGAGCTCAGCGCCGCAACTGGATTTCGAATGGGACCCGGCCAAGGCTGCCTCCAACCTCGCCAAGCACGGGGTGCGTTTCGAGCTGGCAGCCTCCGTCCTACTCGACCCGCTCGCGCTCACCGTCTTCGACGAGGCGCACATCGACTTCGAGGAGCGCTGGTTCACGCTGGGCCTGGCCAGCGACGGCAAGCTGCTCGCCGTCGCCCACACCTACTCGGTCACCGGACCGAACAACGCCCGCGCGCGGATCATCTCCGCCCGCGAAGCCACGCGCCACGAGCGCAGGCAGTACGAGGACGAACCGCGGTGAACAACTCGCCGCACCCACACGCAAGGTGATCACGATGGGAAGCCAGGCCAAGTCTCACGGCTCGCACGACGACGACATGCCCGCAGAGATCGATTTCTCTAAGGGAACACGAGGGAAGTTTCATCGACCGGGCACCCGGCCGCACCTGCCCGTCTACTTGGATGACCACGTCCAAGACGCCCTCTCCAAGCTCGCTCAGGCCAAGGGCATCGAACTCTCCACCCTCGTCAACCAGCTCTTGCGCAAGGACATCGAGCTTATTGAGATCGGGCGCTGAGCTGTCGCCACTCGCAACACAGTTCAACGTAGCCCTAGCAACCGGGCGCGCAATTCGTCCACAAGCTCATCCAATGTGACGCTGGCTTTTCTCTCGAACGAGAATTCTCCCGCAGTCAGCGGCCGATCCGCTATGCCATCGACGCCCTCGGCCACACTCGCGGCCGATTCGCCAGGGAACAGCGAATCCCATAAGGCGCCAAGGAAAATCTGATGGCAATCCGGCGGCACTTCGCATAGCAAGAGCTTGGCTTCAATAACCTCGCTTGATGTATTGGGCCGAGACGAGAAATACGCAAGAGCCCTAGCCACCTGCAATCTTGTCGAATTCTGCAATCTTTCGAAGTTCGGCTTGATCAAGGATGCAATCACCAACCGGCTTTGCTCCTCAATTGAATAGTCAACTGAACTGAATAGTTCGCCGTATTCATCCTTCGCGACTGCAAGGGCTAGAGGCCCAAGCAAGCTCGACACATAGCTCGGATTTGCCTTAATTTTTGCAACCATAGCGGAACCTCAGTAGAGAGTTCCCAAACTCGTGTTTGAGAGAACAGGGAAGGCGGTTATGGCGCGACCAGTTGTTGAGTCAACTCCAAAGTTGGCAAACTTGGTTTGCCGGTAAAATTTCGTCAAATCCGCGCCAAACATGGGGGTATTCTTCACAAACCCCTCACCAACAGAGTAATCAAAGCGGAAGGAAATATAATCATTGATTGGATTGCCTGTGCTTATGGCGTATTGCTGGATGCGCTCAGCCCGGCTAATCCCGTATAACATGTCCTTATTTGATAGGAACTGAGTTGAGTCGACGGTGAATCGCTTGTTCCATCCACCCATTATCTTGCCATCTGGCCGCAGGCCAGTCGCGGCAGACACAAGTTGGTCGTACAGGTCGACTTGAGGTGAGTGCCTCGCCATGAAGTGCGCACCAGGAGTTGATGCCTCCATCGCCTTAAGCTGGTATCGAGCGATCTCTTCTGTCCGCTCCCAGATGATGGCTCGGCGCTGGTCTCCGCTCAGATGCCCGTATCGTTGACGCAACTCTTCCCCGCGGGACAGCGCTCGCGATCCAGCATTGCCAAGCAGCACCGGACTCGGCGAGACCGCGTCATAGCCAAGCGTCAGGCCAGCCGCCTCCAGCCCCAACGCGTTGATTCCGAGCGAATTCGCGTAGTAGGCCCCGCGAAGACCCATGCCACTTACGTCTGCCGCAAACCCCATCACTCCACGCGCGACGAGCCCCAGGGCAGGTACAGCCACCGCAGCACCCAAGCCACCACCGACGCCAAGCAGCATGAATTCCTTGAGGATCTCGTCCGTTCCTGATTCGCGACATGGCTCAGCCGCGAATAGCGGCCAATGTGTGCGGCTCTGTCGTGCAAGCGACGTGAACCAGCCGCGACAGGATTGACCGCAGGTCGAATCGACGGTTGAAGCGGTACTGGAACTCGGCGAGGTATCGATGGGCGTACTTGGCGAACTTGAAGGCGTGGTAGGTGCCGGTCAGCCCGGTCTTGAGGTTGCTCAGCACCGTGTTGACCGCCTTGAACTGCGGCAGCTTGGAGGCGGCCTTGCCGCCGCCCGTGACGATGCGCTCATGGACACCGGCGTTCTCGGCTGCGAGGAAGCACGTCAGGCCGTCGGACACCACGGTCAGTGGCCTGACCAGGGAACGCGCCGCGAAGTCGGTCATCGCCTGGGTGGTGAACGGCATCGGGCGCAGGCACGCAAGCACGGCCTGTCCGTCCTCGGTGGTCTGCACGGCGGCGATGAACGGCACCTTGTTCTCCGAGCCACGTCCGGCCTTGCCGCCCGAGCGCTCTCCTCCCAGGTAGGCGTCATCGACCTCGACCCGGCCGGTGAGCTGGCGGTCTTCCTCGCGCAGGCGCATGACCTCCATGAGCTTGTGCTTGACCAGCCAGGCGGTCTTGTAGCAAACGCCGAGGTGGCGCTTGAGCTCCAGGGCGGAGATGAAGTTCTTGGACTGCGTCAGCAGGTGCATCGCCAGGAACCAGGTCGACAGGCGCAGCTTGCTGGACTCGAAGATGGTGCCGGCGGTCACGCTGCACTGGTTGCGGCAGGCCGAGCACTGCCAGTACATGCGGCCGAGTCGGCGGAACGCGCTGTGCACCGCACAGCCGCAGTCCGGACAGACGAAGCCCTGGGGCCAGCGCGCAGCGATGAGCGCGGCCTCGCAAAGCTCATCACTTCCGTAGCGCTGCATGAATTCCGCCATCGAAAGACCGGGTTGGAACTGCACGCGATTCATGGCCATGACGCACCCCCAGGAGTTGGTGCGCTCATCGTCGACCTGCGCTGGCTCAAATCATGAGCCACACCGGGCGTGGCTGAGCCATGTCGCGAATCAGGAAGCAACAAGGCACCGGTTGCCTTTAACATCGCTTTTCGGAGATTACGCGCACCTTGTTTCGTTAGTCTTATCACCACATAGCATCGGTAGACCTCTGACGCCCTCCATCCCTGAATCGCTGCCTGAGGGGAGGAACATGTCCCGTCACAAAAAAGTCCCGCCATAAACGCTTGACCGAGCACGAGGCGCAGCCATCCGAAGGACAGCATGCAACTGCGCAATGCATACGACGCAGAAAGCTGTGGCAAGGGCTGCTTGTGGTCGACCGCGGGCTATGACAGCAATCGGTGCTGACAAATGTCGAGTCATGCATCCTCAACATTGATGATGCAAGTTCAGTCGGCCTCCCCACACAGAGGGTCAGCTCGCGACCCACGTTGTCACATAAATCGCCTCAGCAGTGGAACCTTGCGTCATGCCTCTTCGCCACGTATGCTGTAGATCATCAAGAACCCCGGGGACCGCTATGACCAAGTTGTTTGCCGTGCAACTTGAACCGCACAGTGATATCGAACTTTTATTTGCCGCCCCAACGGGGGATGGTGCGACAGCCTATGGTGCCATCGACGAGATAGTCGAGAGAAGCTCTGAAACCTTGAGCGGGGCACTGGATATGGTTCGATCCGTCGCTATTTGTGCGCGAGACAAGCTTGCAGACCTTGATGTGGCAGGGGCGGAGGCAACGATTGGATTGAAACTCTCGGGCAAAGGCAAATTCATAGTGGCAGAAGCTGCTGCGGAAGCGACCTTAAATATAAAGATTACTCTAAAAAGGTAATACAGCGCGCCATGCGCAGCTTCATGGGCGACCAGTCTGATAGATCTCGCGGCCGAATAAGTTCGGACGCCGCTTGGCGTGCTGCGGTATATCGGCTCTTATGTGGAAACCCGGCGACCCCCAGAGGAACAGCATTCGGAATCGGGCCGCGTCTAGCGCTGACCTGTCATCATTGCGTGGATGGCGCCAATACCGACTTGGGATTGCTGCTCCTATCCAGCAGCGAGGTAACGCTGCCACTTGCTAGGGTTGCGGAGGTCCAGGTTCCCGAGGATCCGCTGTGCAACGACGTGGCCATCCTCAGGATGGACCAAGACTTGCCCGCTTGGCTAGGAGTGAACTCACTTGAGCCGCCGGAAGAGGCGAAGCTTTTTGGGTTTGGATTTCCCGGATCAAACTTGCGGCAAGGGTTGGTCCGCATCGAAGTGGAACCGCGCGGTTTCCAGCCGGCAGAATATGCGGACCGCTATCGACTTAACACCGCACTCGTTTTGTCGAAAGACCCCGCAACCCGAGGCATGAGTGGCGGACCGATCATAGAGGCGGAGTCCGGTACGGCGGTCGCAATCATCGTCGGAGGGCCAGACTACGATGGTCGTTCTATAGCGCTGCCTCTTTGCGCCATATCTACAGTTGAAAGCAGGTGGAACGCGTTCGATCAAGCAATCGCATGGAGCGTTACACATACGCAGCAAAGGGGATGGGCGATGAATGCCAGAGCGGCTGCGGATATCTGTAGCAGACAAGTTGCTGAAGCAATCACACGCCTAACTCGCAGAGAGACGTTCAACGCCGCACGACACGTCGCTCGCCGCGCCTTTGAAGAATCACTTGTCGACTATCTATCCCGCCCCATGCCAGCGCTTTTGCTGACGGGGAACGCAAATGTTGGGAAGACTTCAGCTTTGGCAGCGCTAGCCCATTCCATGATGACCCGGTCATTGCTGCTTGACGGCTTTCAAATGGATCGCCTCCGCCGCACATTGACGGAAAATGTACAGGGCGAGATCGAAAGATTCTCTCAAGCGGCGGACGTTGATTCGTTGCCGACCCTTTGTCAGGCACTTCGGGGGGGAGCCAATGGCGAGCTGGTCGTCATCGTAGATGGGCTCAACGAAGCAGGGGCGTCAGCGACCGAGCTTAGAACTTGGCTTTCCGAAGCGATCAACGAAGCCGAGGATATCGGATTCCGATTGATCGTTTCGATTCGCACTGATCACACCAAGATTCTAGAGATCGACGAGTCAAGGACAGTCACCTTCGATCTTGGCGTATTCAGCGATCGCGAGGCAAGGGCGGCCGCCAAGGCTTATGGCATTTCGGATTTGAATTCCGACGTTTTGAAGCATCATCCCCTGATGTTCCGGATTGCCGCCAAAGCTCCGAACGCGCGCCTTGTGTTTGAGCAGGGTCGCAACAAGGCGATCATGGGGTTCGTCCGCGATATGGTGATCCGAAGCGCAGGAGTGACAGCGCTTCAAGTTGATTCGTTAGTGTTGGGCTGCTGCCGTGTGGCCGACCATGGCGGACCGGACCAAGACAGCGTGGACCGAGACTTCGCAGCTAATCAATTGGGAGGCCTCCCTCGACTCGAGGCACTCATCGAAGGCGGCGTATTCAAATCGCACAATGATCGTGTCCGCTTCTCGTTCGATGAGATGGCGAGTGCCCTTTGCCGCCCGCTGGACGCAGATCGCATCGCACTGTGTGTGCTGTGGCGCCGGGCCGTTGACGACCCAGCGATCGCCAATCGCCTGATCAATTCCTTAGTGGCGTGCGAATCGCGCGGAGACGATGACCGCCTCAGTGACCACGTAGAAA
>Ga0196963_10002420_pt1 | contig 11178 bp, 7 predicted proteins | sample S1_5metaG_FD_148600 | JGI IMG/M metagenome (GOLD analysis project Ga0196963, IMG submission 148600) | Soil microbial communities from Anza Borrego desert, Southern California, United States - S1_5 | ecosystem: Environmental > Terrestrial > Soil > Desert | place: USA: California | collected... | reverse complement strand
CTGGCCGCCGTCGCCTCGACCAGGGATTGCACAGCCGATGATGAGGATCCCGAAGCGTGTATCGGTCGAGGTCGCTGGGTTCTTTCGCAACCTACTCACAGGCTACGAACCCTCGACGATCTTGCGAGAACAAGTGCAAAACGCGGACGACGCGTGCATCAAGCAAGGGCTCCGAGGGTGGCTTCGCGTCGAGTTTCGACATAGCGCCCTGATGTTCGAGAACCCCTCACTCTTCAATGAGGACGATTGGCAACGAGTCCTGACGCCGAGCAGCGGCGGCAAATGGGATTCTCCCGAAGAGACCGGCGAGTTCGGTGTGGGCTTCTGGAGTGTGCTCCATCTCACGGATCGGCCGACGGTCACGTCTGGCGAACTCTCACTCGAGATCGACCCGACGGGCGAGGTCAAGCAGACCGAACTGGAGGAGCCGTTCGATGGCTCGCGGTTCGAGCTTCCGTATCGAACTGCGGTAACTCCCCTGGCTGCGCAGCTCGATCTCGGCGCGGTCGATCGATGCCGACCCGAGGCCCGGCGCCATCTTCTGCACCTTCCCCACCGAGACCGCGTCGGCAATGAACTTCCACGTCAACGCCCACTTCTTCGCCACCCAGGATCGGCGATCGATCCAGCACGACGGTCCGGAAGGACGTTGGAACGACGAGATCTTCGTACAAGCGGGACGAGCAATCGGCAAGAGCCTTCCAGCGATCCTCACATCCCACGCTGGCCTCCGATCTGCTCGGGAGCGCCTCGCATGGTTCTGGTCGGTGCCCGGACACACTGGGCCGATCGAGCGACGCGCCACGATCTGCATGGCAGAGATCGACGCCGCAGCGCGCGGGCTGCCCGCGGTTCCCGATCGCGACGACGTCCTTCAGGTCGGACGAACGCTCTGCGTACTCCCGCGTGAGGTCGAGGAAGTGCTCGCCAACCACGTCGAGCGATGCGTGAGAGAGCCAGACGACGGTCGTGATGTCGACCTGTACAAGCGATGGGGCGTCCCGTTCTGGGGTCGGACCGATGTCATCTCGTGGCTTCGGCGGAACACTCCATCGGAACCCACATCCCGGCGAGACGCGCCCCCGTTCGTCTCCGACCTCGCGTCCGCCACGGCACTGCTCGTGTACTGCGGTGATCATCCGGATGCCGCTGGCCTGGGCCTTGTCCATGCAACGGACGGCAACGTTCATCCCCTTGCGTCGAGCGCCGTGTACCGGCCGGATGACGGGATGCTCACCCTGACCGCCGGGCTTCCTGGCCCACTGGTGATCGATGAGCTACGGGACACACCCGGTTGGGCCCGGGCGCCCAAGACCTCTGGCTACTGGCTGCGAGATCAGCTGATCGTTGCGCGCGACCAGCTCGCGGGACGCGAGGTGGGCTCGGCGCGCGGCGGCGTGCTCAAGAACTTCGAGCAGGTGCGGCTAGCCATGCAGCTGCTCGCCGACGTCGGGTTGCCCCTGGAGGGCACGCCGCTCGCGGTGGACGAGGACAAGCGTTGTCGCGTCTTCGACTCCTCGACGATCGCCGGTCTGCCGGCCGGCCACCGGAAGTCCGCGGCTCAGCTGCTGTCGGCTCTTGGTCGGACGGTGCTCCACCAGAAGCTCGACGATGACGATCTGCTGGACAAGGGCGTCGAGAGGCTGACACCCGATGTCTTGCTGGCGACGCTCGAGGCACGAGCGCAATGGGATCTCGAGTCGGCTCCACAATTGCTGCTTTTGACGGTGCGTGCGATGAACGACGAGGCACCGCTGCCGAGCGCCGTCGTCGACCGGTTGCGCAACCTCGAGTTGTGGCCGACGACCAAGGGCGACGCGCGTCGCTTGGTGGAAGTGTTTCTCCCGCCGAGAGTTCCGTATCGGGGCTTCGCTCCAACCAACCGATCGTCTCAGAACGACTCCTTGCCGGTCGCGACGGCGATGTCTGCCGGAGCGCGTTGTCGGAGGTCCTGCGAGTCGACGAGTACAACCTCACCGAGGAGCTTGTTCAAGCGTGCGAAGCGGCGCCGCGCAATCGTGAACGGCTCCTTGATCTCATCGAGGAGCTGACCAGAGCAACGCTCAGCCCCGCCCAGAAGACGCGGCTGTGTGCCTCGGCATTCGTGCTGTGCCAAGACGGAACGCCGAGGCCGCCGGATCGCGTCTTCGTCTCCAAGTGGAGCCTGCCACTCACGCTCGACGACCGGCGGGCCGCCGACGAGCTCCTGAGCAACTCGGGTGTCCTGCGGCTGCTCGAGAGCCTGGGATCCGACGAGCTGCCAAGCGGCGACGATCTCGTCGAGTTCGCCGAATCCGTTCAAGGAAGCAGTCGGAGTGCTATGGCATCTATCGCACTCTGGTCCTTCCTTCGCGACCACTACGACAAGTACAGCGACACGCAGCTCGGCCGCCTGCGCGACATCAAATGGGCGATCAGCGACCCCGACAACGAGCTTCGCAAGCCTCGGCACCTGCTCGACCCGGGCTTGAAGTTCGCAGCGATCCGGTTCCCCGTGGTGACGGGGATTGCAACACTGCCGCAGCGGCTTCGCGACCTCTTGGGTGTGACCGGCACGTTGACCGCCGAGCAGCTCCTGGAGGTGGCGGACGCTGCCGCAGCCGCGGAGGTACCGCTCGACTCGTTCTTCTTCAACCGCCTTGACCGGGCATGCGCTAGCGACGCGAACGCAGCCAAGATCGCCCGGCTCGCTGATGTTCGTGTGCTGCCAGTCGGACGACAGCTGATGCGCCCAAGGGAGCTCGTCGCTCGCAGCAAGGCTGCGGTGTGGGGTCACCTCAAGCAGGTCGTCCCGGACGACTTCGTCGTCGACTATCCACGCCTCGCCGCGACGTGGCACATGGCAGACGGTGACGACGAGCTCGACTGGCGCGAACACTGCGATGTGCTCACTGAGCTCGCCTCGCGACCGCTCACGACCGACCTTGACATGCAGCTCGCGCGCCAGCGCATCGAGTCGGTCGCCGAAGCAACCGCCTCCGGCGCGGCGAGGACAGCGCAGCTCCAGGGCCGGCCGGTGGTGCTGACTCGGAGCGGCCTCGTGACCCCCGAGGCTGCGCTTCGTGCCGATCTCCCGTTTGCGATCGCCGAGAAGGTTCGTGATCGACTCCCGGTCGCGCTCGAATGGGATCCGGCCATCGGTGCGTACCTCACCGCCCTCGAGGTCCGGTCTCTACGCCACGCGCTTGACCTGCAGCCCGTTGTCGACGACGTTCGCGGCGACGACCGTTGGGGACCGCGCCTCCAACGACAACGCATGAATCTCATCCGCTTCCTGCGGACGGCGCCGGACGGCTTTCCACTGGCACTCCGCGAGGAGTGGCCTCCGATCGTCCGCACGACGGCCACGCTCTCGGTCCGCGCGTACTTCGAAGGCGAACTCGTCAACGAGTGGCCAGCGTCGGCGTTCCTTGGCTCGCACGCTGACGAGTTCGTGCTCTACGTGCGCGGCACGCAGGCGAACCCCGAAGACGTTGCCGATGCCATCGCTTCGCAGTTCGGCGTTCACCCAGGAACGCTCGAGCTGCTCGAAGCGATCCTGGACGCACCGGACGTCGAATCAGCCGCCCGCAAGCTCGATCGGAACAACGTTGATCCACTGCCACCCGACGAGCTCGAGTTCGAGCTCGTCGAGGCTGAGCTGGCGGTACCCGAGGTCGAGACGTCGACCGTGCCTGACGCGCCGTCGGCTCGTTACGCCCCGGAACAGCCAGCGGACGAAGAAGACGACCCGGTGGGCCAGCCTTCGCCCTCACCGCCGACTTCCGCGCCTCCAATCGACGATTACGTCACGACCACCGAAGATGACCTGCCGCTTCGTCCCCTGCCTCCAAAGGTCAGGGGCGACGACGACAGCCTCGAGGCGCGCGGCTTCGAGATCGAGCGCACGTGGGACGAGCCCGTGCCCGAGCTCGACTACGCCGACGAGCAGGAACGCGAGGAAGACGAGAGCGGCCGCGCCGTCGTCAAGGTGATCTTGTCCTTCTACGACATCGCGAATGGGCTCATCCCGATCCGCACACAGGACGCGCTACGACTTGCGGGCGGTGTGCTGCCGACGCGCGTCCATCTGTTCGGCAGCGACCGCATCGTCGCCAACCGGTCCGACCGTCACCTCTTCCTCGAGGACGGACGACGACTGTTCTCCGAGCGAGAGGTCTTGGCGGGGACCGTCGTCCGGTTGCATGCGTCCTCGCCAGGTCGGATCGAGGCGGAGATCCGAGCTGACGAGCACGAGATCACGGATGTCTGGCTGCTCGAGATCGAGGATGGTGAGCTGGTGCGGCATCGTGCCGACGCAGTGCGCGTGCGGTACGAGACGGATGGGCCTCTCTACAAGAGTGAGCGTCGATGGGAGGACCTGGAAGCGCTCTACGCCGAGGCAGCACAGTCCCTCTCGTGCCGAGATCTCTTGCCGAGGGTCTTCGAGGCTGAGCCCGAGCGCGGCTTCACCGTGGATGAAGCATGGCAGGCAGTCGCGATGTATCGACTGTTCGCCAAGGCGACGATCGCACGGATCCTCGGCTACCAAGACAAGGCGTTCGAACGTCGGGAGGATGACCGGTACTACCTCGTCGGGCGGACGATCAAGCGGCCGCAGGCCTCCAGTGCGGCGTCGACCAGCGTGGACCGCGCGCCCAAGGCGTCAGGGGCTCCACAGCCGAACTCCGCCGATCTCAAGCGAAGGGCGCAGCGACTCGCTCGACAGCTGGCCTCGATCATCCAGCAGCTGGGCGCAGATGACGTCTCTGACCTCGCCCAGATCCTCGGTCTCAAGCTCCTCGAGCAGCCCATCGACCTCGCGTTCGAGCAGGCCTGTCTCGCACTTGGCGAGTCAGGTGATCCCCTTCTCCTTGACCGCATCGTGAGCGACGCCGAACGGAACCCTCTGCTCGCGACGGTGGCGTTGAGCACGATCGAGCGGATGTCCGCCGAGCATGTCGAGCGGTGCGCCCCGCTCCTCAACCGTTTGCGGCCCAGGTTCGACGCAAGTCAACTCGCTCGAGCTCAAGCATTGACCGCGCAGACCGACTCACCGGCGAACGCTGGGCCGGCGTTCGAGGTCGCGGCCCGTCTCCTCGAAGCAGGGGGCGACTCCGGGGCTCTGCCAGTTGCCCTCGTCGCGGCGATGACACAGCCGCCTCCTCCGGACCCGGACAGCGACCCGACCTCCGCGCGCTCGCATCTGCTTGACCGCTGTGCACTCCTGGATCGCGCTGCGGTTCTCGCGCTTGACACCGTCGAGGCGTGGGACGCCCGAAACGAGATGATCGCCACGATCGCGGCGGGGCTTCCCGCGGCCGGCTACGTCGACCTCCCCCGGCAGGAGCTGTTGTCGCTCGTCCTCATCGTGCGAGCCTCCGACCCGCTCGAAGCGTTCGACGCGATCGTCGAGGTGGCAAAGCTCCACGAGGCGAGCCCAACCGGAGCCGGAAGCGCTCGACTCGTGTATCAGCTGGCCGTGAGCGCGGCGAAGACGCTTGGTATCTCGGCGAAGGCCACATCGTGGGCACGAGGTAAGGCTGGCGAGTTGCAGGGAAGTCCGTCGGCTCAGGCAATGCAGTTTGCGCGGGAGTGCTGTGCTCGGCTTCGGCTGCAGCCGGAGTCAGTCGGCCTCACACCCGCCTGAGCGGCGGCTCGGGCGTCGGTCAGGCGGGCGTCTACGCGCCCTGTGGGCAGCCCTTGATCGCCACCACGTTCAGCTGAGTCTCGGCAGAAGTCGAGACTGTCACACCCCGTTCATAGCCTCACGTCATGCCGGTCGTGATGGCAGCGGTTCCGCCCGCCGAACGCCCCCGAGAGCGGCTCGTCGCGCACGGGGTCGAGTCACTCAGCGCGCGAGAACTCGTTGCGCTAGTACTTCGACACGGCGTTGCGGGAAAGAGCGCTCTCGACGTCGCAGATGAGCTGCTCGCCGAGTTCGGATCGCTCGATGGGCTCTCTGAGGCGCGACTCGAGGAGCTCGCTCGGCGACCCGGTGTCGGGCCCGCGAAGGCATCCGCCCTCGTCGCGGCGTTCGGCCTCGCCAGACGGGTGAACCGGATTGCGCACTCGAGCCCATCTCTGCGGACCGCGGCCGACGTCGCGGCCGTCGCAATCCGTGAGCTTGACGGCCTACGTCGAGAGCGTGTTCTCGTGCTCGTCTGCGATCAGCGGAACCGCCTCCGCCGCAGAGTCGTCGTGTCCGACGGGGCCATGGATCACTCGCTCGTGCCTATCCGCGAGATCCTCAACGCCGTACTCCGACATGACGGCAGAGCGTTCGCCCTCACGCACAACCATCCGAGTGGCGACCCCGAACCAAGCGACGCTGATCGGAGGGCGACCGCGGAGGTCAAAGCGGCCTCAAGGGTCGCCGGGCTTCGCTTCCTCGGTCACATCGTTGTCGCGGGCGCAGAGTGGCGTTCGCTCAGTTAGAGGGATGAAAAGACCTTGTTCACCGCCGCGGGCAGAATGGCGCCTCGTAGCGCGCTCGACCGATCGAGCAGCGCAGCCGCACGCTCCGACGCGTCCTCTGCGCGTGTCAGTCGGTGCGCGACATGCAGTTGCTCATCAAGTGGCGGCACCGGGATCGGAAGATTCAGCAGCTTCTCACCCGACAGATTTGCGAACGTACTTCCCGCCGTACGTGAAGCGATCTCCGGCGCGAGGTGCATGAGCGCGTGTCGAAGGTACTGCGCATCGAGGTCCGGACGCGGCCGGATTGCTGCGAGACCTCGACCGATGCAGTACGGCTGGTCCGCCCAGTTCATTCGCCCGATAGTCGCACGTATCGAAATTAGGAGGTCACCAGGCTGGGCGACCTTCGTGACGGTCGTCGTCCACTGTCTCGGCGTGGGGTGATCGCGCCCAAACTCCGTGGGCCCATTCAGTAGAGGAAGACCTTCGCCTCGATCGTTGTAAGTACCGCCAGGCGGACTCTGACCCATCTCCACATGCGCTACCTCGCGCAGGAAACGGACGTTGCCGTGAACACCTTGAAATTGTTGGCGTCGCACTGAAGTCAGGAGCGCCCTCACCACGGGTTCGGCTTCGTGCGCCAGCATTTCGAGCACGCGGGCTTCTGCGGCGATGCCATCGAGCCACGCAGTCATGCGACGCTGATTGTCGATGGATGGCAGCGGTATCTCGAGCGCCTCGAATCGGTCGACGGCAAGTGTCCTGTTGCGACCGGCCGAACCAGGTGACGCCGCACGAACGCTCTCAAGGCCAGGCTCACTGAGGAACCACCATCGTGCCCAACCGGTATCGATTCGGTCGTCGATAGGTACGAAGGTCATGAAGCGATGGGACCCGATCCGACCTGACTCCGCTTCGCTCGCGATCGCGATCGCGCCTTCCCATGCAAACACGTTGCTGATCACGAGGTCGCCTGCCTCGATTCGAAAGACACGCTTGTTCCCAAGTTCGGCGCCTGATGTCGACTCCTTGTGGAATATCCCGCGACCGAACGATCGAATGCCGATCTCCCAATACGTTTCGAGCGGATCTACGTCAACTGCGCGGCGTTCGAGCCTGAGAACCTCCTTCACGCGCGCGTGATCTGAGGTCATGGCAGTCGATCCACTTCGTCTTGGAGGCCTGCGAGGACGCGAAGCACTTCCTCGTGAGTTGCAACCAGCTCTGCGATCAGCTCGCTCGGTGGGCGATGCACGAGGTCATCTGGCCGATTCGGGTTCTTCAGATCGAGATTGAAGGCGTTGCCTTCGATGTCTGAAATCGGTACACGCCATGCCCGGTCGTTCTCGGATCGCGCACCCCACCACGCTTGGCACTCGGTGAATTCCTCAAAGCGCATCGGCTTCGTCTTCGAGTACTTCTTTCGACCTTCAGGCGGCGGGATCTCGTAGAACCACACCTCCTTGGTGCGTCCGGTCTTCTCGAAGAACAGCACATTCGACGGGATCGCCGTGTACGGCTCAAAGACGCCGTCCGGCAGTCGCACAACGGTGTGGAGGTTGCACTCCTCGAGGAGCTGCTTCTTGATCTTGGCGCCAACGCCGTCGGCGAAGAGGACCCCGTTCGGCACAACGATTCCGCATCTTCCACCGTCCTTGAGTCGTCGGATCACGAGCTGCAGGAACAGCCATGCGGTCTCGGCGGTCTGCTTGTCCGCTGGAAAGTTCGCCTGGATGCTCCTCTCCTCCTCGCCACCGAACGGAGGGTTCGTGAGCACGACGTCGACGCGCTGTGCCTTGCTGATCTGCGTGATCGGCGTCGCGAGGGCGTTCCCTCGCGTGATGTTCGGCTGGCCGAGGCCGTGCAGGACGAGGTTCATCATGCAGAGGAGGTACGGGAGGGGTTTCTTCTCGATCCCGCGGAGGTTGTCGTGCAGGTTCCGGAGCTGCGCTGCTGTCTTCACCTGCGGCGTCAGGTGCTCGAGCGCCTCCACGAGGAATCCACCGGTGCCGCACGCCGGATCCAGAACAACCTCCCCGAGCTTCGGATCGACCTGCTGCGTGATGAATCGGATCACGGGGCGCGGCGTGTAGAACTCGCCGGAGTCACCTGCGGCGTCCCGCATCTCTCGGAGCATTGACTCGTAGAGATGCGCCATCGTGTGGATGTCGTCGGCGGACGCAAAGTTGATCTCGTTCACCTTGTTGACGACGTCACGGAGCAGATAGCCGGAGAGCATCCGGTTGTTTGTCTCCTTGAACACTGCGGCGAGGACGTCTCGCGGATCGTGAGCGCCCGTACCTGACAGCTCGCGCAGGTAGGGCAGCAGCTTGGCGTTGACGAAGGTGAGCAGCGCCTCGCCTGTCGGCCCGTTCGGATCAGCCGCCCAGTCTCGCCAGCGGTATGGCGACTCGATCGCGGGGCGGTAGTCCCGCTCTGTCACCTCGCGGTTCTGCTCGAGCCCGTCGAATGCCTTGAGGAACAGCAGCCAGGCCAGTTGCGGAATTCGGTCGAGGTCACCGTTGAGGCCGGCGTCCTTGCGCATCGCGTCGCGGGCGGACTTGATGACAGAGGCGAGCTTCGCTTGGGGTGAGGTAGGTGTCTCGGTCTTCTTGGCTTTGACCATCGTCAGGGCTTCTCCTCGTTCTGGAACATCTGTGACCACAGCGCGTCGACGTGCCCTCTCGCGTCGCCGAAGGACGTGGTCTGAAGGTCGTGTTGGCTGGCCAGACGGTGGTATCGATCCGGCCAGTCATCGGGAAGCGGCGGCAGAACCGCCGGCGGTGTCGAGTTGTCGCGCTCGGCCCACACGGCGCGTGCGGCATCGGCAACCTTCTTGGCATCGAGCGCGTCGTGCTCAAGCAGCAAGACGACGTCGACGAGATCTCGTACTCGTGAGTTGTCGCGATCGCTGTAGTCACGCGCTATCGCGTGGAGCTTTTCGGCGGCATGGCGTTGGACATCGACGATCTCGACCTCAGGCGTGGGAATCTCCGCGAAGTCGAGCAGGTTCGGCAAGGCGAGCCGGTCCGTTCGCGCGAGCTCGTGCGCTCGCGGTGAGACATCGAGCTTGATGGTGCCGAACACTCTGCCGCCGACCGACGCGGACACGCTGAACCGCCACGTGACGTGACCTCCGCCATCAGGACTGAGCCGTTGGGGCGGGCTCGTCGTGAACATGAAGTTGTCGCCGTCCAAGTCGCGACCGAGAGCGTCGTCGACTCGCTCGTGCAACTCTCCCTCGTCGTCCAACTCCGCGCGTAGTCCGAGGTCGATGTCCTTCGTCAGGCGAGCGTCGTCTTGCAGGCGGACTTCGAGCGCCATGCCGCCTTTGACGACCCACTGACCTGGCTGGGCCGCTTCGAGACGAGCGACGATGCGCTCGAAGAGCACGCGCCGCCGAAGGCGGTCGACCGCAATGCCGGACTCCCTCGATCGATTTGCCAGCCGCTGCTCGAGCGCGGCGAGGAACGCTCGCGGCGTCTCGTACCTCAGAGCGGTCGCACTTTCGCGAGAGCGCGCTCGACGTACAACGCAGCGCGGGTGTCGACGGCCTCAGCGCGGGTCCGCAAGCGGCGTTGCGTCAGGAGCCCGCTGCGCTCGCCGTCCTCGATGGCTCGTGCGAGCTGTTCCTCATCCGGTGCCGTGGAGGCGATGTCGATGATGGTGCGGATCGGTGTGGTCACGCGGAAGCCGGTGCGCAGCTCGACGTCGTCGGGGGGCAGGTCTTCGAAGTGGAGGGCGAGGGCGTCGTCGCGCATCGTGAACCGGGGCGGCACGGTCAGACTGACCTTGGCAGCCTCGAACTCCCCCATCTGGTGGACCGCCAGCGCAGACTCGTAGGACACGACACCACGACCCCGTGACCACAGCGTCCAGTAGGCGAGCTCGTCATGGACCTCAGGCACCCATTCGGCGAGCCGGAAGAGGCCCCGGTCGATTCGTAGCCAGTTGCCGACGCTGACGTGGTGCGCCTGGGCCTGATACGAGTAGCCGAGCTTCTTCGCCTGGGCGGCCGTGAAGTAGCCGCCCTGCTCGGCGGCAAGGCCGAACAGGCGTCGCCGAAGGTCTCGACGGTCAACAGGCATGAGGCGATCCTATACGGAAACTTTATGAATTCGTGTGCGAATTATCTGAAACTCAAGTTTCCGTAGAGGATTACGCGACATACAGCAGACCGCCAAGCTCGCCCACGGCCTTGTGGAGCGCGTCGGCCGACCCAAACCGAGCTGCGATTTCCGCCGGCGAGCCCAGCGCCGAGATCGGCGGGATCTGGAGGACGCCGAGGTCGTCGAGCTGGCTGATCCCATGATCGGCGTACTTGTCGAGGAGGGACGTGAGGACCTCGCGCGCCGCGGGCTGGAAACCTTCGAAGAAGTCGGCGTGCTCCTTCCGAACTCGCCGGACGCGGTCGATTCGAGTCGCGAGTGGCTGGTTCCAGGCAAGGTGGACGAGGACGTCGATCGGATCGGCATCGATGAGGCCGGTCCGCTGCAGGAGCTCGCCGTCGTCGATGCCATGTGCGGCGAGCGCATCGAGGACGTCCTGGCGTCCCGGCCGGTTGGCCCACTGCGATCGGAGCTCGTTTGGATCGGGGAACAACGAGCGCACGGTCTCGGTCACGAAGTCCCGGTACTCGACCAAGCGGAGGCGGTGCGTCTCCGGATCCAGGTGGTACTGCGCCTCGGCCGTCACCCAGACCTCGACGTCTTCGACGTAGAACTTCCGTGGCTCCTCGTTGAGGTCGTCAGGGTCGACCTCTTCGCCGTGCGTGTCATC
>Ga0196963_10002419_pt1 | contig 11185 bp, 9 predicted proteins | sample S1_5metaG_FD_148600 | JGI IMG/M metagenome (GOLD analysis project Ga0196963, IMG submission 148600) | Soil microbial communities from Anza Borrego desert, Southern California, United States - S1_5 | ecosystem: Environmental > Terrestrial > Soil > Desert | place: USA: California | collected... | reverse complement strand
CTCGCCGGTGCTCTCGCGCCAGCCCGACATGTCCGTCGGTCCCTGGGTTGCGATCAAGCATGAGCGTGTGTCGCCGACCAAGTGGCGTCTGACCTTGCGCGAAGGCATGAAGTTCTCGAACGGCGAACCGGTCGATGCCGAGGCGGTGCGCTTCACCATCGCGCGCCTCAATGCCGAGGAGACCAAGTCGCCGATCCGCAGCTTCTTCGTCAACCTGGTCAAGGTCGAGGTCGAGTCGCCGACGGTGGTGACGATCGAGACCAGCGGCCCCGACGCGCTGTTCGAGGCGCGCATGACCAACCTGCAGCTGGTGCCGCCGAAATACACGACCGAAGCCGGCGCCAAGTTCAACGAGGCGCCGATCGGTTCCGGTCCCTACACCTTCGAGCGCTGGAAGCGTAACGAAGAGATCGTGCTGGTCGCCAATCCCGGCTATGGCGGCCCCGACAAGCCCAAGTTCAAGCGCCTGGTCTTCCGCCCGATCCCCGAGGAGATCGCGCGCATCTCGGCGGTGAAGACCGGCGCGGTGCATCTCGTGACCTCGCTGTCGCCGAGCCAGGCCGGAAACCTCAAGGAAGCCGATGGCGTCAAGGTGCTGAGCGCGCCGAGCAACCGCGTCATGGTCGTGCAGTTCAACAAGATGGCCGAGCCAGCCAACGATCCGCGCTTCCGGCGCGCCGTCGGCTTCGCCATCAACCGCGACGAGATCATCAAGGGCCTGATGAAGGGCTATGCCGATCCGGTCACGACCATCTATGGCGCGGCGATCCAGGGCGTGCCCAAGGTTGCGGGCGACTTTCCCTACGATCCCGATCAGGCGAAGAAGCTGGTCGAGGAACTCGGCCTCAAGGGCAAGGAGATCGAGCTGCACGGCGCCGTCGGCCGCTACCCGCTCGACCGCGAGACCGCGCTCGCCGTCGGCGCTCAGCTCCGCCGCGTCGGCCTCAACGTCAAGGTCCGCACCAGCGAGTACGGCACCTTCGCCGAGGACATCAAGTCGAACCGCGTCGGCCCGATCTTCATCCAGCCGCACGGCAATGTCTGGCTCGACCCGCTGCCGCAGATCATCGCCTTCATGTACTCGAAGGGCCATTGGTCGGGCTGGAAGCAGCCGGATCTCGATGTGATGATCGACAAGGCCAACAATGCCGACGGTCCGGAGCGCGTGACCCTGGTCGGCGACCTCATCAAGAAGCTGCGCGACGAGGCGATCGCGGTGCCGCTCTTCGCGCATCAGGTCATCTATGGCGCGGCGCCGGGTCTTTCCTGGCGTCCGCGCTCGGACGACCTCATCATTGCGGAGGAAATCGCGTGACGGGCCTCCTCGACGAAGCCCGGGTCCTGGCCGCGATCGATGGCCGGGCCCGGGCGACGGTCGAGGAGATCCGGTCCGCGATCCGCCAGCCGAGCGTCAGCCAGACGGGCGAGGGCGTCGAGGCCATGGCGGCCTGGACGCGCTCCTATCTCGAGGCGCTCGGCGCCGATGTGCGCCAGGTGCCCGGCACGCGCGCGCCCTTCGTCGAGGGCGAGCTGATCACCGGTTCGGACCGGCCGACGCTCCTCTTCTATGAGCTCTACGATGTGCAGCCGGCCAAGGGCCAGCCGGGCTGGACCGTCGATCCCTTCGCCGCCGAGCTGGTGACCGACGCAAACGGCCGCGAGCGCATCGTCGGCCGCGGCGCCTTCAACTCGAAGGGGCCGCTGGTCGGCGCGCTCGCCGCGATCCGCGCCTTCCGCGAGGCCAAGGTCGAGCTGCCGGTCAATTTCCGCTTCCTCATCGAGGGCGAGGAGGAGGTCGGTAGCCCGTCGCTGCCCGGCTATATCGAGCGCAACCGCAACATCCTCGGCGGCTGCGATGCCGCTTTCATTCCTTACTTCGGCACCACGGCCAAGGGCGACACCGTCATTCGCCTCGGCTTCAAGGGGCTGACCCTGCTCGAGTTCCGCGTCACCGGCGGCGCCTGGGGCGGTCCGTCGCGGGGCGACATCCATGCGCTGCACGGCGCGGTGATCGGCAGCCCGAGCTGGGAGCTGGTGCGCGCTCTCTCGACGCTGACGGACGGAGAGGGACGCGTGACCATCGACGGGCTCGCTGCGATCACCCCACCGCCGGCGCCGGAGGACCTGGAGCTGGTCGAGCAGGCGGCACGCCACCACGATCTCGAGGCCTACTGCACCGAGATCGGCGCGGTGAAGACGCGGCACGCGACGCCGCGCGATGCGCTGCACGCGACCATGTTCGACGTGACCCTCAATATCGATGCGCTGGTCGCCGGCAAGCTCGAGGACGGCAAGGAGCCGGCGACCGTGATCCCGAAGACGGCGCGCGCCTTCGCCGATCTCCGCCTGCTGCCGGGGATGAAAGCGGATGACGTGCTGTCCCTGATCCGCGCCCATCTCGATCGCCGCGGCTTCCAGCATGTCGAGGTGGTCTGCCGATCCTCCTATCCGGCCTCACGCGCCTCGGTGAAGGAGCCGGTTGTGCGCGCGCTGATCGCGGCGATGGGGGCGGAGGCGAAGCATCTCCGCGTCTTCCCCATTCATGCCGGAGCGGCACCGATGTACGTGTTCTCCGAGACGCTCGGCATGCCTTACGTCTTCGGCGGGGTCGGTCATGGCGCCGGCTCGCACGGGCCGAACGAGTACATCATGGCCGACGACGTGGCGCCCTTCATGCGCTCGGTCGCGAGCTTCTTCTACCGCTTCGCCGAGACCTGGAACCAGGCGCGGGCATGACCGCCTATGTCATCCGCCGGGTGATGATGCTGTTCGTCACGCTGCTTGGCGTGATGACCGTGCTGTTCGTGCTCAGGACCCAGATCGGCGATCCCACCATCTTCCTCCTGCCGCCGGATGCGACCGAGCAGGCGAGGCTCGACCTGCTGCGCCAGCTCGGCCTCGACCGGCCGCTCATGGAGCAGTTCTGGTCCTTCCTCGGCAATGCGGTTACCGGCGATCTCGGCCGGTCCTGGCGCTATGACAGCCCGGCGCTGCCGGTCGTGCTCGAGGCCTTTCCGGCGACGCTTCTGCTCGCCTTCTCGGCCTTGAGCTTCGGCGTGCTGACCGCGATCCCCTTGGGCGTCGCCGCCGCGCTCCGCCGCGACACCTGGGTCGACACCTTCGCCAGCGGGCTTGCCGTGATCGGCCAAGCGATGCCCGTCTACTGGTCCGGCCTATTGTTCATCCTGCTCTTCAGCACGACCTTGCGCTGGCTGCCATCGATGGGCGCGGAAGGCTGGCTCGCGCTGATCCTGCCCGCGGTGACGCTGGGCCTCAACACCATGGCGCGCATCATGCGCATCACCCGTTCCTCGATGCTCGATGTGCTCGGCCAGGATTTCGTCCGCACCATCCGCGCCAAGGGCCTGCCCGAGCGCATCGTGCTGTTCAAGCACGCGCTGCGCAACGCCGCGGTGCCGATCGTCGCGCTGGTCGGGCTCCAGCTCGGCAGCCTGCTCGGCGGCGCCGTGCTGATCGAGACCGTCTTCTCCTGGCCCGGCGTCGGCCGCCTAGCGGTCAATGCGGTCTACTCTCGCGACTTCCCGCTGGTGCAGGCGGTGGCGCTGCTGGTTACCATCACCTTCTCGATGGTGAACCTCGCCGTCGACCTGATCGCTGCCAGCCTCAATCCGCAGATCCGGCTCGACTGACGATGAACGCCAAGGGCATCGCCGGCCTCGCCATCCTCGCCGTCGTCGCGATCGCGGCGCTCTTCGCCTTTTGGATCTCCCCCTTCGATCCGAACGAGCAGGACATCCTGCAAAGCCTGGCGCCGCCGCTGACGCCGGGCGAGGGCGGTCTGCTCCATCTCCTCGGCACCGACCGTCTCGGCCAGGATGTCTTGAGCCGCGTCATCTACGGCTCGCGCGTCTCGCTGATCGTGGCGCTCGGCGCCGTCGGCGTCTCGGCGCTGGTCGGCATTCCGCTCGGGCTTGCCGCCGGCTTCGGCGGTCGCGTGCCGGAATCCCTGGTCCTGGTCGCGACCGACATCGTGCTGTCGATCCCCTTCGTGCTGCTGGCGCTCGTGCTCATGGCCGTGCTCGGCGCCAGCCTCGTCAATTTGATCATCGCCTTCGCCCTGGTGCGCTGGGCGCAGTTCGCGCGCATCACCTATTCGCTCTCGCTCGAGATCCGCGAGAAGGAATATGTGCTGGTCTGCCGCGCTGCCGGCATCTCGCTGATCCGCACGCTGATCGTGCATGTGCTGCCGAACATGGTCGGCCCTCTGATGGTGGTCGCCACCCTCGAGCTCGCCTATGCGATCCTGATGGAGGCCGGCCTCTCCTTCCTCGGCCTCGGCGCGCCGCCAGAGACGCCGTCCTGGGGCGGCATGCTGCAGGAGGGACGCAGCGACCTCGACGTCGCCTGGTGGCTGACCACGGCGCCGGGCATCGCCATCATGCTGACCGCGATCGGCTACAACTTCATCGGCGACTGGATTCGGGACCGCCTCGATCCACGCCTGCAGGGCATCGTGCGATGAGCGCCCCCGTGCTCGAGATGCAGGGCGTCGAGATCGGCATCGGCACGCGCAAGATCACCTATGGCGTCGATCTCGCCCTGCATCCCGGCCGCACCCTGGCACTCGTCGGCGAAAGCGGCTGCGGCAAGTCGGTGACGGCGCTGGCGGCGATGAACCTGCTGTCGCCGCCGCTCAAGGTGACATCCGGCTCGATCCGCGTCCATGACGGCGAGGCGATGGTCGAGCTGACGGCGCTCGACCCCCTCGGCGCGACGATGCGGAGCTTGCGCGGCCGCCACGTCGCCATGATTTTCCAGGACCCGATGACCGCGCTCGATCCGGTCTATCCGGTCGGCGAGCAGATCGCCGAGGCGCTGCGCAACCATCTCGACCTCGGCCGCAAGGAAGCCTCGGCGCGCGCCATCGAGCTGCTGCGCCTCGTGCGCATTCCGGCACCCGAGCGGCGCGCGAAGGAATACCCGTTCCAGCTCTCCGGCGGCATGCGCCAGCGCGTGATGATTGCGATCGCCATCGCCTGCTCGCCATCGGTGCTTATCGCCGACGAGCCGACCACGGCGCTCGACGTCACCGTGCAGGCGCAGATCCTGGCCGAGCTCCGCGATCTCTCGACCCGCCTCGGCCTCGCCATGCTGCTGATCACCCATGATCTCGGCGTCGTCGCCGAGACCGCCGACGACGTCATGGTCATGTATCGCGGCCATGTCGTCGAGACCGCCGGCGTCGATGCGCTGTTCGAGGCCGCGGCCCACCCCTACACGCAAGGCCTGCTCGCCTCCCTGCCGCCGGTCGATGGCGAGCGCCGGACGCTGACCCCGATCCCGGGCCAGGTGCCGGGCATCGGCGAGGACGTTGTCGGCTGTCCCTTCGCGGAGCGTTGCGCCCATGCGCAGGAACGCTGCCGCGCCGAGCGGCCGCCTTCGGTCAGCGTCGCGCCGGGCCACAGCGTCGCCTGCTTCCTCTACTCGGCTGCGGCGGCGGTGGCGGCATGATCCCGCGCCTCAGCGTCAAGGGCCTCAAGGTCCACTACCCGATCCGCGGCGGCGTGTTCCGCCGCACGGTCGGCTGGCTCAAGGCGGTCGACGATGTCAGCCTCGACATCCCCGCCGGCAAGACCTTCGGCCTGGTCGGCGAAAGCGGTTGCGGCAAGAGCTCGCTCTCGCGCGCCGTGTTGCGCCTGCAGGACGTCACCGCCGGCGAGGTGCGTTTCCGTTCCGAGGGCGGCGTGCCGATCGAGATCGCGCGGCTGGGATCGCGGCCGTTGCGGCGGCTTCGCCGCGAGATGCAGATCGTTTTTCAGGACCCGCAATCGGCGTTGAACCCCCGGCTCAGGGTCGGCACGATCATGAGCGAGTCCCTGCGCGCGCTGGAGACGCTGAATAGCGAGGAGCGCCGCCGCCGCATCGCCGACAGCCTGGAAGCGGTCGGACTTCCTGCCGATACGGTCGAGCGCTTCCCACATGAATTCTCCGGCGGCCAGCGCCAGCGTATCGCCATCGCGCGTGCGCTGATCTCTCGGCCGAACTTCATCGTTCTCGACGAGCCGGTCTCGGCCCTCGACGTCTCGATCCGCGCCCAGATCCTCAACTTGCTGCTCGAGCTGCAGCGGAGCAGGGGGCTCACCTATCTTTTCGTCAGCCACGACCTCTCGGTGGTGCGCTATGTCTCCGACCGCATCGGCGTGATGTATCTCGGCCGCATGGCCGAAACCGGGCCGACCGAGAAGGTCTTCACCTCGCCGCTGCACCCCTACACGAAGCAGCTGCTGGCGGCGGTGCCGGTGCCGAAGCCCCGGGCGCGGCGGCCGGCGCTGACGTTGCAGGGCGATCCGCCGAGCCCGATCGATTTGCCGCCGGGCTGCGCCTTCCAGTCGCGCTGCCCGGCGGCGACCGGCCTCTGCCGCGTGAAGGCGCCGCTGCCGCGCGATGCCGGCGGCGGGCAGGTCGTCAGCTGCCACCATGTTTGAGGGCCGCCCCGCGAAAGCGGTGACGGAGGCCGCGCATGCGCTCTACACTGCCGGCCCGAAGGCTCGGCAGCGGCGGGCGCGCGCGATGAATCTCAGGCAGATGGAGATCTTCCACGCCATCATGAGCACCGGGACGGTGACCGGTGCGGCGCGCGCGCTGAACATCTCGCAGCCCTCGGTCACCGGCGTGCTGCGGCACACCGAGGACCTGCTCAAGTTCAAGCTGTTCGAGCGGGTCAAGGGACGGCTGATCCCGACATCCGAGGCTCATGCGCTGTTCGCGCAGGTCGACCAGGTCTTCGACCGCGTCGAAGGCGTCAAGCGCACCATCGGCAATCTGCGCGAGGCGCGAAGCGGCACGCTCTCGATCGTCGCCATCCCGGCGGTGGGATCCACGCTGGTGCCGGCGGCGATCGGCGAGTTCATGGCGAGCCGGCCGGATGTGGCCATCCGCTACGAGATGCGCTCGCGCCGAGAGGTCGTCGAGCTCATCGAGAGCGGCCGCGTCGATCTCGGCTTCGGCTTCCTCACCAGCGATTTCCCGCGCATCGCGCGGCAGGAGATCGTTCGCCGCGACCTGATGTGCATCATGCCGAAAGGCCACGCGCTGGAGAAGCTGAAGAAGGTCTCGGCCGAGGATGTCGGCAAATACCCGCTGATCTCCTATCTCGCGACCCAGGGCCTGGCGCCGATCATCAACTCGATCTTTGCCGAGGCGCGCATCAACTTCGCGCCGGCGATGGAAGTCGGGCTCATCATCAATGCCTGGGCGCTGGTCAATGCCGGGGCCGGCGTCGCCCTGGTCGATCCCTTCTCGGCGATGGGCGGCATGTTCCAGAACGTGGTCTCGCGCCCCTTCGTGCCCTCAACGCCGATCGCCCTCGAGATGATCCGCCCGCAAGACCGCCCGCTCTCGCGCATCGGCGAGGCGTTCCTCACGCACTTCAAGAAGTTCGTGAGCCGGTAGGCTTCTACGCCTGCGCCGTCGCTCCCGTGCGAACCTGCGTGCCGCGGACGCCCGAGCCCCAGCGCTTCTCGAAAGCGATGACGGCGTAGGTCATCGGAATGGTCAGGATCAGATAGGCGATGCCGCCGGCGACCAGCGGCGAGAGCGTCGCCAGCGTGTGCGAGGCGTCGTTGGCGATCGAGAAGATTTCGCGCTGCTCGGGCAGCAATCCCAGGAGGTAGACCAGCGCCGAGCCCTTGATCACATGGATGAACTGGCCGGTCAGCGCCGGCAGCACGCGGCGCACGCCTTGCGGCACGATGACCAGGGCCATGGCATGCAGATAGGAGAGGCCGAGCGAGCGCGCGGCCTCGAGCTGTCCCTTGCCGACGCTCTGGATGCCGCTGCGGAAGATTTCGGCCATATAGGCGCCCTCGATCAGGCCGAGCGCGAGCGCCGCATAGGCGTAGGAGTTGGAACCGAAGAGACGGATGCCGGCGATCGGCAGGCCCTGGCCGATCAGGTAGATGGTCAACACCACCGGCAGCCCGCGGAACACGTCGACATAAGCGCGCGCCGGCCAGCGGAAGATGCGCGTGCCGCTGATCAGCAGCATCGCGGTGAAGAGGCCGAGCACGATCCCGATCGCCACCGCGATCAGCGCGAGGATGATCGTATTCGGGATTCCGATCAGCACCAGGTCGGGGACGACCGACCAGATGTGATCGAAATCGAGGAAGGTCTTCCGGAACCGTTCGAGCCTCTCCATCGCTTAGCCTCCCGACTCTAGGCCGCCGCCTTCCGCACGGCCTCGAAGCCGGCGAACAGCGCCTGCGGATCGGCGGCCTTCGGCACCAGGCCCTGGGCATGCTGCTCGCGGCAGATGGTTTCGACCATGCGCTGGTTGGCTTTCGACATGCCGAACACCGCGTCGTCGCGGAACTCGTTGCAGAGGAGCTCCATCTCCTTCATCGCCCAGGGCGAGTCCTCGGCGAACCACTTCACCTTGTCCTCCCAGATCGTCCATGACTTCTGCATGGCCTCGTAGATCGTCATAACCGCCTTGGGATGCTTCTCGGCGAAGGAGCGGCGGACGGCCATGACATGGAAGCCCGGATAGACGCCGGTGCGGCGGTGATAGTCGGCCTCGACCTCAGGATAGTCCTCGACCAGGCGGCGGATCGCGCCGCCCTTCTTGAACACCTCCGCCGGCGCCTTGGCGGTGGTGACGCAGTCGACGCGGCCCTCGGCCATCTCCTTGAGCAGATTCTCGGAACCGGACAGGAAGCGCGCATTCGCCGGCGGCTGCGCGTCGTTGGGCGAAGGCGGCTTGTTCGGCGTCTTCTCGTCGAGCGTGCCGATCACCCATTGCACGTCGGGGATGTTGACGCCGGCATCGACCATGGCGATCCGCGCCCACATGGTGCCGGTGTCGGGCCAGGAATTGGTGCCGACGCGCTTGCCCTTGAGGTCCGAGAGCTTCTTGAGCGGGCTGTCCGAGCGGACGAAGAAGTTGCGATGGCGGAAGCCGCGCAGGATGAAGGCCGGCATGCCGACCAGGCTGTCATCGCCCTTGGCGTAGCCGCCGACATAGCGGTTGAACGAGACCTCGGCGACGTCGACCCCTTCGGGTAGGACCAGCGTCAGCGGCGAATGGCGGTCGATCTTGAGCTTGAGGCCGGGCGTCGGCACGTCGCCGAGATGCAGCGGACAGAGCTGGTCATAGGCGCGCATGATCATGTTGACGTCGAGATCGGCCATTCGGGGCTCCTTGAGTCTGAAGGTCGCGTATTCTAGCTGCTATCTGCCGGTGGCGACGGCGCCGCCACGGGGATCTGCGCCGGCCGTCATCCTGCCGGTCTCGTCGATGCCGATCGCCTGGACGCGGGCCTGATAGCGGTTCCATTGCACGTTGTTGCCGAGGACCGCGAGCTGGGCGCGGGTCGCTTCCGGCCATCCCGGTTCGAGATGGACGAGAAACCCCTCCTCGCTGTGGATGCGCGTCTTGGCGACGGCGCTGTCGGCGGACAGGCGGTGGTCGATCACATGCAGCAAGGTCTGCAGGATCGCGGTGATGATGCGGCTGCCGCCCGGCGCGCCGACGACAAGGCGGAGCTTGCCGGCCTTGCGCACGACCGTCGGGGCGCCGCTGCCGATGCGACGGCCGGGCAGGATCGACATCTGGCGTCCGGCGCGCGGGTCGAAATGGCCGAGGAAGTTGTTGTGAAGGAAGCCGAGCTCCGGCGTAACCGAGCCAGAACCGGCGACCGAGCCGACGGAGTGAGTGAAGCTGATCGCGCTGCCGGCATCGTCGACGACGACGAGATGCGTGGTGCCGGTGCTTTGCTTTTCGGGCGATCCGGAGATGCGCTCGCCCTTGCGGATGCGCGCGGCCCACTCGTCGAGCCTCGCCTTCTGCATGATCTGCGAGGCCCAGGCTTCGGCCTCCTCGATCAGCACCGCCTTGATGTCCTGATTGTCGACGAAGCCGGCGCGCATGACCTGGGCCAGCAGGTCGAGGGTGCGCGCCTCACCGAAGGGCAAGGAGGCGAAGCCGAGCCGTTCCAAGATCGCCAACATCTCCAGGATCTGCACGCCCGGGCTCGGCGGCGGCGTGGTCACGAGCTCCATGCCGCCATGCCTGCCGGTAAGGGCCTTCTGCTCGACGATACGATAGTCCGCGAGATCGGCGGCACGCACCAGGCTCTTCCGCCGTTCCAGATCCTCCGCCATCACGCGGGCGATCCTACCCGTGTAGAAATCCTCGGCGCCGTCCGTTGCAAGACGCTCCAGGGTCGCGGCATAGGCCGGCTGCTTCAGCACATCGCCGACCTTGTAGGACTCGGTTCCGTTCTTGAGATAGAGCGCGCGGGCCGCCGGATCGCGATCGAGCTTGTCCTTGAGAGAGGGATAGCCGGGGCGCGCGGCGGCTTGACCGTCGGCCAAGGTCGACCAGGCATCGGCGATGTAGGGATAGACGGCGAAGCCATCGCTGGCGAGCCGGATCGTGGGTTCCAGAAGCGCCTTCCAGGCGATACGGCCGCTGCCGAAGCGGCGATGCAGCTCCCAGCAGGTCGCGACGAAGCCGGGCACCATGACCGAGGGCGGGCCGATCTGGTTGTCCTCGTCGCCGACGATGAAACGGCCGATGGTCTCGGCGCGTCCGCCCAGCGTGTCGACCCACGCCTTGGGCACCGGCCCGGAGCCGATCGCGCATTCGCCGTTGAGCACGGTCGAGCGTCCGGCTTCGTCCATATGAAGGAGAATGGCGGTGCCCGAGAGCCCGCAGAGAAAGGGATTGGTGACGCCTTGGGCGAAGGCGGCGGCGACGGCCGCATCGGCGGCATTGCCGCCCTGGGAGAGAACGCGTCCGCCGATCTCGGCGGCGAGCGGCTCGGGGCACACGATCATCGACGACACGTGTGCCCCGCTCCCCACCGCTAACGAAATTGAGTCGACCTTAGCTCTTCGGTCCGACGACGCCCGGCGCGCGCTGCTTGGCGAGAGCCGGGAAGTCCTTGTAGAGCGGCTCCGGCAGCGGATTGCCCGGATGCCACTTGTCGAAGATCTTCACATAGGTGCCGTCGGCCATCATCTCGCCGAGCGCGCCGTCGAGCGCCTTCTTCAGCGTCTCGTTGCCCTTGCGGACCGGAAACGCGTTCGGGTAAGGCGTCGGGGTGCGCGCGGCGATGGCGAAATGCGGATAGCGCTTCTGCACCTCGCCGACCTGGGCCGAGCCCATGAGCAGGCCGTCGATCGAGCCGGCGTTGAGCGCATTGATCATCGCGACTTC
>Ga0196963_10002418_pt1 | contig 11187 bp, 10 predicted proteins | sample S1_5metaG_FD_148600 | JGI IMG/M metagenome (GOLD analysis project Ga0196963, IMG submission 148600) | Soil microbial communities from Anza Borrego desert, Southern California, United States - S1_5 | ecosystem: Environmental > Terrestrial > Soil > Desert | place: USA: California | collected... | reverse complement strand
CCGCATCACGGTGGAGGCTGATCCGGATGTGCTGCGCGCCCAGCCGGCGCTCGATCCCCTGCTGGAACCGGGCGACCGCATCGTCATCCCCCGCCGCCCCTTCACCGTCGCCGTGGCGGGCGAGGTGCTGTCGCCCTCCTCGCTCAAATTCGTCAGCGGCAAGACGGCGGAGGATTATCTGCGCGAGGCCGGCGGCCTGACCCGCCACGCCGATGGCGGCCGCGCCTTCGTCGTCATGCCCGACGGCAGCGCCCGGCCGCTCGCCCGCTCGGCCTGGAACTTCGAGCCCGCCTTCGTGCCTCCGGGCGCCATGATCGTCGTGCCGCGCGACCCCGAGCCCTTCGACCTGTTCGGCAGCGTCGCCGGCTTCACCGGGCTGCTGGGCCAGCTCGCGGTGATCGCCGCCTCCGGCACCGTCATCGCCGAAAGGTGAGCCGCCTCGCCATCGTCACCGTCGTGCTGGACGACGCCGCCGGCCTGCGGGCGACCGCCGAGAGCCTGGCGGCGCAAAGCTGCCGCGATTTCGAATGGCATGTGCTGGACGGCGGCTCGACCGACGGCACGCTCCAGGTCGTGGCGGAATTCATCCATCTTATAGATGATTTCCGCAGCGAGCCGGATGGCGGCCCCTATGCCGCCATGAACGACGGGCTGGATCGGGCGGCGGCCGATTACCTGTGGTTCCTCAATGCCGGCGACCGCGCCGCCGATCCCGGCACCGTCGCCGCCCTGATCGGGGCGCTGGCGGCGGAGCCGGACTTCCTCTACGGCGGCTCCTGGGAGGACGACGGCGCCCGCCCCCTCGCCAAGCCGGCGCGCAGCCACCGCCGCGCCTGGGCCGGGATGTTCACCCACCACCAGGCCATGATCTACCGGCGGGCGGTGCTGGCGGGGCTGCGCTACCGGACCGATCTGCCGATCGGCGCCGACTACGCCCTCACCCTGGAGGTCCTGGCGCGCAGCCGGCGGATCGTGCGGCTCGACCGGCCGCTCTGCCGCTTCCGGCCGGGCGGCCTGTCGATGCGCCGCGCCGCCGAGGGCCGGCGCGACCAGCGCCGCATAAGGCAGGAGCTGCTGGGCTGGCCGGCGCCGCTGGCGGCGGCCTATGCCCTCCTCCAGGCGGGGGTTTTCACCCTGCGCCGCCGGGTGCCCCGCCTCTATGCCGCCCTTCGGTTTCGGCGCGGCGCTTGAGGCCGGCCTGCCAGTAGTAGACGCCGCGCGCCACGGCGAAATGGAAGCCGGGCCCCCCGTCGAGCAAGCCGAGCCGCCAGACATAGGAGTGCAGGAAGGCCAGCAGCCCGCGCAGCGGCAGCCGCGCCACCACCGCCTTGGCGAGGCGTCGGTGCCCGGCCTCGTGCGCCGCGAGGCCGGACCGCCGCTCCATCGCCGCCGCCCAATCGGTGTAGCGGTTGTGGCGGTCGAACCAGGCGAAGAGCGGCTTGCGGTCGTCGTGCCACAGCCAGCCGCCCAGGCGTCCGGCCGGGCCGTCGAGCTTTGGCTGGTAGTGGCCCTCCACCTCCCACATCCGGCCGACCGCGAGGTCGTCCTGCACGGGGAAGCGGGCGCGGCGGCGGTGCAGCAGGGCGAGCTTGGCATTGCGATGGCCGAAGCGCAGCCGCCGGCCGAGGAAGACGTAGCGGCCCTCGATCCAGAAGGCGGCGCAGTCCGGCGGCGTGGCGAAGGCCCGGCGCAGCGCCGCCTCCAGCGCCGGCGTCACCCGCTCGTCGGCATCGACGAACAGCACCCAATCGCCGGCGAAGGGCAGGTTGTCGAGGCACCATTGCTTCTTCTTCGGATAGCGCCCGTCCCAGCGATAGGGAACCACCGTGGCGCCGCCATGGGCGGCCAGGGCCGCCGTGCCGTCGGCGCTGCCGCTGTCGACGACGAAGACCCGCCGGAAGCCGCGCAGGCTGGCGAGGCATTCGCCGATATTCGCCGCCTCGTCGCGGGTCATCACCACCACCTCGATGGGCAGCGGCGCCGTCACCGCCGCGCGCCCCGGAGGTTGGCGGCGCCCAGCCCGGCCGCCAGGCCGGCGGCGGCGGCCACCGCCAGCACGAAGAGCGGATCGGGCCGCTCCGGCCGCAGCGGGGCGGTGGGCGGCTGCACCGCCTCGGCGGCGAAGCTGCCGCCGGCCGCCGCCAGCATCATCGCCTGCTCCTCGCGCGCCAGGAGGGCCGCCAGCACGCCGCGATGGTCCTGCTGCGGCTGCTGGGCGATCTGCTGCTTCAGATAGGCGATGCGCGTGGCGCCGCGCCGCTCCGCCTGCTCGCGCAGCACGGCGTCGGCGGCGGCGTGCAGCCGGGCGGGCAGCGCCAGCGCCACCGCCCGGTCGGCATGGGCGAAGCCGATCCGGCGCAGCGGCGTGTGCCCGATCTGCGCGATCTCCAGCGAGCGCCCCAGCCCAGCCGAGACCTCGGCCGGACCCGGCGGCTGCCAGCCCGGCCGGCCGAGCAGCGCCGCCAGGGCGTCGCGCGCCCCCGGCCGCAGCCCCGCCGCGGCGGCCGCCAGCTCCGGCTCCAGCCGCGCCACGGCGGCCGGGGCGGCCAGCATCTCCAGGAAGCGGTCGTATTCGGCGAGGTCCGGCTCATCGATCAGTCCGGCCAGCGGCCCGGCCCGTCCGGCGGCCAGCCGGGCCCCCGGCCCCGCCAAGCCGTCGAGCGGCGCCGGAGCCGGCACCGGCCCCACCACCATGGTCGCCACGTAGAGCGGCGGCGTCAGGCGCAGCCACAGCGCCGCCAGCGCCAGGCCGAGCAGCGGGCCGAGCGCCACGAGCCACCAGCCGCGCCGCAGCCGCCGCAGGGGATCGGGCGCTGCCGCGCCGTCGAGGTCGAGCGCCGTCATGTCAGGCCAGCGGCGCTTCGGGCTGGATCGCCGGCCGCCGGCGCGCCGCCAGGGCGGCGGCGGCGAGGGCGGCGAAGCGGGAAGCCGCGCCGTCGAGGGTGAGGTCGGCGACCGCGCGGAGGGCGGCGGCGCAGGCGGCCTCCAGCGCGGCGGGATCGTCGCGGAGGCGGCGGATCTCCGCCGCCAGCGCCGCGCCGTCGTCAGCCGGGAGGACCGCGCCGGCGCCGTGGCGGCGGATGAGGGTTGCCGCCTCCCCCGCCGCCGGGCCGAGCAGCAGGCAGGGCCGCCCCGCCGCCAGGGCGCCCGCCACCTTGCTCGGCACCAGCCCGCCCAGCGCGGCCGGGGCCATCGTCGCCACCAAGAGGTCGGCCGCGGCGAGATGGGCGGACAGGGCGCCGCGCGGCGCGGCCGGCCGCAGCGCCACCCGGCTGAGGCCGCGCGCCGCCACCGCCGCCGCCAGTTCGGCCCGGCGGCTGCCGGCGCCGGCGATGACGAAGCGGATGTCCGGCTCGTCCCGCAGCCGCTCCGCCGCATCGAGCAGCGCCGCCATCGGATGGGCCAGGCCCAGCGTGCCGGAATAGAGCACGGTGAACGGCCCCCCGGCCCGGCGCGGCAGCGGGGCGATGGCGGGGTCGGGCCAGTTCGGCAGCACAGAGACCCGCTCCACCCCCTGCCCCGCCAGCCGCTCGGCCATGCAGCGGCCGATGGCCAGCACGGCGTCGTGTCGGTTCAGCGCCAAGGCGGCCAGGCGCTCGAGCGCCCGCAGCAGGGGCGGCGGCAGGTCCAGGCCGAGGGCGGGGAACAGGGCGGGATAGAGGTCCTGGCACCAATGCAGCAGGGCCGTCCCGCGCCGGCGCAGCAGCGGCCCCAGCAGGCCCAGCAGCGGCGGATCGGTCATGGTGACGACGACGTCGTGCCGCGGCGCCGCCAAGGCCGCCGTGGCCAGACGCAGCAGCGCCGCCGCGCGGCCGAGCCGGCCGCCGTCCAGCCGCGGCGCCGCCGGCCGGTAGGCCACGCCCGGCGGGGGCTCGGCGGGGCCGCAGGCCACCACCGTCACCCGCCAGCCCGCCGCCGCCATCGCCCCCGCCAGGTCGTGCAGCAGCCGCCCGGTGGCGCCCGCCTCGGGGTCGAGGACGCGGTTGACGAAGAGGATGGAGGGCAAGGGCGCGGCTCCGCCTGGTGGAGCCCGAGCTTAGCGCATGCCGCCGTGTGCGGTTAAGCCGGAACAATCGGCCAACGTGCGCGAGCGCTCGGACAGGACCACCAGAAGGAGTCCGAAACAGAGGTACTTGTAGCTGGTGTAGACCGACAGCCCAACCGCAAGCGGCAGCAGAACCGCCGCCGCATCGGCCGGCGCGTGGCGCAGCCAGCGCCAGGCGGAGGGCGCCAGCACGGCGCCATAGGCCAGCAGCGCCAGCAGCCCGGCGAGGCCGGCCTTGAACAGCACGGCGGTAAGCAGCCCGTGGGTGTAGGAGACGCGCGCCCCCGGCAGCTCAGGCAGGGCGATGAGCGCTCCCCAGCCGCGGCCGAGCAGCAGATCGTCCAGGCCGGGCAGCGCCGCCAGCACCGCCTGCGCCTCGGCCAGCCGGGCATTGTCGCCGAGCAGCCGCGTCTTCTCGGCCAGCAGGGCGAGCGGCAGGGCCAGCCATTCCGAGCCCAGCCAGCACGCCGCGCCGAGCGGGGCCAGCGCCAGGATCGCCGCGCCCGGCCGGCGGCGCAGGGCGCAGAGGGCGCCGATCGCCCAGCCGATCAGGACCGCCGCCAGCGCCGCCCGCTGCAGCGTCAGCAGCAGCGCGGCGACGCAGGGCGCGGCGGCGAGCAGGCCGGCGAGGCCGCGGACGCCCGGCGCGGCCAGCCAGCGGTTGACGAGCCAGATGGCGGCGAAGGGCACGGCGGGGCTCAGCGCCAGATAGTCGAGCGGCCCGGCCCAGCCCGCGAGGTCGCGCAGGGAGAAGGCGACGCCCAGCGCCGCCAGCCCCCAGCACAGCCGCGGCCCCGCCCCCGGCCCCAGCCGCCCGGCGAGCAGCAGCGGCAGGAAGAGGAAGCCGAGCGGCAGGGCATCGCGCAGCCAGTCGCCCGGCATCCAGCCCGCCGCCGCGCCGCGCAGGCCGGGCACCAGCAGCAGCCATAGCAGCGCCAGCCCGGCCGGGCCGCCGCCGCCCGAGGCCAGCAGGAGCAGCCTCCCGAGTCCCGCCGCGGCGAGCAGGGCGGCGCCCTGGACGGCCTCCGGCCAGCCGATGGCGTCCGGCGTGGGCTGTCCCGCCAGGCCATAGGCGGCAAGACCCAGCCACAGGAACGGCTCGGCACCTTGGAAGACGCGGGCGGAGACGGGGCTTGCCGCAAGGATCATCCGAACAGCCTGAACCGCCGCGGCCAAGCGGCGCAAGTGCTTGCCGCACATCGCTTATGTTGCCTAATCTTTCGCCACACCGAAAGAATGGGTCACAGCCAATCGTGCGTGTCGAAACACTGCCCCTGCCCCTCGCCGCGCCCGGAACCCAGCGCAGCCTCACGGTCTACCGCTTCGGCGCGGCGGGCGCCGGGCCCAAGGCCTATATCCAGTCGGGGCTGCATTCGGACGAATTGCCGCCGATGCTGGTGACCCGGCACCTGATCGACCGCCTGAGCGCCCTGCCGGAGGAGGACATCCTCGGCGAGATCGTGATCGTGCCGCTGGCCAACCCGCTCGGCCTCGACCAGGTGGTGAACGGCGAGCTGCTGGGCCGGTTCGACCTCGCGGGCGGCGGCAACTACAACCGCGCCTATCCCGACATCGCCGACGCCGTGGCGGCGCGGATCGACGGCCGGCTCTCCTCCGACCCCGCCGGCAATGTCGCGCTCATCCGCCAGGCGATCGGCGAGGTGGTGGCCGAGCTGCGCATGCGCAGCGCCGTCGAGGCGCTGCGAGTCACCCTCTTCCGCATGGCGGTCGATGCCGACTACGTGCTGGACCTGCATTGCGACTACGAGGCGGTGCTGCACCTCTATCTCGGCACGCCGGTCTGGCCGGACGCCGCCGACCTCGCGGCGCAGATCGGCGCCGAGACGGTGCTGCTGGCCCGCGTCTCGGGCGGCGACCCGTTCGACGAGGCCAGCTCGACCATCTGGTGGACCCTGGCGGAGCGCTACGGCGACCGCTTCCCCATCCCGCCGGCCTGCCTCGCCACCACCATCGAATACCGCGGCCGGGCCGACGTGTCGGACCCGATGGCGGCCGACGATGCCGACCGCCTGCTGCGCTTCCTCATGCGCCGCGGCGTGGTGCGGGGCGATCCCGGCCCGCTGCCCGCCCCGAAGGTCGATGCGACGCCGCTCGACGGGGTGGACATGCTGACCGCCCCCCATGCCGGCATGGTGGTCTACCACAAGCAGCTCGGCGAGATCGTGCGGGCCGGCGAGACGGTGTGCAGCATCGTCGATCCGGTGACGGGCGAGCGCACGCCCCTCACCGCCCGCGTCGACGGCCCGTTCTGGGCCCGTCTCGACCTGCGCTTCGCCCCGGCGGGCAAGCCTGTCGCGAAGATCGCCGGGCGCGAGCGCCTGCCGGACCGCAAGGGCCTGCTGCTGACGGCCTGACGGATCGCCCGGCGGGGGGCGGCGGCGGACGCCGCGCCCCCGGCCTCAGGCCGTGGCCGAGGCCAGCAGGAACAGCGCCCCCACCGCGGCGATCAGCAACCCGGCCACGCCGCGCAGCACCCGCGCCGCCACGCCGCCATGGTGATGGTGGTGGGCGTCGTCATGGCCGTGGCCATGGTGGTGGTGGTCATGATGATGGTCGTGGTGGTCGTGCCCGCAGGCCGCATGGTGGGTATGGCCGTGCCGCTCCCCGGCGAAATGCAGCACGGCGCGGCGGGCGCCGATCCCGGCGAAGCCGATCAGGCACAGGCTGATGGCGACGCCGAGGCCCATCGCCAGATTGGCCGCGACCCCCACCAGGAAGATGCCGTTCGCCAGGCAGAACAGCAGCACCAGCAGCCCGCCGGTGCAGGGCCGGATGCCGACGGCCAGCGCCATGCCGAACAGACCCCGCCAATCCCCCGCCCCGCCATGGGCGCGGTCGTGGGCGTGGCTGTGCAGGTGGATCTCCCGCCCGGTGAGCGCGCCCCAGACCATGACGAGGCCGAGGGCGACGATGAGGCCGAAGCTCACCGTCTCCAGCAGGGTGGCGTGGCGCATCACCTCGACCTGGCGGAAGCCGAACAGGGCGGCGAGCAGGCCGACGGCGAGGATGCCGGTCAGCGCCTGCACCCCCGCCACCAGCCCGGCCGCCGCCGCGCCGCGGCTCCAGCGGGCGTCGCGGCCGAGGAAGTAGGAGGAGACCACCGCCTTGCCGTGGCCCGGCCCGGCGGCGTGCACCACGCCGTAGACGAAGCTGAGGCCGATCAGCGAGGCGATGGCGGCGAGGCCGCCGCCGTCGCGCACCGCCCCGGCATCGACGGTCAGGCCGCGGTGCAGGCTGCGCTGCAGGCCGTTGATCCAGGCCACGAGGTCGCCGAGCGGGCCGGGCAGCGGGCCCAGCCCCTCGGGCGTGGCGCCGGGCAGCAGCGGGTTGGCGAGGGCGGCGCCGGCGGCCAGCAGGAGGCCGGCGGCGAGGATCGCGGTGCGGACCATGGCTCAGCCCGCCTTGGCCGGGCCGAGATGGCAGAGCACCGCATCCACCGGGATGGCGCCCATGCTCACCGAGGTGCGGGTCTCGGCCGCGGGCAGGCAGCGCGCCGGATCGCCGATGCCGTCGAGCCGCACCGGCTCCTCCCCCATCGGCTTGAAGTCGATGAAGTATTCCTCGTCGAAGCCCAGCATCCGCAATTCGCCCTCGGCCTTCGGCAGGGGCACGGCGAAGCGGTAGGAGACGACCTTGCCGTTCCACCGCGCCTCGAACCGGTCGGCCCCCTTCATGTCCACGCGCTCGCCGTCCAGCACCAGCTCGGTGAGGTAGCCGTATTCCGCGAGCGGCACGAAGACCTGCTCGCGGATCGCCGCCACCTCGGCCGGCGAGAAGGCGTCGTCCTTGTCGGTGTCGTAGGTGTCGCCGATCATGGCGCTGTAGAACTCGTCGAAGTACCACACCACCTGCACCGCCGGCTGGGGCGTGGTCGTGACCTCGTAGCGGGTCTCGACGAAGACATGGGGGTGCGCCGCCGCGCCGCCGGCCAGCAGGGCGCCGGCCAGCGCCAGGGCGAACGGCCTAGAGCGCCGCGGCATGGGCCGCCTCCCGCTGGCCGGCATCGCGCAGCTCGTCCCAGATGGCGTCGAAGGCGCCGTGGTGCCGGGCGAAGACGGCCAGCAGCCGGGGATCGAAATGGGCCGCGGGGTCGATGCGCTCGTCGCCCTGGGTCATGATCTGCACCGTGCGTTCGTGGCTGAACGCCGGTTTATAGGGCCGGGCGCTGCGCAGCGCATCGTAGATGTCGCCGATTGCGACGATGCGCGCCGCCAGGGGGATCTCCTCGCCGCGCAGGGCGCGCGGATAGCCGCCCCCGCCCCATTGCTCATGGTGGGCATGGGCGATCTCCGCCGCCATGGCGAGGCGCGGCGAGGCGCTGAGGATCTGCCAGCCATAGGCGGGGTGGCGCTGCATCTCCGCCCGCTCCTCCGCCGTCAGACCGCCCCGCTTGCGCAGCACCGCCACGTCGACGCTCATCTTGCCGACGTCGTGCAGCGCCGCGCTGTAGCCGATCTCGCGGCAGAAGGCGTCGGAGCAGCCGGCCAGCCGGGCCAGCGCCTCGGCATAGCGGTTCACCCGCAGGATGTGGTTGCCGGTCTCCTCGTCGTGGATCTCGGCGGCGCGGGCCAGCAACTCGACCGAGAGCATGAAGGCCTGTTCCGTCTCGCCCTGCAGCGCGGCGATGCGCTGCTGCTGCTCCCGCAGGGCGCGGTTGCGCTCGCGCAGCGCCGCATTGGCGCGGGCGATGCGCTCCAGGGCGTCGGCGCGCTCGATGGCGTGGCCGACGATGTGGTTGACCGGCCCCACCACCCGGCCGAAGCCGCGGTCGAAGGGCACGACGTCGCCGAAGCCGTCCGTGGCGTTCATGAGCTGCACCACCCCGATCACGGCGCCGCGGCCGTTGATGAGGGCGAAGCACAGCATCGAGCGGGTGGTGAAGCCGCTCTGCCGGTCGAAATCCGGGTTGAAGGCGAAGGGCCGGCCGGGCTGCGGGGCGTAGACGTCGTCGATGAACACCATCTCGCCGGTCTCGGCGACATGGCCGGCGATGGAGCGGTGGTCGATCGGCACGCGGTAGCGGTCGCCGCGCACCCGCACCGTGCTGTTCTGCAGGCAGAGCGCCTCGAGCCAGCGCCCGCGGCCGCGGCCCCGCACCATGTAGATGGTGCCGGCCTGGGCGCCGGTGAGCTGGCGGGCCCGGGACAGCACCCGGCCCAGCAGGCCGCGCAGCGAGCCGTCGCCCGGCTGCTCGATGAAATCCAGGAAGTTGAGCACCACGCTCATCCGCCCCTCCCCCGCCAGCATAGCCCCGGCCGGCCTCCGCCGCTACAGCGGGGCGAGGTGGCCCGCCCCCACCAGCCAGGCCGACGCCGCCGCCAGCGAGGCCAGGGCGATGGGGATGCCGCAGCGCGCATGCTCGGCGAAGCCCAGCCGCACCCCGGCCGCCGCCGCCCGCTCGGCGACGATGATGTTGGCGAGGCTGCATTGCAGCAGCAGGTTGCCCGCCAGCGTGCTGAGCAGCGCCAGGCCGTAGAGGGCGCCGGCCGGCGGCTGCGGCCAGACGGCGAGCAGCAGCGCCACCGCCGGGACGTTGCCCACCGTGGTGCTGGCGCCGAGGGCGAAGGGAAGCTGCATCGCCAGGCTGTCGAGCCGCCAGCCGGCGGCCGTCAGCGCCTCCACCGCCCGCGCCGGCAGGCCGGTGGCGGCCAGCGCGTCGTTGACGACGAAGAGCCCGGCGAAGAGCAGCAGCAGCGGCCAGTCGACATGGGCGAGCACCGTGCGGCTGGCGAGGCGGCGGCTGACCAAGAGCACCGCCGCCACCGCCAGGGCGGCGAGCGGCCGCGGCACCGGCGTCGCGAAGAGGATCAGCAGCGCCGCCGTGCCGATCAGGGCGCGGGCGAGCTGCCAGCGGTCGAGCGGCGGCAGGGCGGCCGGGCCCGGCGCCGGCGCGACCGCCAGCCGGTCCCGCCACAGGCGCCACACCACGATGTGGACGATCAGGCAGCCCAGCGCCGCCGGCGCGCCGCAGGCGGCGGCGAAGCGCCAGAAGTCGAGCCCGCCCAGCTCGCCGATCAGGATGTTCTGGGGGTTGCCGATCAGCGTGGCGGCGGAGCCGGCATTGGCGGCGCCCGCCAGGGCGATCAGGTAGGGCCGAGGGTCCAGCCCGCGCCGCAGCAGCCCGGCGCAGAGCAGCGGCGTGAGGGCGAAGACGACGACGTCGTTGGTGAGCAGGGCCGAGAGCCCGCCGCCCAGCGCCACGGTCGCCGCCAGCAGCCGGGCCGGCCCCAGCCGCGCCGCCGCCAGCGCCGCCGCGGCGCGGTCGTAGAAGCCGCTCGCCGCGAATTGCGCCGACAGGATCATCAGCGCGAAGAGCAGCAGCAGGGTCGGGAAGTCGATGGCCGCCAGGGCCCCGGCGGGCGTGACCGCGCCGCCCGCCGCCAGCACGATGGCGGCGACGAGGCAGATGCCGCTGCGGTCGAGCTGCAGCCAGGGCAGCCGTCCGAGCGCCATGCCGAGATAGGTGAGGCCGAAGACGACGAGGACGAAGAGGGTCAAGGGCCGCTCCGGGCCGCGTCCTCAGGGGATCAGGGTCAGCAGCGACTGCTCGCGCGCCGCGACGACATCGCCGAACTCCGCCTGGGCCTGGGCCTCGATGGCGGCCATGCGGTCGTCGTCATGGTCGGGATCGTGGTGGAAGAGGATCAGCTTGCGGGCATTGGCCATCTTGCAGAGGCGGATGCCCTCCTGCCAGGTCGAATGGCCCCAGCCCACCCGCGCCGGATATTCCTCGTCGGTGTAGGTGGCGTCGTAGACCACGATGTCGGCGCCGTCGATCCCGGCCAGGATCTCCTCGTCGGGCCGGCCGATGGTGTGCTCGGTGTCGGTGATGTAGCAGAAGACCTTGCCGCCGTATTCGATGCGGTAGCCGACCGCGCCGTCCGGATGGTTCAGGCGCAGGGTCTTCACCACCACGCCGTCGCCGAATTCGAAGCGGTCATGCGGCCGGAAATCCTCGAAGGCGAGCTGGGCGCGCATCACCTCCATCGGCACCGGGAACATCGGCTGCATCATCTGCCCGGCCATCACCTGCCGGATCATCCCGGTCTGGAGGTGGCCCGCCATGATGCGCAGCTTGAAATCCGGGTGGTAGGCGGGGCGAAGAAGGGGAAGCCGTTGAT
>Ga0196963_10002416_pt1 | contig 11195 bp, 8 predicted proteins | sample S1_5metaG_FD_148600 | JGI IMG/M metagenome (GOLD analysis project Ga0196963, IMG submission 148600) | Soil microbial communities from Anza Borrego desert, Southern California, United States - S1_5 | ecosystem: Environmental > Terrestrial > Soil > Desert | place: USA: California | collected... | reverse complement strand
AAAAAAATAGAACAGAATATTTGATTGCATTAGATAGTAAATTACTTAAGATCGAGCGTAGCAGTTTTTCATCTAAATAACCTTGGCTACAGCTACCATGATTAATAAAGTAGAGCGAATGCTTGTTGTTAACAGCGAGTTGTAAATCTTCTATTAGCTCCTGGCATAATGGTAGGATATCTACTAGTACAGGTTTGAAAGATAGCTCTTTTGCTTCTACTTTATTGAGTAATAAAATATCATCTAGTAGCTGAGTTAAATGTTGAACAGCACTTTTAATTTTATTGAGGTGCTGGTTTTTTTTCTCCTCATTCCACTTATGCCCATAATGTTCTAATAATTCAGTAGAAGACAAGATTGTGCTCAAGGGTGTACGGAACTCATGGGAAGTCATCGAGACAAAGCGAGATTTGAGTTCGTTTAGTTCTTTTTCTTTAAGCCATGCTTTGTAAATATTCTGTTCTATTTTTTTACGTTGGGTAATATCACGGGCAATTCCACGATAGCCTTGAAGCACTCCTTGATCATCAATAATAGGTGAACCACTCGTTTCAAAAATTAGGGGATATCCTTTTTGATGAATCAGAATTTTTTCTATATTGGTAAATGGTTCTTGTTTAGAGATGAAGTTATCTAGTAACCGTATAAATCGCTGGGCTTCATCAGGCATCATAAAGTCACAAGTTGTCTTACCTAGCACTTCATCGGGATGGTAGCCTAAGAGCTTGTATACTTGAGGATTGACGTATGTAAAAAGACCCTGGTTATCAATCTCCCATACCCAATCATTTGTTTGCTCAACTAGATTACGGAACCTATCTTCACTTTGTTTGATTGCTTCATGATTGCGTTGTCTTTCTGCCATCTCAGCCAACCGTTCTGCCTGAGTCTGGCGTTCATGCCGAACTTGTTCGTTATAGTTATCAAAGAAATCCATTAAACGAGGTTCTTCTTTCACCAAGGAACCTAAATATTGCTGGACTCGGTTATCTGTTCTATAGGAAGTTTCAGGATGCGCTTCCATCCATATATGACAGGTTTTCACGTAAGCAACAAAGGTAACAATATGTTGATAATTTACCGTTCCTAAAATACGGCGTAGTTCATATTGGTAGTGGCCGGTGTGATCAAACCCTAGAAAAATAAAAATTGAGCAAGTAAGGAGACTGTCTTCAATAGCAGAATCTAATTGAGATAAGTTAGTTAGATTCCTAGACTGTCCAGCTAGTAAGACAAGATGCTTGTCAATTTCGGCTTGAGTAGGAGGACGCGATTCAAGCATCTGTAATACAGCGGTTCCATTCATCCCTAAAGGTTGTAAGGAACAGCTATGGTTGATTAGACAATAGGGAACAGGACAATAGCGTGAAAGATAGGCTGAAATCTTTTCTTTTAACAAGGGTGAAAGCGGATTATTGAGATAGGCAACCAAGGTTTGTTGCCATAAATTTTCTAAGACGATAGGATTTTGTAAAGCTGACTGAAAAAAAGGTGGAAAGAATCCTAACTTTTCTTCGATTTCCAGTTTGATTTGTTCGCTGGTTCGCATGGTTTATATCTTTTTACTAAACTTTAGGAAAATTATGATGAGATTTTAATGGGCAGTATTCAAATAAGTATTGAGTCGAATACTTGAATTGTAGAATAGTTACTTTAAAAACTCAGCTTGGGTAACCCTAACTGAGCCATAAACATCTCTGATTTTGCAGATGAAATTTCGCGAAAATTATTGATTCAGCCCGATAACGCCTTGAAGCTTGGCATTTTTCAAGTTAACCCCAGTAAGGTTAGCTTGATTGAAATCTGTCTGATTCAGATTGGCATAACTAAGGTTAGCCCCGGCTAAGTTTGCCCCTTTTAAGTTCGCAGTACTAAGGTTTGTATAAGTTAAGTTGGCACCTGTGAGGATGGCGCTCATCAGATTGGCATTCCCCAAATTGGCACCTATTAAGGAGACACTGTTTAAATTAGCAGATTGTAGTTGAGCTTGGCGCAAATCTACACCGTTGAGGATGGTACCTTCTAAGTTAGCATTTTGCAGGTAAGCTAAATTCAGGTTGGCTCCTGTAAGATCAGCACCGGTAAGATTAGCGATCGCCATCTTGGCATTGCTCAAGTTAGCACCGGTAAGATTAGCCCCACTCAGATTTGTCCGATTAAGTGCCGCCCCTTGCAAAATGGCACCGCCCAAATCAGCACCACTCAAATTAGAATTCTGTAAATTTGCCGCTTCCAGCACCACTTTTTGCAGCTTAGCTTGAATTGCGATCGCACTATTCATTTCAGCCGCATCCAAGTTAGCCTGACTTAAGTCTGCACCCGTGAGGTTAGCACTATCCAAGTTAGCGGTTCCTAGCTGGGCATTCCGCAGTTGGGCACCCATTAATTTAGCACCCGTCAGCTTCGCCTTGGTAAGGATTGCCCCTCTTAAGCTTGCCCTCTCTAAGTTAGCAGCCCCCAGATTAGCATCGGTTAAGTTTGCCTTGTCTAAATTGGCACCACTCATATTGGCAAAATCCATCTGGGCACCCGTGAGTTGGGCACCTGTTAACTGAGCACCAATCAAGTCAGCGGCATACAAATCAGCATTTTTTAAATTGGCATCTGTTAAATCAGTTACTAACTTTCCATTCACCCCTAATTGAGCTTCTTTCAAATTAGCCTTTTCCAGAATGGTAGCAACCAACTTAACCCCTTGTAACTGGGCACCTTTTAGCTTGGCACGGGTCAAATCAGCCGCACTTAAATCAGCACCATTTAGCTGGGCATTTGTTAAATCAGCTTCTGTTAGGTTCGTCCCTTTTAATTGAGCATCTCGTAAGTCACAGTTAGGACAAACTTTGGTGGCTAGTAACCTTTGAACATGCTCAGGATTGGCTGCTTGCGCGGGTGATACCCAGTAAAATGGGGCAACAAGAGCAGCAAGCAGAAAGGTAGAAGTATATACGCCAAAAGCTGAAGAACGAGTCGTATTTTCTGCTTGATTACTCTTTTTCATGTTTGTAACTTTCATCCTTCAGCTGATCCACGATATTGAATACGGTAAATGCGATTATTGGCTTCTTCCGTAAAAAGTAGACTACCATCAGGCAGCACCAGTAAACCAACGGGTCGTCCCCAAGTAGTGGCGCTAGATGGATTTAGGAGAAAACCCGTTAGGAAGTCTTGATAATACCCCTGAGGTCGCCCGGCAGTATCGAAGGGAACAAAAGCAATTTTGTAACCCGTACCCTGGTTACGATTCCAAGAACCCCGAAAGGCGACAAAGGCACCATTACGATACTTTTCTGGAAATGTTTTACCATCATAAAATTGCAATCCTAAGGCAGCAGAATGCGCCTGAAACAGGACATCTGGTGTTTTAGTTTTGGCGACTAAGTCAGGACGTTTGCTCTTTCCATTGCTTAGGTGACGGGGATCAAGGGTATTTGGTGCCAAATAAGCGTAAGGCCAACCGTAGAATTCTCCTTGCTGAATGCGCGTTAGGTAGTCTGGCACTAGGTCATCCCCCAGTCCATCACGTTCGTTGACGGTGGCGTAAAGTGCGCGTGTTTGGGGATGAAAGTCGAGACCAACGGGGTTGCGTAGTCCGTAGGCAAAGGTTTGTTGATTAGAACCATCCAGGTTCATCACCTGCACCGAAGCACGTGGTAATGGCTCTTCATCGGCATTCGAGCGAGACCCAATGGAGACATAAAGCTTCTGTCCATCCGGGGAAGCAACAACATTGCGTGTCCAGTGTTGGTTGTAGCCGCCAGGGGTGAGGTTAGCGATTTTTTGTCCACTACCTGTGAGTTGTTCTTGACCTTGAGTGTAGGGAAACCGGAGGACAGACCCGGTATTGGCTACAAAGAAGTAGTTTTTAGCAAAGGTCATACCAAAGGGAATCGCAAGTCCATTTTGTCGTTCGGCAAAGGTTTTACTCACATCAGCAACGCCATCTCCGTTGGTGTCACGTAGCAGGCGAATGCGATTTTGGCGAGTTTCAGTAACCAGAACATCTCCTGTAGGCGTCAAGGCTAACCAACGGGGCGCATCCAAGCCTTCGGCAAAAACATTAACGACGAAACCCGCAGGAACTTTGAGTGTGGGATTTTGGGGAATGGGTACGACGTCGGGAGAGTTGGAGGCACTTTCTGTTGCATAGGGTCGGGGAAGACTAGCCGGGGTAATGCGAATCGGATGAGGCGAAAGTGGCTGAGTTCGCACTAAATTTTGAGGCGGGCGAGATTGGGCACTCAGCTGTTCAATTTGGGATTCAAGCGAGGCGCTAGTAGAGCTACAAGCAATGGAGGTAGAGAGAAAGAGCAGTAGTAGGAAGAAGCGCGACCGTTTCATGGCACTAAATTGAGACAGCTTGACGACTTACTTCCAGGGTAGTCTTTGGCTAAAAAGAGGAGCGATCGCACCTTGTACAATCGCTCCTCTTGTTAAATTAATTTTGCTGTTATCTGAGATGAAAAACGCGACAAAATTTTAAGGACAAGGGCCAACATTAAGGGCTTTGCTCTTAGGATATCCGTAAGAAATCCAACCAGCCGTGGGAGCAGTAATTTCTACCCAAGCACGTCCTGAATTATCTAGCGTCAACTTAGGCGGATTGTTTCTGAGTGTTACCCGATTTCCCAGATAGACGCCACCCACTCTAGCAGCATTACCGTCAGCACCTTTGCGGATAGACAAACCTTGGGCTTGAGTAACGACACGACAGAGGCTAGCTGAATTGGGTGGAGTGGGCTGGGGTTTATCACTGACATCTGAACAAAGTTTCAGATCGTTTGCTTGTACATATCCAGTTTCAGGGGCGCTAATGGCTATCCAACCCCCACTGCCACCCCCTGCGAGTGTTACCTCTGTATTAGGATCTAGGGTTCTAATCGTTCTACTAGAGAGGGAACGCTCTGTATAGACAAAGATACGACGTTTAGTAGCGCGGCATTCTCCTACAACTCCTTGCGCTAGCTGCAACTCGCCTTGTTGCCAGGAGGTTGTTTGGGAATCTGGGGTGTTATTAGCAGCAGTGACGGGAGTATTGAAGCCTCCCAAAGTGCTGAATCCGAAAATTAACAGGGCGGCAGACTTACCCCAATGGCTGATTTTTTTCATGCGGTCAACTCCTCATCTCACCAAAATGTTTGAATTAAAAACTTCTCAATCAGAAAGATTTCACGGGGAAATCAGATTTCGCGCGATCGCTAGTTCAGTAGTAACAGATATCTCTATTACCCGTTCCTACAGTAGCAGACGCTCAGATCTGCTAGCCTTTTAGAAGTCTTTTAGTCACATATCATACAAATTAGACTTGTGCAAGCTAGACACAAAATCTCACTCTTCAGTCGGCTGAATCTCACTCACCACCTCATAAACTGAGGTCATCGGTCCCTTCGCAAATAAAGAATCCATCTGTTTTAAAATCGCTTGGTAAGCCTCATTTTGATTGGCTTCCATCTTTTCTAGACTTTCCCAAAGAATGACAGCGATGCCTCGATCTGAACCGGGTTCTTGCAGTAAGTAAGCGCCTTTGAATCCTTCGGAGTAGGTTGAGACAGCTTTTTCAAACAGTTGCTCTGCTTCTGCAAACTTGCCTGGTTTAAATTCTGCGATCGCTACATAAGCAAATTTATACTTAAGAAAATCTAAAAATTCGGTCATGCTTACCTCCTAATTAGAGTGTGATGCAACAGGTTTAACTTGCGGCTGGACAAAATTCGTCAATTTAATCATGCCTCTGAATATCCAATTGCTACCGCAATACTACGCCAAACAGGTGCGGGAGAAGGGTAAACAATATTATGTAGATACCAAAGGCGATCGCTTTCCTAGTGTTACCACGATCCTCAACACCACTAAACCCCAAGCAGATAGAGATGCTCTGTTTAACTGGCGACAGCGAGTAGGAACCGCAGAAGCCAATCAAATCTCTGGGGCTGCTAGCCGTCGGGGTACTACTACCCATAAATATATTCAGCGCTATCTTCTCGGTGAAGATACCCCTTGTCCTGAAGCCGTTAAACCTTATTGGGATAGTATCGAACCCGTCTTAAAAGACATTGATCACATCAGGCTGATTGAAGGGTCAGTATTCCATTACGATTTGCGCTATGGAGGGCGCGTCGATTGTGTTGCTAGTTATCAGGGTATCCCCTGTATTTGTGATTGGAAAACCGCAGACAAACCGAAGCAGTCGGTTGAGCGTTTGTATGATGGCCCTATTCAACTAGCCGCCTATAGTGGGGCAGTGAATCAGTTTTATCAGGCGTACAATATCCAACTGAACCACGCCTTAATCGTCGTCGCTATTCCTGGAAGCCTAGCTCAAGTGTTTTGGTTTGAGCCAGAACAGATGGTGAATTATTGGCAGCAGTGGGAAGAGAGAGTAGCAGATTATTGGAGCCGAAGTGCGATCGCCTAACTCTCTATCCTGTTAGCAAAACTTTGAAAATAATCTGCTTTAACAGCTTTCCCTATTGTTACAGACTAGCCCGCTTGTGCGGGCTAGAGAAGTGTAGCTGTAGGCTTTAAGCCATAAGCCCTTATTGATTCCAGAGCCTATCGGAACATACTACTGACAGAACTATCCTCGTGAATCCGCCAAATCGTCTCACCCAGGATATTTGCTACCGACAACATCGTTAGCTGTTTAAAACGATCTTTTTCCGGAACTGGGATGCTATTAGTAACAATCACTTCTTCAAACAAACCGCTAGACAAGCGCTCAATAGCAGGTGGAGAGAAGACAGCATGGGTGGCACAAGCGTAAACTTGACGCGCTCCCTGTTGACGCAAAATTCTGGCTCCCTCAGAGATAGTGCCCCCGGTGTCGATGATGTCGTCAACTAACACAGCGGTTTTACCCGCTACATCCCCGATGACATTCATGACTTCAGCAACATTATGAGCCTGCCGACGTTTGTCAATAATGGCTAAAGGCGCATCATTCAACTTTTTCGCAAAAGCCCTGGCTCTCGCTACACCGCCCACGTCCGGCGAGACGACAACAATATCTGATAATTGTTTGCTTGCCAGATATTCAATCAGGACGGGCGAACCATACACATGATCAAAGGGAATATCAAAGTAGCCTTGGATTTGTGCTGAATGGAGATCCATCGCTAAAATCCGATTGGCTCCAGCCTGAGTAATGAGGTTGGCAACCAATTTGGCGGTAATAGACTCCCGCCCTGCTGTCTTACGATCAGCTCTTGCATAGCCATAGTATGGAATCACTGCCGTGACTTGCCTTGCCGAAGCACGCCGGCAGGCGTCAATCATGATCAACAGTTCCATAAGGTGATCGTTCACGGGTTGGCAAGTTGGTTGAATTAGATAAACATCACAACCTCTGATCGACTCCTGAATTTGGATATAAAGCTCGCCATCCGCAAATCGTTTGCGGATCATAGGACCCAAGTCCATGCCCAAATAGCGAGCGATTTCCTGAGACAACGGAATATTTGCAGAACCAGAGAACAATCGTAGACGGTTATTGTCTACTACCGATGGCATTATCGGCTGAAGCGTTAAAGTTGCAGAACGGATCACAGCAGACCCTCGAAGCTCATTCAATAATTACCGCAATTCTATCATTCAGTTTAAAAAGATTCCTGAGAATTTACGCGAAGTAAATATTGGCTCCCAGTGAAAAAAATACTTCATCAATAAATTTAATCAGGTTGCAACAAGTAGAATAAAATATTTCAGCCAATGCCTGATCTTGTATCCACCAGAGAACTCAGGCTGATTAGCTTTGAATTCTCTTAAGCGTTACTGCGGTTGCTAGCCAATCAGAGCAGTTTCCGTGAATCTTGTTTGAGTCCTGTCACGGGTCTCAAGCACAGAAAATTATTTGGCGAAAGACTTGATCTAGCAGGTCTCTGATAGTAAAGTTTTACACTGAGACAAAAAGCACATAGTTAAAAAGTACTATTGATAGTAAGATACTATCCTATGCTATAGATTCAGTGTAAATACTGAAGTTGAGACTATTAAAATTTACCTAATTTTAGTAAATTTAACTAATAAATTTCAATAATTAGAGTTAAGCCACTTAATAAAGTGGATTCCTGAGCAGGACTTGAATTAAAATTAAAAGCTTTGACTACTAAGTAGACAAATCTGATTCAATCAAAAAGTTTTATACAACTATTAAGCAAAGAGATGTAACAAAACCTAGCTGTGAGAAATGTGTTCACAACTAGGTTGATTGAGTCCATCGAGGCTATTTGGCAGTCAAGCAGCAAGGATTCTAGGAGTTGATTGGGGAATAGTGATGAGGTAAGGATTTCTCCTGATTCCTAGTTCCTATTCCCCCTTGCCAAAGCAAGGCTTAGATCTCAGCCATCATCTCTACGGAAGGGCGAACAACACGCTTTGCCAAGCCTACCGTTTCCAAAAACCTAATCGCCCACCAAGTCATATCCAATTCCCACCATTTCCAGCCAGCTTGCGCCACATTAGGATAAGCGTGGTGATTATTGTGCCAACCTTCGCCGTAGGTGAGAAGTGCTGCCCACCAGAGGTTACGGGAACCGTCTGCAACTTCAAAGCGGCGATCGCCTCTCATGTGACTAGCAGAGTTAATCAACCAGGTACTATGCCACAACAGTACAGCTCGTAGGAAGACTCCGTAGATCACAAAAGACCATCCTCCTACCGCATAGAGCAATAGAGCTAGGGGAATTTGCAGTAGCAAGAAGTTGCTATCAAGCCAGTTGTAATAAGGATCGCGAGAGACATCTGGAGCGTACTTATTATACTGATTGCGGTCAAAGAACTGAGCGCGAGGATAGAGTATCCACAGCATATGGCTCCACCAGAAGCCCCGGCTAGCCGCATAGGGATCTTTATCAGGATCTTCTGTATGCAAGTGATGCTGGCGGTGTCCTGAAACCCAAAAGCTTGGTCCTCCCTGAAGGGCTAAAGCTCCAATCGTAGTGAAGATATACTCTAACCACTTAGGCACTTGTAAACTTCGGTGAGTCAGCAAGCGATGGTATCCCAAACAAATGCCAATACTGCCAAATAACCAGTGCAGAAAAATCATTACACCTAAGGCAGACCAAGAAAAAAACCAAGGAGCCAGGAGCGCTAGAGCATGAATAGTCCCAAAAAAGGCAACATTTGTCCAACTCAGTTTCAGGGAGTCTGAGGATTTCTCTAACGTTGCACTTGAATTTGCCATCATCAACTTTCCTTTTTCAGAGCTTGCATCCCTTTGGCCTAATTCAGGACTAGCGAGTGCTTCTCCATCTCACTTAACATTTGACCTGGCTTGCCCAAGCTGGGGAAGGTTGTTACAGTGAAGCTAAGAATGCAAGTATTGCTTACTTATTATCCTAGCAATTCCTTCCAGAAAATGCAAGTCTTACTTGCAAAATAATTTTATGGTAGCTCGACATAAATCTACGCGGCAGCGTCTAGTGCAAGCTGCGCTGCAACTGTTTGCTGCTCAAGGCGTGACAGAAACGACAACTCGGCAGATTGCTGAATTGGCTGAGGTCAATGAAGTCACTTTATTCCGCCAGTTCGGAAGTAAGCATGGCTTGCTTCTGGCGGTGATTGAGGAAGCCGAGGTATTTACGCACATTGGAGAAGTTTTGGGGCAACGGGTTGATCAAATTCAGGGTTTGGCTGAAGCACTACAAGCGTACGCAGACGTTTATTTGCGGGCTTTAGAACAAATTCCCGAATTTGTGCGATCGCTCGTAGGAGAGGCGGGTCATTATCCCCCAGAAAACCGACAAGCAATCGGCAGAGGGTTGACCCAAGTTCATCGCTATACCGTGCAATATTTGACGACAGTTGTCCCCCAAGAGCATTTAGAATCGCGGTTCGAGGTAGAAAAACTAGCTAGCTTGTTGAATACGCTGCTGCTGGGATATGCTGCCATCGAATTTACAACTGAATTTCACGGACTGTGGTCAGATAGAACCGCATTTATTACTGATTTAGTCGAGTTATTTCTCCCTGGCGAACAGGTTAAGGCGACCGTTGCAGCAGAAACCCAAGCTTTACCGAGTAAGGAATGCAGCCTAACTGTGTTAGCGGGAGAAGTGCTAGATTTACCAACTCCGTTAGTGCGAGCGATTCTGCAAAAAGCTCGTCGGACTAGCCTCCAAGATTACGCTTTGGTTTATGTACTGTTTGGTGCGGGTCTTAATTCTAGAGAAATTACCTATCTTTGGCGATCGCACTCTATTTTTGATGAGCAACAACATCTGCTGCAAGTAACGCAGGGAGCCAAACGCCAAGTTCCTCTCAATCAATGGATTATGGGACATCGCTATGGTTCCTATACCAAAAATCCCCTCACCCAATGGCTTAAGACACGAAAAGACGAGCAACCAGCTTTATTTATCAATGCTGCTGGACAACCCATGTCTGAGGAAGAAGTTCGCCTACGCTGGCAAGAAATCACTCATGATCTCGCCACCCCTTCAGGATCTCCACTGAAAATTGAGCAAGCCCAGCAAACCTGGTGTGTGGAGATGCTGATGCGGGGGATCAATATAGAAGGCTTAAGTATCCTGACAGGTTGTGAACCAGAACAACTGCAACCCTATGTACGGCGGGCACAAGCAAAGGCAGTTTTAGAACAGGCGCTTAAATTAGATCGAAATCGAGACAGTGTTTAGAAGGGAAGAGGAGACAGGGAGACAAGGGGACGAGGTGACAAGGGGAAGAGGTGACAAGGGGAAGAGGTGACAAGGGGAAGAGGTGACAAGGATCTTGTCGTATAGCAAATTCATTCTCTAATTATCCAGACATCAGGATTATTAATCATGTTTACTAAACTACCTAAAACTCTGTTATAGATAGCATAAATATCCCTACCGAAATTAATATCTAAATAATTGCATTTAACAGCAAATTTAATCCAAGTTTGCGTTTCAGCCGCTTCTGCCTCACATTCATTTAATTTAGCGATAAAAGCTGCCTTATAGCGTCTCTTTCTCCATGCTTCGGCTAAGTTAGCACAGACAGAACGGGACGAGCGGCGAATCTGATCGGTTAAGGAAAACCTTTCTTCATAAGGAAACTTCTTAGAGGCCTCAAAAATTCTCATCGCTGCATCAAAAGATATTTGATACACCTCTAAATCTTCATGACTCTTAATTGGTTCTCTTCCCATCTCCTTGTCTCCTCGTCCCCTGGTCTCTTCGTCTCCTTGTCCCCTTGTCCCCTTGTCCCCCATC
>Ga0196963_10002415_pt1 | contig 11203 bp, 9 predicted proteins | sample S1_5metaG_FD_148600 | JGI IMG/M metagenome (GOLD analysis project Ga0196963, IMG submission 148600) | Soil microbial communities from Anza Borrego desert, Southern California, United States - S1_5 | ecosystem: Environmental > Terrestrial > Soil > Desert | place: USA: California | collected... | reverse complement strand
AATATGTAAGCTACACTTTCCATGTCAAAATTCCCTACTCATCTCAGTAACAAAACGCAATTGATCCAGTCTGTATTTAGTCTACCAGGCAAAAGAAAAGAACGGTCTAACCAACTGCCAAGGACATGATTGCCTTTTTAGTGATTAGACCATTCTTAACACTTTGCTACAAAGTTTTAGACAGCTTCCTTCTTCCGAGTTGTCTTGTCACCAACTTTCTGGAACAGACCCCATTCGACTTGCTCTTCCATGTCCGCATCAACCCCAGCGAATACATCTCGGAATAAAGTCCGAGAACCATGCCAAAGGTGACCAAAGAAGAATAACAAGGCAAACACAGCATGACCGAAGGTGAACCAGCCACGAGGACTGGTACGGAACACCCCGTCAGATTTTAGAGTTTCGCGATCAAACTCAAACACTTCGCCTAGCTGAGCTTTACGAGCAAACTGCTTCACCTTGGCAGGATCGTTAAAGGTTTGACCATCTAACGCACCACCGTAGAAGCTTGCCGTAACGCCTGCTTGCTCAAAACTGTACTTTGATTCTGCGCGACGGAACGGAATATCAGCGCGAACTACACCGTCAGCATCCGTCAAGAGGACTGGGAAAGTTTCAAAGAAATTGGGAAGACGACGTACAGTCAATTCCCGACCCTCAGCATCTTTGAACACTGGATGGCCTAGCCAACCTTGGGCAATCCCATCTCCTTTATCCATTGGGCCAGTGCGGAACAAACCGCCCTTAGCTGGACTGTTGCCTACATAGTCATAAAACGCCAGCTTATCTGGGATTTGTGACCAAGCATCTGATAGGCTTTGTCCTTCAGCAACACTAGTTTGTACGCGCCGATCAATTTCCTGCTGGAAATAGCCGTTATCCCACTGATAACGGGTAGGACCAAACAGTTCGATGGGAGTAGCTGCGTTGCCATACCACATCGTACCTGCAACAACAAATGCAGCGAAAAAGACTGCTGCAATACTGCTGGAAAGTACGGTTTCAATGTTACCCATCCGCAAGGCTCGATAAAGCCGTTCGGGTGGACGAACTGTTAAGTGGAATAAACCTGCAATAATCCCCACGACACCCGCAGCAATATGGTGCGCCACAATGCCACCGGGGTTGAAGGGGTTAAACCCATCAGGTCCCCACTCTGGGGCTACAGGCTGAACGCTACCCGTGAGACCATAAGGGTCAGAAATCCACATACCAGGACCAAATAGCCCTGTAAGGTGAAATGCTCCAAAGCCAAAGCAAAGCAGACCGGACAAGAACAGGTGGATGCCAAACATCTTTGGCAAGTCTAGAGCCGGTTCGCCAGTGCGTTGGTCTCTAAAGAGTTCTAAATCCCAATAAACCCAGTGCCAACAAGCAGCTAGGAATAGCAAACCAGAAAGAACGATGTGTGCAGCAGCGACACCTTCAAAAGACCAGAATCCGACATCCGCTGCCGATTCCCCAGTGACGCTCCAACCACCCCACGATTGGGTGACACCCAGACGTGCCATAAATGGCAGCACAAACATTCCCTGACGCCACATTGGGTTCAGGACAGGATCGCTGGGATCAAAAATCGCCAATTCGTATAGGGCCATTGAGCCGGCCCAACCTGCCACTAGGGCAGTATGCATTAGGTGTACAGCAATCAGCCGCCCTGGGTCATTCAGAACGACTGTGTGTACTCGGTACCAGGGTAGTCCCATTGACTACGCTCCTCCTCAGATAGCTAAAGTATCTACTTCGACGCTTCTTTTGTTATGTGCTAGAGTTCGCCGTTGTCCACCAGTACTTTACCAATAACTGAATGGCAAGGCAGAGTGGGCAATTGGACAAGGTATCTAGGAAAATGAAGATTATCTAAAGAAGTGTAACTATTGTTAGAGTCGATTGCAAGCGGGTTTGAGGCGGCTTAGAGTGATTATTCAACGGGTTGGGAATTAAAAGCTCCAGTTACTGTTAATCGCTCGATGACTTGATCAGCACTGATAAGGCGTTTAAGAACAACTTGTCCAATGGTTTGAGCGACGTTAGATGAGGGGTTGTTTATCGGTTTGACTTCAACCATGAGAACAGCTTCTTCAACCCGGTAGAGCCATAATTTTTCGTCTTGCTCCCACAGACAAAGGTTAAGGAGTTGAATATCGGGTTTACGTCGCCAAGCATTTTCGTTCCATAATCCCCCAAATTCCCACACACGGCCTACAGTCCATCCGTCAGCTAGAAAGAAATACTTCACAAAGCTCTGTGTACAAAGGTTCTTGTCCGAATTATCTACTCTCTCGCTGCTTATTGGTAGAAATACTTGGGTTTTAAGGAATGAGGAAACGAGGGAAAGAAGCATGTTTTAGGGTAAAGTTCAAATTTATAGCTGCGATCACGTCTCCCCATGCCAGAAAGCTTTATGAAACTTAAATGTTACAGTCTACTCATTGCGGTTGTGGGCGCTACTAGTAGTTTGCTATTCTCACTCCCGGCTTGGAGTAAGACGGTACTTTTAGGGAATTGTGGGGAGCAAACGTGCGAGGAGGTACTTGCTCAATTACGAGTACGATCGCCTGAAAAAATTAAGCAATATGAAGCAGAGTGCCAGGGAAAAAGCTTAGGTTTAAGTGTTTTTTCTAATTCAGGGGAAAGCAAAAGAGTTAATTTCGCCTGTTGGGAAGAAAAAGATGCGGATGGCTCAAGGTCTGGATATTCGTTAGGGGTATTACCATTTCCTGGAGAAGAGGGAGCATTTGCCAGTGAGTGGAAGTGTTCTGAGCCAGAGTGTAAACAAGTACTTTCTCAATTACAAGCACGTTATTCAGCGCAACTCAAACAATATGAGTGGGAATGTGCAACTAAGAGCGGTGATTTATATTTGAATATTTCTCAACAAACTCCTAAAAAGGTTGAGATTGAATGCGGTTTTTTTGCTTACAATTTATTTGATACAGACGGAGATGGAGTTGCTGACGGCGATCGTGGAACAACCGTTGGCAGTACTCTGGGAACCTTCCCCTATCCAGATAAAGCACCAGAAAATAGGAATGAAAGGCTTAAACCTTGCAGAAATCGTTGAAATTTTTGGGGCTTGAGCAATGAGGGCGATCGCATCCAATAAGCATCTTGTAATTGGTGCTTAAAACTTTAAAATTTTATTTCAATACTGCTTATACAAATAAAAAATATTCAAAATATTTTATCTGTTCTCAAGCGGATATTTAATATTTAAGGTTGTAATCAATAACACTCTTCTTAAGAGATATCCGTTTAAAATCTGAAAATATTTATCAATAGATAATTAAGCTGTTGATAATTTTGACTTTGTTGACATCGATTGTAACCGTTAAAATAAATCATAAGTCTTTGTTGCCTAGACTAAAGCACAACCATGGTTTCACCTGTAGAATTTCAAGATGCTTTTGATGTTGTTGTAGTGGGTGCCGGACACGCCGGATGCGAAGCGGCACTTGCTAGCGCACGCCTGGGTTGTCGCACTCTCCTACTCACTCTCAACCTAGATAAAATTGCTTGGCAACCCTGTAATCCAGCAGTAGGGGGACCCGCAAAATCTCAGCTAACTCATGAAGTAGATGCCTTGGGTGGAGAAATTGGCAAAATGGCCGATCGCACCTATTTGCAAAAACGGGTACTCAACTCTTCACGCGGGCCGGCTGTCTGGGCATTACGGGCACAAACTGATAAACGAGAATATGCAGCAGTAATGAAGGGGATTGTCGAGAACCAAGAAAACTTGACAATCCGTGAAAGCATGGTTACAGACTTGGTGCTGGGCGCTAATGATGATGTAATTGGCGTTGAAACTTACTTTGGGGTGTCATTTGCTTGCAAAGCCGTGATTCTCACGACGGGCACCTTTTTGGGAGGTCGGATTTGGGTAGGAAACAAATCCATGGCAGCAGGACGTGCAGGAGAATTTGCTGCTGTTGGCTTGACAGAAACCCTCAATCGCTTAGGGTTTGAAACCGGACGTCTGAAAACAGGAACCCCTGCACGGGTAGATAAGCGGTCAGTAGACTACAGCCAGATGGAACCTCAGCCCGGTGATGATGAGGTACGGTGGTTTAGCTTTGATCCGGAAGTGTGGGTAGAAAAGGAGCAAATGCCGTGTTATCTCACCCGCACGACTCCAGAAACCCATCGGCTAATTCGGGAAAATTTACACTTGTCTCCGGTTTATGGCGGTTGGGTGGATGCCAAGGGTCCCCGTTACTGTCCCAGTATTGAAGATAAAATTGTGCGCTTTGCGGATAAGGAAAGCCACCAGATTTTTATTGAACCGGAAGGACGAGATATTCCCGAACTGTATATTCAAGGCTTTTCTACGGGACTGCCAGAAAACTTGCAGTTGCAGATGTTGCGAAGTCTCCCTGGTTTAGAAAACTGTGTCATGCTGCGCCCAGCTTATGCGGTTGAGTATGATTACTTGCCTGCTACTCAGTGTTATCCCACGTTGATGACCAAAAAGATTGCAGGGCTGTTCTGTGCGGGACAAATTAACGGCACAACCGGGTATGAAGAGGCAGCAGCCCAAGGCTTTGTCGCCGGGATTAACGCGGCTCGTTTTGCCCAAAATCAGGAGATGATTATCTTCCCGCGTGAGCAGAGTTATGTGGGCACCCTGGTAGATGACCTATGTACGAAAGACTTGCGGGAGCCTTACCGTATGCTCACCAGCCGTTCGGAATATCGGTTACTCCTGCGTTCAGATAATGCAGATCAACGGCTAACCCCTCTCGGTCGCGAAATTGGCTTGATTGATGACCGCCGCTGGGAGTTATTTAGCCGTAAACACGCCAATATTGAGGCAGAAAAACAACGATTGCAGTCAATCCGCGTGAAGGAACACGAAGAAATTGGTAAAGCGATCGCCACTGATACCCAGCAAGTGATTAAAGGTTCAATTACACTGGCTGACCTCTTGCGGCGTCCTGGCTTCCACTATGTTGATTTAGAAAGGTATGCTTTGAGCAACCCGGATTTAGACGCGGTAGAAAAACAAGGCGCAGAAATTGACATCAAATATTCGGGTTATCTCCAGCGCCAGCAAAATCAGATTGATCAGGTTGCCCGTCAAGCCCATCGCCAACTGCCGCCAGATTTGGATTACACCACCATTGAAACCCTCTCTAAAGAGGCTCGAGAAAAGCTGACAAAGGTAAAACCCCTAACCGTTGGTCAAGCCGCTCGAATTGGTGGAGTCAATCCAGCAGATATTAATGCTCTATTGGTGTATCTGGAATTGCGCTATCGCCAAACCACCTCCGTGCAAGCTGGGGTTGTGGCATAAGCTAGGTGAATCAATCGCTGAAAATTAATTACGTAGAATTTACGCATCTTAAGTAGGACTTACGCATTTTTACAAAAGCATCAAGCTTTTAGGGACTGGGGATGGGGTAAAACCCTGGTTTTATCAGCAATTCTTGAGCTTTTAACTTTTCTATTTGCGTAAGTCCTGTTAAAGAAAGAATTAGGGTTTGGGGGTGGGAGACTGGAGACTGGGTAAAATTCTGGTTTTATCAGCCATTCTCTAGCTCTTAACCTCTAAGTGCGTAAGTTCTGTAAAGTTTCCTAAAAATACTTCTAAAGTCTGACTTCTAACTTCGGGTTCCTGACTCCTGACTTATTTTGAGGTAGACTAACCAGCATTAAGCCGAGTTTAAGGCTAAAATTGCCTGTGTCTAGGGGCTAGAAAATACTAGTTATCACGTTAGCCTTTCAGAATACGGGTGAATCAAGGTGCCTAGCTGATGATTCGTCGTTGGAGATTCTATCTTCCATCACGAATTTGAATCATTATTCTAAGGACAATTAAAGGCGTTAGCGCTTATTGTTTATTCTGTAGCCACTGAGTGAGCAATCCATGTCTCAGGATGTCCAAACAAATCAGAGCGTTTCAGATGTGTTAGCTGATTCAAATCCGCATCAGCCTTGGTCAGCTGATACCTATGCCGATCAGTTGATGGATGAATTATTTTCAGACATCGACCGGGTTCTGGAAGGCAGTAGTAAATTGCCAAGTGAGCCTGTAAAGCCGGAATATGTAGCTTTACAATCGCTCAAAATTCCTCAAATTACACTACCCCCAGCAGTAATTACCTCTGAGGAACTGGTAAAACAGCAATCCGCTAACCCTGTAAATGCTTCGCAGAACCCTGAAGATAAGGGCGCTAATCGCTCCGCAAAATCTCGTGGCTCAGGTTGGGGTCGATGGTATAACAAACTGCTGTTGGCGCTAGCTGTTGCGTCTGTAGGAGCACTTTTAATCCTGTGGTTGGCAAAGCAACAAAAGCTAAATTGGCTAGGGGCGCTGAATCCATTGTCCTCAGCGAATCAGACTACTCAGCTTTCAGCAGGAGATACGCAGTTTATGACCTATATGCTGCGATCGCTTGATGTCATTGATCGCAAGGCACAAGCGAGTAAACAGCAAGCAGCAGTAGCCACTGCCCAACCTGTTAATACTGCTAGTAATCCTCCGGCACTAGCGCCTACTCGCGTGCCAACTGTCCTTGAGAAAGTATATATTCCCGTTTATCCGCCTGCTCAGCTACCTTATATCCCCCAAACCTCCTTACCAGCACCAACTCGTCCTGCTCCTAAAACTGCTGCCAGACAGGTATCTCCTAAACCTTTAACACCTGCACAAAAGAAGGCACAACTAAAACCCGCAACAGCGGCACAGAGAAACGTATCTCCTTCGCAAGCTAAACCCGCAACAGCGGCACAGAGAACCGTATCTCCTCCGCAAGCTAAACCTGCAACACCCCCACGAGTTCCGCTTCCACGTTTACAGACACGTCCATCAGCAGCCCTGCCGCCTTTACAAGCACCTTCACGGGTGGCACCACTGCCGGCTTTACAGCCACCACCCCAAGCGGAGCCAGCACCACAACATACGCTGATGGGAGTATTGGAATTAGGCGATCGCTCGGCAGCCCTCTTTTCCATTAATGGCATCACCCAGCGGATTCGTGTGGGTGAATCGATTGGTGCCAGTGGCTGGACTCTAGTTACCGTCGCCAATCAGGAAGCTATTATTCGCCGAAATGGAGAAGTTCGCTCTATTTACGTTGGGCAGAAATTTTAATCCTGTTGGGTTTTGAATAGTTATCCTGCTTTCTAGTAGTTCTTTATCTAGAAACTAATCTCCTAAAATTGCCTAGTTGCTAACATAGGGAGACATACCTAAGCTTAGGAGTGCCTGCTGTGGGTCTGTTCGATTTTCTGGAAACGCGATTAGAGGAATTTTTACGTAATAATCCTCACTTAGAGCTACAGGCGTTAGAAGAGCAGCTGCGGCAGCAAGAAGAAGACACGCTGCGGCTGATCATCGACTTACAAGCGCAACAAAAACGAGTCCAGGACGAAATTCTCGCCACGGCTCAAGATATTCAGCGCTGGCACAGTCGGATAGACAAGGCAAAAGCAGCAGGTAGGCTCGATTTAGCCCAAGGAGCGCAAGAGCGAGAGGCGGCTCTCCTACGCGAAGGAAATCAACTTTGGGGCAAGATGCAAGGGTTAAAAGAGCGGATTGAGCAAGCTAAAGACTTACAGAAGAAAATCCAAGTGCGTCGGCAAGAGGTACGAACTAAAGCGACGCAAGCAGAGGCAACTCGTTCTACCGCTCAAACCCAACCTAGCTGGGAAACCACAGGCTGGAACCAAAATCGTACTCCTAGCAGCGCGACTGGATCTGATCAACTAGAGGAAAAATTCAGCCGTTGGGAAACAGATGATGAGTTAGAAAAATTGAAGCGCAATTTGGGGCGATAAGCTGCACTAAGTTGTCATTGCTCGATGAGTAGGAGTAGAGGATGAATAGCCTCTACTCTACTTTTTTGTAACCTCATTTCATAATTTAATATTTTAGAAGTTTTCATGAAGTTAGAGATTCCGTCCTTGACGGCTTCAGAAATAGTAGCTTTAAATAGAGTTGACTCGTGTTAAATGCTACAAGGCTAGAGCCTAATTGCACAGTAGCTCCAGAGGATGTAAGAGGCGATCGTGTCCATTAAATCTGAGCTGCATAGTAGGGACACTGGTTATAGCTAGTAATTGTCTTAGGATTTTTATACTAAGTAAATAAATGTTTAAAATTAATATTCAGGAAATAGAAGCTGTAGTTTCTACACTTCAAGAAACTGCATCAGAGGTTGTATCAACTACTCAAAGTGCAGTATCAGAAGCACTTTCAACAACCCAAGAAGCTGCAAGTAGTGCAATTCAACAGGTTTCTAACTCAGCCACTTCTATAGCTTCTACATTTCAAGAAACCGCATCAGAGGTTGTGTCGGCTACCCAAAATGTAGTATCAGAAGCGATCTCAACAACGCAAGAAGCTGGGAGTAATGTAATCATTGAGGCTCAACAGGCTTCTAGCTCAGTCACTGGTGCTGCAACAATTGCTGTACACGAAGCATTCAAAGTTGCTCACAACATTAAATTTGAGAACTTACCTGACAATTTTCAACTGAAATTTGCGCGAGCTGGAGTACGTGACGGTATTCGCAATGTTCAAGAAGCTGCCAAAGTGTATGAGACGATTCCAGCACAAATTCGCGCTCAAGGATATGAAGCGATTCGCGAGTTTTGCAGCGATAAAGATTGGAGCCATATAAAAGCACACGTGAACGGAGGAGGAAAAGAAGCTTCAAACGGCATCTTCGAGAACTTCCAGATCAACCGCTCTCGTGGTGGAGTTGATATGACTCTTGAAGAACTTGCAGCAGCACGTAAGGTACTTGGCGATGCAGCTTTCAAAGCAAGTGTAGAGCAAGTGATTGGAGCCGCTGTTCAAGGTGTTTTGATAGCAGCAGTTATTGAACTTGTCTTCTCAACTTTAGAAAATTCATTGTCCTTCGCTGAAGGAAAAATTACGCAAGACGAGCTAATTCGTAACGTTGCAGTTGCAACAGTAAAAGCTGGAGTGGCTGGTGGTGTAATTACAGGCATCTTGATGTGCATTTGTATGATTTTCCCACCAATTGCTGCTCTACTTGGTTACGCTGCTGTTCCCCTTGCAGTAATTGGTATCGGCTTCATGTGTGTTCGCGCCTGGGAAATCTTCATCTGTGCTGATAAACTTTTTGGAATTACTGAAGAACTAAGTAAATTTACCCAAAACATTGAGCAAACAATTTTAAATTTCGACGCTTTGTGATCAGCGATCGCTCTTTGTAAAATTCAGTTTATACACGCTCGGCTCCTACCAAAAAACTAACTTTGAATGGTAGGAGCTATTGAATTTATCATTGCAGAAGATTGGCAACTCAGTTATCCTTGTCATTGATTGTGTATTCCACTCTTGAAAGTCGCATCCTACAAGATTGATGCGGTCGTGCTAATTAGTTAACTGATAATCTTAGAAGTCTTTAAGTATGATAGAAAATATAGCTGCTGGCGCATTTTATCCTTTGACAGGCTTGTTTGATACTCTTCTCAAAGGAGTTTATGCTGAAAAACAGAGAAAGCATGAACAATGGATGAAAGAACTTCAACTTATTGCTGATTCGAGCCTTCGTGATGCCTATGTTCAACAGCTTTTACTGGATAAATTTCTTGCTCCTGTTGACAATGCACAGCATCAAATTCAAAATACAGCTAAACACGCACAGTATTTAGCGGAAACCTTTAACTATTACCATCAAGATCATCATGCGACAAAAGAAGAAGCGAAAGAAATATGTTATCAACTTCGGGTTTTAGCAATTAAGATATCTCAAGTTGATTCACTCTATGAATTAAAAGTTATTTATCAGGCAGCTACTCTGTTCGTTTATCAACTATCAAGATTTCAACATAAAGAACGCAAATACTCTTTAGAGAGAGCGCTCCGCAAAAACATATTAGATGTATTAAATACTTGCATTGCTGTTGAGACAAATTTTCAAAGGCGAGTTAATTTTATGGGTGTGAATTGAGGTGAAAATCGCCAGAACAAACTAGAGGAACTGAGCCAAGAATTAGAAACCAGATATTAGTGAAATCTCAAATCACCTGACATCCTACTGTAACCCCTAAAAATCCTGATCGCTAAGGTTGTGTTTCTGGAGGCTCAACGTCTGAATTAGGACGATGAATTGTGAAAGAAAGTGGACGAGAAGGCTGGGGAACAGAAGAATGTAGCTGTGATGGCTGAGGCTGAGTCACAGAACGCATCACTGGTGATGTTGGCTCATTGCTGGGGTGTTTGAAAGGAAAACCCGATCGCCTGTCATAATTAGATGCGATCGCTAAAAATGCTCCCCCTAAAATATAAATCGGCAATGGCAGCGTGAAGTGTCTTAGCCACTGGAAGAGTTCTGCCATGCTAAACAGCAAAAGGAAACTGGCAATCCAAAATTTCATACTTCAATCCCAAGCGATTCACACTGGCATCTTCCCAGATTTATACACTATTCAAACTCAGTTGACAAAAGAAAACGCGAGAGCTAACACTAGCATCCCGCGTTGAATGACTGATCTGAATATTTACCTTGAGGTACTTATCCTACAGCGCGATCGCCTCTAAACATTAGCAGTCACTTTAGTTTGCTTAGAAGTTAGACGCTCATAAGTTGACCGCATCTTCAGACCCACAAGCACTTGGAATAGACCCGTTCCATTGTTAGAACCGGGATATTCCTTATGCTGGAGCAATAGATGGGTCATCTCGCCGTAGTACTTCGTAGAAGTGTTGCTGAGGTGCCCTTCGATGTAGATAACCTCCTCCAAGTTATCAAACTGCCCATCTACCTCTAATACCGACACATCATGCCCATAGTAGCTATCTGGGCCATAGAACATTTTGATGCCGGGATAAGAACAGGTCAGTTTGCGACCACAAGGACGCCAGTCAATCGTTGAGCCTTCATCAAACAAGTAAACAGGCTCAAAGCCTTCCACACCATCACGCTGCACCAAGCGCACCCGCAATAGCTTGTTGTCTTTATCATCCGGTAGTAATTGCGTCGGCAATACTTGGATCACAACGTCTGCAAACTCTTTTTGTGGCTCAATGAAACCCGTAAAATCTGGGCGTCGAGCATTAATTGCAGCAATAACGTCCTCATAGCGGTGACCACGTTCCGCCATGTCCCGTTGGATTTTCCAATTTACCTTGACCTCATCACTGATATCTAGGTAAACACTGAAATCAAGGAGCGATCGCACGCGCTCATCATACAGCGGGTGAAGCCCCTCAATCACGATAATG
>Ga0196963_10002414_pt1 | contig 11208 bp, 14 predicted proteins | sample S1_5metaG_FD_148600 | JGI IMG/M metagenome (GOLD analysis project Ga0196963, IMG submission 148600) | Soil microbial communities from Anza Borrego desert, Southern California, United States - S1_5 | ecosystem: Environmental > Terrestrial > Soil > Desert | place: USA: California | collected... | reverse complement strand
TAATCGCCCCGCCCCCGGACTCCTCCTACAACTACGCACCCGCCACCACCGGCGGGCAACGACCAGAGGAGACCCGAGCCATGAAGTGCCCCCACTGCCAAACCCCCGACCTGATGATGACCAACCGCGACGGCATCGAGATCGACTACTGCCCCCAGTGCCGCGGCGTCTGGCTCGACCGCGGCGAGCTCGACAAGATCATCGAACGCTCCAACGCATACATGGCCCAGGCGCCCGCCGGCGGTTACGGCTACCGCCGGGGTGATGACGACGACGACGACGACGACGACGACCGCCGGAAGTATCGCCAGCCGTACCCCCCACCGGGGCAGGCGCCGTATCCGCAACAGCCCTATCCCCAGCAGCCCTACCCGCAGCAGGGGTATCCGCAGCAGCAGTACCCGTACAAGAAGAAGAAATCGTTCTGGTCGGAACTGTTCGACTGACGTCTCGTGGCATGGGTACCGCCCGCAGGGCGATACCCGTGTGGCTGGCGTCCGCAGCGAGATTTCACGGATGGCGGGTGCGGTGGCCACGCGCCCGACGGCCTTTCGAAGCCCGACGACGTTAGTCGCGTGGCCATGCCGGTCCCCGAAAAGCATGGCCACGCGACTCCATCGCTCGTGTGCGAGAGCACCCGGGCGCGTGGCCATGGCACCCATCAGCGCGGGCGCGGACGGCGCTTCCCCGCGCCGCCCGCGTGACCTATCCTGTCCGCCCATGCCGATCACCGCGCGCCGGGCCACGCTCGATGAGGTTTTCCAGGTCCGCTGGGACGTGCTCCGTCCGAACCGCCCGCGCGAGGTGGCGTGTTTTCCCGGCGACGACGCCCCCGAATCGATCCACGCCGGCGCGTTCGACGCCGAGGGCCGCAACGTCGCCTGCGCCACGCTCACGCGCGTCGACTGGAAACCCATCGACGCCCTCGGCGAGCACACCCCCCCCCAGCCCGCCTGGCAACTCCGTGGCATGGGTGTGATCGCCAGTCTCCAGGGCCAAGGCGTCGGCCAACTCCTCCTGACCACTCTGGAAGACCTCGCCCGCGCCTCCCCCGAGACCGCGAAACACGGCATCCGCCTCCTCTGGTGCAACGGCCGCAAAGAGGCCGCGCGGTTCTACGAAAAACAAGGCTGGCGCATCGCCTCGGCCGAGTTCCACATCGAAGACGTCGGGCCGCATTACAAGATGACGCGGGTGCTCGCGGAACGACGAAGACGAAACTCGAAGAACGAATCAATGATGAAGGGCGAATGAAGAACAGCGGATACCTCGCCGAAACCGTCCCACTGTCATTCCGAGGTACTCCGAGGAATCTGGCCGGCACTTCGGGGCCTGCCCGACGTTGGCGACCGGTGTCCGAAGACGGATCACCCGGATCGAGCGGGCCTCGACGTTCGCGGCCAGATCCCTCGTTCCTCGGGATGACAGTTTCGAACGCACTTGTGCGACTCAAGCCCCGCCGCCTCCCCGTCCGATAACCCCCTCATGTCCATCGACGCGCTCGTCGCCAACGACGGCCGGCTGCGCATCCTCACCGCCCTGGCGGCCGACGGGGCGCAGGAGTTCGTTCGCCTCCGCCGATCCACCCGCCTGACGGACGGGAACCTCTCCGCGCACGCCAGGCGCCTGCAGGCCGCCGGCCTGGTCGACATCGAGAAGGCCTTCCGCGAGGGGAAGCCGGTCACCACGTTCCACCTGAGCCCCGTCGGCCGGCAACGCCTGACCGCGCACGTGCGGGCGCTGGTCGAGGCGGTGATGCCGGGCGAGCAACGTCAGCCCGAGCTGGTGGCGGTCGCCGCGGATGACGCGGCGGACGATTGGATCGACTGAACTCCCCCGCATGACGAATGCCCACGACGCCCGAAGCTCGAATCAACGACGAATGACCAACGACGAATGACGAAACGATCGTCGCGCGACGCGCGCTTTTCGTTTCGACATTCGACCTTTGACCTTCGTCATTGATTCGTCATTCGAATTTCGACATTCGTCATTCCCCTCTACCTCGTGTTGCTCCCCATCGGCGTCGCCACGTTGCCGTGGGCGCGCTTCACGTTCACGCCCACGTACTGTTTCGGCTCCGGGCACGCCGCCGCGAACTCGTCGTAGAACTTGGTGATAAATAGTCTCGTCGCCCATGACGTCGCATCCGCCAGCCCGCAGATGGTCGTCCCCGGCATCGAGCCCTGCGTCTTCTCCAATTCCAGCAGCATGTCGATGTCGCGCGGGCGGCCGCCCCCGTCTACGATCCGGTTCATGATCTTGTGCATCCACGCGCTCCCCTCGCGGCACGGCGTGCACTGGCCGCAGCTCTCGTGGCTGTAGAACCGCACGATGTTCCGCAGCGCCTTGACCATGTCGGTGTGCTCGTTCATCACGATCAGCCCGGCCGTCCCCAGGCCCAGGCACCCGCCGCGGAAGCGCACGTCGTCGAAGTCCAGCCGGATGTCCAGCTCGTTCGCGTTCAGCACGCCCATCGACGTCCCGCCCGGGATGCACGCCTTGAACTTCCCGCCCTTCATGCCCCCGGCCAGCTTGTTGATCGCGTAGTCGACCGTGATGCCCAGCTCGTCCTCGTACACGCCGGGCTTGTTCACGTGACCGCTGATCCCGAACAGCTTCGGGCCCGCCGCCGTCTTCGTGCCCATCGTCTTGAACCACGCCGCCCCGCGCTCGACGATGTGCGGCACGCACGCGAGTGTCTCGACGTTGTTGATCACCGTCGGCCGGGCGAACGCGCCCGCGATCGCCGGGAACGGCGGCTTGTTCCGCGGCCACCCGCGCTTGCCCTCCAGCGCCTCGAGCAGCCCCGTTTCCTCGCCACAGATGTACGCGCCCGCGCCCTTGTGCAGGTACACCTCGAGCTTGAAGTTCCCGCCGAAGATGCCCTGCTTGCCGAAAATGCCCTTCTCGTAGCACTCGGCGATCGCCCGCTCCATGATCTTCGCCTGGCGGTGGAACTCGCCGCGGATGAACACGTACGCCACGTCGCACTGCGTCGCCAGCGACGCGATCGCGATCCCCTCGAGCACCAGGTGCGGGTCCCACTCGGCCAGGTACCGGTCCTTGAACGTCCCCGGCTCCGATTCGTCGAAGTTGACCGCCATGTAGTGCGGCCCCTTCTTCTCCTTCGGGATGAACGACCACTTCTGCCCCGCGCTGAACCCGGCCCCCCCGCGCCCGCGCAGGCCCGAGTCGATCGTCAGCTTGATGATCTCCTCGCTCGACATGTTCAGCGCCTTGCGCAGCGCCGAATACCCCCCGGTCGCGACGTAGTCGTCGTACCAGTAGATCTTCCGCTGAGAAGGGTCTTGCGGGATGCGCTTGAGGAGGACGGGTTCGGTGAAGGCCATGGCAAACTCATTCTACGGCGCGAGGACGGGGAGGGCGAGGCTCCGTCCGAGCCGTTCGACCGAACGAGGCCGCCGTGTCGTCTTGTAGCCGCCCCGCTTGCGGGGCGCGTCTAATGGCGCCCGTCGTCGGTGAATCGATCCTGCGACTTGCACTGCTGGACGCGCGCCGCAAGCAGGGCGGCTACAAGAGGGTCGACAAGCGATCCCCCTGCCACGTGAGCCGCATGTACACCTTATCCAGCCCCGCCCCGTACCCGTCCGCAACCTTCCGGTACGCGCGAAACCCGAACCGCTCGAAAAACCTTATCGTCCGCTGGCTCGTGTCGAGTAACGCGCACCACGCGTGCGGAACCTCGCGCATCCGCGCCATCCGCCACCGCAGCAGTGCGGTCCCGACCCCCTGCCCGTGCCGTGACGCGGACACAATGCCCCAGACGAGATACCCCACGCCGTACTCGTTGACCTTAAACCCCCCGCACCCCACGACCACGCCCGATTCCTCGGCCACGAAAAACTCGTGATCGTCCCGGCGCAAAAACGCCTCCAGCATTGGCCGCTCGCCGGGCGCGAAGTAGCCCGGCGTATTGCCGTCGAACAGCCCGAGACAACCGCCCGCGTCGGACGCCACGTAATCCCGAATCGCGATCAACCGTTCCCCCCGCTCGCCTTCTGAGGGTCCACGATCGCCTCGTCGATCACCGTCCGCCGCAGGACGACCCCCGGCCGATCCGGGTGCTCGATCTCCTCCACCTTCTCGTCCCGGTAAACGACCTGCGGCACGATTGCCGTCTGCTGCGGAGCCGCCGCCGTCGGTTGACTCGCGTTCGCCGCCGGGGGCGCGCTCGCGGTCGCTCGCGGTGTTGCGGCCCCACCCCCGCCAGCGCCCGGCGCCCCCGCCTGCCCTTGCGGAAGCACCTGCTGGTGCCCTGCTGCGGGCTTTGTCTTCACCGCCCCTTTCACGTACCCGATCTGCCGCCCCAGCCACCCCATGAACCCATCGCCAGGCGTTTGATTCGCCATACCGCACCACGCCGTTCTGCACTACTGCCGTCCGCGCCGCCGCCTCCATCATACACGACCCACCGCCCAACCCGCGACTCCGTACGGCCGTGCCTGACGACAGCTTCCGCATGTTTTCGCGGCACCTGCCGCGATCATCTATAATCACGCCTTGCGCCGACACTACGACGCACGCACGGGCGGGCGATGCATCGCCAAGTCCAAAGAGGAGGAACCCTATGCCACCCCGCCCTGCCGCCCCCAAACGCGGAAAGCCCGCCCCCGCCCGCCAATTGTACGTCATCACCCGCCGCGGACGGGAAGGCTACATCGACGCGTCCGGCACCGTCGTCATCGAGCCCAAATTCGACTTGTGCGGAAAGTTCAGCCAGGGCCTGGCCGGGTTCGTCAAGGTCGTGCGCGTCGGCGGGCGGCCGCTCGCGCGACACGGGTACATCGACGAGGCGGGCGAAATCGTCGTCGAGCCGCAGTACGACGAAGGGGGCGACTTCGTCGACGGCTTGGCCGCGGTCAGCAAGGACCGCCGGGCCGGGTTCATCGACCGCATCGGCCACGCCGTGATCCCTCTCGAGTATTCGAGCGTCACGCCGTTCAAAGACGGCCTGTCGCTGGTAACCCGGGACAAGCGCTCGTTCTTCATCGACCGCACCGGGCGCGAAGTGCTGGCGCCGAACGTCCAGGTGGTCAGCCAGTTCTTCGAGGGGCTGGCCGTGTTCCAAGAGAGGCGCAAGTCCGGCTACATAGCCCGAGACGGGCGAGTTGCGATCCCAGCCAGGTTCACGATCGCAACGCCGTTCTCTGATGGGCTGGCGGTCGTCCGCGCTGGCCGCGACATGTCCTACATCGACAAGACCGGCGAGCCCGCGTTCGAGCTCGCGCTTGGGGACGCGAACGACTTCTCCGAAGGTCTCGCGGCGGCGCGGCCGGCGAGCCGCAAGCCCGATGCCTTCCTCGACCCCCGCGGCTACCTCGACAAGCGCGGCCGCTGGGCGATCGCCCCACGCTTTCGATACGCCGGCCCGTTCCGCGGCGGCCTGGCGTGCGTGTCGGAAGATTCCCAAAAGTTCGGGTTCATCGGCCCCGACGGCGAATTCGTAATCGCGCCCACGTTCAAGAGAGCGATCAAGTTCGACGGCGACCTCGCCTTCGTGGAGATCGGTCGCGGGTCCGCGTACATCGATCGGAAAGGCAAAATTGTCTGGAAATCAGGGGGTTAACCCCCTGCTCGCCCGCGGCCTATTCCTTCGACGGCTCCAACGTTGCCGTCACCGCCCGCTCCTTCCCATCATACACGTCCACGAACCGCTCGATGTCCTTCACCGTCCGCCGGCTGTGCCCGAACGTCGGCATGTCCTTCTTAATCTGCTCCTTGCCCTTGCCCTCGACCGACTCCTGGTACGCCGCCACGAACATGCCCGTCCGCCGAACGCCCTGGGCACAGTGCACCATCACCGGCTGATTCTCAGGCTCGGCGACGATGTCCAGGAATTTCTGCACGTCCGCCGTCGTCGGCCACCCGCCCAATTTCACCGGGATCCGCTCGACCTTCACCCCGTTAGCGGCGCACCACTCGATCTCCGCCTTGAACATCTGCTTTTTCGGGTCCGCCAGCTCATTGTCATCCACCAGACACACCACGGTTTTCGGCTTCGCCGCGCGCACCGTGTTCTCGAACTCCCGCATTCCCCGGTTCCCCGTCCGGTAGAGCACGCCCTCCTTCACCGTGACCAGGTGGTACGTCTGGAACCACTTCCACCAAACGCCGGCCCCCGCGGCGACGATCACTGCAACCAGCGCAACCCAGAACATCCGATTCCTTCCGCGAACTGGGGTTTGGGGCGTTGGGTCGGGCATCTGTACTTCCTCACTTCGGTGCGGATTGCCCGTGCCACTTCGCGCCACACTTGAAACACTGCTGGGCCTTCGCCGTTCGAAGGGGCTGCCCACATTTCGGACAAGGCGGTCCGCCATCGACGCGAGGCGCGGATTCCGCCTTCTTCCAAGCGTCCTCGTAGGCCGCGATGACCGACGGCGGGTTCAATTCGCGGATCGACCGCTCGCTGAACTGCTCGCCCGCCTTGTCGGCGTCCGTCACCGCGCACAACAGAGTCGCGCGCTCACGATCCGCACCGACACCAAAGAAGCCCTCGCGATCCAATGCCGCCAGCGCGCCGATCATGGCGTCGAATACGCGCTGCCGGTATTTCTTAAACGTACCGGCCGCCTTCTCGACTTCCGCCAGCAGCGCGTCGGACGGGCCGAAGTGCTCCGCGCCGACCATCGCGAACTTCCACTCGCCCGTATTCCAACGGACGGACAGGACGTCGAGCGGATTCTTAAACTTGTACTGAGCAAGCCGCTCGGCCAGCGCGCCCTCCGTGTTCGCCGCCGGCGCGATGCCGGCCGCATCGTCGTCGGTATACAACGCGAACGCGTAGAACTGCTCGCCCGAATGCGCCGCGCGCAGATCGGAAAACGCCTTGGTGGCGGCCTCCTTCAAAACCTGGATTACGCGCGCGTCAGTGCTCATCCCACGTCACCACCGGATCCTTGTACTCGGCCGAATCCTCCGGCAATTCCGCAATGATCTTCTCGAGCTTCTCGACCGTCAGCTCCTCCTGCAGCACCTCGTTCACCAGCGCCACTGGCGCCGTCCCGCACGCCCCGAGGCACTCGAGCTCCACCAGCGTAAATCGGCCGTCGGGCGTCGTTTCCCCCAGGTCGATCCCCAGCCGCTTCTTGCAGTGACTCGTCAGCTCCCGCGACCCGCACAGCTCGCACGAGATCGACCGGCAGACCTGGATCAGGTACTTCCCCTTGGGCCTAAGCCAGTACTCCTCGTAGAACGTCGCCGTGTCCATGACCTCGGCCGGCGCGATCTCCAGGAGCGCCGCCACCTCTTCCATCGCCGGCACCGGGATCCACCCGTACTCGTGCTGCACCAGGTGCAGCGCCGGCAGCAGCACCGCCCGCTTCGTCGGGTACCGCGGGAAGTAGACCTCGGTCAGGTGACGCTTCATCTCGTCGGTCAGGTACGGCCCCCCCGCCGTCTCCACCTTCTTCCGACGATCCTCGACAATCCACGGCATAAGCAGACCCCGGTCAAAGTCTCACGAACGTGACGCCCCGATGATAGGGAGACGGGGGGAAAGCTCAATCCCCACTCGATAGCTGCAGGTCAGCGACCTGCTGACGCGTTCGCGCCCACCGACGCATCAGAACCCACCGCGCCCGCTCACCCCTCGATCCCCACTTTTGACATTTGGCATTTGCCTTTTGACATCTGCTACGGCACCACAATCTCCCCGCTCTTCACCTCCCCCGTCCAAACCCCGCTCGTCACCCCGCCATTCCCCTCCCCGTAATCAATGCGATCCTGCTGGTTCGAGTACACCGCCCAGAACCGCCCGCCACTGAACGTCGAGACCCCGAACTTCCCCGGCGTCAACCGAAACTCGAACTCCCGCTGCTCGCCCGGCCCCAGCGGCGCGATCGCCGGCTTCTTCGTCGGCCGAACCTCCGAAAACCGATCCTTCCCACCCGCCGCCGGCGAAAACACCGCCGCCACCCGCACGCTCTCGTCCCCCGCCAGCGGAAACACCGGCGACCCGAACGACGGCTCCCCCGGCCACATGAACTTGAGCTCCCCCTTCCCGACGTTCCGAACGACCATCGCGTAGTACACCGTGCTGGCCGACTTCCCCGCCGGCTCCCGTCCCGGCTCGTACGTCCGCCGGGCCACCCCGATCTGCAGCCCATCCCTCGCCTCGCCCCACGCGACCGCCTCGTCCGCGTACCCCGGCTTGGCGAACTTATCGACCTCCGCGCACCCGCCGAGCAACATCGCCACAATCGAGAACGCACTCACCACGCGCATCATGACCCCAGTTTAGCCGCGACCCGAAGGGCAAGCGACAGCGCCGCCCGAAGGCGAGCGCGTCGGGCGACAACTAGCGCCGATCACGAGTAGGGCCTCACGGCCGTACGCATGCCACCATCAACGGCGCCCGACCGTCCCACGCCCCTCACCAACCCGAACTTCTCCGAAAACACCGTCGCAAAACCAAACCCCGCCACCTGCCAGAACCACACGCTCGTCACCAGAAACCCCACGCCCAGCGCCAGCAACCCTAGGAACGAACACGCCAGCGCCGCCAGCGCGACGCCCCACGCCTTCCAGTACCGGCGCCCGCCCTCGGCCACGTGGGACAGCGCCCGCGCCGGGTTGAATATCTCCCGCGCCTCCAGCGAATGGCAGTAATGCGTCATGTACCCCGGCACCAGGATCGTGGCCCCCACCCACAACGCGCCGGCTAACCACCACAACCACCCGACCCCAACGCACCACGCCGCCACCCCGCAAACCACCGCCGGCCCGTGATACGCAGCCATCCCCAGAAACGTGACCGTCCCGTACTTCATCAACCGCGGATAATCCCCCCACGCCGGCCACGCCGAATCCCCCCGCTGCATCCGCCGCACCATCTCGATCCGGTGCCCCATGTTCAGCAGCCACCCCACCACCGGCACGAGGAGCAACACCGCCCCCCACACCACCTCCCGCCGCGCCACCCGCGACTGCAACGGAAACCAAAACGCATCCCGAATCGAAAGCGGCGTCCGAAGGTCGATAGCCACGAGATGCATCCTACCCGCACCCCCCTTCCCAAAACCGCGCGGACATCAAAAAGGGAGCCCAGCGACTTGTCGCGGGACGAAGACCAGACCGCGTTGCTTTCTCTGACGCCCCGCGCGTGGTGCGCGACCCCGCCCTACAAATCCTTCACCACCTTGCACCCCAGTGCCCCCGCAAACCTCTTCACCATCGCCCGCGCGTCCCGCGCATGGCTGATCCACACCGGCTCCCCCACCCGCACCTCGAACACCATCACCGGCTGCTCGTCCGCCCCCGTCACCGCGACCAGCACCGCCTTCTCGGCCTTCGCCCGCGCCGCCTCGATCACCCCCCGATCGGCCGTGAGCTCCCCGAGCTTCTCCAACAACTTCATCGCGCCGGCGCGCCCCTCGATCTTGTCGATCGCCACCCGGTCGAACACCTCGCACGCGATTCGCACGACCTCCATCGGCTCGGCAAACCCCTCCTCGACCGCCTCCTCCGCCCGCACAAGGATGCTCGTCTCGAACTGGTCCACCGCGCACCTCCCATTCCGTCAGATCACAAAAGGAGAGCCCAGCGACTCGTCGCGGGACGGAGACTAACGGCGCAGATTCTCGGACGTCTTCGAGTATTCCACGCACGCTGCAACATCATCGATTTCCGGGTCGGGTAGCTGCCGTATGATCTCGTCCTGAGTCATTCCCGCCTCCAACAGTTCCAAGACGTCGATCACCCGAATCCGCATCCCACGAACGCACGGCTTGCCCCCGCACTGCTTCGGATTCACCGTGATTCGGTCATTCAAGCGAGCCTCTCAGTCATTGAACGGACACGTCCGTCCCTGAACCTGCTCGAACTGGTGTACCCGGCAAAAGGCGCTGAACTTTACGGCCCCACGACCGCACCCCGGCGCGCGACACGGCACCTCGACCCGCTCAGTGCCTAGCGAGTCATAAAACGCGCGGTCCATTTTCGCCAACGCCACCTCGGGCGGTGGCGGTTCGGGCGCGTTTCGCTGAGGGAGAAATGCGTCGTGCCGGTAGTAGTAGACGAATGCTTCGAGACGGCCGTCGAACGTGTCGAGCTTCAGTGCCGATCCTGCACCACGCACGACATCGACGATCGTCGCGTCGTCCAAGGTGCCGTCGTATCCGATCGCGCCGAGCCGATCCTCCACCTCATCCGAATCGCCGGGCGCAATCATGTAGCCCAGCGTGTCCGCGCCCCACGACTGCCACTCGATCGGTAGAAACAGCCAGCCTGGCGAAAGATCGCTCGCGGAAGCGCGCGACAGGATCTCTTCAAGGCGCATTGGCTCGGGCAGTCCGCTCATCGTGAGTTCTCTTCCCCCCCTACCGATCCAACTCCGCCGCGATCACGTTAATGCTCCCCAACACCGCCACCACATCGCTCAGCATGTGCCCCTCGATCATCTTCGGAAACGTCTGGTAATTGATAAAAATCGGCGGCCGGGTCCGCACGCGCCACGGCACGTTCTCGCCCGCGCTGACGATGTAATACCCCAGCTCCCCGTTCGCCGACTCGATACAGTCGTACACTTCGCCGCGCGGCGCCGTGAACCCGCGGTTGGTCATGATCAGCTCGAAGTGCTGGATCAATCCTTCGATCGACGAATACACCTGATCCTTCGGCGGCAGGGTTTCCTTCCCCTCCGGCGACACGTTCACCGGCCCACCCGGGATGTCGTCGATCAGCTGCCGGATGATCTCGACCGATTGTCGCATCTCCTCCAATCGGCATAGATATCGCGCATACACGTCCCCCGTGTGCATGATCGGCACCTTGAATTTGACGGCCGAGGTCCCCTGCCCGTCCCAGTTGTCCTTGAAGCACAAATACGGGCTGTCCTTCCGCACGTCGCGCCGCACGCCCGCGGACCGCGCCAGCGGCCCGGTCATCCCCCACGCGATCGCGTCCTCCTTGCTGATCGCCCCGACGCCCTTCGTGCGGTCGATGAAGATGCGGTTCTTGTTGAGCAGCTTCTCCACGTCCTCCTGCGCCCGCGGGAGGTTCTCGTCGATCAGCTTCTTCACCATCCGCTTGAACACCGCCTCGTCCGGCAGGTCCATGTTCAGCCCCCCGACGCGCGTCCACGACGTGTGGAACCGCTGGCCCGACATGTACTCGACGATGTCGTAGATGACCTCGCGCTCGTTGAACCCGTAGATGAACGCCGTGAACGCCCCGAGGTCCAGC
>Ga0196963_10002413_pt1 | contig 11211 bp, 10 predicted proteins | sample S1_5metaG_FD_148600 | JGI IMG/M metagenome (GOLD analysis project Ga0196963, IMG submission 148600) | Soil microbial communities from Anza Borrego desert, Southern California, United States - S1_5 | ecosystem: Environmental > Terrestrial > Soil > Desert | place: USA: California | collected... | reverse complement strand
GCTCGGTGGCGGTGACGTCGAGCAGCGCGGCCTCGGGCACGCCTCGGTCGAGCGCGGCGCGGAGCGCGTCCTCGTCCACGAGTCCGCCCCGGCCGACGTTCACGAGCACCGATCGCGGCTTCATCGAGAGGAGGAAGCGAGCATCGACCATGCCGGCAGTCGCCGGGGTGAGCGGCGTGGCCAGGACGACGACGTCGGCCCGCGGCACGCCGGCGTCGAGCGTGACGAGCTCGTCGACGGGCTCGCCGCCGCGCGGCGTGCGGCGCACGCCGAGCACGGTCGCGCCGAAGGCGTGGGCGCGGACGGCGACCGCGGACCCGATGGCGCCGAGCCCGACGACCAGCCACGTCGTCCCGAGCACCTCGCGGAACTCGTGTGTCTCCCAGCGTCGCTCGGCGATCGAGGCCCGCCATGCGCCGGCCTGCTGGAAGTGGTCGAGCACGGCGCGCAGGACGTACTCGGCGATCGGCGCGCCCGTCACGTGCGATGTCGTGAGCGTGACGCCCTTGCGCACGAGCTCGGCGAACACCGGATGGTCGATGCCGGCGTTGCTCACCTGCATCCATCGCAACGTGTCGCTGCTGAGGACGGCGCCGAAGAAGCTCCGCGCCAGCTGCGGGTCGCCGTAGAGGTCGCCGGTCGCCCACGCGATGTCGATGTCCTCCACTCGACCCTCGAGCACGACGGGCTCGACGGGCAGGTCGCGCCGGCGGTACCGGGCCTGCAACGACGTGAGGCCGCGCGGGGAGACGAGCAGGCGCGTCACCCGACGATCTTCTCGACGATCCCGCGCAACAGGTCACCCAGCGACTCGGCGGCGTCGCGTCCGGCGGCGAGCACCTCGGCGTGATCGATCGGCTGGGCGACGACGCCCGCGGCCGGGTTCGTCACCAGCGAGAGCCCGAGCACCTCGGCGCCGAGCTGGTGCGCGGCGATCGCCTCGAGCGCGGTGGACATCCCGACCAGGTCGGCGCCGAGCGTGCGCGCCATGCGGACCTCGGCTTTGGTCTCGTACGACGGTCCGAGGAAGGCGGCGTACACGCCCTCGCGCAGCGGCCGCACCTGCTGGGCCCGTGCGCGCAGGCGCGCCGAGTACACGTCGGAGAGGTCGACGAACGTCGGCGGCACGAGGCCGGCGAGCGGGTTGTGCCCGGTGAGGTTGAGGTGGTCGCGCAGCAGCACCGGCGTTCCCACCTCCAACGTGGGGTCGACGCCGCCGGCCGCGTTCGTCAGCACGACCGACGCGCACCCGGCGAGCACCGCGGTCCGCACGCCGTGGACGACCGTCTGCGCGCCGAGGCCCTCGTAGAGGTGCGAGCGACCGACGAACACGAGCACGGGCGCGCCGTCGACGACGACCGACCGCACCGTCCCGCGGTGGCCGGCGACCGTGGGCACCGGGAAGCCGGGCAGCTCGGTCATCGGGATCTCCACGTCCGCTCGCCCGAGTCGGTCGGCGGCGGGCGCCCATCCCGAACCGAGCACGACCGCGACCGCGTGCGCGTCGCGTGCGGTTCGGTCGCGCAGCGCGTCGGCCGCTGCGCGCGCCTCGTCATACGGGTTGACCATTGACGTCACCGTCCCAAACCGGGGTGCTCGCTGGGGAACGTGGACCCTTGTACGGTCCGAGCGCCGACCGTACCGTCGAGTGACCCAGACAGACTTCCCAGACAGAAGACGAAGACAGGAGAGGCCCTTGCGGCACCACCGTTGGTTCAGAGTCCTTGCCCTGCTGCTCCCGCTGCTCCTCCTCGCCGCCGCGTGCGGTGGCGACGACGATGACGACGACGCGAGCGCGAGCGCGAGCGAGCCGTCGACCGAGACCACGGCCGCGAGCGAAGGCGAAGGCGAAGGTGAGGGTGAGGGCGAGGGCGAGGCGGGCGATCTGACCGTCGGTCTCGTCTACGACCTCGGTGGCCGCGGCGACCAGTCGTTCAACGACTCGGCCGCTGCCGGTCTCGACCGCGCCGTCGAGGACTTCGGCGTCGAGGCCGAGGAGCTCGAACCCAACGAGGGCGGCGAGAACCGCGAGGAGCTCATGCGCCTGCTCGCCGACCAGGGCACCGGCCTGATCTTCGGCGTCGGCTTCCTCTTCACCGACTCGATCACCGCGGTCGCCCCGGACTTCCCCGACACGACCTTCGCCATCATCGACGGCTTCGTCGACGCGCCGAACGTCGCCAACCTCGGCTTCGCCGAGCACGAGGGCTCGTTCCTCATGGGCGCGGCGGCGGCGCTGAAGTCCACCACCGGCCACATCGGCTTCATCGGCGGCGTCGAGGTCGACCTCATCAAGAAGTTCGAGGCCGGCTATCGCGCGGGCGCCGAGCACATCAACCCGGACATCACCATCGACGTCTCCTACATCACCCAGCCGCCGGACTTCGCCGGCTTCAACGACCCGGCTCGGGCCAAGGAGATCGCCTCCGGCATGTACGAGGGCGGCGCCGACGTCATCTACCACGCCGCCGGCGGCTCGGGCGGTGGCCTGTTCGAGGCGGCGGCCGAGGCCTCGCAGCAGGGCGACTCCCAGGTGTGGGCCATCGGCGTCGACTCCGACCAGTACAACCTGGTCGACGCGTCGCTGCAGCCGTTCATCCTCACCTCGATGATCAAGAAGGTCGAGGTCGCCGTGTACGACACCATCGAGCGTGCCGCGAACGGCGAGGAGGTCGCCGGCGTCACGGCGTACGACCTCGCCTCCGGCGGCGTCGACTACGCCACCAGCGGTGGCTTCGTGGACGACATCGCCAGCCAGCTCGACGAGCTGAAGCAGCAGATCATCGACGGGGAGATCACGGTCCCGGACACCGTGTAGTCCCGTCACCAGACGCGGAAGGGGCCCGGGGTGATCCCGGGCCCCTCTCGCGCCGGGAAGACTGAGTGGCGGAGTGACCGAGTGAACATGACCGCACCTGCCGTCGAGCTGCGAGGCATCGCCAAGCGGTTCCCCGGCGTCGTCGCCAACGACCACATCGACCTCGTCGTGCGCGCCGGCGAGGTGCACGCCATCGTGGGCGAGAACGGCGCCGGCAAGTCGACGCTCATGAAGATCCTCTACGGCATGCACGCGCCCGACGACGGCACGATCGCCGTGGGCGGCGCCGAGGTGCGGTTCCGGACGCCGAAGGACGCCATCGCCGCCGGCATCGGCATGGTGCACCAGCACTTCATGCTCGCCGACAACCTGACGGTGCTCGAGAACGTCGTCCTCGGGGCCGAGCCGCGCCGCGGCATCGCGCTGTCGCACGCCGAGGCACGAGCGCGCATCGCCGAGCTGGCGACGACGTACGGCATGCACGTCGACCCCGACGAGTTCGTCGAGACGCTCTCGGTCGGTGAGCGCCAGCGGGTCGAGATCCTGAAGGTCCTCTATCGCGGCGCACGCATCCTCATCCTCGACGAGCCCACCGCGGTGCTCGTGCCCCAAGAGGTCGACGAGCTGTTCGCCAGCCTCGCCGACCTGAAGGCCCAGGGCGTCACCGTCATCTTCATCAGCCACAAGCTCGACGAGGTGCTGCGCATCGCCGACTCGATCACCGTGATCCGCGCCGGGCGCACGATCGGCTCGGTGGTGCCGGCGGAGACGACGGCTCGCCAGCTCGCCGAGATGATGGTGGGCGGCGAGCTGCCGAAGCCCGAGACGCGGGAGTCGACGGTGACCGAAACCGTCGAGCTCGAGCTCGACGGCGTCAGCCTGGTGGCGGGCGAGCGCGACGTGCTGCGCGACGTCTCCTTCCGCGTTCGACGCGGCGAGGTCGTCGGCATCGCCGGCGTCGAGGGCAACGGTCAGAGCGAGCTCGTCGACGTCATCCTGGGGCTGGTGCCGGCGACCGCGGGCCGCGTGCTGCTCGCCGGGCGCGACATCACCAACGAGGCCACGCGCGATCGGCGCCACGACGGGATCGGCTACATCCCCGAGGACCGCCACCGGCGCGGCCTGCTCCTGCCGTCGCCGCTGTGGGAGAACTCGATGCTCGGCCACCAGGACGTCGCCCCGTACGCCCGCGGGTTCTGGACCGACCGGCGGGGCGCGCGCCACCAGACCGGCGAGATCATGCGGACCTTCGACGTGCGCTCGCCCGGCGTCGACGTCCCCGCCCACGCCCTGTCGGGCGGCAACCAGCAGAAGCTGATCATCGGCCGGGAGATGACCGCCGGTCCGCGCCTGCTGCTCGCCGGTCACCCGACCCGCGGCATCGACGTCGGCGCCCAGGCGGCGGTGTGGGAGCAGCTGCGCCAGGCGCGCGCCGCCGGGCTCGCGGTGCTTCTCGTCTCGGCCGACCTCGAAGAGCTGATCGGTCTGTCCGACACGCTGCTCGTGATGTACGGCGGCCGCATCGTGGCCGAGCTCGACCCGGCGACCGTCACGCCCCAGGAGCTCGGCGCCCACATGACCGGCGCCGGCGAGGCTGCATGACGGCGGCGCGGTTGAAGCGCATCGGGTGGGCGGTGCTGGCCCCGACGGCCGCGGTCGTGTTCTCGGTCGCGGTGTCGTCGCTCGCGCTGTGGGCGAGCGGCAACCCGCCGTTCACGGCGTGGACGGAGATGATCGAGTTCGCCAACGACACCGGCCGCATGATCAGCATCGTCAACCGCGCCGTACCGCTCTACGTCTCGGCCCTCGCCGTCGGGTTCGCGTTCAAGATGAACCTCTTCAACATCGGCGTGGAGGGTCAGTACCAGCTCGCCGTCGTGCTCGCCGCCGCCCTCGGCGCCGCGGTCGAGCTCCCCGCGCCGCTGCACGTCGCGCTCATCATCGTCACGGCCATGACCGTCGGCGCGGCGTGGTCGGGCGTCGCCGGTGTCCTCAAGGCGTACCGCGGCGTGCACGAGGTGATCTCCACGATCATGCTCAACGCGATCGTGACGTCGGGCCTCGTCGCGTATCTCCTCTCCGCCTATCTCCGCGACGAGTCGGAGACCTCGATCATCAAGACCGAGCCGATCGCGCCGTCCGGGTTGATGCCGAGCCTGAACCGCGTGCTCGAGAACCTCGGCGTCGAGGTGCCGCAGGGCGTCGACCTCCAGGGCTTCGTCATCGTGGCCGTGCTCCTCGGCGTCGCGTTCCACGTCGTCGTCAACCGCACCCGGTTCGGCTACGACCTGCGGGCGTCGGGCGTGAACCCGTGGGCCGCGCAGGCCAGCGGCGTCAGCGCCCGGGGGATGATCATCAAGACGATGCTGATCAGCGGGGCCATCGCCGGTCTGGTCGGCATGTCGCAGCTGCTCGGGTTCTTCGAGCGCTACCACCAGGACTTCCCGACCGGCCTCGGGTTCGCGGGCATCGCCGTCGCGCTGCTCGGCCGCAACAACCCGATCGGCATGGCGATCGGCGCCCTGCTCTTCGGGTTCCTCAACGTCTCGGCGCAGATCCTCGACCTCAACGACATCCCGAAGGAGATCATCGACATCATGCAGGCGACCATCCTGCTGTCCGTCGTCGTCTCCTACGAGGTGGTGCGCCGCTTCGTCGCCGCCGCCGAGCGAAAGGCGGCTGCCGCCGCCACCGGCGGCATGGCGACGCAACCGGCCCGCACCGCGGTGCTCGAGGAGCAGGGCTCGTGACCGCCGTCGCGACCGAGGCCCGCACGCGGCGGATGCCGTCGCGCACCCTGCTGCTCGCACTCGTGGGTGTCGCGCTGCTGTCGTTCGTGCGCATCGTCACCGACGCCGACGACCTGACGTCGGCGGGGACGTTCGGGTCCGCCATCCGCGGCGCCGTCCCCATCCTCCTCGCCGGCCTCGGTGGCCTCTACGCCGAGCGGTGCGGCATCGTGAACATCGGCCTCGAGGGGATGATGATCCTCGGGACGTGGTTCGGCGCCTACGGCGCGGTCGAGTGGGGCCCGTGGTGGGGCGTCGCGCTCGCGGTCGTCGGTGGCGCGCTCGGCGGGCTGCTGCACGCGGTGGCGACGGTCACCTTCGGTGTCGACCACGTCATCTCCGGCGTCGCCATCAACATCCTCGGCGCCGGTGTGGCGAGGTACCTCTCGGTGGTGGCGTGGGTGGGGAAGGGCACGGGCGGCGGCGCGACGCAGTCGCCCAAGGTCACCGGCGGCATCACCGACGTCGACCTCCCGTTCGCCGCCGGCGGGAGCCTCTTCGGCTGGGACACGCCGGACATCTTCGGCCGGCTCGCGTCGTGGCGGTGGTTCGTCGTCTCCGACATCGCCGCGCTCCTGCGGGCGCTGACCGGCGGCATCTCACTGCTGTCGCTGCTCGCGATCGCGCTCGTGCCCCTGTCGCTCCTGTTCCTCTGGCGCACGCCGCTCGGTCTGCGACTGCGGTCGGCCGGCGAGAACCCGTATGCCGCGGAGTCCCTCGGCGTCGACGTGTACCGGGTGAAGTACGTCGGCACGATCCTCTCCGGCGCGTTCGCCGGCCTCGGCGGCTCGTTCCTCGTGCTCGAGGGCGCCGGCATCTACCGCGAGGGCCAGACCGGCGGGCGCGGGTTCATCGGCATGGCGTCGGTCATCTTCGGCAACTGGCGGCCGAGCGGTGTGGCCCTCGGCGCCGGTCTGTTCGGCTTCGCCGACGGGCTGCGCCTGCGCCCGAACCCCGAGGTGCTCGTGCACAGCCTGCTGCTCTTCGTCGTGGTCGCCGCCGCCCTCGCCGCGCTGTGGCTCGGTGCCCGGCGGCGCGTCCTCGGCGCCGGGGTGCTCGCGCTCGTCGCCGCCGGGTTCGGCATCTGGTACGCGACGAGCGACACGATCCCGCGCCAGTTCCTCTCCTTCACGCCGCACATCACCACGCTGCTCGTGCTCGCCTTCGCCACCCAGCGATTGCGACCACCCGCGTTCGACGGCCTGCCGTACCGCAAGGGTGAGCAGTCGTGAGCGTCGACTGGGACGCGCTCCGCGCCGCGGCCGACGCCGCCGCCGAGCGCGCGTACGCCCCCTACTCGCGGTTCCGCGTCGGTGCCGCCGGCGTCGTCGACGACGGGCGCATCGTCACCGGGTGCAACGTCGAGAACGCGTCGTACGGGCTCACGCTGTGCGCCGAGTGCGGTGTCGTGTCCGACCTGCACCGCACCGGCGGCGGACGCCTCGTCGCGCTCGCCTGCGCCACGCCGGACAGCGACGACCATCTCATGCCGTGCGGTCGCTGCCGCCAGCTCCTGTACGAGGCCGGGGGCCCCGAGCTGCTCGTCGACGGCCCGCACGGGCCGCTGCCGCTCGGCGACCTGCTCCCGCACGCGTTCGGTCCCGACGCACTTCCGTGATCAGCGCGGTCGACGTCATCCGGACCAAGCGCGACGGCGGCGCGCTCTCCGACGACCAGGTGCGGTGGTTCATCGACCAGTACACGCGCGGCCACGTCGCCGACGAGCAGGCGGCCGCGCTGCTCATGGCGATCGTGTGGCGCGGGATGGAGCCCGGCGAGCTGGCGACGTGGACCGACGCCATGATCCGCTCGGGCGAGCGCCTCGACCTGTCGGCGGTGGGGCGGCCGACGGTCGACAAGCACTCGACCGGCGGCGTGGGCGACAAGATCTCGCTGCCGCTCGTGCCGCTCGTCGCCGCGTGCGGCGCGGCGGTGCCGCAGCTGTCGGGGCGGGGGCTCGGTCACACCGGCGGCACGCTCGACAAGCTCGAGTCGATCGCCGGCCTGCGCGCCGCGCTCTCGAACGACGAGGTCGTCGAGCAGCTGCGGACGGTCGGCTGCGTCATCTGCGCCGCCGGACCCGCCCTGGCACCCGCCGACCGCAAGCTCTACGCGATGCGAGACGTGACGGGCACGGTGGAGTCGATCCCGCTGATCGCGTCGTCGATCATGTCGAAGAAGATCGCCGAGGGAACGAGCGCGCTGGTGCTCGACGTGAAGTACGGCAGCGGCGCGTTCATGCGCGAGGCGGGCATGGCGCGCGAGCTGGCCGAGACCATGGTCGGCATCGGTGAGCGCAACGGCGTCCGCACCACCGCCTTCCTCACGTCGATGGAGTCGCCGCTCGGTCGTTCGGCCGGCAACGCGCTCGAGGTCGCCGAGACCCTCGACGTGCTCGATGGTGGCGGTCCGGCCGGCATCGTCTCGCTCACGCTGACGCTCGCCGCCGAGATGGTCGCCCTCGCGGGGGTCGACGGGGATCCGGCGACGGCCCTGCGGTCGGGCGCGGCGCGGGCGAAGTGGGACGAGATGGTCCGGGCCCAGGGCGGTGACCCGTCGGCGCCGCTGCCCGAGGCCGAGCACATGCGCGTGATCGAGTCCCCGGCATCCGGCTTCGTCACCCGACTCGACGCCATGGACGTCGGGATCGCCGCCTGGCGACTCGGCGCCGGCCGCGAGCAGAAGCACGACGCCGTCAGCGCGACCGCGGGCGTGACGTGGACGGCCGGCGTCGGCGACGCGGTCGAGGCGGGCCAGCCGCTCCTCGTGCTCCACGCCGACGACGCCGCCCGACTCGACGCCGCGGAGCCGCTCGCCCGGGCGGCGTTCACGATCGGTGCCGAGCCCGTCGACGTCGCGCCGCTCGTGCTCGACGTGATCCGGTCATGAGCGCGCCGCTGATCCTCGTGACCGGGATGCCCGGCGCGGGCAAGACGACGCTGTCGCAGCTGCTCGCGGCCCGCCTCCACCTGCCGCTCGTGGGGAAGGACGCAGTGAAGGAGTCACTCTCGCGCCGGCTGGCCGGTCCCGAGCTCACCGAGGCCACGTTCCCGGCGATGCACGCGATCGTCGCCACCCACCTCGACCACGGTGTCGGGCTCGTGCTCGAGGTCCCGCTCGTGCGGGGCCTGTCGGAGCCCGAGGTGCGCCCGCACCTGGCGCGCGCGGCCGCCGTCGACGTGCACTGCACGACCTCGCTCGCCGTCGACCGGTTCGTCGCGCGGGCGAACGCGCCCGACCGGCACCCGTGCCACCCGGACCTCCAGCGGCTCGAGGAGGTGCCGGCCGAGCTCTGGCCCGAGCGGTACGGACCGCTGGACCTCGGCGTGCCGCGCCTGGTGGTGGACACGACCGACGGCTACGACCCCGATCTCGATGCGATCATCACGTGGGTGGAGGACGAGCTTGCTCACCACTGAACAGCTGGAGGCGTGGGAGCGCGACGGGTTCCTCGTCATCGAGGACTTCGTCAGCGCGGCCCGGTGCGACGAGCTCAAGGCGCGCGCCGAGGAGCTGATCCGTGGCTTCGATCCGAGCGAGATCCAGTCGATCTTCTCCACCCACGAGCAGACGCGCACGAGCGACGAGTACTTCCTCTCCTCGGGCGACAAGGTGCGCTTCTTCGTCGAGGAGGAGGACACGCGCACCGTCAACAAGATCGGCCACGCCCTGCACGACCTCGACCCGGTGTTCGACGCGTTCTCCCGCAACCCCGACCTCGCCGCGGTGGCGAGCGACATCGGCCTGCGCGACCCGCGGATCCTGCAGTCGATGTACATCGTCAAGGCCCCGCACGTCGGCGGTGAGGTGACCTCGCACACGGATCACACGTTCCTGTGGACCGAGCCGGCGTCGGTGGTCGGCATGTGGTTCGCCATCGAGGACGCCACGCTGGAGAACGGGTGCATGTGGGCGTTGCCCGGCGGTCATCGCCTACCCGTGCGCAAGCGCTTCCGCCGCGAGGGCGACGGGACCGTCTTCGACACCTTCGACCCGGCGCCGTACCCGAGCGAGGGCGAGGTCCCGCTCCCGGCGCGCAAGGGCACGCTCGTCCTGCTGCACGGGCTGCTCCCGCACCGCTCCGACGCCAACCGCTCCGATCGACCGCGGGACGCGTACACCATCCACGTGATCGACGGCACCGCCCACTACCCGGCGGACAACTGGCTGCAGCGCTCGCCGGACCTGCCGGCGCGCGGCTTCTAGCGCGCGCTCACGGCGAGGGACGTCGCCGCGATCGTCGCCATCTCCTCGAGCGACCAGCCGAACGCCTCCTGCACGAGCACGTACTCGTCGAGGAGGCTCGACCCGAACATCAGCGGGTCGTCGGCGTTGATGGTGACCGGGACGCCGGCGGCGACGAGCGCGCCGATGGCGTGCTCGGAGGCCGAGGGGTAGAGGCCGAGCGCGAGGTTCGACGAGGGACACACATCGCAGGGGACCTTCTCGTCGGCGAGCCGCTTCACCAGGTCGCCGTCCTCGACCGCCCGGACCCCGTGTCCGATCCGGTCGGCGTGCAGCACGTCGAGGGCGCCGCGCACCGACGCCGGCCCGGCGAGCTCGCCGGCATGGGGCAGCGACAGCAGCCCGCCGTCGCGGGCGATGGCGAAGGCCCGCCCGAACGGCTCGGGCGGGAAGTGCGTCTCGTCGTTGGCGAGGCCGAAGCCGACGACGCCGGCGTCGGCCCGGTCGACGGCGAGCCACGCCCACCGCTCGGCAGTGGCGGGGTCGAGCGTGCGGTCGGCGGTCACGACGGCGCCGAGCCCCACGCCGGTGGCGGCGGCGGCCTCGCGCTGGGCGTCGAGCACGAGGTCGAGCGCGTCGACGTCGTCGCCGAACCGTCCCAGCCACAGCGGGGGATAGACGAAGTACTCGACCCACACCGCACCGTCGGCGCGCGCGTCCTCTGCCATCTCCCGCACGAGGCGTCGCAGGTCGTCCGGTCGCCGCAGCACGTCGGTGGCGGCCTGGTACAGCGCGATGAACGAGTCGAAGTCGCTCGCGCTCGTCATCGCCGGGACGGTGACGCCGTGCTCGGCCGCCAGCTCGGCGAGCGTCGCCGACCGCATCGCCGCCTCGAGGTGGAGGTGCAGGTGCGCCTTCGGCAGCGCGCGCAGCGCCTCCCTCACTGCCCGGCCGGGTGCCAGACGGTCTTGTGCTCGAGGAAGGCGAGCACGTCGTGCGGTGACTCGCCGAGCGGGTCACCGTCGGCCGGGCGAACGATGCGCTTGACGTTGTCGGCGCCGAGCCGCTCCACGTCGGCGACGAGAGCGGCGGGCACGCCGGTGACGTCGAGCGCGTCGACGTCGAGGTGGCCGGCGAGCCACGGCACCAGCTCCGCCTTGTGGCCCGTGAGGATGTTCACGACGCCGCCGGGCACGTCGGAGGTCGCGAGCACCTCGGCGAAGTCGATGGCGGCGAGGGGGTTCGTCTCCGACGCGAGCACGACCACGGCGTTGCCGCCCACGATCACCGGTGCGACCCGCGACACGAGGCCCAGCAGCGGCGGCTCGTCCGGCGCGACGACACCGACGACGCCGACGGGCTCCGGCGCGGTCACGTTCCAGAAGGGTCCGGCGACCGGGTTCCTCGTCCCGCCGACCT
>Ga0196963_10002412_pt1 | contig 11212 bp, 9 predicted proteins | sample S1_5metaG_FD_148600 | JGI IMG/M metagenome (GOLD analysis project Ga0196963, IMG submission 148600) | Soil microbial communities from Anza Borrego desert, Southern California, United States - S1_5 | ecosystem: Environmental > Terrestrial > Soil > Desert | place: USA: California | collected... | reverse complement strand
TCAAAATAACAAACAGCGAACGGTTAATTGACACGAAGACACCTGAGACCCTGAATTCATCTGACTGAAACATCGAGAAATTCGATGACCCCCCTCTTCCACACCATTAACCCGACGTTAATTATTTTCCGTCACCTTAAACGAGGCTAAAAATGGAAATCGACCCGCGTTTCGTTGGAGCGATCACAACTATACTTCCGAAAGCAATTGAGATCGCCAAGGGTCTTTTCAGTGAAATGGACCAAACAGTCGAGTACTCGATCCGACAAGCCCATTACGATTATGCGTGCGCAATAATAAGAAAGTACTCGCGATCAAAGACTTTTTTCGTTCGCGCAGAGCCAGTCGATCTATATGATTTCTATGTTCCAGCCTCGGTTGAAGACATATATGGCCAGCGACGAACAGAACGTGCCGATATCCCAACACTTAGAAACATAGGCAAGAATGTAATTATTTCCGGGAGTGCAGGCTCCGGAAAAACAATATTTATGCGCCATCTTCTCCTCAACGCCCTCTTATGCGGTAGCGTGTTTCCTATTCTAGTTGAATTAAGAAACTTGAATGACGACCCCAATAAGACCATTGAAGGTGAAATACTTGAAATCTTGCGCTCTAATGGTTTCAATCTCGACACCAAATTTGTACATAAATCTCTTACTGACGGTCTATTTGTAGTTCTCTTGGATGGATTCGATGAAGTCCAATTTGCCCGTCGCCCGGCCCTTCAGCGAGAAATCAAAAAACTTTCAACAAGCCTGGAATGCCAACTAATCATAACTTCTCGCCCAGATGTATCCCTTCAATCCTGGGACAGATTTACTAATTTAAAAATCTCATCATTAACACTAGATGAGGCATGCCAACTTGTCGAGAAAATTAGATTTGACGATGACATAAAAGGGCGATTTCTAAAAAGCCTGCGGTCAGGCGTATTTGAGTCACATCGGTTTTTCCTTTCAAATCCACTCCTCCTTTCTATAATGCTGCTCACGTACGGCGACTCCGCAGACATCCCGAAACGCCAAAGCTCGTTTTACATGCAGGCATACGAGGCGCTGTTCCAGCAACATGACGCATTGAAATCAGGCTTCAAAAGAGATCGGAAGACGGATCTAGACATATATGAATTCTCCAGACTATTTTCCGGTTTTAGCATTGTTAGCTATCGCGAGCGCGCTTTTCAGTTTCTTCTTACTGACGCAATAAAATATGCAAGAAAGGCCGGGGAAGTCACTGGCATTAATCGCATCTCTTATGAAGGATTTATCGACGACGCGCGACAAGCCGTTTGTTTATTACTAGAAGATGGATTACACCTTGCATTTGCTCATCGATCATTCCAAGAATTTTTCGCGGCAAAATTTATCGCAGAAGCTGAAGAAATAGTTCAGAAGAAAATAATCGATGGAATCGTTGGAAACAAGTCACCTACCGTAGGGAGGGACAACGTAATTGGATTGCTCCATGAAATCTCGCCCCCTGTCGTTGAAAGATATTATTTAGCCCCGAAACTTGCGCTCTTTTTTGGCAAAAACGATAAGAGGCGTGTTTCCAAGAAATTTTGGTTTGAAAAGTTTCAGCATCTTTTTAATCGATTACAACTGCACGAGGGTGATGGGCGCTTATGGCTAAACGTTAACCCAGATGCGTCAAACTCAGTAGACCTAATATCCTTCGTCCAGCGCAAGTACTTGTCTTCAGAGTTCGATCGAGTTGAGCAAGACCAATGGCTTGAGGAAAGTGAAAAGTTCGTCAGGAAACATTTCAAGGAAAAGCAAACCATTCTTGAGACCAAAGAAATTGCCTTTGGGACACAAATGGCAGACGATTTATCTAAGCTCTTTAAACCATGGTCACCGGAGGGCTTTGAGAAGGTCAGAGAGGCGCTTAAGGAAATAAGACAGCGGGCATTAAACCGGTCCGCAGCAATTAACAAAGTATTTTCCCTGTAACGAAACCCATCTCACCGAAAATGAGACGGAGCAATCAACTCGGATACGCCAAGGCGCCTCATCGTTAAACTATGGTGGGCACCGCGCCCCCGCCACTAGCACGCCGCGGTATCAACCGACCGACATCTCCACCGAAAGCCGTACGCAGCCCCGACTACGAGCAACCGCGCCTCACACCCCACGCAACGTCGCCATGTCGATCACAAACCGATAACGCACGTCACCGCGCTGCATCCGGACATAGGCTTCGTTGATGTTGCGAATGTCCAGGCGCTCGATGTCGCAGACGATGCCGTGTTCGGCACAGAAGTCGAGCATCTGCTGGGTTTCCGGCAGGCCGCCGATCAGCGAGCCGGCGATGCGGCGGCGGGCGAAGACAAGCGGTAGCGTGTGCAGCGGCGGATCGGTGGGCGCGAGCATGCCGACCAGGATCAGCGTGCCGTCGCGCTTGAGTGCGTTGACGTAGGGGTTGAGGTCGTGGGCGACCGGTACGGTGTCGAGGATGAAGTCGAAGCGGGCGGCGGCGGCTTGCATCTGCGCCGGGTCGCTGGAGACGACGACGTCATGGGCGCCGCAGCGCAGCGCTTCCTCGCGTTTGTCGCTGGAACGGGTGAACAGGGTGACGTCGGCGCCGAGTGCGCGGGCGAACTTCACGCCCATGTGGCCGAGCCCGCCCATGCCGACCACGGCGACGCGATGTCCGTTCGCCACCCCGAAATGGCGCAGCGGCGAATAGGTGGTGATGCCGGCGCAGAGCAGCGGCGCCGCGGCGGCCGGATCGAGCGCGTCCGGCATGCGCAGCACGAAGCGCTCGCTGACGACGATGCGCTCGGAGTAGCCGCCGTAGGTGGGGCTGCCGTCCTCGCGGTCGATGCCGTTGTAGGTCGCGACCCAGCCGCGCTCGCAGTACTGCTCTAAGCCGTCGTTGCACGAGGCACAGGCACGGCAGGAATCGACCAGGCAGCCGACGCCGACGCGATCGCCGACCGCGAAGCGCCGCACGCCGCTGCCGACGGCGCTGACCCGGCCGACGATTTCATGACCGGGCACGACCGGGTACTGGGTCATGCCCCAATCGTTGTGGACGAAATGGATGTCGGTATGACAGATGCCGCAGTAGTCGATCTCGATGACCACGTCGTCGGCGCGCGGCTGACGCCGTACGAGCGAGAACGGCGCGACGCCCGAACTTGGTGATTGGGCGGCGTAGGCGCGAATGGCGGTCATGGCGCTGCTCTCGGCGATAGCTCGCACCATCCTACGCCCGCACGTGATGCCGACCGCGCGGGTACGCCGTGGGCAACGGTGGCTCGCGGTTCGTCGCGCCAGGTCGCCGTGGATCGCTGCCGTCGACGCTACAATCGCGAGCCGCCTAAGTCCTCACATCGATGGCCATTCGCAACCCCCTCCAGGAACAGCTGCTGAAGGCTGGCCTGGCCAAGAAGAGCAAGATCGCCGAGGCTGCTCGGCAGCAAGAACGGCAGCGCCAGGGCAAAGGCGGCCCGGTGACTGAGGATGCGGTCGACGGTCGCCGTCTGCAGGCCGAACGCGCCGAGCGCGACCGCGCGCTGGCGGCCGAGCGCAACGCGCAGTTGCGCGCCGCCGAGCTGCAGGCGCAGATCCGGCAGATCATCGACAGCCACAAGCTCCCCCGCGACGGCGAGATTGCCTACCGCTTCATCGACGACGGCGCGGTCCGTCAGGTGTTGGTCAACCCTGCCCTGCGCAGTCAGCTTGCCAAGGGCGCGGTTGTCATCGTTCGACACGGCGATGCCTACGAGCTGATTCCGCGGGCCGCGGCGGAAATGATCTTGGCGCGGAACGGCAGCCTCGTCGTGGATCACGGGCGCACGGCCGACAGCGCCCCGGGTGGTGATGAAGACCCGGACGCGGCTTACTACGCGCAGTTCCAGGTACCGGACGATCTGATCTGGTAGTTACCCGCGGCGGCTCAGAACCGTTCCGATACCGGCTGGTAGCGCCACATCCCCGCCGGCATCTTGCCGAGCGACACCTTGCCGATGCGAAGCCGCCGGATCGCGAGGAACTGAACGCCAACGGCGCGACACAGCTCGGGAATCTGGCCGGGACGGGCGCCCTTCAGCACGATGCGCAGCCGGGTTTCGCTCTGCCGGCTCGCCTTGCACGGCCGCGCGCCTTGCCCCCAGATCGGCACGCCGGCATTGAGGCGATCGAGTGCATCGGGCGGCAGTTCGCCGCTGAAATCGACGACGTATTCCTGCTCGATCTGATCGGCATCTTCGGTCAGCCGGCGCCAGACTCGTCCGTCCTGGGTCAACACCAGCAGACCGCTCACATCGCGATCAATCGGCAACAACGGCGTCAAGCGCAGCAGATGGCGCTTGAGCGGACGCACGCCGGACGCATCCTCGCGCCAATGATTGGCAGCGGTGACCAGCGTCGGCAGCGCAGGGTCATCCGTGCTGGACAGTTCCACACCGGCCGGCTTGTGCAGCAGGACGGTAGCCGGCTCGGCTACCTGCAGCTTCGCCGCCGGATCGATCTCGACGTGCTGGTCCGTGACCTTGAATTGCGGCTGCTCGACGACTTCGCCGTCGACGCGTACCCAGCCGCCTTCGATGTACTGCTCGGCCTGCCCGCGCGAGCACCCCGCCAGCGCGGCCACGCGTTTCGAGAGACGAATCGGTTCGGTCATCGGAGTCTGTCGGCCAGGCGGGCATCACAATGTACGGAAATCACGCGTTGCCGGCTGCCGCGATACGACAGACCGTATCGCCGTCGCGCGCGAGATGGCCTGCATGTGTCGAGCGCGGCCTTGCGGGCTTGTGGCCGCATCGATCGGGGTTGCGGTTTCGCCATCGGCGGCGTGACCGATAGGTTGTCACGCGCCCCCTCGGGGAGCGCGTGGTGCAGGCCGGTCGTGCGCGTGCTCCAGTGCGCCGTGTTTGTCGAAGAGGTCGAGGATTTGCCAGTTGGCCGTCGGCACGTCCATCGCCGCCACGATCCGCGCCGCGCCGCCGCAGTGAACGCAGGTTTGCACGTCGATGTGCTGGGACGTGCCAGGCAGCGCGCGCCGTGCGCCGCCGCGGCGCCGCCGTCGGCGACACTGAAGCCTGCGGATTGCGGACGGCCGTACGCTCTATTTGTCGATGCGCACGACGCCCAACAACCAAGTCGACAACGCTTCGAGCACCGATGGTGCGACGGTCTCCTCGATCAGGAAGTACTCGCTGGCCTTGCCGGTTCTAGCGGTCTGCAGATTGTGGTTGATGCCGGGCAGCGTCCGCACCAGCGTGCGCGGGTTCGCGCCGCGTTCGAGCGAACGCGCTATCGCCTGCATGTTTTCGGCTGCAGGCACCTGCAGGTCCTTGTCGCCCAGGAGCGCGAGCACCGGGCACGTCACTCGGTCCAGATAGACACGCGGATCCAGCTGCAGGAACCGCCGAAACCACGGGGTCAGCAGATCTTCGAAGGCTTCGGCGGGAATTCCCTCAGCAGGGATTCCGAGCGTGGCCTTGGTTTCCGCCGGCAACGCGTCGGTCGCCGCGGCCATCGCCACTAGCGCCTCCTGGTGGCTGCGCTTGCTCGCCGCGATCTCGAACAGGCCTCGCTCCTGCGCCTGGTTGAGCAGCACGAGCGGCTCCGGCATGCCGTCCGCGCGCCGAGCTGCGGCATCCTGCAGGCGCTTGATCTCGATGCCGGGCAGTCCGGTGCCCGCGAGCATGACGATGAACGACACCGCTTGCGGCGCCTCGGCAGCCGCCATCGCAGCGATGATTCCGCCTTCACTGTGCCCCACGATGCCGACCCGCCGGGCATCGATGTTCGGCTGCATCTGCAGGAACCGCACCGCGGCGAGTGCATCGGCGGCGTAGTCATCGGTGGTCGAACCCGGATGCCGCGCACCTCCGGTCAGGCCGACACCGCGCTTGTCGTAGCGCAGGACAGCGAATCCTTGCCGAGTCAGGTGATCGGCCAGCACCAGCATCGTCTTGTGCAGCGACATGCCGGCATCGCGGTCGTGAGGTCCTGTTCCTGCGACCAGCACGACGGCGGGGAAAGAGCCGCCGGACGCCGGATAGGTGAGCGTGCCCACCGGCGAGACACCGGGGTCCGGTGTATGGAACACGACGTCCTGCGTCACGTAGGGAAACGGCGCTGCAGGATGCTGCGGTCGACGTCGCTCCGCATAGGCGTGGAAGCGGCCACGCACGCGATCGATCCGGTACCGCGCGGGGAATCCGCTCGGGCCGGTTCCGGTTGCCCATGTCGTGCGGCCCTCGGCAGGTGCTTTCGGCGCCGCATCGAACACCACTTTGAGCTTCGCGAACTCGCTTTTGATGCCGGCGAAGGTATCCGACGAGAACATCAGCTGCCTGATCGTGGCCGCATGGCCCGGCACGGGCTCGCGCGCCGCGACTGCAAATGCCGCGAGTGCAAGCACGAGCCCGCACACCAGCATGCACAGCCACGCATGCAATCGCGCCGCCGGGGCAGGGTCACGCGCGGCAGCGCCATACGCGGGAGTAGGAACGGTCTTGATCATCGGGTCACCCATTTGAGCGGCAGTTGCCGGGATGTCTACTAAATCGTTAGTACTTAAAGGCGGAGTCAGCCCGCAGACGCACGAACATCTGATCTATCGATCGTCTCGCTTCGTCGCGGTCGCGGAGCGCCGTATTCACCGCGAGGTCCGCTCACCCGTACCAAAGGGCTTGCGTCCAGGAGCCCGGTACTGCCTCGGCACGATCCGAGAAGGCAACGGGCTCCCGCCCGCCATCTACGCATAGATTAGTACTATTCGATTAGTAGCTGTCAAGGCGCGTTTTGGTGAGCGCATCGATCAGCCGCTCGCCTTACGCCCCCGGCCACAGCCGCGCGCCCTGCACGGCGCGGATCACCTGGTACTGATCGCCGCCATCGAAGCGGTACGTCCGTTCGGTGTCCACGCGGTACACCATCAGCAGCTGGTGATAGGCCGGGTACAGCGAGCGCTCGCGCCCATAGCGGTAGCAGCCGCGCTATCAGGCACCCTACACCGCATTCGTGAAGTCGCCGACCCGCAAGCCGGTGGTCGGCGGCGGCCATCTCGCCTCGTTCGACTACATGCTGCAGCTGATCAAGTCCGGCCAGCTGAACCTGGCCGGCGCGGCACGCCCGTCGATCGCCGATCCGTTCCTGCCGCCGAAGATCCGCAATAACCGCGTCGACGACATCCGCGATGTGCATCAGCTGCAATCTGTGCGTTTGTCGAGATCATCAGCTGCGACGTCAACCGGCAGACGCTCGATCGTCAGTTCGACCGGGTCGTCTCGATCGACATGAGCGACCACCTGCGCACCTACGCCAGCCTGTTCGAGCGCATCACCGGCTGGGCTTCCGCGGCGGCCGCGAGCGGCTGGTGGCGCACCATCGGTTCCAGCTGCGTTACGCGTACGCTGGAACCCGCGCTGATATCGCTGCAGGCGATACCGCCCGCGGCGGCAAGTAGCCACGATGCCATCCACGTCGATCGTGACCGACAAGTGAATCCCCCCTCACTACGAGCTCATGCGGTCGATCTGCTTCTGTATCATCCGCGCACACACCGGGAAGTCGACGCGATGAGAAGTGGCGCGCCTGCCCCGGCTGACGAGCCGCTTTCGACGGAGACTGATTGTGCAGACGTACATGCTGGCTGCAGGTAGCCTTGCATTGATCGTGGGAGCGGTGCATTCCTTGCTCGGCGAAATGCTGATCTTCCGCCACCTGCGCAACGGCAGCATCGTGCCAGCGCTCGGCGCGCCGCCGCTGCGTGAACGACATGTCAGGATCCTCTGGGGCACTTGGCATCTGGCAACGGTGCTGGGCTGGGGCCTGGCGGTCATCCTGCTGCGGCTCGCCGCTCCGCAGGACGAGCCGGGGCTGCATGCATTGGTAGTAAATGCAATCACGTTGTCGTTCCTGGCCAGCTCGATACTGGTGCTGGTCGCCACCAAAGGCAGGCACCCGGGCTGGATCGGACTGCTTGCGGTAGCCGCATTGACCTGGCTCGGTTGAGGCGCGACGCCATCGCGGGCAAGCGCCTGTGCTTGATTACCGGACACGGCGGCACGTCGATCCGCGCGAGGAATTGCCTTGAGCGATCTCTCTATCCGCATCGGCGATTTCCTGCTGAAGCAAGCCCTGGCGCTCGAATGCCGGCAGGCCGGCTTGCGCTCTGGTTCGACGCCGCTGTCGTTCGGTCCGATCGCGTATCTGCAGCGTGGCCAGCTCACAGAGAGGGCCGAGGCGATCGTTGCACTGCACGGTGCCGCGTCTGACAGCACTTGCTGGATCCGCTTCTGCCGGCATCTGCGCAGCGCGCTGCCGGTGCTGCTGCCCGATCTGCCCGGGCACGGCAAGAGCGTCTGCGAACCCGATCTCGATTACGGTATCCGTGCGCAGATATCAAGATTGCGAGCATGGCTGGCGGTGATGGGCATCCGGCGTGCCCACTTCATCGGCAATTCGATGGGGGCGCTCTGGCGATCGGGCTCGCGGCGACGGCACCGGAACTCGTCGCCTCGCTGATCCTGATCAATCCGGCCGGCATCGAAGCCAGCCCGAGCTGGCTGCGCCAGCATGTTGCGAGCAGCGGCATCAATCCGATGATCGAGATCCACGACGCGAGCGGTTATCGCGCCATGATGCGCATCGGCATGGCCGCCCCGCCCTATATTCCGGGCCTGCTCGTTTCCGCCTTGGCGCGGCAACTCGCGCGGCGCATCGAGATCAATCGCAAGATCGCCCATGACATCGAGCGCGACCTGGACCAGCGCGGTTCAGTGCCTTGCACAAGCATCGCCGAGAAATATACTCCGCGCTCGCTTTCCAGCCGCGCCTGCCGGGTGTCGCTCTTTCCTCAGCGCGCTGCCCCGTTTCTACGGCGTCGCCGATCCCGCGAGGGATTTTCCGCCTTCGCCACTCCAACCCCATTGCATGAAGCCCGCTACGCTCCAGCTGCACGCCCAAGATCTCGCCCGCGCGCGCGCCATCCTGCGCGGCAGCGAGGCCGACTTCGCTGCCTTTTACGAGGACAGCTTCGCCCGGCTGTACCGCTTCGCGTTGCGGCATTGCAACGATGCCGACCTGGCCGAGGAAATCACGCAAGATAGCCTGGTGCGAGCCCTGCAGGCCATGGCGAACTATCGCGGTGAAGCCAGCTTGTTCACCTGGCTGTGCAGCATCGCGCGCAACGAATTGCAGCGGCATGGGCGCTTGGACCAGCGTCTGGCGCGGCTCGAGGCGAATGAACCGCTGCAGGCCTTGATCGATGAATTGGAGATGGCGGTGAGCCTCGAACCGGCGGCGCTGGTGGCGCGGGCCCAGTTGATCCGGTGCGTGCACGGCGTGCTGGATCTGCTGCCGCCGGCGTATGCCGAATGCCTGGAAGGCAAGTACGTGCTGGGCCTGAGCATGCGCGATCTGGCGCTGAAACTGGGCCGGACCGAGAAAGCGGTGGAATCGATCCTCGGCCGTGCGCGTGAAGCATTTCGTCAGGCCTTCCTGGCCGATGCAACGGGAGCGGACTGGCGATGAATCCGCATCACGGTGACGAAAGCCTGGACCAACTGCTGCGCGCGGCCGGCGCGCGACCGGAGATCGACCCCATGCGCAAGCAACGGGTGGAGGCGGCAGTGCGCCAGGCCTGGCAAGCGCAGCGTCGCAGCCTGCGGCAGCGGCGCCTGCGTTGGTCGTTGGCGGCCGCAGCGAGTCTCGCCTTGGCCGTGCTCGGCGCCTACCGGCTGTGGCCGATGCCGGCGCCGGCCAGCGTCGCCGTCCTGGTGCATGTCGAAGGCGAGGTGCTGCAGGTCACGTCGGGTGGAACGCGACGTTTGGCAGTGGGTGACCGCATCCCGCTGGCTGCGGAGGTGCGCAGCGCAGCCGACGCCAGCGCAGCCTTCAGCCTCGACCGCGTCGCCAGCCTGCGCCTGCGTGGCGGCTCGCGGCTGCGCTGGGATGCCGCCGATCGGATCGTGCTGGAACGCGGCGAGGTATATCTCGACAGTGGCGAGCGCAGCGGCGGTATCGTCGTCGAGACGGCGTGGCTCAAGGCCAGCGATGTCGGCACGCGCTTTTCGGTCCGCCATACAGCACAGGGCAGCGCCGTGCTGGTGCGCGATGGCGCGGTGGCGGTGGAGGCACGCACGCAGACGCAGTTGGGCGCCGGTGAACGCATCGATGTCGACGCGACCGGTGGCGTGCGCCGCGGGCACATCGCCGCGCATGCGCAGGATTGGCAGTGGGCGCGCAGTGCCGCGGTGCCCTTCGATGCCAACGGTCGGACGCTGCGCGAACTGCTGACCTGGTACGCACATGAATCCGGGCTGCGTCTGCTCGTTGCCGCACAGGCGGAACTGGCGGCGCGGCTGGACACTCCGCTGCACGGCGCGCTGGGCAATCTGGATGCCGCGCAGCTGCTCGATGTGGCCCGTGCGGCGGGTCCGTTGCAAATCCGCGAGGACCGCGAGCGCGGAGAGCTCGAAGTCAGTCTGTGAGCGGCCGCAGCGTTGCGCCGATCTTGGCGCCTGAACGGCCGGTAAGGAGGGCGGGGTTCCGGCCAGCCTTGGCCGTGACCCTGGGCCTGGCCAGCAGCCCACCGCTGCACGCCATCGAGCTCGGCGATCCATTGCGCCAGGCCTTGCAGGAACTGCAAGTCCGCTACGGCCTCATGACCATTTACAGCGAGCAGCTGATTCCCGCGGAATTGCGCGTGCGCCGCAAGCTGGACAATGCCGATGCGGAGTCGGTGCGGATCGCCTTGCTGGCTGAGCACGGTCTGCGCTGCCGGATGCTGCACGCACGCTGCGTGGTCGAGCGCATCCCGCCGCAACCGCCGCCCCCCGCCGAGGAACCGCCCGCGCCGCCGGTGACGCTGCGCCCGGTCGCGGCGCTACCCAGTCACTACGATCTGCTCGGCCAAGCGGCGACTTATCTCGATCGGCAACAGATCGAAGCGACGCCACATGCGGCCGACGACGTGCTGCGCGCCGTGCGCAATGTGCCCGCGGTGGCCGGCAGCGACCTGCGCGCGCCGATTCACGTGCGCGGCGGCCAGCATGACGAAGTCGCTCTGCGCCTGGACGGACTGGAGCTGTATCGCCCGTATCACCTGCCCAACCTGCTGAACGCGCTGGGCATGGTCGACAGCAACCTGATCGGCAATATCGACTTCTATGCCGGAGTTTGGCCCAGTCGCTTCGGCGGACGGATGAGCGCAGTACTGGACATCAGCTCGCGCCGTATCGAGGGTG
>Ga0196963_10002411_pt1 | contig 11212 bp, 12 predicted proteins | sample S1_5metaG_FD_148600 | JGI IMG/M metagenome (GOLD analysis project Ga0196963, IMG submission 148600) | Soil microbial communities from Anza Borrego desert, Southern California, United States - S1_5 | ecosystem: Environmental > Terrestrial > Soil > Desert | place: USA: California | collected... | reverse complement strand
CGCATCTCATCCTCGCCCATGCGCGGCGGGCGCCGATCCGCGTCGTGTCGGGTGATGCCGCGTCGTCGTCGCTGCTGCGCCAGAGGCGAACGGCGATCCACACCAGGTACGCCGCGCCGGCGTATTTGACGATCTCGAAGGCGTAGGGCGCGTAGGCCAGCAGCGAGCTGAGCCCCGCGGCCGCCAGCACCGTGTGGACCAGCGAGCCGGCACCGATGCCGACGGCACTGGCGACGCCGGCCGCACGGCCTTCGGCGAGGGTGCGGGTCGCGACATAGGTCATGTCGGGCCCGGGCGTCAGGTTGAGCGCCACGGCAGCGACCATGAAGGCGACGAACAAGGCGGGATCGGGCAGGATCATCGCAGAGTGATGCGCTCCTCACGCGTCTGCTCGAACAGCAGCATCGCCGCCGCAAGATCCTCGATCGCCGTGCCGACCGATTTGAACAGCGTGATCTGGTTGTGGAAGCTGCGGCCGTGGCAGCGACCCTGCGCCAGTTCGGCCAGGTCGCCCGCCACCATCTTTTCCATCAGCACGCCGCTGTTGAGCGGCTGGACGATGTCGCCGGCTTCTTTCAGAGCCACGGGCGTGTCGACATAAACGCGCGAGCGCTCGACCGCGGTGTCGTCGGCCTCGCGCATCTCGGGCGTGAAGCCGCCGACCAGATCGAGATGCTGGCCGGGCTGCAGCCATTCGCCACGGATCAGCGGCTCGTGCGACAGCGTGGCGCAGGAGATGACGTCCGCCCCGCTTACGGCGCCGGCAAGGTCCGTGGTGGCCGTGACCGTGAGATAGCGGCTGGACAGCGTGCGGGCGAGGGATTCGGCCTTGGCGGGCGTGCGGCCCCAGACCATCACCTCGCGGATCGGCCGCACCCGCGCATGGGCGAGGATGAGATGCGGGGCCAGCGCGCCGGTCCCGACCATCAGCAGGCGGCTGGCGTCGGCGCGCGCCAGGTACTTGGCCGCGAGAGCCGAAGCGGCCGCGGTGCGTCGCAGGGTGAGCATGCGGCCGTCGATCATCGCCAGCGGCTCGCCGGTGCGCGCCGACATCAGGACATAGGCGCCCATGACGGAGGGCAGGCCCTGCTTGCCGTTGCCAGGGAAGACATTGACGATCTTGACGCCGATGTAGCGCGTCTCCTGCCACGCCGGCATGAGAAGAAGAGTGGCCTCCGGGCCGTCGCCCGTTGGAATGGTGTAGTGCTGACGCGGCGGCACGGTGACGCCGGCACGGAAGACGTCGCGCAGCTGTTCGACCAGGGCCGGGGTTTCGAGCGCGGCTTCGACGGCGCTGGCGCTATAGACGCGCATGCTAGGGAAGGAAGACCGGCGGCTCGCCGGCGATCGAGCGGGAGGGCACGGCGGGGACGCTGGACGACGACGTCCGGGCCTCCAACTCGTCCACCCGGGCCTTGAGGGTGTCGTTCTCGCGCTGCAGGGCCGTGGCCCGGCGCGCGGCTTCGCGGGCCCGACCCCGCCCGCGCCCGGAGGCCCCCCAGGCGATCAACGCGCCCAGCGCGAAGCCGACATAGAAGGGGGCGGCGATGGCCACGAACAGGGGCATCTGCAGGGTTTCGGCGAACGGCCACAGGCTGACCGCCACCGTCTCGCGGTTGGCGACGGCAAAGAACCCTGCCACTAGAAGGAGGGGCAGGCCGACGATCCAGAAAAACAGCTTCATCGGCGCCTTTCGGCGGTCGGAACCGGAAACGGGGAGGGCAGAGCCCGGAGGCTCAATCCTTGCCGTTCAGCTTCTCGCGCAGTTCCTTGCCGGTCTTGAAGAAGGGCACGGCTTTTTCCGAGACCTGAACCGCCTCGCCGGTACGCGGGTTCCGGCCGGTACGCGACTGGCGCCGCTTCACCGAGAAGGCCCCGAAGCCGCGCAGTTCGACCCGGTCACCCCGTGCCAGCGCCGAGGTGATCTCGTCGAAGACGGTGGAGACGATACGCTCCACGTCGCGCTGATAGAGGTGCGGATTACGCTCCGCGAGCTTAAGGATCAATTCCGACTTGGTCATGGCGTGTTGCGCACACCTCGTCCGGGGCGGTAGCGGGCCACGCCCCTGAGACGATGTCCCTAGCGCACCCACAGGTCAGGGTGCCAGAGCGCCACTAGGCCGTCAAGGGTAAGTCTCTCAGACAAATACGTTTTTCCGGTCACTGCCTGAACGGTGCTGCGGACCAGTCGAGGCCACAGCTCGTCGTCGCGCTCGATCTCGATCTTGCGGCTTGGCAGACGACGCGCCACGCCGCGCTCGGCGAGCCACTGCCGAGCTTCTTCCTCGCCGCCGATTATATCCACAAGCCCGGCCGCGCGGGCCTGACGGCCGGTGAAAACCCGCCCGTCTCCCAACTCGGTGGCACGCGCCCGCGATACCCCGCGGCGGTCGGCCACCATGCCGATGAACATGTCGTGCATGTCCTCGACCAGGCGGCGGGCGGCGGCGCGGCCCTCGTCGGTCAGCCGCTCCAGCGGCGAGGGCACGGCCTTCAGCGGCCCGCTCTTGATCGCCTCGGCCTCAATGCCGAGCTTGGCGAGCAGCCCCGTGACGTCGGTCGATTGCATGATCACGCCGATCGAGCCGGTCAGCGTGCCTTCGCGTGCGATGATGTGATCGGCGGCCAGCGCCGTCATGTAGCCGCCCGACGTGGCGATCTCGCCCAGCACGGCAACGACCGGCTTCTTCTCGGCCACGGCGCGCAGGTGGCGGAACAGGCTCTCCCCGCCCACCACGGTGCCGCCCGGACTGTCGATGCGAACGATCAGCGCCTTGGCGCTGGGATCGGCGCCGATCTCCCGGACGGTGCGGGTGCGGTCCTGGTCGTCGAGGATGATGCCGGAGATCGGCAGCAGGGCGACGTGATCGTCGCCTTCGAGGATGCCGAAACGCCCGGCGGCGGCGGCGATCGCCGCGACGGCGGCCACCATGGCGGCCAGTCGCCAGCCCGAGACCTGCCGCTTGAGACGGCGCCGGTCGACGAGACTATCGGGATCGGGTGGGGTCGGGGTCGAGGACAGCATCACGAGCCCTCATAAAATCGACCGGCGGAAACAAGCCGGGCCGTCTCCCGCGGGGAAACGGCCCGGCCTGAGGCTTACTCCTTCTCGTCGGGCTCTTTGTCCTTGCGGGCGCGGTTGATCGCCGCTCCGAGGATGTCGCCCAGGCTGGCGCCGGAATCCGACGAGCCGAACTGCTGCATCGCTTCCTTGTCCTCGTCGATCTCCTTGGCCTTGATCGACAGGGTGATGCGACGGGTGGCGCGGTCGATGTTGGTGATCTTGGCATCGACCTTCTCGCCCACCGCGAAGCGGTCTGGACGCTGTTCGCTGCGTTCGCGCGACAGGTCGGACTTGCGGATGAAGCCGATGAGGCCGTTGGGCAGCGAAACCTCGAGGCCCGCTTCCTGGGTCGCCGTGACTGTGCCGGTGACGATGGAGCCCTTCTTCACGGTGTCGCCGGCGCTCTCGAACGGATCGCTCTCGAGCTGCTTGATGCCGAGCGAGATACGTTCCTTCTCGATGTCGACGTCGAGCACCTTGACCTTAACGCGGTCGCCCTTCTTGTAGTCCTTGATTGCCTCTTCGCCCGCTTTCTTCCAGTCGAGGTCGGAGAGATGGACCATGCCATCGATGTCGCCCGGCAGGCCGACGAACAGGCCGAACTCGGTGATGTTCTTGACCTCGCCTTCGAGCTCGATGCCGGCCGGGTGCATGGCGCGGAACGATTCCCAGGGATTGTCGAAGCACTGCTTGAGGCCGAGGCTGATGCGGCGCTTCGTCGAATCGACGTCGAGCACCATCACTTCGACTTCCTGGCTGGTCGAAACGATCTTGCCCGGATGCACGTTCTTCTTCGTCCAGCTCATCTCGGAGACATGGACGAGACCTTCGATGCCCGGCTCCAGCTCCACGAAGGCGCCGTAGTCGGTGATGTTGGTGACGCGGCCCTTGAACTTCGTACCCACCGGGTACTTGGCGGCAACGCCTTCCCACGGGTCCGCCTCGAGCTGCTTCATGCCGAGCGAGATGCGCTGGGTCTCCGGATTGAAGCGGATGACCTGCACGGTGACCTGCTGACCGATCTGCAGCGCCTCCGACGGATGGTTGATGCGGCGCCAGGCGATATCGGTGACGTGCAGCAAGCCATCGACGCCGCCGAGATCGACGAACGCGCCGTAGTCGGTGATGTTCTTGACCACACCCTGGAGGACCTGGCCTTCCTTGAGCGATGCCACGAGCTCCGAGCGCTGCTCGGCGCGGGTCTCTTCGAGGACGGCGCGGCGGGAGACCACGATGTTGCCGCGGCTGCGGTCCATCTTGAGGATCTGGAAGGGCTGCGGCGTGCCGATCAGCGGCGTCACATCGCGCACCGGGCGGATATCGACCTGGCTGCCGGGCAGGAAGGCCACGGCGCCGCCGAGATCGACGGTGAAGCCGCCCTTGACGCGGCCGAAGATCACGCCGGTCACGCGGGCCTGGTCCTTGAAGTTCTTCTCGAGCTGGCCCCACGCCTCTTCGCGCTTCGCCTTCTCGCGGCTGAGCTGGCACTCGCCGTTGCGGTCTTCCATCCGCTCGACGAAGACATCGACGGTGTCGCCGACCTTGAGCTCTGCCGGCTGGCCGGGCTGCCCGAATTCCTTGAGCGCCACGCGGCCTTCGGACTTCAGGCCGACGTCGATGATGGCGAAGTCATTCTCGATCGAGATGATCTTGCCTTTGGCGACATAGCCGACGAAGCCACTGGTTTTGGCGAGCGACTCTTCGAGCAGCTCGGCGAAATTCTCTTGAGCCATGAAAAAAATCCCTTCCGTGTCCGGGCGTCCGTGCCGCGCTTTGCGGCCTGCCGACGCCGGGGCTGAGGTTCGCGCCTGGGGACAATCCCTAGGCGCGGCTGCGGGCTTGAATGTGAGCCACCGCCTTGGCGAACACCTGATCGGGATTTAATCCCGTAGTATCAAGGTGATAGGCGTCGGCCGCCGGCTTTAGGGCGGCGACGCCGCGGTTGGCATCGCGAGTGTCGCGATCAATCATGTCCTGCAGAACGCGGGCGTATGTAGCGGAATCCCCCCGTGCCTGCAACTCCTTGAATCGGCGCTCGGCGCGGGCCTCGGGCGAGGCGAAGACGAAGAATTTGATAACCTCGGGCTCGGGGCAGATCACCGTGCCGATATCCCGCCCGTCGAGCACCGCACCTGTCTCGCCCCCGGGGGGCTGGCGGGCGAAGCGGCGCTGGAATTCGAGCAGGGCGGCGCGCACGGCCGGCTGGGCGGCGACGATGGAAGCGGCCTCGCTCACGGCCTCGCTGCGCAACTCCGGGGCCGTCAGGTCCTCGGTGGAAAGATTCTCGGCGGCGGTCTGGGCGACCACCGCGTCGTTCGGGTCGTGGCTTTCGCGCAGCACCTTGGCGCCGACCGCGCGATAGAGGCTCCCGGTATCGAGGAAGGCGAGGCTGAACTGCGCCGCTAGGCGCCGGGCCAGCGTGCCCTTGCCCGCCGCCGCCGGCCCGTCGATCGCAATAATCATGATGTGGAAATGTCGGCGCCGAGGCCGCGCATCAAGGCCAGGAAGCCCGGGAAGCTGGTGTCGATCGGTTGGGCGTCGTCGACACGCACCGGCCCCTGGGCCGCCAGGCCCATGACGAGGAACGACATGGCGATGCGATGATCGAGATGCGTCGGGATCGCGGCACTATCGGCGGGGAGGCCGGCCGGGGCTCCGCCTTTGCCGCGGACGATGAGATCATCGCCGTCGACGAAAACTTCGACGCCGCAGGAGGCGAGGCCGCTGGCGATCGCCGAGAGGCGGTCGCTTTCCTTGACCCGCAACTCGCCGAGGCCGCGCATCTTGGTGTCGCCCGTGGCGAAGGCGGCGGCGACCGCGAGGATCGGGTACTCGTCGATCATCGACGGCGCGCGTTCGGGTGGGACCTCGACACCGCGCAGCGGCCCGGCAACGGCGGTGATATCGCCCACCGGCTCGCCGGCTTCGGTCCGCGGCCGGCTGATGGTCACGTCGGCGCCCATCTCGCGCAGCGTGTCGTAGAGGCCGGCCCGGCGCGGATTGAGGCCAACATTGCGCACGGTGACGCGTGAGCCCGGCACGAGCAGGGCGGCAACGAGCGGGAAGGCCGCCGATGACGGGTCGGCGGGGACACGGACGATGCGCCCCTGCAGCTCCGGCAGCCCGGTGACGGTGATCGCGCTGCCGCCACCTTCGGCGGGCGCCACGGTCACACTGGCGCCGAAATGGCGCAGCATCAGCTCGGTATGGTCGCGCGTGGCCGCGCGTTCGATCACCGTCGTCTCGCCGGGCGTGCCGAGACCGGCGAGCAGCACGGCCGACTTCACCTGCGCCGAGGCCACCGGCAGCGTGTAGCGGACCGGCACCGGATCGGCGGTGCCGGTGATGGCCAGCGGCAGCAGGATCTTTCCGTCGGCGGCTCCGCGCGACACCAAGCGCGCGCCGAAGCGCTCGAGCGGGGTCGCGACGCGGCCCATGGGACGGCGTCGCAGGCTGGCATCGCCGGTCATGAAGGCGGTAAAGGGGGATGTCGCGAGGATGCCGAGCAGCAGGCGGGCGCTGGTGCCCGAATTTCCCATGTCCAGGACGTCGGTCGGTTCGACGAGACCGCCCACGCCGCGTCCGCGCACGCGCCAGGTGCCGTCCTTGTCCCGGGTGACGTCCGCACCCAGGGCGCGCATGGCGGTGGCCGTGCGGTGTACGTCCTCGCCTTCGAGCAGGCCGTGGATGACCGTCTCGCCGATCGCCAGGGCGCCGAACATCAGCGCGCGGTGCGAGATCGATTTGTCGCCGGGCACCGTAATCTCGCCGGCCAGGGCTGCGCCTGGGCGGGAGGTCACCGGTCCCGGCGGGATGACGCTGGGGCTCAAGCTCACGTAAATCTCCGTGGAACGCTCCCGTCTAGCATATCGCCGCCTGCGGGCAACAGGCCGAAGGGTAGAGTAATGCTTCGCTCCGGGGTGCTTGTTGACAGGGCCACCCGGGCATGGCATGTGGCGACGCGATTTTCCGGCCTAGGAGTACTGAAGTGGCAAAGCCCAATTGGGGTGTGAAGCGGATATGCCAGTCGTGCACTGCACGATTCTACGACTTGGCCAAGGACCCGATTCTGTGCCCGAAATGCGGCGCGGAGTTTGATCCCGAAGCGATCCTCAAGACCAAGCGCGCCAAGCCGGCCGCGGCTGCGCCTCGCGTTGTACCGGTCCCCGTGGCGGTTGAACCCGACGAGATCGAGCCGATCGAGGAGGAAGTCGCCGACGGCGCGGACGATAAAGAGGAAGAAGTCATCGAGGACACGTCGGAGCTGGGCGAGGACGACGAGGACGTCGCCGAGGTTCGCGACAACGTCGACGAGGAGGAGCGCTAAGCACCATGGCCGCCGGTGGCGGCCCTATGGTATTCATCGGGCGCGCCGCCATATCCCACGCCGGCGGTTCGACACAGGTTTCGGGGCCATAGCTCAGCTGGGAGAGCGCTACAATGGCATTGTAGAGGTCAGCGGTTCGATCCCGCTTGGCTCCACCAAAAGCAGGCCCGGCGCTTCATGCGCCGGGCCTTTCGCTTTCTAGGCCCTTGATTACACAGGCTTGATCGCCAGGCTTGGCGTTCCCATATTCATGATCAAGGCGGTGCCGGGTACGGGCCGCTGATACGGGTCGCCCGAAGGGTCGGGGATCCAGTTGCGGCATTGCTCGTGGAGGGTGCCCGATGAGTCGGCTTTCTCTGTTCAACAATCCGCTGATGCTCGGTTTCGACCAGTTCGAGCGCACGCTCGACCGGATCGCCAAGTCATCAGCCGAGGGCTACCCCCCTTACAACATCGAGCAGATCGGCGAGAACGGCCTGCGCATCACGCTGGCGGTTGCCGGGTTCGCGGCATCGGACCTTACGGTCCAGGTCGAGGACAACCAGCTCGTCGTCCGCGGCAAGCAGATCGAGGAGGAGCCGACGCGCGTCTACCTGCATCGCGGCATTGCCGCGCGGCAGTTCCAACGCAGCTTCGTCCTGGCGGACGGGATCGAAGTCGCGGGGGCCTCGCTCGATAATGGGCTGCTCAACATCGATCTGACGCGGCCGCCGGCGGAGTCGCGGGTGCGCAATGTGGAGATCCGCAGCGCTGCTCCCAAGCAGCGCCGGACAGTGGACGTCGCCTGATGGGGACGTCGAAGGAGACGACTATGAACATCACATCGGAGAAGAACGACCTGGCGGTCCAGGATTTCCTGGCGCTGGGAATCAAGGAACTCGCTTACGTGAAGCCGATCGCGGTCGGCGACGGCGAGACGACGCGCCTGGTATTCGCCATCCACACGGCCAATGGCGCTGCGGTGGGTGCGGCGGAGACGGAGGAGCTCGCCTTCGCGGCGATCCGTGAGAACGGGCTGGAGCCCGTTCACCTGAACTAGGAGACCGCGGTTACGCCGCGTTGCTGGCGGCGTTTTCCGTCAACAGCGCGTAGAGCGCCTCGGCATTGTCCGAGCCCCGCAGCTTCTCGCACACGGTGCGGTCGCGCAGCAGGCGCGAGACGCGGGCCAGCGCCTTCAGGTGATCGGCTCCCGCTCCACCCGGAGCCAGCAGCAGGAAGATGAGATCGACGGGCTGTCCGTCGATCGATTCGAAATCGACCGGGGTCTCGAGCCGGGCGAACAGCCCGTAGAGGCGCGGCAGTCCCGGAAGCTTGCCGTGCGGGATCGCGATGCCCGAGCCCACACCCGTGGTGCCCAGACGCTCGCGCTCGATCAGCACCTCCACGATCGAGCGCTCCGGCTCGCCCGTGATCTCGCTCGCGCGGCGGGCGATCTCCTGCAGCACCTGCTTCTTGTTGGCGGCGCGCAGCGTGGCGATGACCGCGCGTGGCTCAATGAGATCGGAAATTTCCATCAGATCACCGATTGCCTGCGTCGGCGCTGCCGGCCGCCGGATCGATCCAGCCGATCGTGCCGTCGGGGCGCCGATAGACGACATTGTAGCCGCCATTTGCGCGATTGCGGAACATGAGCACCGGCATCTCGCCGAGGTCGAGACACATGACGGCGTCACTCACCGAGAGCGTCGGAATGTCGTGCGCCACTTCGGCGACCACGACCGGTGCGCCGTGATCGGGATCCTCGGCGCTGTCGGCGGCCGGTGCTTCGGCGGGCGAATAGGCGAAGACGCGATGCGTGCCGGTTTCCGGTGACGTCTCGTCTCCCGGTTCCTTACGGCGCGCGACGATGCGTCGCTTGTGGCGCCGCAGGCGCTTGTCGAGCCGCTCCGCCGCCATGTCGAAGGCCGCGTAAGGATCCTCAGCTTCGCCGTGGGTCTGCACGTTGATGCCGCGCGCGACGTGGAGCGAGATGTCGGCGCGGAAGGCGCGCCGGGCTTTTTGAAAGGTCACCTTGCCCTCGATCGCCCGGCCGAAATACCGCTCGGCGGACGCACCGATGGCGTGGGTGACATGCCCGCGAAGGCTGTCTCCAATGTCGAGATGCTTGCCGCTTACCGAAAGCTGCATGCGCGCGGAATTCAGAGTTGAGGGATGAGGGGGGGAGGAGCGAGCCGCCCGCAGGCCGGCGCGTTGAGGCGGCGGACCATACGGATGGTAAACGGCGAAGTCAACAAGACGCGGCAGGGCGCGGCCAAGCGACCGTCTGCGGAAGCGGAGGGGTTCCGAGACATGGGGCGATTCTCGCACAGCGGCGAAGGCGATCAAGGTGAATCGGCCAGGCTGTTGAAAACTCGGCGTTAACGAACGCCGAGGGATTTGTCGCGGCGGCGCTGGACGGAGGACGGAATGCGCAGCGCTTCGCGGTATTTCGCCACGGTGCGGCGCGCGATATCGACGCCGTCCTTGCGCAGCATCTCGACCAGCTTGTCGTCGGACAGCACGTCCTCCGCCGGCTCGCCGTCGATCAGCGACTTGATGCGGAAGCGTACGGCTTCGGCGGAATGGGCCTCGCCGCCGTCGCTGTTCTGAATCGCCGACGTGAAGAAGTATTTCAGCTCATACAGGCCGCCGGGGGCGGCCAGGAACTTGTTGCTGGTGACGCGGCTGACCGTCGATTCATGCATCTCGATGGCGCTGGCGATGTCGCGCAGGACGAGCGGGCGCAGATGCTGCACGCCGTAACGGAAGAACGCGTCCTGCTGGCGCACGATCTCGGTGGAGACCTTGAGGATCGTCTGGGCACGCTGGTGCAGCGACTTGACCAGCCAGTTGGCGGAATGGAAGCGCTCGGTCAGGAAGTCGCGGTCGGCCTTCTTCTTCAGCTCCTTGGTGACTTGCGAGTAGTAGCGGTGATTGACCAGGACGCGCGGCAGCGTGTCCTGGTTGAGCTCGATGGCCCAGCCGCCGCCGGGCACCGGGCGGACGAGGACATCGGGCACCACGGTCTGCGCCACGCTGCCCTCGAAGGCGAGACCGGGCTTGGGGTCGAGCGCCTTGATCTCGGCGATCATGTCGGCGAGGTCCTCGCCGTCGACGCCGCACAGCCGCATGAGCTGCGTGTGCTCGCGCTTGGCGAGAAGCTCGAGATGGTCGAGCAGGGTCGCCATCGCCGGGTCGAGCCGGTTGCGGTCGCGCAGCTGGAGTGCCAGGCATTCCTTGAGATTGCGCGCGAAGATGCCGGGCGGATCGAGACGCTGAAGCGTGGTCAGCGCCGCCTCGACACGCGCCGTCTCGCATTTGAGGCCGCTGGCGATGGCTTCGATGTCGCCGGCGAACCAGCCGGATTCGTCGAGATGGTCGACGAGCTGCGAGCCGATGATGCGGTCCACCGGATCGGCGATGTCGACATTGATCTGCGCCAGGAGATGATCGCGCAGGCTGATCTCGCGCGTCAGCGTGTCGCCGAGGTCGAAATCCGGATCGTCGAAATCCCGCCGCCCGCCGGTGCCCCAGGAGCCGAGCGACGAGGCCGAATCGCCGTCCCACATGTTGACGGAATCGGTGTCGAGCGGCGCTTCCGCCGCGATCGCGGGCGGGCTGCCGTCGGCGGAATCGAGAAGCGGGGCTTCCTGGTCGCGCCGGCTGGAATCCGCGTCGCCCGCGGCTTCGGCCGGCGCCTCGTCGGGGGCGGCGTCGTCGCGCTCGAGCAGCGGGTTCTGCTCCAGCTCCTGCTCGACATAGGCCGTGACCTCGACATTCGACAGCTGCAGGAGCTTGATCGCCTGCTGCAGCTGCGGGGTCATGACCAGCGACTGGGTCTG
>Ga0196963_10002410_pt1 | contig 11215 bp, 6 predicted proteins | sample S1_5metaG_FD_148600 | JGI IMG/M metagenome (GOLD analysis project Ga0196963, IMG submission 148600) | Soil microbial communities from Anza Borrego desert, Southern California, United States - S1_5 | ecosystem: Environmental > Terrestrial > Soil > Desert | place: USA: California | collected... | reverse complement strand
ACAAGGGCGTTTAGCTGGGGCAACTGAATACTTAACAAAACCATTTGAGAATGAGCAATTACGGCAAGTTGTCAAAAGCTTTATCAGCTCTAATTGTTCTAACTAAAAAGGAGGTTAATACGGTTAGAATTACAGTAAATAGTATGTAGAGAGTTTAAATATTTACCGTGGTGCTTTCCCAAGTTTGGCAGCGTTCTTTGTTAGCTTTGGCAGTTATTGTGGCAGTTAATGGTAGAAGTCTGGAAGCTTCTGCTCGTCCGGCTGCGGTATTTACTCCCCATCTAGAGAAAATTCAAAGCAGTCTCCCGCTAGGATTAGCTATGCGGTTGCCTCCAGAGATTCAAATACTGGGGCTTTCCGAGAGCGAGGAGGAGAGACTGATTGTGCGTGTTTTTTCCTCAGAAACCCTGGATAATCTGACCGTTAGTTTGTTTACCTGTGAGTTAGGAAATCAGCCTTGCTTCGTCGGAAGTTTTGGTGTCGATAGAGATACTTCAGTCAGTGCACTGCGAGAATTGCAGAGACATCAAAATCTGGGCGATCGCGTTACCTTGGCTTATAACATCCCAGGCTATATTTTGGAAGGCTCACAGCAAAAGCCATCCTATCGCTTTTCCTCAGTGATGTGGCAACAGAATGGCATGATTTACCGAGTTTCTCTGCCGCTGGTAGAACGGCAAAACATCCTGTTAATGGCATCTGCGATGACGCGCGAAGTTCCCATAAGACGAGTGCTTCCGCCCTTTGTTCGTCCGCCTGAATTGCCCTTCTAAAGCTGAAATTTTCCTTAGGCGATCGCCTAAAAATCAAAGTTTTGGGGATTGGGGACTAGAGACTTGGTAAAGTCCTCATGACTATTCCCCCAATCGCCAGCCTTGACAGTTCTATCTAATCTTGATGCCTCGAATTGAGTAATCTAGTAACTCTATAGGATGAATAATGGGGATTTCTTGACCTTGCTGTTGTAAATGCTTACTAATTTGCAACGTACAACCAGGATTTGCAGAAGCAATTACTTCAGCACCCGTGTTCAGTAAATTAGTAACCTTTTGTTGACCTAATTCATTAGCAACCTCAGGTTGCAATAAGTTATAAACTCCAGCACTGCCGCAACACAACGCCGCATCAATGGGTTCTCGCAGTTGTACACCCGGAATTTGTCTGAGTAGCTGACGCGGTTGCACACTAATCTTTTGCCCGTGCAATAGGTGGCAAGCATCTTGATAAACGATCGCCAGAGGTTTGTCAGACAAGGGCGATAGCGTTTGAGTAAGCCCTGCGTAAGCGAGAAATTCTTGGGCATCTTTCACTTGCGCCGAAAATTTTGTTGCTTTTTCCTGATACTCCGGATCATCTTGCAGCAGAGTTCCATAGTCTTTTAAGGTATGACCGCAACCCGCAGCATTGATGATAATTGCATCCACCCCTGTCCCTTCAAAGCTATCAATCATCTGCCTAGCCAAAACTTTAGCTTGTTCTTCCTGTCCTTGGTGATGAGGAAGGGCAGCACAACAGCCTTGAGTTTTGGGGATAACCACCTCACAGCCATTAGCCGTTAAGACGCGCACAGTAGCCTCATTAACCCTAGAAAAGAACAGGCGCTGCACACAACCTAAAATCACTCCCACGCGATAACGTTTCTTGCCTTGCGCGGGAATCAATTCTGGCAACGGTTCGTGAAAAGTATCCAAGGATAGCTTTGGCAGATTCCATTCCATGGCTGCCAAATGGGGAGACAATCGCTCAAGTAAGCCAGTTGAACGCACCAGTTTTTGCAAGCCTAACTTTTGGTAAAGAAATAAGGGTGCTAGCAGGACTCGCAGGCGTTCCGGATAGGGAAAGATAGAAAAGATGAATTGTCGATAAAGACGCTCAATCGGAGTGCGAGTGTGATGGCGCTCAATTTGAGGACGAGTAGCCGTAATCAGCTTGTCGTACTGAACGCCAGACGGACAGGTTGTGACACACGCAAGACATCCCAAACAGGTATCAAAATGCTGCACGATGGCAGGTGAAAGCGGAATCTCCCCCTCGTTGATGGCATCCATGAGATAGATCCGACCTCTGGGAGAATCGGTTTCTTTGCCCATGACTCGATAACTCGGACAGGTGGAGAGGCAAAAGCCGCAATGGACACAAGCATCAATCAGCTTAGGATCAGGGGGATGATTAGCATCAAATGTAGGCAGAGGAAACGCTTCAGACTTGAGTTTTGAGTTGTGATTGATTAAGTCAGTATTGGAAGCAGGTTGCATGGATTGGAGATTGGGGATTAGGGATTGGGAACCGTCTCAAATTCTCAGGACACCGCACGCCCTGTCTGAAAAAATCATTACTATAAATACTGGTGATTTCTTGAGTTCGTTGCTAAATTCCCCCCACAAATCGGTGAGGGCTTAAAAGGTTTTTGGGATCAAATTGCTGTTTGATTTTACGCATTAAATCTAAAGCATTGCCGGAGTAGCCCCAAACATCTAGTTGCTGTTTGAGCGTTATGGGTGCCTCTAATAGGGTGAGGAAGCCGCCGAAGGTTTGGCAGTATGATCGCATTGCCAAAATGGTTTCGGGTTTAACCGCTAAGCTATCAAATCGCACGCTGCCTAATCCACTACCCGCGTGAATTAACCCCATTTCCGTCTCTAACTGCTGCAACAAGGCGATCGCATTTGAGGGTAATACTCCTATTCTGCAAGTTGGGAGGCGATTCTCGCCGGGAGACCACATAAGATTTTGTAATTTTTGCCAAAGTGCCGCCTCATCCGGTTGTGAATAATGAATGCTTTGTAAACCGAGTTGTTGCCCAATCTCCTGCACCCGTGCTGCTTGTTCTTGCACACTCGCTTCTACACTCTCAAAGCGCGTGAGTAAGCCCAATTGGCGATCGCCCCCTAAATTAGCCATCAAGGAGGCTGAAAGCAAGTCTGCGGCGGTGGGAGTCAGCGTAGAGGCGAGTAAAATTTTGCTTGCTTGAGCTAATGCTTCGGCTTCTCCGGTTAACAGCACCGTTGTAGACGCCATCGGCAGGGGATACACGCGCAAGGTGACTTGAGAGAGAGTGCCCAAGGTGCCATAGGAACCTGTGAACAATTTCATCAAGTCGTAACCCGCAACATTCTTCACCACCCGACCCCCAGCTTTGGCAGTTTGCCCATCTGCCCGCACTAAGGAAATTCCCAGTACCATGTCTCGAATTCCCCCATATCCGTGTCGCAGAGAACCCGTAACGCTGGTCGCGAGGATTCCCCCAATCGTGGCTGCTTCCGGATAAGGAGGGTCAATGGCTAGAAATTGATTAGCAGCCTTGAGCGTTTGCTGGAGGTGAGAAAATTTGCACCCTGCTTCCACCGTCACTGTGAGGTCACCAACGGCATGTTCAATCAGGCGGTTCAGACGCTGAGTACTAACGACAACCTCAGCACCCTCAACCAGCCCTCCCCAACCAAGTTTGCTACCACTCCCACAAGGCAAGACACGCCATTGCTCCCGATGGGCAAGGGTCATGACTTCAGCCAGTTCTTCAGGGGTATGAGGATAGACAATGCAGCGGGGTGGCTGAGTTGCCAGCGCTGATAAAATGTGAGCTTGCTGGTGAACGTCCAGGTTTTCCCAGGTACAGACTCCTGTGCCTGCCTCAACAATGGTTTCTAGTGTTTGCGCGATCGCGTTCATCAACCAACTCCTTGCCGTCGGCGTGTGTCATTACCTTTGCATTGCACTTAAAGTTAATAAATTACGTTAATAACTCAGCAATTTGCCAGATGTAAAGTCATAGACTTGTTTACCCTAGTATCGTAAGCTACCACTTCTATCGTAGAAGCGTTTACACTCAGGCTTCTTTTCTAGGAACCCAACCAGGCATCTACCTATTCATCAGCATTAATACATCTAGGCGATCGTACAAGAGCGGACGCTACTAGAATTTTGGGGGAGTTTTACCGGATGGCGCGTCAAAAAAAGGCAGAAGAACACCAGCCAGCCTTGGATAGAGAGAGTTTACTGAATCGAATCAGTACTCGAATTCGTCAGTCTTTGGAATTACAAGAAATCTTGACGACAACCGCCATCGAAATTCGTTCCTTTTTAGATAGCGATCGCGTCAAAATTTACTGGTTTTATCCAGATGGCAGTGGCAAAGTGATTGCAGAGGCAATTAAGGATAATCGTTTGCCTTCTTTGTTAGGGCTGAGGTTTCCGGCTGATGATATTCCGGCTGAATCCCGTGAGATGTTTGTCAAATCCCGTCAACGGGTGATTGTTAATGTTGACGCTGGACGGACAACCATTAATCAGTTGGATTGCCCGGAGACAGGCAAACCTTTAGTTACAGAAGATATTCGCCATCGCCCTGTTGACCCCTGCCACCAAGAGTATTTAACCGCCATGGGGGTCGTGTCTTCTCTGGTTGTGCCGATTCTCTACCAAAACAATTTATGGGGATTGTTGGTATCTCACAATGCTCAAGAGCGACGGTTTAGTGACCAAGAGTTGCAAATGGTGCAGTTGTTGGGGGATCAAGTCTCGATTGCGATCGCCCAGGCGAATCTCTTACAAACTGCTCGACAACAAGCTCACCATGAAGCGACAATCAACCAAATCACCAGTTTGCTGCATTCCCCGCTGAAGGTGGCACAAATCCGCCAGAAAGTTTTAGAGGCAACGGTTCAAGCCTTACAAAGTTCTGGGGGACGCTTATACATTACCGCTGAACCGACGGGTCAACCGGCTCAAGTTTATACTTACGGAGAGCAACCCGCTTTGCCTTGGATCGAGGAAACTCCTTTTTGGCAAAAAATTATGAATGCGGTTCATAATCATCCCCACCTGCAAAACATCAGCAGTGAAGATTGGGTGGTGGATCAGGATATGGCTTCTCCGTCTGCTCTCTACATCATTGCTGATCTTTACCAAGAACCCCAACTCAAGTTCTTATTTTCGACTTTCCAACGCAGTGCCATTCGCTCCATTCTCATCGTTCCGCTTCAGTATCGTCAACAGTGTGTCGGATGCCTTACCTTTTTCCGGAATGATATAGAAACGGAAACGTTATGGGCAGGACGGTTGAATCCAGACGAACGCAATTTGCGCCCGCGTCTGTCGTTTGCAGCTTGGCGAGAAATTACAGAAGGACAAGCTAAACAATGGGAACCTGAAGAACTCAAGCTAGCGCAAGCTTTGGGAATTCACCTCTACATGGCAGTCATGCAAAGGCGTGTAGAGGATATGATTCGGCATCAAGCTTCTCATGATCTACTGACCGGATTGCCGAACCGGTTATTATTTACTGAGCGGCTTTCCTTGGCGTTGGCAAAGATGAACCAACAAGGAGAGATGCTGGCGGTGATGTTTCTCGATTTGGATTACTTTAAGACGATTAACGATACGTTGGGTCATGCTTTGGGTGATCAGCTATTGCAAAGTGTAGCTGGACGCATGAAAGGTTGCTTGCGAGAGGGAGATACAGTAGCGCGTTGGGGAGGGGATGAGTTTACTTTTCTCCTATCGCCGATCACTTGCAATGAAGATGCTGCCACGATTGCCCAGCGCGTTCTGGGGGTTATGAGTGTTCCGTTTCAGCTAGATGAACAGGAACTGTATGTTAAGGCAAGCTTGGGGATTGCGATCGCGCCTGATAACGGAGAAGATGCAGAAACCCTGTTGAAAAACGCAGATGCTGCAATGTATCGCGCCAAACAACAAGGTCGTAACAATTACCAGATATACACCTCAGCAATTGGTACCAAAGCTTTAGAACGATTGGTTCTGGAGAATAATCTTTATAAAGCTTTAGAGCGAGAAGAGTTTTTATTGCATTATCAGCCGCAAGTAGACATCAAAAGCGGCGAAATTGTCGGCATGGAAGCGCTCATTCGCTGGCAGTATGGCGAACAAACTTTAATTCCGCCAAATCAGTTTATTCCTTTGGCAGAAGAAACAGGGCTGATTCTTCCAATTGGAGAATGGGTACTACGAACTGCTTGTTTGCAAAACCGGGCTTGGCAGTTAGCTGGATTGCCGCCTGTGCGGATAGCGGTGAATCTTTCGGCGCGTCAGTTTCAGCAAAAAAATCTAGTTTATATGATTGCTCAAATATTAGAGGAAACGGGATTAGAGCCTCAATATTTGGAGGTGGAAATCACCGAAAGTATTGCCATGCATGATATTAAGTTGAGCATTTCGGTGTTGCAAACGCTGCATAATATGGGAATTCATATTGCGCTTGATGACTTTGGCACGGGCTACTCTTCGCTATCTTCAATTAAAAACTTTCCCTTAGATCAGTTAAAAATTGACCGCTCTTTTATTGAAGATGTGGTGACAGATTCTCATGATGCAGCAATTATCAAAGCAGTCATTGCTTTGGGACATGGATTAAATATCGAAGTAATGGCAGAGGGAGTGGAAACTCAAGAACAGTTGGAATTTTTGCGATCGCTTCAGTGTGATGCGATGCAGGGTTATCTATTTAGCAAACCTGTTTCAGCGCCCAATGCGACACAACTGCTAATCCAGAAAACTGTTCTGGGGAAACAGCAGATGCGGTAACGATGTAACTCAACAAGAAGATGAGCGATCGCGAATCAATCCTGTAAAGTCAGATCGTGCCAAACACGCAGGCAATTTAGGTTGAGTTAGGATGTGAACTAATAAGGTTACAAGCAAAGCGTATTCGCCATGACCGTAACTCTAGTTAAATGGACAGTGGACGAGTATCACCGCATGATGGCGGCGGGGATTTTGGCAGAGCGACGTGTGGAACTACTCAAAGGGGAAATTGTAGAGATGTCGCCGGAAGGGGAACCCCACGCTTATTTCAGTAGTGAAGCTGGAGAATATCTGGCTCGATTGTTAGGCGAGCGCGCTATGATTCGCCAAAGCAAGCCAATTACATTGCCTAATAACTCCGAGCCTGAGCCTGACCTTGCTATTGTGCAACGGTTAGGACGTGAATATTTAGAGCATCATCCTTATCCGAACAATATTTTTTTGCTGATTGAGTATTCAGATTCCAGCTTAGATAAGGATTTGGAGATAAAAACTAAAATTTATGCTGAAGTCGGAATCCACGAATACTGGGTGGTTAATCTTAGAAGAAGGCAGCTGATAGTATTTCAAGACCCTCAAGATGGGGAGTATGCTTCAAAAGCTACGCTAAATGGAGGGACGATTTATCCATTAGCGTTTCCAGATGTAGCTGTATCGGTAGATGCAATTGTCAGCATCTAGGCGCGATAAGTTCGTTAAGCTTGGCTAAAGCGCCGTTGGCGTTTCTAGACATTCAGGTATTTGTTGAGAGGCTTTTTGCTTAAGTGCGATCGCTTTTCAAATGTGTGGGGCGGTAATTATTGAGAGGCGATTGGGCGAAGCGCTTAGACATTGCCGATCACTTAAAAGTGCTGCTCGTCATTAGTATGCGCTATCAATAATATTCTCCAAAGGCATACTGGTAATCATTGGTCTGCTTAGAGTCACCCAGCACATCCATGACTTTTCCACTCAAAGCATCTTTGAAAAGCCGGGAAAATCCGCCAAAAATGGTGAAGCGGTCGATGTACCAACATTGGTTGGTGCGGATCGTCCTCCGGTCTATTTCTTACTTTCGCAAAGACATCTGGCTAATCGTCGCGCTCTTGCTTCTGATCGGGGCATCAGTGCTTTGCAACCTTCTCAACGCTTGGCCGATGGCGATTCTAGTTGATACGGTTCTCTCACCAACCCCGAAACCCAACTGGATTCATACGCTGTTTCTTGCCCCGTTTGGTGAAGGAAAGCTGAACCAAATTTTCGGAATGGCGTTTGTCGCGATGCTGATCAGAATCCTGAGCGATACCGTCATGATGCTCCGTAAGATGTTGAACTACCGCATCGAGTACAACGGAACCTTGCGGGTTCGCACCGAACTCTACGACAAAATGCAGGCGCTTAGTCTTGGTTGGCACGGCTCGCGATCGCAAGGTGACGCCATCTATCGGTTGAGCTACGACAGCCGCGGCCCCTGGGGGGTGATCGATACCCTCATCGGCTCCACTGCCGCATCCGTCACGCTGACGGCGATGATCTGGATCATGCTGTCGCGCCATGTCCTTCTCACCGTGTTCGCACTTTCGTTCACACCACTTCTGTTACTCGCAAATTGGTACTTTGAGGGCAGGATTCGGCGTCGAGCGTTCGAGTCGAAGCAGACTGATGCGGTGATGACCTCAACCATGCAGCAAGCGATAGAGTTGATCGGACTCATCCAGTCTTTCCGTCGAGAAGCAACGGAGTCGCGGCGCTTCGCACGGGCAGTCGATCGCAGTGTCGGTGCCGCCATGCGACTCCATTGGCAGGAGAACCTCTACCCGCTCGCGGTTCAGGTTGTCTTCGCCCTAGGAAGCGGGGTAATCTTCGGCTACGGCGGGTATCTAGTCTATCGCGACCAGTTTTTGCGTCCGGTGCCGAACGGTCTGACTCTTGGCGATCTGATCGTATTCCTGGCGTACCTCAATCAATTCTGGGACCCGATCGGTTGGGTGTTGGGGTTCACGACCAAGATCCAGACGTTCGTAGCCGCCTGCGATCGCGTGTTTACGGTCATAGACGAGCCGCCTGCAATCGCAGACAAGCCTGACGCGCGATCGCTTCCTGTCCATCCCCGCACCCTAGCCCTTTCCGACGTAAGCTTTGAGTACAACGCTGGGCAACCCGTCTTACGCAACATCACTGCTAGTATCGAGCCGGGTCAGATGGTAGCGTTTTTAGGCCCTAGCGGAACGGGAAAGAGTACGCTGCTCAATCTTTTACCGCGCTTCTACGACCCGACATCGGGCAGCGTCCTCCTCGACGGTGTTGACCTTCGCACCCTTAAGGTTGCCGATGTCCGCAAACACATGGCGCTCGTCTCCCAAGGCAGCCCCCTCTTCCCCGGAACGATCACAGAGAATATCGCCTACGGTCGCCCGGACGCGACCTTCCACGAGATTCGGGAGGCGGCGGTCGAATCCGGGGCGGCTGAGTTCATCGAAACCTTGCCACAGCAGTATGATACTTTGATCACAGAGGGCGGTCAAAACCTTTCGGGCGGGCAGCGGCAGCGTTTAGCGATCGCTCGCGCGATCGTCACTCAGGCTCCTATCCTCATCCTCGACGAACCCACGAATGCGCTGGATTTGAAGCATGAGAAGTGGGTCATAGAGACTCTCCAGCGTTTACGCCGTTCTCGAACGATAATCTTGGTCACGCACAGACTTGAGACGGCTGTAGACTGCGATCGGATTTTTGTGATGCAGGAGGGCGCGATCGTCGAGGATGGCATCCATACGGAACTACTTGCCCGACAGGGACTCTACTTCCGAATGTTAGGCTACCGTTTGTGATTACTCGTATCTTGCACTTATAGCGATCGCTTCTCGTTTTGCCTCATGCTTGCAGTTTATAGAACCCATTTGACATCTTTTGCTGGGGTGCTTGGCTTTGAAGTAAGCCGTTACTTTGCGATCAATGATAGAGCCTGCTTAACAAGACTGTTTTTTGCAAGAACAGGGATAAAACCAGCTAGCTGCAAGGCTTTTAGTTTCGGGAATAGATCTCAAATGGGTTCTATAGGGCGATTGCTTTTCTTGGTGCTTTAACTTTGGGGAATGCATCGCGTTGCTAAGGAGTTAAGAGCTAAGATTCCTCGGACTCTTCATTCGGCTTTTTAGTCAGACTGGCTCTATCCTTGCCCTCAAGAATCGTTCCTTGAAGATTCGTCCCTTCAAGATTCGCCCCTTGAAGTTTCGCCTGTTGAAGATTTGCTCCTTCAAGATTCGCCCCTTGAAGATTTGCCCATTGAAGATTTGCCCCTTCAAGATTCGCCCCTTCAAGATTCGCCTGTTGAAGTTTCGCCTGTTGAAGTTTCGCCTGTTGAAGATTCGCCCCTTGAAGTTCCGCCTGTTGAAGTTTCGCCTGTTGAAGTTTCACCTCTTGAAGATTTGCCCCTTGAAGTTCCGCCTGTTGAAGATTTGCCCCTTGAAGATTTGCCCCTAGAAGATTTGCCCCTAGAAGATTTGCCCCTAGAAGATTTGCCCCTAGAAGATTTGCCCCTTGAAGATTTGCCTTTAGAAGAATCGCATGTTGAAGTTTCGCCTGTTGAAGATTTGCTTCTTCAAGATTTGCCCATTGAAGATTTGCTTCTTCAAGATTTGCCCATTGAAGATTTGCCCCTAGAAGATTTGCCCCTTGAAGATTTGCCCCTTGAAGATTTGCCCATTGAAGATTTGCCTCTTCAAGATTTGCCTTATAAAGGTCTTGCAGCAATAGAACACAATCTGGCAAATCCGAAAAACTAAGGCATTCTAAAGCCGATACATTTTTTAAATCTTCTCTGTGTCCTCGCAGTCTTGATATCCATGCACCAAAAGCCCCACGAGAAGGCCATTTAATGCTTGAAATCTCTCGCGTCACTCTTGCACAGGCATTTAATACCGCCAACAAAGCCTCCTCAGCATTCCTGGCTTGGTGCATGGCGCTGCGAAAATCAAGCTTCTGTTTCACAATCAGATCTTCCATTGGCAGTCCATGAACCATCATGAAGCCAATCAGATGGCACAATACCTTCTGCCACTTAGCCACATCCGATGATGCTTGTAACCGAATTTCATCACAGATAAACCGAAACAAGTATTCATCCATTACCGACGCACCACATAGAGTCGCCCAATGGACTAGGGCTGTTCGCTCATCAAATCCCTTCCGAAAGTTTTTCTGGCGTTCTTCTAAAGCTTCCTGAATTAGTTGTACTCCCAGCACAATGCGTTTTGCTGTTAAATACTCACCAAAGCTCTTGTGAGTAAATTCAAACGTTTTTTCGCTTTCCCGTACATCACCACTTTCTCGGAAGTAAAATGCCGTTAGCAGACGAGTAATGCTAGCTTTTGAGTCTTCTTTAAAGCTGCTTTGAAAGCGGTGCAAAACCTCCTTGAGTCCACTATTGTCACAGTGATTCTCAATTTCTCTCACTGTGGTTGTTCTACCATCTCCATGCCAGCAAGCCAGGGCAATTTCTTCAAGAATACCGATAAACTCGTGTTTCTCAATTCCTTCAATTACTCGATGCCCATGCTTTTCATACCCTCGCTCGTAAACAGCCTCTAGCAAATCTCCATAAATTTCATTCAGATTAGTCTCTGCTGAAAATTGCAACTTATCCCGCTCAATGCTGAGAGCAACCAGATAATTCAGCAAAGGTTGAGCCGTA